>Ga0208565_1000046_pt1 | contig 114524 bp, 97 predicted proteins | sample Sb_taG_7_FD_187706 | JGI IMG/M metagenome (GOLD analysis project Ga0208565, IMG submission 187706) | Peat soil microbial communities from Weissenstadt, Germany - Sb_50d_2_FS metaG (SPAdes) (version 2) | ecosystem: Environmental > Terrestrial > Soil > Wetlands > Peat | place: Germany... | reverse complement strand
CTTCGCGCAGCAGATCGGCGGCGCGGTGGTGATCAGCCCGGGTGACGTCTGGGTGTTCGGCCAGCCGTTCGTGCCCGGTGCCGGGCTCGGCGCCTGGCACTACAACGGCCGCACCTGGTCGCGCGTGGCGTCCGGGCACGGCCTCGAGGGCGGCAGCGCGCTGTCGGCGAACAACATCTGGGCCTTCGACGGCTCCGACATCGCCCACTGGAACGGCTCCACCTGGTCCCGCACCTCGGTGTCCTACTTGCTGCCGCCTAAGCAGCTACTCAACAACCCGATGATCACGGGGATCTTCGCGCAGTCCAGCCACAGCGTCTACGCGATCGCGAACGGTGACCTGCAGGACGAGGGCGGCCCGATGGTGATCCTGCACTGGGACGGCTACCAGTGGTCCACGGTGGCGCAAGGCAACTACGGGTTCGGCGTCCAGCCGGTCCAGCAGATCAGCGCCGACGGCGACGGCGGCCTGTGGCTCCCGATGCCCGGCGTCGGCGGCCAGAAGTCCTACCTGCTGCATTACGGGGCTGGGCACTTGACCCAGGCCGTGCTCCCCGGCGGACCGAACCTGATCACCGTCGGCACCGTGGCCGTCATCCCCGGCACCTACAGCGCGCTGGCCGGCGGCGAGACGCACGCCTACGCCAACCCGGGCGCGAACGTCACCGCCGTCCTGCTGCAGTACGAGATCTAAGGCATCTGAGGCCGTGCGCCAGGGACGCCCGGACGTTCCTGGCGCACGCACCGGCTTCGTTCGGGCCAAAAGAATTCATGGAGCGGCCGTTCCGTTACTTACGGTACAAAGCGGTCTCGGGTTTGCTTGCAGGTTGTAGCTGACGCTAGCGTGCCACCATGGCAGCGGACGGGCGACGGCACGTAATCGCGATCGGCGGCGGCATGCGCGTTCCCGAGGGCCAGGTGCCCGTGCACATGGACTACGCGCTGCGGCTGACCGGTCGGCCCGAGCCGCGGATCTGCGTGCTGAACACGGCGGGCGGCGACGACCCGCGGTGGGCGCTGCACATGTACGACCGATTCGCCGGGCATCCGGCCAAGCTCAGCCACCTGGCCTTGTTCCCGATGCCCAACGTCCCCGACCCCGAGGACCTGCTGCTATCCCAGGACGTCATCTTCGTCGGGGGCGGCAGCGTGGCGAACATGCTGGCCGTATGGCGGGTGCACGGGCTCGACCGGATCTTGCGCAAGGCGTGGCAGGCCGGCATCGTGCTGGCCGGGTCAAGCGCCGGGGCGATCTGCTGGTTCGAAGGGGGGACCACGGATTCGTTCGGCCGTGAGCTGAGGGCGTTCACCGACGGGCTCGGGCTGCTGGCCGGCAGCTACTGCCCGCACTACGACTCCGAGGCGGGACGGCGGCCGCTGTACCACCGGCTGATTGCGGACGGCACGCTGGCCGGCGGCATCGCGTGCGACGACGGCGCGGCGGCGCACTTCATCGACGACACGCTGACCGAGCTGATCGCGGACCGGCCGGGCGCGAGCGCGTACCGTGTCGAGCCCGGGATCACCGAGACTCTGCTGGAGACCCGGTCCCTCGACGTCTGAGCTTCCGGGCTCGGCTACGGCGAGCAGGCCCTACGGCTTGGGCCCGGCCGTGGCCCGGCGCAGGGACCAGCCCAGCGCGCCGAATACGCACACGGGCAGCAGCCACCAGGCGTTGACTCCGGCCGCGTGTACGAGCAGCGCGGTCAGCGCGAGAGCGGCCACGACGACGGCCGCCACGCGCCAGTCATCGCCTACCACGAAGTCGTACCAGAATGCGCCGATCGACTTGAGCCGCTTCATGAGCTGGCTACCTCCTCGGACGAGTGCGCGACCGCCGGGGCCAGGCCCGGCCGCGGGCGCTGACGGAGCAGGACCGTGCAGCCGAGCGACACCAGCGCGACGACCGGCACCAGCACGAGCAGCGCCGCGTCATTGCCCGGCCAGGAGACCCCGGCGCCTTCGGCGCCCCAGAAGATGCCGAACGAGGTGAGCATGGTCCCCACAGCGAACTTCATCGCGTTCTCGGGCACCCGGGCCAACGGTGCCCGCACCGCGATGCCGGTCACCGCGACCACCAGGACGGCCGCGGCCGCGCCGATCACCGCAGCGCCCATGTTGCGCTGGTTGCCGCCGAACGTGATCACGATGAAGACAACCTCCAGGCCCTCCAGCAGGACTCCCTTGAAGGACAGCGTGAAGGCGTACCAGTCGCCGACGCCGCGCCGGGACGAGACCGTCGCGGCCTTCGCGGCCGCCACCTCGCGCAGGTAGGCGCTGGCCTCATCGTGCAGCGCCTTGTACCCGGTGGCGCGCAGGATGGCCTTGCGCAGCCACTGCAGCCCGAAGACCGCCAGCAGGGCGCCGACCACCAGCCGGAGCGCGGTCAGCGGCAGCAGCGTGATCGTCGGCCCGAGCACCGCCACGATCGCGGCCAGCACGAGCAGGGCGGCCGCCATACCCTGGAAGGTCGACCGCCACTCGCGGGTCAGGCCGGCGGCGAGGACGATCGTCAGCGCTTCGATCGCCTCAACCGTGCAGGCGACAAAGACGGTCAGGATGAGGGGAAGCGCGGTCATAGGGCCTCCACTAGGCGCGCCGCCGCTCGGTGCGGGGCCTTGGCTAGGTCAGGGACAATGATCAGGTGACCGACAAAGCTGCCGAGAAACCTGCCGGGAAAAGTGACGGCTGGCTGGTACTCATCTACCGGGTACCGCCCGAGCCGACCAGGCTGCGCTCCACCGTATGGCGGCGGATCAAGAGCCTGGGCGCCATCTACCTGCAGAACTCGGCCGCCGCGCTCCCGGCGAGCGCGGCCACCGAGCGTGCGCTGCGCAAGCTCAGGAGAGAGATCATCGACATGTCCGGGACAGCCGTGCTGCTGTCGTGCACGGTGCTGGCGGGCGAGTCCGACGTGCATAAGGCCTTCCAGGCGGCCAGGAACGATGAGTACGAGGAGATCGTCGACCGCTGCGAGGACTTCCTCCAGCAGGTGAAGAAGGAGTACACGAACAACCACTTCACTTACGCCGAACTCGAGGAGAACGAGGTCGACTTGGTCAAGCTGCGCAACTGGTTCGCCAAGGTGCGAGAGCGCGACGCGTTCGACGCGGACGGCAGGCAGGCGGCCGAGAAGGCGATAGAGGAGTGCGAGCTCTCCCTTGAAGCCTATGCGGCCCGGGTGTACGCCGAGGAAGCGGAGAGCCGCTGACCGCCGGGTCCGCACCGCCCGCTCCTTCCCCGTGTCCTGCCGAATGCAACATCCGTTAGCTTATAGTACTAACCGGAGTTATGACCATTTTGTGACTATTGATTTACCCCTGCGTCAACTTCCGGACAGTTCGCGTACTTCTGGCCTGTGCAGACTCGGACCCATGGGGCCTGCTCTGGGTGGACGGCGCAACCGCGTTCGCCGGGCTCGATACGCAGGGCCTCCTCCTGAAGGGCTTCGAGCCGAGCGTCCAGTTCAACAGCCTCGGCACCGAGTCGGTGCCTGCCGACAAGAGCTACACCCCGACCGGCGTGACCCTGATGGCGGCGCTGGCCTACAACAAGGACAAGGTCAAGAGCCCGCCGACCACCTGGCAGCAACTGCTCGGCTCGCAGTGGAAAGGCCAGGTCGGCATGAACGACCCGTCCCAGTCCGGCCCGACCTTCCCGTTCATCGCCGGCATGATGAACTACCTCGGCGGCGTCAGCGCGGGCGAGTCTTACTTCACCAGGCTCAAGGCCAACGGCCTGGTCATCCACCCGACCAACGGCCCGACCCTGCAGGCGCTCACCAGCGGCCAGATCAACCTCGCGCTGGTGCAGAGCTCGGCGGCGCTCGGCGCCGCGCTCGGCGCCAAGAACATCGGCATCGCGTACCTGAACCCGGTCACGCTGCTGCCGAGCGCGATCGGCATCGACGCCAAGGCACCCGCGGCCGAACAGGCCGAGGCGAAGCAGTTCATCGCGTTCGTCCTGTCCCCGGCGGGCCAGAAGGTCATGCAGACCGGCGACCCTACCGGTGACTCGCTTTACTACCCGGTCATCCAGGGCGTCAGCCCGCTGTCCGCGCTGCCGTCGCTGGCCAGCACCAAAACGCAGTCAATCAACCCGTACACCTGGGGCCCGCAGGAGGGCACCATCAACACCTGGTTTGACGGCAACATCGTCCGGTGATCACCCAGCCCTCAACCGGCCAGCCTCCCACCGGGCTGACGACCAGTGGCCGGCAGGCAGCCTCGCGGCGCGGCCTGCCGGCCATCGTCGCCGGGTCCCTGGCCCGGCTGGGCATGCCGCTATTCTGGCTGCTGCTGACCTGCTTCATCCTCGCGCCGTGTGCGTGCTTCCTGCTGCTGGCCGTCTCGCCGCGGCTGTTCAGCCAGGGCAGCCAGTGGTTCACGCTGACCTACCTGCACCAGGCGCTCACCGGCGCCACCTTGGCGGCCGTGGTCAACTCGCTGTGGGTGAGCAGCGCCGCGGCCGTGCTCGGCGTGGCGCTCGGCTTCCCCATCGCCTGGCTCGTGGCGCGCACCACCCTGCCCGGTCGCCGCCTGGTGCCGGGCGCCATGTGGCTGGTGCTGCTGCTGCCGTCCTGGCTGCCCGCGCTCGGCTGGGAACGGATCGTCCAGCCCGACGGCGTGATGTACCGGCTCGGCCTGGACTGGCCGTGGGTCACGCACGCGATCATGGGACCGTTCGGCGTGGTGCTGCTGCTCGGCATGCGCTGCGTCCCGTTCAGCTACCTGGCCATCTCGGCCGCGCTGGCCGGGCTCGGCCAGGAGTTCGAGGACGCCGCCCGGGTGCACGGCGCGAGCCGCGCGCAGGCGATGCGGCTGATCGTGCCGATCCTGGCCCCGGCCATCTGGTCGGCGATGGCGATCGGCTTCGCCGAGTCGATCAGTGACTTCGGCGTGGCCGCCACGCTGGCCTACAACTCGAACTTCTCCCTGGCCACCTACCAGCTGTACGCGGCGATCGGGAACTTCCCGCCGAGCTTCCCGCTGGCCGCCGCGATGGGCTGGCTGCTCGTCGCGGCCGTGGCCGTCCCGCTCGCGCTGCAGGCCCGGGCGCTGCGCGGCCGGTCGTACGCGATCCTGTCCGGCCGCACCCGGCAGGCGGTCCGCCGCCAGCTCAGCCGCCGGTCGGCAATCGGGGCCGCGGCGGGCGTGGGGCTGTTCTTCGTGATCGCCCTGGGCGTCCCCGGCTTCGGCGCGGTGAGCGGCTCGCTGCTCGCCGACTACGGCGGCTCGTTCTCGCTGACCCTGGTGAACTACCGCGCCCTGTTCGCCCAGGCCGGCCTCATCGGGCCGCTCGAGCGCTCGCTCTTCTACGCCACGATCACCGCGACCATCACGGTGACCGGCGGGTTCATCGCGGCGCGGATGCTGGCCCGCCGCCGGACCAAGGCGACGGGCGCGCTCGACTTCCTGCTGCTCGCGTCCGTGGCGCTGCCCGGCGTGGTCTTCGGGGCGGGCTACATCTTCGCCTACAACCTGCCGATCATGTCCCGGCTCGGCATCAACCTGTACCAGACGGTGACCCTGCTCATCATCGCCTACAGCGCGTCGAGCCTGCCCACCAACGCCCGGGTGCTGGTCGGCGCGGTGTCGCAGCTGCAGGCATCGCTGAAAGACGCGGCCCGGGCGCACGGCGCGGGCGCGCTGACCGCCTGGGCCCGGGGCGTGCTGCCCGTGGTGTCGCGACCCATCGTCATGGCCTGGCTGTTCACCTTCTGCGGCGTGTTCCTCGAGCTGCCGCTCTCCCAGCTGCTCTACGCGCCAGGATCACCGCCCGCCTCGATCGCCATCGAGGACAACCTCAGCAATTACCATTTCGGCATCGGCATGGCCCAGGCGGTCCTGGCCGTGGCCATCGCGCTGGCCGCGGTGGGCGTGGTGCTCGGCGGCTACCGGCTGCTGGCGCCGGCCGGCTGGCGCCGGATCGGAGGAGCGGTCCGTGGCTGACCCCATCACGATCGAGACCCTGGGCAAGACCTACCCGGGCGGCAACCAGGCGCTGCGCGACGTGTCGCTCGACGTGGCGCCCGGGACCTTCCTCGTGCTGCTCGGCCCGTCGGGCTCGGGCAAGACGACGCTGCTGCGCTGCCTGGCCGGCATCGAGCGGGTCACCTCGGGCCGCATCGCCATCGGCAACCGGACGGTGGCGGACGGCAAGGCCCACGTGCCGCCGGACCAGCGCGACCTGTCCATGGTGTTCCAGGACTACGCGCTGTGGCCGCACCTGTCGGCGCGGGACAACGTGGCGTTCGCCCTGCGGCACCGCCGCCAGGTCAGCACTGGCCGGCGGCACCTGTCCCGCGCGGAATGCCGGGCGCGGGCGCAGGAGATGCTCGGCCGGGTCGGCCTGGGCGCGCTCGCGAGCAGGTACCCGAACGAGCTGTCCGGCGGCGAGCAGCAGCGGGTCGCGCTGGCCCGCGCGCTGATCGCCGATACCGGCCTGATCCTGTGCGACGAGCCGCTCTCCAACCTGGACGCCGACCTGCGCGAGCGGATGCGGGTGGAGATCTCCGCGCTGGTCCGCGAGGCCGCCGCGACCACCGTCTACATCACCCACGACCAGGCCGAGGCGTTCGCCCTGGCCGACCAGGTGGGGGTGCTCGAAGGCGGCCGCCTGGTCCAGGCCGGGACGCCCGAAGAGATCTACACCCGGCCGGCCACCCCGTTCGTGGCCCGGTTCACCGGCCTGGCCGGCGAACTGCCGGTGCGCATCCGCGACCGCGGCGAAAACGGGACCATGCTGGTCGAGCCGCAGGCGGGCCAGGCCTTCCACGCCCGCGCGCCGATCGGCGCCCTGACTTCGCAGGAGGCCCTGGTGATGATCCGCCCGACCGGGGTCAAGCTGTGCGCGGATGGCTCCGACGGTCACCACCTGTCCGGCCGGGTCACCGACGTCGCCTTCCGCGGCCGCGGCTACGAGCACGCGATCGACGTCAACGGGAGCACCCGGCTGACCGGGGTCTTCGCCGACGTGCGGTCGGCGCGGGGCGATACCGTCAGGCTCCGCCTGGACCCGGCCGGCTGTCACCTGTTCCCCGCGGACCCGTAAGGTCATAAACCCATCCGGCCGAACGAGCCCGGTTCGTGCCCCGTGACGGCTTATCGCCGGGCCGGCGCCGGCGCCCGGGTCAGCAGGAACACGGTCAGGCTCGGTACGCGCTTGACCTCGCTGAGCCGGTAGCGCGACCGCAGGAGCGTGGCCTGAGCCGGCGTGACGGCCTGATACGGGCTCTTCTGGTAACCGCTGCCGACGATCCAGATCCTCGGTTCGGCGCCCAGGCAGGCGGCAGGGTGCTTACACGGGACGGGGTAGAGGGTGGCCGCCTGGGCCGCGGTCTCGGCGATGAAGAGCTCACGCGGGACCGGCACGCCGTTCGGCATATCCCTGGCCAGGTAGTACTGGAGGCCGTACCCGATCATCAGCCAGCTCGCCTGGTCCTCGAGGGCCTGGTAGACGATGCCGTCGCCGGCCTTGGCCTGGCGCGCGACAAGGGCCGCCGCCCCCGCGTAGTCCAGGTAGGAGCCGCCGTAGCCAACCGGGTAGGACGGCCAGCTGTGCGCGCCCGGCTCCCTGATCACCTGCTGGTTGCCCGCGGCCAGGATGGCGATGACCAGGACGGCCGCCGCGCCGATCCGGGCGTCCAGCCTGCTCAGCCCGATCCCGGCCAGGATCGCCCAGGCCCCGACGGTGAACAGGAGGTACCGGGGAAAGAAGAACGAGTACGGGCCCTGCGACACCAGCCACACCGCCGCCACAGGGGCGACGGCGATCGCGGTCATGAACGCGGCCTTCCGCCAGGCGACCGCCCAGGCCAGGACGGCCAGGATGATCAGCGCGGCCGCCACGGAGGTCGAGTAGAACAGGTTCCGGCCGAAGAAGGCGAAGTCGGTGAGGTCGAGCCCGGGCCTCGGTATCCACTTGATCTGGTTCCTGGCCTGGGCCGACCCGGCCACCACCAGTGGCAGGCAGGCGGCCAGCCCGCCCGCCGCGGCGAGCAGGAACCACAGCTGCCGCTGATCCCGGTCTCGCCACCAGCGCAGTGCCGCTCCCGCGGCATGACCCGCGACCACCGACAGGGCCACGAGATCGATGTAGCCGAGAAGCGCCAGGGACGCCGCGTAGCCCAGCCAGCGCAGCGCCGAGGGCCGGTCCAGGGCGCGCAGCAGCAGCAACGTGGCCAGCGTCGCGACCAGCACCGCGGGCGCATAGAACCGGACCTCCTGGGCGAACCGCGACACGCTCGGCACCAGCGCGAACACGAGCCCGGAGATCAGGCCGGCCCTGGCCCCGGCCAGCCTGCGGCCCACCAGCGCGACGCAGGCCGCCGCGGCCGCCATGGCGAGCACAGACAGGGTGCGCATCGCGTCGGCGGAGTCCCCGAACGCCGCCATCCAGAAGTGCAGCAGCAGGTAGTAGGCCAGCTGAGTGGCGCCGGTATGACGTGCGCTCGCGATCAGGCTCGATACCGGCCGGCTGGCGAACGACCAGCTGGCCAGTTCGTCCCGCCACAGCTCAGGGCGGCCCATCTGGTAGAGGCCGAGGACCAGGGTCAGCAGCGCGGGCCAGCACCACGGCAGGCGCGCGGCCTGGTCGGCCAGGTCGTCGAAGGCCGTCCTGGAGGCCGGGATACCGGTCCCGCTTTCGTCCGGCCGCGCGGCCAGGCCTTCCCGCGTGTACTCGGCTACGGTCACCGGACAGCACCCCACCGGTCGATCAGCTCCAGGCCCCGCATATTCAGCTCCCCGCCGTAGTGTCAGCCGTGTTCAGTGCCTCGCCCGGGGGCCGGCAGAGCCGGCCGGCGCGGTATGCCCCGAGGTCATGGCGGACGTACTTGGGCTCTGCCCCGGGAACGTGCTTGGCCAGGAGATGGTTCCGTAGCCAAAGTCCGGCCCGCCCCGGACAGGCTCTATATCGTAGACACCCGGAACGCGCCATTCGTGGCCTCGACGAGCAGAAAGGTCGCGAACATCATCGCGGTCACGACGACTACGCCGGCTAGGACATACCGGTCGAGCGCGGTCGGCCAGGCCCCGTCCCAGAGACCCCGGAGATCCCAGAGACCCCGGAGACCCCAGCGAGTCCGGCGGTCTGCGCCGTCCCGGGCGGCCGGGTTGACGCAGGCGCTCAGGACCCACGCGACCGCGATCAGCAGGCCGATGACGGCTGAAAAGGCGACGACGGCGTCCAGCCGGACGCTGGCCGAGAACCGCTCCCGGCAGGTGCCCGGTAGGCCGGCCTGATCGGCCGGGCTGGAACACCGGCCAATGCCCTACGATCAGCAGGATGACGGTCACACTGCTTACCAGCCAGTCAGCGCCGACGGCAACCGATGCGGATGCCCTCGTCACCGGCGTGTTCCAGGGGCCGGACGGACCCGTTCTCACGCTCAGCACGGATGAAATCGACCTGATGGCCGCGCTCACCGCGCTCGGCGCGACAGGCAAGGCCGAGGAGATCACCAAGATCCCCACGACGGGCCGGCTGGCGACCCCGGTCGTCGTCGCCGTGGGCCTCGGCCCGGAGCCCGGCACCGCTGATGCGGGGCCCGCCGAGCGCCAGGCTTACCTGGAGAGGCTGCGTCGAGCCGCTGGTGCCGCCACCCGCGATCTTGCCTCCGGGGTTGCGGGTCGGGCCAAGCGCATCGCCATCGCGCTGCCGGCGGGCGAGCCGGACGAGGCCGAGGCGGTGGCGCTCGGCGGGCTGCTCGGCGGTTACGCGTTCAGGAGGTACCGGACCACCACGAGCGCGCCCGGTGACCTCGAGCAGATCGTGTACACCGCGCACGAGGACGCGACCCGCCGGGCCAGGATCCTGGCCGACGCGATGGCGCTCGTCCGCGACCTGGTGAACACCGCTCCCGCCGACATGGTGCCCGCGGACCTGGCCGCGGTGGCCGAGCGGACGGCCGCCGCCCACCGCCTGGGCGTGCAGGTGCTCGACGAGAACGAACTGGCTAAGGAGGGCTTCGGCGGCATCCTCGCGGTGGGCATGGGCTCCACGCACCCGCCGCGGCTGGTCCGGCTCGAGTACTCCCATCCGGACGCCGTGCGCACCGTGGTGTTCGCGGGCAAGGGCATCACGTTCGACTCCGGCGGCCTCTCGCTCAAGCCGCCGAAGGCGATGGAGACGATGAAGGCCGACATGAGTGGCGCCGCAGCGGTGCTGGCCGCGCTCCAGGCCATCGCCGAGTTCGGCCCGGCGGTGAACGTGGTCGGTTACCTCCCGCTCGCCGAGAACATGCCCGGCGGCGGCGCGCAGCGGCCGTCCGACGTGATCGCCATCTACGGCGGCAAGACCGTGGAGGTGCTGAACACCGACGCCGAGGGCCGCCTGGTGCTCGCCGACGTGCTCGCCCGCTCCGAGGCCGACGGGCCCGGCCTGCTCGTCGACGTGGCTACACTGACAGGTGCGCAGACAGTGGCGCTCGGCAACCGCATGGCCGGGGTGATGGCCAACGACGATTCGCTGGCGGCGGAGATTGCGGACGCGGCCAGGCGGGCGGGCGAGGCCATGTGGCCGATGCCGCTGCCCGAGGATCTCCGCAAGGGACTCGATTCGACCGTCGCGGACATCGCCAACGTGTCCGGAGACCGCACCGGCGGCATGCTCACCGCCGGGCTGTTCCTGCGCGAGTTCGTGCCGGCCGGGGTCCGCTGGGCTCACCTGGACATCGCCGGCCCCGCCTATAACGACGGCGGCCCGTACGGGTACGTCGCTAAGGGCGGCACCGGCGCGGCGGTCAGGACGCTGGTCCAGATCGCGGCGGACGTGGCGGAAGGCAAGCTTGCGGGTAGCCCGGCTGACGGCAAGTGAAATGATAAAGACTGGGTAAGGCAGCTACGGCTGACTAAGGAGGCTTGAGGGGTGGCAGAGGGCATCGGCAGCTACGACATCGTCGTGCTCGGCGGCGGCAGCGGCGGATACGCCTGCGCGCTGCGCGCGGCCGAACTCGGCAAGCGCGTGGCGCTGATCGAAAAAGACCGGGTCGGGGGGACCTGCCTGCATCGCGGCTGCATCCCGACCAAGGCGCTGCTGCATGCGGCGGAGATCGCGGACCACGCCAGGGACAGCGCGTCCTTCGGCGTCCTGTCCACCTTCGAGGGCATCGACGTACCCGGCGTGCTTTCGTACAAGAACTCCGTCGTGGACCGGCTCTGGAAGGGCCTGCAGTCCACGATCGCGAGCAGGAAGATCGACACCATCGAGGGATCCGGGCGGCTGGAATCGCCGACCCAGGTCCGGGTCGGCGACACCGTGTACGAGGCAGAGCACGTGGTGCTGGCCACCGGATCACAGCCGAAGAGCCTGCCCGGCCTCGAGATCGACGGTGAGCGGGTGATCACCTCGGACCACGCGCTGCAGCTGGACCGGGTGCCCGGTTCGGTGGTCATCCTCGGCGGCGGCGTGATCGGCGTCGAGTTTGCCAGCGTGTGGCGCTCCTTCGGCGCCGAGGTGACGATCGTGGAGATGCTCCCCCAGCTGCTGCCGCTGGAGGACGAGACGAGCGCGAAGCTGCTGCAGCGGGCGTTCCGGCGCCGGGGCATCCGCTTCGAGCTCGGCACCAGGTTCGAGTCGGTCAAGCACTCCGACACCGGCGTCTCGGTCTCCCTCGCCGGGGGTAAGACGCTCGAGGCCGACCTGCTGCTGGTCGCGGTCGGCCGCGGCCCGGTCTCCGATGAACTCGGCTACGCCGAGGCCGGAGTGGCCATGGAGCGGGGTTTCGTCAAGGTGGACTCGCTCTGCCGGACGAGCATCCCCTCGATCTCCGCGGTCGGCGACCTCATCGACACACCGCAGCTTGCGCACGTCGGGTTCGCCGAGGGGATCATGGTCGCGGAGCGGGTCGGCGGGCTTCCCGTGACCCCGATCGACTATGACGGCGTGCCGCGGATCACCTACAGCGACCCGGAGGTGGCTTCGGTCGGCCTCACCTCCGCGCAGGCCACCGAGCGTGGCCTGAAGACCGTGGAGTTCAACTACCCGCTCGGCGCCAACGGCAAGAGCGTGATCCTGCAGACCCAGGGCGCAGCAAAGGTCATCGCGATCTCCGAAGAGGACGGCCCCGGCCGCGTGGTCGGGGTGCACCTCGTCGGCAGCCGCGTCGGCGAGCTCATCGCGGAGGCTCAGCTGATCTACAACTGGGACGCCGAGCCCGCAGACGTGGCCCAGCTCATCCACCCCCATCCCACCCAGTCGGAGGCGATCGGCGAGGCGCATCTCGCGCTGGCCGGCAAGCCCCTGCACGTACACGCCTAGGAGTCACGAGAATCATGTCGGTCTCCGTATCCATGCCGCAGCTCGGTGAGAGCGTCACCGAGGGCACCGTCACGCGCTGGCTGAAGAAGGAAGGCGAGCGCGTGGAGGTGGATGAGCCGCTTCTCGAGGTGTCGACGGACAAGGTGGACACCGAGATCCCCTCGCCGGCATCCGGGATCCTGCGCGGCATCGCGGTCGATGAGGACGAGACGGTCGCGGTGGGCGCGCAGCTCGCCGTCATCGAGGACAGCGAGTCGGGCGATGCGGCGCCCCCGGCGGACGATTCCGCGTCGGCCGAAGCCGCCGAACTGTCCCAGCTCGAGGCCGCGCAGCCCGAGGCCCTGCAGCCCGAGCCCGCGGAGCCTGAGCGGGTCCTGGCGGCGAGCGCGGACGGCTGGGGTTCGCAGCCCAACTATGCCCCGCCCGCGCCGTCCTCCGGGCTGGCCTCGCCGGGGTTCTCAGGCTCGTCCGCGCCGTCGGCGCCCGCGTACGCTCCCCCGCCCGCGTACGCCCCGCCGCCCGCGTACGGCCAGCCCCAGCCGACTGCCCCTTACGCCTCATCGGCTCCCGTCTACAGCCAGCCGCCGTCGGCTCCCTACGGCCAGCCCGCGGCCCCGGCCAGCCAGGTGCCCGCGCAAGGCCAGCCTTCCCCGGCCGAGTCGGCTCCGGCGGCTTCGTCCGCTTACTCGGGTTCCTCCGCTTCGTCGGTCCCGGCCGACGCCGAGGAGTACCCGCCACCCACGCCGCTGCCGACCGGCGCCGACGCGCCTTACGTCACCCCGCTGGTCCGCAAGCTCGCGGCCGAGCACGCCGTGAACCTGGAGACCGTCACTGGTACCGGGGTCGGCGGGCGCATCCGCAAGCAGGACGTTATCGAGGCTGCCCGCGCCCAGCGCGCCGCGCAGCCTCAGCCCGTACCAGCCCAGACCGCGCAGCCCCAGACCGCGCAGCCCCGAACCGCGCAGCCCCAGCCGCCGCAGGTCCCCCAGCAGCCCCAGGCACCTCAAGTGCCGCAGCAGCCCCAGGCACCTCAGGCGCCGCAGGAGGTGCGCGCGGCGCAGCCGGTACCGCAGCAGGCCCCCGCCTCGGCCCCGCGGCCGGCCGTGGTGCCGTCCGCGCTGCGCGGCACGACCCAGCGGATGTCCCGGCCGCGCCAGGTCATCGCCCAGCGGATGGTCGAGTCGCTGCACGTCTCGGCCCAGCTCACCACGGTGGCGGAGGCCGACGTCACGGCCATCGCCCGGCTGCGCGACCTCGCCAAGCAGGACTTCGAGGCCCGCGAGGGGGTCAAGCTGAGCTTCCTCCCGTTCTTCGCGCTCGCCGCCGTCGAGGCCCTGAAGGTGCACCCGAAGCTCAACGCGGTGATCGACGGGGACCAGGTCACCTATCACGACGCCGAGCACGTCGGGATCGCGGTTGACACTGAGCGCGGGCTGATGGTGCCGGTCATTCACAACGCGGGTGACCTGAACATCGGCGGCCTGGCGCGCAAGATCAGCGACCTCGCTAACCGGACCAGGTCGGGTCAGGTCACGCCGGACGAGCTAGCCGGCGGGACGTTCACGCTGACCAACACCGGCAGCCGCGGCGCCCTGTTCGACACGCCCATCATCAACCAGCCGCAGGTCGCGATCCTGGGTACCGGCACCGTCGTCAAGCGGCCCGTCGTCGTCGAGGATCCCGCCCTGGGCGAGGTGATCGCGGTGCGCTCGATGGTGTACCTCGCGCTCACCTACGACCACCGGCTGGTCGACGGGGCCGACGCGGCCCGGTTCCTCACCACGGTGAAGAACCGGCTGGAAGAAGGGTCCTTCGAGGCAGAGCTTGGCCTCTAGCCGGCGGCCATGGTGACGGGAGTGCACCGGAGCCCATGAAGGTCGCGGTCACCGGCTCGTCCGGCCTCATCGGCACCGCGCTCGTGGCCAGCCTGCGCGCCGACGGCCACGAGGTGATCAGGCTCGTCCGGCGGCCCCCGCGGGCCGCCGGCGAGGCCCGCTGGGACCCGCGCGCGGCCGACGCCGGGCTGGTCCCCTACGCGCCGGGCGGGACCCGCGAACTCGACGGGCTCGGCGCCTGCGTGCACCTGGCCGGCGCGGGGATCGCCGACCGTCGCTGGACGGCCAGGTACAAGGCGGAGATCAGGGCCAGCCGGGTGCTCGGTACCCGCGCGCTGGCAGGCGCGCTGGTCAAGCTCAGCCCGCCGCCCGCGACCCTGGTGGCGGCCTCGGCGATCGGCTGGTACGGGGACACCGGCGGCCGCGCGGTCGACGAATCTGCGCCGGCCGGGCAGGCGTTCCTCGCGCGGCTGGTCCAGGACTGGGAGGCGGCCGCCACCCCGGCTGCGGATGCCGGCATCCGCGTGGTGCACACGCGCAGCGGCCTGGTCCTCACCCCGCGCGGCGGGCTGCTCGCCCGGCTGCTCCCGCCGGCCCGGCTGGGCCTGTGCCCCAGGTTCGGGTCTGGCGGTCAGGTCATGAGCTGGATCTCGCTGGCCGACGAGATCGGCGCCATCCGGTTCCTGCTCGACCGCAAGGACATCAGCGGCCCGATCGACCTCACCTCCCCTGCTCCGGCCACGAACTCCGAGTTCACCGCCGCGCTCGCCGCCGCCGTCGGCCGCCGTGACCTGCCCTGGCTGCGGGTGCCCGCCCCGGTGCTGCGCCTGGCCCTTGGCGAGGCCGCCGTAGAGCTGCTGACCAGCGCCCGGGTGCTGCCTAAGCGCCTGCAAGAGGCCGGCTACGAGTTCCGTCACCCCACCCTGCCCGAGGCCCTGTCCGCCGAGCTGGCGGCCCGCTGATCCGGACCTCCGTCTAGGCCTTTAGGTACCCGGCCCCGGCTGAGCAGGCCAGAACGACGGCGCGTCCCGCAGTTGCCGATAGGGTCCGTCGGTCCGGATCAGCTGGGCATGCGTGCCGCGCTGGGCAACCCGACCCCGGTCCAGGACGATGATCTCGTCGACCTGCTCGAGTCCCTCGAGCTCGTGGGTGATGAGCAACGTGGCGCGGCCCGCCGTGACAGCCAGCACGTCGGCGGTCAAGGCAGCACGCGCTTCAGGATCCAGGTGGGCGGTCGGCTCGTCGAGGATCAGCACGGCCGGGTCTGCGAGCAAGGCCCTGGCCAGGGCGAGCCGCTGCCGTTCACCGCCGGACATGGCCACGCCGTGCGGGCCGACCCGGGTATCCCAGCGCAGCGGCAGCGAATCAATCCAGGGCAGCAGCCGGGCCCGCGCTGCGGCGTCGGCAAGCTCGATGTCGCTGGCCGCCGCCCGGCCCAGGCGCAGGTTGTCGCGAACGGTGGCATCGAAGATGTGAGGGTCCGCCAGGCAGCCGCCGATCAGCGCCCGCACGTCAGCGGTGGCGTAGCTGGCGAGGTCGGAGCCGTTGAGGGTGACGGTCCCGGCGAGCGGGTCGCGGAAGCGCAGCAGCACCGCAGCCGCGGTGGACTTGCCGGCACCGCTCGGGCCGATGAGCGCAACCCGCCGACCCGCCGCGAGGTCAAGGTCGAGCCCATCCAGCGCGAGCGGGCCGTCCGGCTCGTACTGGACCCGTACTCCTGACAGTCGCACGTGCACCGGTCCGGCGGATAGCGACCGGGGATTCGCCGGCTCGGCGACCGGTTCCGGTGCATCCAGGATCCCGCCGATACGGCTAGCGGAGGCGCGCGCCGCGCTGAGCTGCAGTGCTGCCGTCGGCATGACGGCGACCGCCTCGAAGGCGGCCAGCGCCGTAAGGCACAGCACCGCCAGCGGCACTCTGGAGAGCGCGCCCTGCCCCACGGCGGCCACCCCGAGAACGAGCACTCCCCATACGGTCAGCCCGGTGAGACCGGTGATCAGCCCGCTGCCCAGGCCCGTTGCGGTGGCAAACCGCTTGGCCTGCACCCTCAGCCTGCCGTCCGCTTCGACGACAGCGGCAAGTGCGGCGTCTTGAGCGCCGAACGCATGCAACTCGGCCGCGCCTGACAGCAGGTCGGTGAGGGTCGCGCTGAGTTCGCCGCGGACCGGCGCGGTTGTCCTGGCGGCCCGCCGAGAGCCGGCCACCGCGAGCAGCGGCACCGCGGCTCCGGCGGCCAGCAGGCCGAGCGCCAGGATCCCGCCTGCCGAGTTAAGGATCAGCAGGCAGACGGTCACCGCGCCCGCGCCCACGAGCATCGCGGCCAGCGGCGGCCCGACGCCGCGGATGAACAGGTCCTGGGTGGCGTCCACGTCACTGATCAGCGCGGCGAGCAGATCACCGGACCGGAAGGCAGCGAGTCCGGCTGGGGCAAGCCGTTCCAGCCGGCGGTAGATGGCCACGCGGATGTCAGCAAGCACCCGGAACGCAACATCGTGGGATGTCAGCCGCTCAAGATAGCGGGAGATGCCGCGGCCGACGCTGAAGACGCGGACCGCCACGACTGCCCCGGAGATCGCCAGAATGCTCGGGTGCTCAGAGGCCCGGGCCAGCAGGAACCCCGATGTCGCCAGCAGGGCCACGCCGCAGCCGGTGGCGGCGGCGCCGGCCAGGACTGAGAGCACCAGCCGATTGCGCAGCGGCCGGGCCAGCCGAAGCAGGCGCAGCAGCGGCCGGCGCCCGGCTGTCATGCGCACAGGCCCGGGCGCGGTTGCAGGCTCTTTGCTCATCGAAGTACCGCCGCTTCGGTCGGGCCGGCTGGACACGCGGCACGGGCTGGCATCAGCCTCCCGTGGTCCAGCCGGATGCTCCGGCAGCCGCCGCCATCCCAGCCCTGGCCGTGGCTGATCAGGATCACGGTGCGGTCGGCCAGGGCAGTGTCGATGGCTGCCCCGATCTGCCGGGCACTGGCCGGATCCAGGTGAGCGGTGGGCTCGTCCATGAGCAGCAGGGGCGCGGGCCGCAAGAACGCGCGAGCCAGCGCGATCCGCTGTCGCTGGCCCGCAGACAGCCGCAGGCCGCGCTCGCCGAGCGGCGTGTCGTATCCGGCCGGCAGTGCCTCGATGAAGTCGGCCGCCCCCGCCATCCAGGCTGCCCGGCAGATGGCATCGCGGCTCGCATCAGCCTCGCCGAGCGCAATATTGTCCGCCGCCGTGCCGCTGAACAGGTAAGGCTGCTGCGGCACCCAGCCGATCTGCCGACGCCAGAGCCCGATATCGAGTGCGGCCAGGTCGCGGTCGCCTACCGCGATGATGCCGGCAGCCGGTGCGATGAAGCGGAGCAGCAGGGCGAAAAGCGTACTTTTGCCCGCGCCGCTGGGGCCGCTGAGGACGATCCGCTCCCCCGGTGCGATGGTCAGGCTCACCCCCTCCAGAGCCGGGCAAGGGCGGCCTGGATAGGTCACGGTAACCCCGTCTAGCCTGATCTCCTCGCTCCGCAGGTTCACGCGGGCGTTGCGGAGCGCCGTCACCCTCGGGCTGGTCTGCGGCAGGCCGGGCGCCGGGGCGTCCAGGATCTCGAAGACGCGCGCGGCCGCAGCCGTACCTTCCATACTCGCGTGGAACTGGGCACCCACCGCACGCAGCGGCAGATACGCCTCCGGGGTGAGGAGCAGGACCAGCATCGCCGTTTCGTAGCCGAGGTGGCCGTACAGCAGCCTGAGCCCGACCTCGACGGCCACGAGTGCGGTAGCCAGTGCGGCGGCTAGCTCGAGCACCAGCCCGGACAGGAACGCTACCCGCAGGGTCGACATGGTTGCTGTCCGGTAGTCATTGGTGACCTTGGCGATCACGTCTTCCTGCGCTCGGGCGCGGCCGAACACCTTGAGCGTAGGCAAGCCCTCGACCACGTCGAGGAAGTGCCCGCCCAGGGTGGCCAGCAGCCGCCACTGCCGCCGTGTCTGTGCTTTGGTGTGCCATCCGACCAGGACCGCGAAAACCGGGATCAGCGGCAGCGTCACGGCGATGACCACCGCGGAGATCCAGTCCGCGACCGCCACTCTGGCCAGCACCGCGATAGGCACTACGACCGCGAGCACGAGCTGCGGCAGGTAGCGGGCGAAATAGGAATCCAGCCCGTCCAGGCCCCGGATGCTCAAGGTCGTGATCTCACCCGCCCGCTGGCGACCCAGCCAGAGCGGGCCCAACTGCAACGAGCGGGCGGTGAGCGCGACGCGCAGCCTCGATTTGACCGTCGCCGCCGCGCGAAGCGCAGTCACCTCTCCGGCGTAGCTCACGGCTGCCCGCGCCGCCACCACGACCAGCAGTGCCGTCAGCGTTCCCGCCAGGCCGGCCGCGACATCGCCGCGGGCGGCGACGGCGAGCGCACGGGCCAGCAGGCCAGCCTGGGCCAGGATCAAGCCGGTTCCGGCCAGTCCGAATGCGATGGTCACAACCAGGTAGCCGCGGGCGCCGCTGGTATAACCGAGCAGTCGCCGATCGGTGGCACCGCGGCCGGTCCTGCCCCGCGCCGGGTTCGCCGCCGCCTGCCCGCCGGGCTGGCCTGCCGTGTGCGTCAAGTCGCCGGTTCGGCGTCGCGACGCTGCGGAACTGGTACTGGTTGCGCCGCTCCCGCCGGTGCTCATGCAGCAGAGCATGTAGCCAGATGGCGGGCGATTGACTCACCCCCGATGGGTGAGGTGCGCCAAGGCCTACGCGGGAGACCGTGAACGAATCGAGTGATACGGCGCCCGGCAGGCTGGTCGCGACCGGCGGCAGTGCACGGGAACTATGGGCGGGAGGTGACCGTTGTCTGACGCCGACCGCAGGGCCGGGCACGCGGTGGAATGCTCAGGCCGCCGTCGGGATCACCGCCCTGAACTCGAGCGCTCGTGATCCTGCAAGCGGCCGGGCTCGCGCTGCTGGCAGCGCTGTCTCCGACAGCTCTGCTGGTAGGCGCGGTCTACCTCGGCTCGGCCCGGCCACGGCTGGTGGGCACGCTCTACCTCGCCGGCGCGATCCTCATGAGCCTGGTGATGGGCCTCGTGGTGATCGTGATCCTGCGCAACGCCGGCCTGAATCTTCACCGTCAGCACTCGGCCCGCTACGGTCTACGGCTTGGCATCGGCGTCCTGATGCTCGCGGCGGGCGCGGTGCTCGCCATGCGGAAGCCTAAGATGCCGGATCCCGAGAAAACGAAACAAGGGCTCGTGTCCAGGATGATCGCGAACCCAGCCCCGGCCAGCGCGTTTGCGGTCGGCCTGCTCCTGTTCGCGCCCGGCGTCACGTTCATCGCCGCGGTTCAGGTGATCGCCACAGCAAATGTCAGCGACGAGGAAAGCGCCATAGCCCTTATCGTCGTCGTGGTGATCAATGCGGCTCTCGTATGGCTGCCCCTTCTGCTGCACTTGGTCGCGCCCGGCGTAACGACACGTCGCCTGACGGCTTTCAACGGCTGGCTGCGGGCGAACGGGAACAAGATACTCATCGGGGTGCTGCTCGTGGCTGGGGCCATCCTGGTCGGCAACGGCATCTACGGGCTGGCCGTCGTCCGGTGAGCCGCCCCTCTTACTGGGCTGCCGCGCGCGGCGCTGATACTGGAGTGCCGCAGAATGGTAGCTGACCTCCTCCTCATAGGCCTCGGCATCACCCTCGAGCCTTTCCCGCTCACCGCTTTCATCCTGCTGCTGAGCGCCGAGAAGGGCACCAGGAAGGGCCTGGCCTTCATCCTGGGCTGGCTGGCCTGCCTGGTCGTGGTGATCGCCGCTGTTGTCCTGGTGACCGGGGGCAAGCCGCCCGCGCCGAACACGGCGCCGTCGACCGCTGCCATTGCCATCAAGCTGGCCCTGGGTGTCGTGCTGATCCTCTTCGCCGTACGACAGTGGCGGCGTATGGGCATCCCGCGCCAGCCTCCGGCCTGGATGGCGCGGCTGGACCAGCTATCGCTATGGTCCGCTGCAGGGCTGGCCGCCTTTCTCCAGCCGTGGACGCTGGTGGCGGCCGCCGCGGCAACAGTAAGCCAGGCGAAACTCTCGAGCACCGCGGATTACCTGACGCTGCTGTTCTTCTGCCTGCTGGCCACGTCCAGCTTCCTGGCCCTGGAACTGGCCGTGGTGTTCAGGCCGACCACCGCCGGTGCCCGGGTCGAGGCGCTGCGGACCTGGCTGGACACCCATCGGGACCAGGTAATCATCGTGATTTCCCTGCTGCTGGGATTCTGGCTGACGGGCAAGAGCATCTACCTGCTCGTCAGGTGACCGGCGACGACGCCGGGCCGGCGAAGTGGTAACGCCTGCGGCGGCGCCGGCGTTACGCCCGCTGCGGTTTCCGGGGCCGCGGCCTGTGGCTCGACGGCGGGCTGCTCAGGGCCCACGGGAAGCGTGTAGACGTCGCGCAGCGTCTCGATCTGCTGGGTGGTGAAAGTGCGCTCGCGGCGGATATCGCGGGTGAAGGCGAACCACCAGCTAAACAGGGCGCCGATGCGATTGCGGTAGCCGGTCAGGAACGCGATGTGGATGAACAGCCACATCACCCAGCCCACGAAGCCGTTGACCTGCAGCGGCCCGGCTGAGACGACGGCACGGCCGCGGGAAATGTAGGCCGCCGAACCGAGGTCACGGTAACGGAACGGCTTCTCTTCTATATCTCCCGAGATCCGGTGCCGGACGCGGTTTCCGGCGTAGAGCCCGGACTGCATCGCCACCTCGGCGACCCCGGGAAGCTTGTCCAGGCTCATCATGTCGCCAAGGACGGAGATCTCGGGATGATCGGGGATGGTGAGGTTCTTCTCGACGAGGATGCGCCCGGACCTGTCCTGCTTGGCGCCGGTGGCGGTGGCGAGGGCCTTAGCGATAGGCGGCGCCTCCACCCCGGCGGTCCACAACACGGTGCCGACGTCGTAGCGTGCCTCCTTGCCGTCGTGGTCGCGGACCAGCACGTATCCCTGGTCAACATGGGTGACGATCGAGCCCATGTGCTGCTCCACGCCCAGCGCATCCAGGGCCTTGGCCGCCTTCTGCGACAGTTTCGGGCCGAACATGGCCAGCGGCGCGCTGCCGCCGTCGAAAAGCAGTACCCGGGCATCCTCCGGTTTGATGTTCCGGAACTCGGCGCGCAGGGTCTTGGTGGCGACCTCCCTGATCTGCCCCGCGAGTTCCACGCCGGTCGGGCCGGCGCCGACCAGGGCGAAGGTCAGGTAGGTGCGGCGTTCCTCCGGGTCGGTGGCCGTGTCCGCTATCTCGAACGCTCCGTACACCCGGCGCCGGATCGCGAGCGCATCGGAGACCGTCTTCATCCCTGGTGCCCACCGGGCGTACTCGGGATGACCGAAGTAGGATTGCCGGACTCCGGCGGCGACGATGAGGTCGTCGTAGCCGAACTCGATACGCTCACCGCCGATCCGCCTGGCCAGGACGCGCCGGCCGACGACATCAAAATCGACGACCTCGGCCATGACGCAGTCGACATTCTTGTACTTCTTGAGCAGGTCACGCAGCGGTGCCGCGATCTTCCCCTCGGACATGATGCCGGTAGCGCACTGGTAGAGCAGCGGCTGGAACACGTGATGCTGAGCCCTGTCAATCAGCGTCACCGAGACGTCGGCGTGCCTCAGCCTGCGAACCGCGAAAAGGCCCCCGAAGCCGCCGCCGATGATCACCACGCGGCGCCGATCAGACTGGTCGCTCATGGCCTGCTCCCGTCCGTGGCTCAGCCAGCCGGGTCGTGCCAGGTATCCCGGTTGGGCAGCAGCCGGTCGGCTTCCTTCGGGCCCCAGCTGCCCCTGGCGTAGGGATGCACGGGCGTTACGTCGCCCAGCACCGGGTCGACGACCCGCCACGCGGCCTCGACGGTGTCCTGACGGGCAAACAGCCAGCGGTCTCCGTCCAGGGCCGCGCCGATGAGCCGGTCGTAAGGACGCATGTCTGAGCCCGACTGCCCCGCGAACGTCAGGTCCTCAAGCAACGGCTCCATTCCGGCGCCAGGCTTCTTGCCCGCCAGCGTGAGGCCGACCGCGGTTTCTGGCCAGATCCGGAACCGCAGCGAGTCGCGAACGGCGAATGGATCAATGCCGAACACGTCATGCGGAGGCCGCTTGAACCGGATGTTGACCTCGGTCGCGGTGACCGGCATGGTCTTGCCGGCCCGGATCAGGATGGGCACGTCCGCCCAGCGCCAGGTGTCGGCGGCCAGCCGGACCGCGACGAAGGTCTCCGTGGTCGATTTCGGGTCCACCCCCTCGACCTCGTGATAGCCCTCGTACTGGCCGCGGACGGTGTCCTCGGGGACCAGTGGCCGCAGCGCGGCCACCACCCGTGACTTGGCGTCCCGCCAGTCGGCCAGGCGCGGCCGGTCCGGCGGGTCGGCCAGCACGGTAGCCAGCACCTGGAGCATGTGGTTCTGGACTACGTCGTTGATGGCCCCGGTCCGGTCGTAGAACCTGCCGCGGTCGGAGACGTCGAAGGCCTCGGCCATCGTGATCTGGATGCTCTCCACGTAGGTCCGGTTGAGCAGCGGCTCGATAATCGAGTTGGCGAACCGGACGAACAGGACGTTCTCCACGGGATCAAAGGCCAGCCAGTCATCAACCCGGAAGATTGCCTCTTCCGGGAAGTACCGGTGCATGGTGTCGTTGAGCTGCCGCGAACTGGCCAGATCGTGGCCGAACGGCTTCTCCACCATCACCCGCGCGTCCTTGGTGCGGCCGGCCGTGGCGATTCCCTGGGCGATGCGCCCGAACAGCGGGGGCGGCACCTCCAGGTAGAACAGGACCCGGCGGCCAGCGCCGATGGCATCCGACATGGCCTGGTAGGTGGCATCGTCATCGAGGTCCCCGTCGACGTACCGCAGCAGCCCGAGCATCTTCCGCGCGTCGGCAGTATCGGGGTCCATGTGGTTGAGCCGCAGCGAGGCCGTCGCGTAGTCGCGGAACTGCTCCAGCCCCCAGCCGCTCTTCGCCACCCCGATCACGGGCACGTTGAGCACACCGCGCTGGACCAGGCCCACCAGCGCCGGGAATGTCTCGATCTTGGCTAGGTCGCCTGTCGCGCCGAAAATCACCAGCGCGTCAACGTCGTTGGTCGCCATGTCAGCTCCTCTGCCGATCTATCCGGCCGTTATCCTCATCAGATCGCGATCGCATCGCTGCTTGCTCACTCGAATCGGGTGAATACACCGGGCAGCCTGTCCGGTCAGTGGCCGCTTCTGGTCGGCGGAGGGCCGACCTCGGGGCTCGTTACCGGCTTAGGAGGGACGCCACCCGGCGCGCTCGGTGGGGCTGGCGGCTGGAATTCCTGCTTGCTGACGCGGCGCCGGAACACGTAGTAGGTCCAGGTCTGGTAGGCGAGGACCACCGGCAGGAGGATGATGACGACGACGGTCATCACCTTGAGTGAGTACCCGCCGGATGCGGTGTTGTGCACGGTGAGGTTGTACGCCGGGTTGGTGGAGGAGACCATCACGTTGGGGTACAGGTCGACGAAGAGCGAGATGATGCAGGACGCGATGGTGACCGTGGTCGCGGCGAAGGCGAAGCCCTCGCGGTGCTCATAGACCAGCCAGACGGCGGCGATGACGGCGAGCACGGCGAGCAGCTCGATCACGTTGAGGAAGAAGGCGGTGCTGGCGGTCACGTGGGTCCAGATGATGAAGCCGATGACGGCGGCGCCGGTGACGGGGGCCACGCGGCGGGCCACCTGCCAGGATCGCTCACGCATGTCGCCAGTGGTCTTCAGGCACAAGAACGTCGCGCCGTGCAGCGCGCAGACCAGCACCAGGGTGATGCCGGTGAACAGGGCGTAGGGCTGGAGCAGTTGCCAGAAGGAGCCGGTGTAGTTCTGGCTGGAGTTGATGGGCAGCCCGTGCAGCAATCCGGCCAGGGCCACGCCGATCAGTAGCGGGGCCAGCAGGCTGCCTGCGGTCAGCAGCACATCCCAGGTTCGGCGCCAGCGTGCCGCGTCACGCTTGCCGCGGTACTCAAACGCCACGCCGCGGACGATCAGCGAGGCCAGCAGCAGGACCAGCGCGAGATTGTAGGCCGAGAACATCGTCGCGTACCAGCCCGGGAACGCGGCGAACATGGCGGCCCCGGCCACGATCAGCCAGACTTCGTTGCCGTCCCACAGCGGCCCGATCGTGTTGATGGCCGCCCGGCGGCCGGCCTCGTCGGTGCCGATCACGCTGTGCAGCATGCCGACGCCGAAGTCGAACCCCTCCAGGACGAAGAAGCCGGTCCACAACACCGCGATGATGATGTACCAGAACGGGATGAGACTGCTCATCGTGACCTCAATACAGGACGGCCGGGACCGGCGCGTCCGCGTCGGTTTCGGTGCGCGGGGGCGGGAGCTGTTCGCGTGAGTACCGCAGCATCAAGATCAGGTCTACGGTGCCGAGCGTGCCGTACAGCAGGACGAAGGCCACCAGGCTGATCCACAGCGTGGTGGTGCTGACGGTCGGCGAGATCCCGTTCTTGGTCAGCATGATGCCTTGCACGATCCACGGCTGCCTGCCGCTTTCTGTCAGGAACCAGCCTGCGGTATTCATCAGGAACGGCAGCACCGCCCCCCATACCGCCACCCAGAGGAACATCCGGGAGGTGGCGAGTTTCTTGCGCCGGATCAGCCACAGCCCCCACACGGATATCAGGAGGACCAGGACCCCCAGGTACGCCATCACCCGCATCGCCCAGTACTGGATGAATACGTTCGGCACGTAGTAGCCGGGGCCATACTGTTTGGTGTACTGCGACTGCAGCGGGTTCAGCCCGATCACCTGGCCGTTCCAGTGGTTGGTGGCCAGCAGGGACAGCAGGTGCGGGATCGCGATGATCTCGGTCGGGGTCTGGTCGTTGTTGCCGCCGCCGATCTGGAACAGCGAGAATGAGCACGGCTGGCAGGTGGTCCACTGCGCCTCTGCCGCCGCGATCTTCATCGGCTGGTACCTGGCCTCGATCACCCCGAGCTCATCGCCCACCAGCATGGTGAACAAGATCGCCGGGACCAGGACGACCAGTGCGAGCCGTGCCGACCGGGTGAACACACCGCGGTCCCCGCCGTGCCGCAGCTGCCACGCGGAGACCGCCAGCATGACTACTGCGCCGGTGACCAGCGACACAAACAGGACCTTGGCATACCCCCACACGAACACCGGGTTGGTGAACAGCGCCCAGATGTCGTTCAGCTGCGGCTTCCCGTTGACCATGGTGTAGCCGACCGGGTGCTGCATCCAGGAGTTGGCCGCCAGGATGAACGCCGCCGACAACGCGGAGCCGAGCGAGACCGCCCAGATCGTCAGCAGGTGGATCCGGCGGGGTAGCTTGTCCCAGCCGAACAGCCACAGCCCGAGGAACGTCGATTCCAGGAAGAACGCGGCCAGCCCCTCCATCGCCAGTGGCGCGCCGAAGATGTTGCCGACCAGCCGCGAGTACTGCCCCCAGTTCATCCCGAACTGGAACTCCTGCACGATGCCGGTCACCACGCCGATCGCGACGTTGATGACCAGCAGCGTGCCGAAGAACCTCGTCAGCCGCAGGTAATCATCGCGCCCGCTGCGAACCCACGCCGTCTGCAGCAACGCGGTCAGGAAGGCCAGACCGATCGTGATCGGGACGAAGAAGAAATGATTGATCGAAACAAATGCGAACTCCACCCGCGCCAAGTCGACGTTGGTCATCTATTCCCCTTGGTCACGAAGGCTTACGGACTGGCTGGCCAGCGCTCGACGCGGCCGGGCAGCCCGGAGATCACGTCTCGGCGGCCTGGTGAGCCGAGACCCCGTTCTGCCAGGCGGCGGCACCCGCGGCTGCGGCGGTCTTGGCCTGTGCCCACTTGATCCTCGCCTGCTCGCGTGGCGGCGTTTCCATCTCCCTGATCCACCGGCGGGTGGCCGAGACCAGATGCGAGCCGCCGACGGCCATGCCCGCCAGGGCGATCAGGGCGCCGGCTCCGACCAACGCGGCGCCGGTGACCAGCGGGCCCGTTCTGAGCTCTGGCCAGCTGCTGCTTTGCTGCGTGCTAGTAGACATGGCACCGTCCTGGAAGGTAGTCGTTGATCGTCACTGTCGCTGCCTGAAACTGGCCAGGCATCATCCTGCCCGGGTGATTCGGGCGGCAGGCGGCGGACAGCTGCTCAATCACCCGGAAGGTGTGATGTTCCGCGCATCCTCGACCGCCATATTCGGCCATGTGAGTGAGCGCTGCCGGTTCGGCACCGACCCGGCGACCTCCGTCCTCGACGTCAACTGCAAGGCGCACGAGGTCGACAACCTGTACGTCGTCGACACGAGTTTCTTCCCGAGCATCGGAGCCGTGAACCCCGCGCTCACCGCCATGGCCAACGCGATCCGCGTCGGCGACCATCTGCTGAGCCGGATGTCGTGACCAGGCCCGGTCACGATTACGAAAAGAGGCCAAATGCCGGACGTTCCTATCCTGACTGCAAGAGGCCAGGCATCGATGAGCTTGTTCCCGCCGATTGCCGATTACGGGTTCCTGTCGAACTGCGAGCAGAGTTGCCTGGTCGCACCGGACGGGGCGGTCGAATGGCTGTGCCTGCCCCGCCCCGATTCCCCGAGTGTCTTCGGGGCCCTCCTTGACCGGGCCGCCGGCATGTTCAGGTTCGGTCCCGGCAATACCCGCGTCCCTCAGCATCGCCGGTATGTGCCGGGGACGATGGTGCTGGAAACAACCTGGCAGACGCCGACGGGATGGATGATCGTCCAGGATTTCCTGGCCATCGGCCCGATCCAGCACGAGGGACGACGGCCGGACTACCACCGGGCTCCGGCTGATTTCGGCGCCGTCGGCGCGCTGGTGCGGATCGCGACGTGCATCAGCGGCCGGGTCGAGGCCGTCGTGAACTGCGGCCCGCTGTTCAACTACGGGGCGGCCGGCGGTACGTGGAGCTATAAGGGCGACGGCTACGACGCGATGACCATTGCCCCGGCGGAGGGGGATGTGCACCTCGAGTTGGCGGGCACCGTCCCGCTCGGCGTGCTGGGCGCTCGCTGTTATGGTCGCACGACGCTCACCGCGGGCCAGTCAGCGTTCGTCGCGCTGTCCTGGGGCGGCGACCACGTTCCGGCTAGCCAGGACGAGGCGTTCAGCGCGCTGAGCACCACGGTCGATTTCTGGCGCGACTGGCTGAGCTCGGCCAAGATCCCCGACCATCCGTGGAAGCCCTACCTCGACCGCAGCGCCCTCACCCTGAAGGGGCTCAGCTACGCCCCCACTGGCGCCATCATGGCCGCATCGACGACCTCGCTGCCGGAAACGCCCGGCGGGGCGCGCAACTGGGACTACCGGTTCACCTGGATCCGGGACTCGGCGTTCATGCTCCGTGCGCTATACCGGCTGGGTTTCGACTGGGAAGCGATCGAGTACTGGGGCTTCGTCATCGACGCGGTCAGCGGGGGTGACCTCAACCGCAAGTTCGAGCTGCAGATCATGTACGGCATCGGCGGCGAACGCGACCTGACCGAGCGGACCCTGGACCACCTGTCCGGGTACCAGGGGGCGCGGCCGGTCCGGGTCGGGAACGGCGCCTGGAATCAGCAGCAGCACGACGTGTGGGGGATGATTCTCGACGCCCTGGACGTCCAGTTCCACAGCGGAGCTACCCAGATCGTGACGCCGGTGTGGGAAGGGGTCGCCGGGTTCGTGGACGCCGCCCTGGCGCACTGGCGTGAGCCCGACCAGGGGATCTGGGAAGTCCGCGGTGACCCCAAGCACTTCACGGCATCCAAGATGATGTGCTGGGTGGCGGCTTCGCGCGGCGCCGATCTCGCCGAGGAGCGCGGCGCCGACGAACGCGCCAAGCGCTGGCGGGCAGGCGCCGATGAGATTAAGGCCGAGATCCTGGACAAGGGCCTGTCCAGCCGGGGGGTGTTCCGGCAGCACTACGAGACCGATGACCTCGACGCCTCGCTGCTGCTGCTGCCCATCATGGGATTCCTGCCCCCCGACGACAAGCGCATCAGGGCGACGGTCCTGGCCATCGCCGACGAGCTGACCCAGGACGGCCTGGTCCTGCGCTATCGGGTCGAGGGAACCGACACCGGTTTCGAGGGCGAGGAAGGCACCTTCACCATCTGCTCCTTCTGGCTGGTAACCGCGCTGGCCATGATCGGCGAAACCGAACGCGCACGCGCCCTGTGCCAGAAGCTACTGTCGTTCGCCGGACCGCTGCAGCTCTACGCGGAGGAGATTGACGTCACGACAGGCCAGCACCTCGGCAACTTCCCGCAGGCATTCACCCACCTGGCCCTGATCGAAGCCGTGTCGATGCTCATCCAGTCCGACCATAAAGACAGCTCCGCCTCCGTAGGGTAAGCGAGCGAAACCCGGCAGCAGGGTGGCACCATCGCCGCCGAGTAGCTGCACAGCATCTCGGCGTCCTGCCTGGAGCGACCGTGACTCTTCACGTACGCATGGTCAGCCCGCCTGAGCTGACCGAACGCCTCGCTGATGCGCTCATCGCGGACTCCGGCGTCTCGAACCTGGTCGTACTGACCGGATCCGCACGACGCCCAGACGGCGACGCTGTGCACTTCGACGTGCTTGACCGGTCCGCCAATTCCGTGCTCGGGCAAGTACAGGCGCTTCAAGGCGACCACCACAGCTCGATCTTCATCGAGAGCGTGGACGCGGCAATCGGGGAAGAACTTGGCCCGGTAACGAAGCAAGGTCTGGTCCAAAGGGACGTCGCTCCCGTATGGGATGTGGTCGAAGCCAAGATCCGCTCAGACGCCGTCTACGCGCCCAGCTTCTTCGTCCTCCTGGCTATTGCCGGGCTGATTGGTGCTGTCGGCATCCTGACCAATTCGCAGATACTCATCGTGGGCGCCATGGTCGTCGGACCGGAATACAACGCCATCATGGGCGTCGCGCTTGGCATCGACAAGCGCGGCAGGCAGGCAATACTCCGCGGCAGCGCTGCCCTTCTCGCTGGATTCTTGGCCGCGATCATCGTCACCTTTCTCTTCGGCCTGGCGATCCGTTGGTCAGGTCACACTCCTAAGGCATTCTCGCTGGGTGTGCGGCCAGTCTCGAGCCTGATCGACAAGCCGAACCTGTTTTCTGTCGTTGTCGCGGTCCTAGCCGGAATCGTTGGCGTCGTCTCATTGACAGAATCACGGGCAAGCGCTCTCATCGGCGTTTTCATCTCGGTCACCACCATTCCGGCAGCCGCCGACATAGCCCTGTCGACCGCGTACGCCAACTGGACCGAGGCCTGGGGCTCCGCGGTGCAGTTGCTGCTGAACGTCGCGGTGCTCATCACGATCGGCGCACTGGGCCTGCGCCTCCAGCGGATCATGTGGCGTCCCCGCTCACGAGCAGAGCGACCGGCAGCTGGATCGGCGCTGCCGGCGAGCGGGCCATCGGCCTGAGGCAGCGGATGATCTCCCCGCGAGAATGCCGGGCCGCATGAGACTGACCGGCTGTGACTTGGCGAGGGCGCCCCGCCGACCGGCGGCCTGGGGGGAAGGGCGAGGCCGACGGGGCGCGCTCTCGGGCGCATCCCGGGCCGAGGTCATCGGGGCGGCACCGGGAGAGCCACGATGAAGCATCACTCATCAGCCTGACCGTTTACTGAATTCTACCTCTAGGTAACCTGACTCTCTGGTGAAGAGCCTTTGGAACCACGGCGACCGGCCGTCCCATCGGGCTGCTTGGTCTAGGCGCTGGCCGGTGCCGGGCCGGCGTTTACGCAACCTGCATTCCGCGGCCGACCCGATGCCTCCTATCAGTCGGGCAACAGGAGCTCATCACCTAATAAGGGTGATGACTCCCTCCCCACCCTGCCTTGACCGTGGGATCGTGCGGAAAAAATGGCCCTATCGCGCATGTGCCGCGACCTGAAGTTCAGCACCAGCCACTGCATAGTGAACGGTCGGCAAACAAAGAATTAACTCGGCGCGACCGGAGGCTTGCGTGACGACAAATCAGATACTGATCGGCATTGGCCTGATTCTTGTGCTCGCGGTCGGCGCCCAGGTATTGGCCAGCAGGCTGCACATTCCGGCGATCATCGTGCTGTTGCCACCCTGACGGCAGGACCGGTCGCCGCAGTTGCTCCTCGGACAGGCCTTCCAGGATGCCGAGCACATGATCCCGCTCCGTGTCGAGGAACTGCAGCAATACCCGGGTCTCATCGCTCATCGGCTGCTCCTCGGATCAGGCCGTTACGCGGATACGGCTGCGCCGCTCACGGGTTGGTGGTCCCGGAGCCGGACCGGGCGGCCGGCTGCGGCGTCCGGCCGACCGCGGGGACGGCGATCCGCAGGTGGCGCCATCCGGTGAGGAACGCCAGCCCGTAGAGGAGCGCCACCAGGACGAGGAGCCACCGGTACCCGATGACCAGCGCGGAGTACTCCAGGATCCCGCCGACCATCGCGCCGAGCAGGTTGGCCCCGAAGGCCGTGGTGGAGTCCCCGGTATCGCGGAACCGCTGGGAGAAAACCATGTTGGCCAGGAAGATGGGCATGAAGGCGATGATCACGGCCAGCATGAAGCGGGGTAGCGGCGACAGGGACAGCAGCGCCCCGGGCGGGATGGCCCAGGTCACGATCAGCGCGGCGAGCAGGGCAGCGTACAGCAGGGCCGGCCTGCGGACCACGACATGGCGCGACACCTCCACCGCGGCGAACACGGCCACCAGGACGCCGGCCGTCACCAGCGCGTTGACAAACCAGGTGGTACCGAACAGCAGCGCGAACTGCACAATGTTCTTCGTCTCGAGCAGCAAGAAGGCCGCGCCCATGAAGAACAGGTCGACGAAGCCGGCCATCCGGCGGTACGGGCCGGCGGCCGGGCGTACCAGCACGATCGACGCCAGCAGAATCAAGGCGAGCGTGATCCGGTAGAGCCAGGGGATCGAGTTGCCGTCCAGGTAGACGAACGGATGGTCGTCGGTGGCCGGCGAGACGACGTTCGCCGGGCGCTGCCAGGTGGTAGTGCAGTGCATGGTGGACGGGTTGATGGCGACGGAGATCATGGAGAGCGAGAAGCCCTCGTCATCGACGCAGGGGGTTTGGCCGAAGGCAACCTGCAGAGTGTTGGCCAGCCGGTCACGGAGCCACGGCGTCCGGTAGTAGTTGTACATGGCGAACAGGCCGTCGCCCGGGTTCAGGTGGGCCTTTGCGGCTTCCACCGCCTGGAGCGTGAACAGGTAGCTTTCCAGCCGCAGCGAGGACTGCCCGGCCACCAGGGTCAGCGAGTCCGGCAGGGCGAACAGGATCATGTCGTACTTGGTGTGCGTCTGCTCGAGGAAGGCCCGGCCGTCGTTGATGTGCACCGTGACCCGGGGGTTCTGGTAGGGATGATCCGGGTTCAGCTGCACGCCTAGCTGATACAACTCGGGATCGATCTCCACCGCATCGATGTGCTTGGCGCCATGCAGGAGGGCGTTCGCGACGTCGTCGCCGGTCCCGGCGCCGATGATCAGAACATTGCCAAGCGAATTGCCGGGTGCATTCAGATACGGCTGGGAGTAGACCTTCTGCAGCTTGCGGGCCGGGATGATGTTCTGGTGCGGTATCCCGTTCACGTTGATCGCATACTGGTCGTCGCCGGCCTTGATTACGGAGATGCGGTAGTACGGCGACCAGATGTCGCTGGACGACAGGGACTCCGACCAGAGCAGCATCACCAGGGCCACGACGGCGGTGACCTGGAGTAGGCCGGCACGCCTGCCGTAGAGCAGCAGCATGACCAGCGCGACGATGAACGCCCAGACCACCGGCTTGGCGTCGAGGAACGAGAGCAGCGAGAAGGCCGCGATGCCGGCGATGCTGCCGACGATGTCCAGCCGGTAGGCGTCCAGCGGCCGGAACCGGATAAACGTCCGGGCGACGCCCTCGCCGATCATTTCCATGACGGCGGCCACGGCCAGGAACACGATGGGCAGCGTGACCCACGTGGGCGGGCCGCTGGCGTTGAACTTCCCGTAGCCGAAGAACAGGAGCTGGTATCCGGTCCGGATGACCTCGACGGGGAATACCCGGACGAAAAGGATCAGCAGGGCCAGGGCCACCGGGGCCCAGGGGAAAAGGTTCACCCGGGACTTGGCCCGCAGGAACCCGATGCCGATGCCGAGGAAGCTGCCGAGCAGGACGAAGTTGGAAAAGTAAGACAGGTAGATGACCAGCGCGCCGGACCACCGGATCAGCGCCAGCTCGACGAAGAGCATCAGGAAGCTGAGCACGAAGAGCTGGAGCGGGAGCGGCAGCAGCGTTCCCCCGGCAGGCCCAGGGTCTTTGTCGCCGGCAGTACCGGACGCTGGCACGACGTCCCGGCCAAGCAGCAGGGCGAGCAGCTCCCGCCTAGGCGCGCGGTTCGCTGAGTTCGGCGGAAGTACTGGACTGATGGGGCCGTCGTTGGTCATCGCAGGCCGCTCCGCTATCAGTTGCAGAACAAATCGCCAGCATAGCGTGCGACGAATTGCACCGACAGGGGCCGCTAGGGGACGGCAGGAGATCCGGCGGGCGAATCAGGCGGTCGCCCGCCGTGGCTCGCACTGCGGGACGGCAGATACGCCGCTCGTTCGGGATAAATAAAGGGGGTCAGCTGAGCGGAGCGTCAGTTTTCCGCGGTCGGCTGCAGGATGATGTCGAAATCCGCCAGGCAGAACGATCCAGTGAGGCCGTACCGGGCCGCCTGTTCGGGGTCGTCGACGGGCGTGAACTCCTTGATCAGGCTCTTCTTCACCGCGAACACCGCGTCCGATTCTATGTACGGGCTGCCCGCCACGAAAATATGCGTGGTCAGCGCGCGATGCCCGGGCGCGGTCACGATGAAATGGATATGCGCGGGGCGGTACGCGTGCCTTCCTGTCGCGTTCAGCAGCGTGCCGACCGGGCCGTCGGTCGGTATCGGGTAGTGGCTCGGCACGATCGTGCGGAACCAGAAGGCCCCGTCCGCATCGGCGGTGAACAGGCCACGGCCATTGGCCCGCGGCTGCACCTCGGGCTGCTGGACGTCGTAGAAGCCCTGGTCGTTGGCCTGCCAGATGTCGAGTTCGGCACCCGGGAGGGGCGTGCCGTCGGCCGAGAGCACCCGGCCGCGGACCACGCACGGCGTACCGGTCCCGACGAAGTCGATGGACTCGCCCAGTTCGCGGCGCGGGGATTTCACCACGTGGAACGGGCCGAGCACGGTGGATTCCGTGGCAGTCGCTTTCTGGGAGGACCGCTCCCCCAGACCCCCCGGGCCAGACACCCGATTGTTGATCGTCTCCACCAGCATGGAAATCCCGAGCACGTCGGAGAGCAGGATGAATTCCTGCCGCTCGTCGTCGCATTTCTGGCCGGTCGCGGTGAGGAACTCGATCGCCCGCTCCCATTCGGCGATGGTGGGCTCGGTTTGGATGACGAACGCGTGCAGGTGCCTGACCAGGCTGCTCAGCAGCTCGCGCAGCCGCGGGTCCTGGGTCTTCGCGAAGCTGTCGACGACCGCGTCGGCAGCGGTTTCCTCGGTGAAGTCGGTGGCCATGGCCGACAGCGTAAGTCTCGCGGCGCCCGCTGCGCTAACCCGGGGGGCGACTCCCCGGAACCCGCAGGGCCACATCAGAGACCGGGCCCAGGTGGTGCAGCTTGTCGGGGTTGATCACGGATCGGATGGCCTGCACCTTGCCGTCGGCGATGTCGAGGGCGAAGACGTTGATGACGCGCCCTCCGCTGTCGTGGGTGATCGCCCCCGGCTGGCCGTTGACCCAGGTCAGCTCCACGCTGGCGCCCATCTTCGGGCCCCGGCGGGCCAGCCCGAGCATGAACCGGGCGACCTGAAGCGGTCCGTGGAAGGGCCTGGCCGCCGCCCAGGCCTTGCCGCCTCCGTCGCCCACCATGATCACGTCAGGCGCGAGCAGCTCGAGCAGGGCGGCCAGGTCGCCGCCACCCGCCGCCTCGAAGAACCGGCGGGCCACCTCCTCGCGCTGCTGGCGGGAGGCCTCGAAGCGCGGCTTGCCCTCGTCGACGTGATGGCGGGCCCGGGCGAAGATCTGACGGCAGTTCGGCTCGGACTTGCCGGTGATGCCCGCGATCTCCTTGTAGTCGTAGCCGAACACCTCGCGGAGCAGGAACACGGCGCGTTCGGTCGGCGTCAGGCTCTCCATCAGGACGAGGAAGGCCATCGACAGCGAGTCGGACATCTCCGCGCGCTCGGCCGGATCGGGTTCTTCCCTGAAACCCCCGAAAGTGTCCGACAGCAGCGGTTCGGGCAGCCAGGCGCCCACGTAGGATTCCCGCCGGACCCGCGCGGACCGCAGGTGGCTGATGGCCAGCCGGGTGGTGGCGGTGGCCAGGTAGGCCTTGGGCGAGCCGATGCTGGCGCCGTCACGCAGCACCCGGGTCAGCCGGAGGAAGGCCTCCTGGACGATGTCCTCGGCGTCGCTGACGCTCCCGGTCATCCGGTAGGCGATCGAGAACATCAGCGGCCGGAACTCCACGTAGTCCGCCGCGCTGTGCTCCTCAGGCAGCCCTGCCTGTTCAGGTGGCACGGTCATGCGCTTCCTTCTTCCCCTGCTGTGCTTCTCTCCGCCCCTCTACGACGCCGCTGCCCTCCCGGGCGTGACACCTTTCCTGTCTAGTCCGCTGCGTCGTCATCGCGCCAGCGCAGGTGCCAGGTGCGGGAGATGCGGCCGATGTGCCGCAGCTTCTCCGGGTTCGCGACCGTGCGGATGGCCTGCACCTGGCCGTCGATCATGTCGAACGCGATGACCGCGATCAGGGCGCCGTCGGCGTCGCAGGCCAGCACGCCCGGCTGCCCGTTGACCCATGTCGGGCGGAGCGAGACGCCGAGTTGCATGGTCCGCCCGACCTGGATCCGGATCACCTCGGCCACCTGGTCGCGACCGAAGACGGGCGCGATGAACGTGGTCTCGCCCTGGCCGCCGCTGTCGCCGTAGAACACCACGTCCGGGGCCAGCCGCTCGAGCAGGCTGGTCATGTCGCCGCCGCTGGCCGCGGCCAGGAACAGGCTGGTGAGCTCTTCGCCCTCGGCGCGGGACGTCTCGAACCGCGGCCGGCCCTCGTCGATGCGGCGGCGGGCCCGGGTGAAGATCTGCCGGCAGGCGGCTTCGGTCTTGCCCGTCGTGTCGGCGATTTCCTTGTAGCCGTAGCCGAACACCTCGCGGAGCAGGAACACGGCGCGCTCCGCCGGGGCCAGGCTCTCCAGCAGCACCAGGAAGGCCATCGACAGGGAGTCGGAGGTCTCGGCGAGTTCGGCCGGATCAGGCTCGCCGGTCCCGATGAGCGGCTCGGGGAGCCAGGTTCCGACGTAGGACTCGCGGCGGACGCGGGCCGAGCGCAGGTGATCGATGGCCAGCCGGGTGGTGATCGTGGCCAGGTACGCCTTGGGTGCGGTGACGTCGGCGTCCTTGCGGGCACGCAGGTAGGCTTCTTGCACGATGTCCTCGGCGTCGCTCACGCTGCCGGTCATCCGGTAGGCGATCGAGAACATCAGCGGGCGGTACTCGGCGTAGTGGCTCGTGTCCACGGTTCTCCCCTCGGGATCGTCTGATCCCTAAAGACGAGGGGCCGCCGGCGGCTGTGACATCCGTCCTGGCTTCGGCCTCCGCGGACTGCGGCCTGAGCCGGGCCGGCAGACATTCCTCCAGGCCGTCCGCGAACAGCGGGATCCGCCATAGCGGCGGTACGGGCCCGGCGGCCCCGCTTAGCTGCATCATCGTCGCGATGGTGACCCGGACCAGCCGCCTGGCGCTGTTGAACAGCAGCAGGGCCAGCGGGAGCTCGACCACCAGGGCGGAGATGAGGCTCATCGTGAAGTCGCGTGAGCCGTAGTCAAGCGCCAGGTCGAACCAGGCATCGCAGACCAGCAGCGTACCGGTGATGATCATGCAGAAGATGACCACCTGGCGCTGGTGCCAGGCCGCCCAGGCGGTCGCGGCGAACCCGGCCAGCTCGGCGATGTCCAGCCCGACCCATGCGGCCTGCCAGTCGCTCGAGGTGTAGCGGCTGGGCAGGGTCAGGATCAGGATCGCGATCCAGCAGGCCAGCGCGACACAGCAGGCCGTCATGAACATCATGCCGAACCACCTGCGCCGGCGGAGTCGGGTATCCATCAGCGGGTGCCGCCGGTCAATGGCGGCCAGGGTGCGGGCCAGCTGACGCCGCTCGTCTGCGGTCAGCCGGTGTAGTTCGGCGTCATCGATCACATAATCAATTCTGCGACGGCCTCCGGTCAGGCCGACTGTCGGGCTCGCCCGGCGCACTCGGCGCGCCGCTCGGCGCGGCCGCGCGGCAATGCCTCGTCCAAGCCGTGGCCGGCCAGCGGCGTGCGGCGAAGGGAGTACCCCGCGTCGACCTGCTGACCGGACAGGATCCCGGCGGCGACCGTGGCCTTGAGCAGACGCCACGCCCCGACGAAGGCCAGGAGGGCCAGCGGCAGCTCGGCGAAGAGCGCGGACAGCAGGCTTATCACGAAACCGCTCGTCGCCAGCGACGTGCCGACGTCGAACCACGCGTCGCAGAAGAGCATGGTGCCGATGAGCACCAGCAGCCTTGTCTATCACGGCCTCATTGTCCTCCTTCATGCTGCGCGCCGGCTGGCCGGCGCGTGCGCAGCGCCGCGCGGGGAGCCGGCCGGACTGGCCCCAGGGCCGGGCTGGCCGCAGGGCCGGGCTGGCCGTGGCGTAGCCGAGCGTAAGCTGGGAAAAGTGAGTGAGCTTGTCTACCTTGGCTTCGGCGCCGATCTCGTGGAGTACCGCACGGGCTGGGATCTGCAGCGACGCGTACACGCCCGGCGCGTGGCCGACGAGGTTCCCGACAGCTGCCTGCTGCTCGAGCACGAGCCCGTGTACACGGCCGGCAAGCGGACGGCGGTATCCGACCGGCCGTTCGGCGATCCGGGGGCGCCAGTCATCGACGTGGACCGCGGCGGCAAGATCACCTGGCACGGTCCCGGGCAGCTGACCGGGTACCCGGTCATCAAGCTCCGCGAGCCGCTGGATGTCGTCGCCTACGTGCGGGCACTCGAAGAGGCGATGATCCGAACGTGCGCGGAATTCGGCGTCACCACCGAGCGCGTGCCTGGTCGCAGCGGCGCCTGGGTACGGGGCGACGAGGACCCCGGACGGCCGGACCGCAAGGTGGGCGCGATCGGCGCGCGGGTGGCCAGGGGCGTCACCATGCACGGGTTCGCGCTGAACGCCGACTGCGACCTGTCCTGGTACGACCGGATCGTCCCGTGCGGGATCCGCGACGCCGGGGTGACCACGCTGTCCGCCGAGACAGGCCGCGACATCACGGTGGCCGAGGTGACGCCAGTGATGGAGCGCCACCTCGCCGACGTCCTCGGGTATGGCACCTGGCGGTACGTCCACGATCCCGAAGCGCTGGCCGGCCCGCGTCCGGAAGCACCCGTCGCGGTCCCGCTGGCGAGCCGCTGACATACCCTGGAGGGGTGGTACTTGCACCCGAGGGACGGCGGATGCTCCGCCTGGAGGCCCGGAACAGCCAGGTCCCGATCGAGCGGAAGCCGCCGTGGATCAAGACCAGGCTCCGCACAGGCCCGTCGTATACGCAGCTCAAGACCCTGGTCCGCAGCGAGGGCCTGCACACGGTGTGCGAGGAGGCCGGCTGCCCGAACATCTTCGAGTGCTGGGAGGACCGGGAGGCGACCTTCCTGATCGGCGGGGACCGGTGCACCCGGCGGTGTGATTTCTGCCAGATCGACACCGGCAGGCCGCTGCCGCTGGATGAGGGCGAGCCGCGCCGGGTCGCGGAGTCGGTGGCCGCGATGGGCCTGCGGTACGCGACCGTGACCGGGGTGGCGCGTGATGACCTGGCTGACGGCGGCGCGTGGCTGTATGCGCAGGTCTGCCGGGAGATCCATGCCGCCGTTGCGGGCTGCGGGGTGGAGCTGCTCATTCCCGACTTCAACGCTGAGCCGGGCCGGCTGGCGGAGGTTTTCGGCGCCCGGCCGGAAGTGCTGGCGCACAATATCGAGACCGTGCCGCGGATCTTCCGGCGGGTCAGGCCCGGTTTCCGGTACCCGCGCTCGCTGGAGGTGCTGCGGGCGGCCCGGGAGGCGGGGCTGGTCACCAAGTCCAACCTGATCCTGGGGCTGGGCGAGGAGCGGCACGAGGTCACCGGGGCCATGGCGGACCTGCGGGCGGCCGGCTGTGACCTGCTGACGATCACCCAGTACCTGCGGCCGACGCCGCGGCACCATCCGGTGGTGCGCTGGGTCAGGCCCGGGGAGTTCACCGAACTGCGCGAGGAGGCGCTGGCGCTGGGGTTCGCGGGCGTGATGTCCGGGCCGCTGGTGCGGTCCTCCTACCGGGCCGGGCGGCTGTACGCGCAAGCCATCGAGCAGCGGGCGGCCTCAGCCCCGGCACCCTGAGTGACGCCGGACCACCAGCGCGGCCGGCACGATGCTCCATCGTTCCGGCTCCCACCGGCTCGATGCTCCATCGTGCCGACTGACGTCGGATGATGCCGCGGAGCCTGGCTCGTGGCCGGCTAGGTTTGCGGGTAACTGCGCTGGTTTTGGGTAGCGCGGATTTCTGGTAGCCCGGCGGTTTCTGTCCGGGGCGGCTTAACCGTATGCTGCGGAGCATGGCACGCATGTCAAGAAAGTCTGAGGCCGCTGACCCGGCCATCACGCGGGAAACCGCCCAGGACCTGGCCAGTGCCGGGCGGCTGAAGCAGATCCGCATGGTCGCCGGCCTGGTACACAAGGCCAACCCGAAGGCGATGCCGATCGTCATCGGCAGCGGCCTCGGCACGCTGGTGATCCTCGTGGTCATCGGGTTGCTCACCGGTCTGGCCCTGTTGCTCATCCCCCTGGGCGTGCTGCTTGGCGTACTGGTCTCGACGATCTTGTTCGGCAGATTCGCGCAGGCCGCGCAGTATTCCGCCATCGAAGGGCAGCCTGGCGCGGCCGCCGCCGTGCTGGAGAACATGCGTGGCAACTGGACGGTGACCCCGGCGATCGCCGCCAACAGGAACATGGACGTGGTGCACCGGGCCGTGGGCCGGCCGGGCGTCATCCTGGTCGGCGAGGGCTCCCCCAACCGGTTGGCCAGCCTGCTCGCCGCGGAGAAGAAGCGGGTCGCCCGGGTGGCCTACGAGGTGCCCATCATCGAGTTCCAGGTCGGGAACGGTGAAGGGCAGATCCCGATCAGCAAGCTGCAGCGGAAGATCACGCGGCTGCCGCGCCAGCTCAAGCCGGACGCGGTCAGCGACATCAACCACCGGCTCAAGGCGCTGCAGCCGTCCTTGCAGGCACCCAAGGGACCGATCCCGAGGAACATCAGGCAGCCCAAGATGCCCAGGCCGAAGGCCCGCTGAGCGGAGCTAGAGGAGCGAAGCTCTAGAGGAGCGAAGTTAGACCCGGACGACGATGGTGTCCGAGGCTCGGTCGTGCATCCCGCGCAAGTCGCGGTCGGTCAACAGCGGCGGGATCACGGTGAGCAGGATGGCCGTGCGGACCAGCGCCCACCGGAACCCGACCAGGCCGCCGTTGGTCCGTATCGTCCTGATGCCGACCAGCCGCTTTCCGGCAGTGAATCCGGTCGTCGCGGTGAGCACGTAGACCTCCACCGCGAAGACCGCGATGGTCCAGAACTGCGAATGGGTGAGCCAGTACGCGATGAGCATGCTGAGCAGCCAGTCGATGAACAGCGCCAGCACCCGGCGGGGCATGCTGGCCACCGACCCGGGGCCGCGCTCCGGCAGGCCGAACCGCTGGCCCGGATAAGCCGGCGCCTGGCTGGCTGGCTGGGCGGTCAGCTGCGTGGTGCCCGTCGAGGCCGCGCCGGCCGCCGCGGGGGCGGGCTGACCGGCGGCACCAGCCCGCGCCGGGTCGGCGCCCCGGCGGTTTCGGGATTTCTTGGCCACGACACCACGGTATCTGTTCTGGGCCGCGGCGCTGTCAGCGGGCCATAATAGGAGTCCTGACCTCAGCCGACGACCGTAACATTCGTGAAACACACCAGACACGGCGTGGAAATTGCCGGCGGCTAACGTCCTAATCGCGTGCCTTGAGAACCGAAAACGTGCCCTGTACCCGGGAGGGTTGATGTTCAGCAGTGCCGAGGAGGTCCTCCGCTTCATCGCGGAGGAAAACGTGGAGTTCATCGACGTCAGGTTCTGTGACCTGCCTGGAACGATGCAGCACTTCACCGTGCCCACCGTGTCGTTCGGTGAAGAAGTCTTCACCGACGGCCTCATGTTCGACGGCTCGTCGATCCGCGGGTTCCAGCAGATCCACGAGTCCGACATGCAGCTCCTGCCGGACCCGAGCACCGCGGTGATAGACCCGTTCCGCACGCACAAGACCCTGAACCTCACGTTCTTCGTGCACGACCCGCTGACCGGCGCGCCCTACAGCAGGGACCCGCGCAACATCGCCCGCAAGGCAGAGGACTACCTGCGCGGCACCGGCATCGGCGACACGGCGTACTTCGGCCCCGAGGCGGAGTTCTACATCTTCGACTCGGCGCGCTTCGCCACCTCCGCGAACGAGGGCTTCTACCACATCGACTCGGTGGAAGGCGCGTGGAACAGCGGCAAGGACGAGGACGGCGGCAACCTTGCCTACAAGCCCAGGTACAAGGGCGGCTATTTCCCCGTGCCGCCGATGGACCACTTCGTGGACCTCCGCTCGGAAATGACCAGCAACCTGCTCGCCTGCGGCATCCAGGTCGAGATGCAGCACCACGAGGTCGGCACCGCAGGCCAGGCGGAAATCAACATGCGGTTCAGTTCTCTGCTCGCGCAAGCCGACAGGCTGATGCTCTTCAAGTACATCATCAAGAACACCGCCCAGGCGGCGGGCAAGACCGTGACGTTCATGCCTAAGCCGCTGTTCGGTGACAACGGCAACGGGATGCACTGCCACCAGTCCATCTGGAAGGACGGCTCGCCGCTGTTCTACGACGAGGTCGGCTACGCCGGACTGTCGGACATCGGCCGGTACTACATCGGCGGCCTGCTCAAGCACGCGCCGTCCCTGCTGGCGTTCACCAACCCGACCGCGAACTCCTACCACCGGCTCGTGCCCGGCTTCGAGGCCCCGGTCAACCTGGTCTACTCGCAGCGCAACCGCTCCGCCTGCGCCCGCATCCCGATCACCGGCACGAACCCGAAGGCCAAGCGCGTCGAGTTCCGCGTCCCCGACCCGTCCTGCAACCCGTACCTGGCGTTCGCGGCCATGCTGATGGCGGGACTAGACGGGATCAAGAACAAGATCGAGCCGCCGGAGCCGGTGGACAAGGACCTGTACGAGCTGCCGCCGGACGAGGCGGCCGCCATCCCGCAGGTGCCCGGTTCCCTCGAGGCGGTGCTGGCTAACCTCGAGACCGACCACGCCTACCTCACCGAGGGCGGCGTGTTCACCGACGACCTGATCGAGACCTGGCTGGACTACAAGCGGACCGTCGAGCTCGACGAACTCCGGCTGCGCCCCCACCCGCACGAGTTCGAGCTCTACTACGACTGCTGACCTGAAGTAGGCCGCTGAGCTGGGGGCGCGTCACGGCGCGCCCCCCTCAGTCCGCACAGAGTCCGCAAGATCCCGGAACTTCGAGTCCACGAGGGCGTCAATGACGGCTTTCGTGGACTCGTCTTTGTCCGGCCATAGGTGACCGTACGTGTCCAAGGTGGTTTTCGCTGACCCGTGCCGCAGCCGGGCTTGCACAGTCGGCCGTTCTTGTCGTCGATCATGGCGGTCCATGCCTGGGCTGGGGCGTGGCCGGCGGAGTCCCGTTGCAGGCCAAGGTAGCGCTGAAGAATGGCTGGCTATCTAGGGCCGGATGCGGTAGTGCCGCCGCGGCCGGCCCCGTCATATCTGGTTGTACTGATAACTCGTTGTACTGATAACTCGGCAGGCCGTACTCGTCCGCGATCGCCGTCCACAGCGCGGCGAAGGCCTTCTTGTACTTCGTAGCCTGGTCATCCGGCACCGTTGTGGCCTGGTAGCTGGCATCGGACTGGTAGTTCGTGCTGCATCCTTATGAGATCTCGTCTTGCGCCCACTTGGCGAAGTCCTGGTCAGCCTCGCCGGATGCCTGCCAGGCCGTGGTGAGGTCCTGCAGCATCGATGCGGGCAGGGCCGAGCGGTCAGGCAGGGCGGCGAGCTTGCCCAGCAGGGCTTGGTGCGACGACGCGGCGTTGCTGAAGATCGTCTCGTCCTGGCCCAGGCCAGGAGCGCAGTCCGCGACGGCGCTGACGGCCTGCGTAACCGCGGCCCGGTCCGTACCGCTCTGGGCAAGCAACACTGCCAGGGCCTGCGCCGCCTGCCGCTGCGGCGGTACTGCGGGCGAGGACACGGCGGAGGGCGCGAGGGAGGACACGGCGGAGGGCGCGGGACTGAGTGCGTCGACCCGCGCGATCAGCTTCGCGATCAGTTCAGCGGCTCCAGGGATCGTCACCGGACCCAGTGTGTCTGGGAATGCAGCAGCTGAAAGGGCAAAGACGTCAGTGCCATGGAGGACGAACAGGGGCTCGGTAGAGGAGTCGACGGACTCAGCGGGGGCGTTGTACAAGAGATCCGCCGTGACGGCTTGATCGCCGTTCACTGGCGCTGTATCCACTCCGTGAGACCAGGCCTTGTTGTCGATCAGGCAGGTGCGCACCGAGGAGAAGAACGTCTCCGCGTTTGCCGGGCTGGCGAACTGGAAGACGGCCTGGCTGAGGAAGATAGTCTGTACCAGGGGAGATTGACTCGACGGGGCGAGCGATTCGGTGGCGGCCGCGGTGCCGAAGTGCGGGAGGAAAGATCCGTCCTGGTCGACAATGATCATTGCATCTCCGAGCCTGCAGTTCGCCGTGGGGACAATGTCAGGCTGGGGGAACGGGTCGCCGCCGCTATTGAGGCTCAACTGCTCCCGGTATCCGGCTGGGAAGTCTGAGATCGGCAGGAGCGCGGCCGCAAGCTGTGTCCCGGTCCACTGTGCCGGTGCGGGCGCCGGTGCCGCTGCTCGCGCTGGTGTCGGGGTGGGTGTGGGTGTGGGTGCTGATGTCGGGTGCCCGGTGCGCCCGGCCAGGATGACACCCGCGGCTACGGCGACACCGACGGCCACGACGCCAGCCGTGATCGCGGCCTTGGCCACGCTGACCTTCCCGTGCGGCAGGCGGCGGCGCAGCCGGACCCGGTACACGGTGCTGCCCTGCGCGGCGGCCGGTCCGCCCGATGGCCACAGCGCGGCCAGCAGCAGCGCCGCCGCGGCCAGCTGGGACCGGCCGCGGCCCTCCCAGCCCGGCCCGTACGCGCCCCCGGCGACCGCCCGCAGCTCGGCGACGAGCGCGGCGCCGTCGGCCGGGCGGCCGCCGGGGTCCTTGGCCAGCCCGGCGGCCACCAGCGGCCGCAGCGGCTCGGGCACCGGCTCCAGCGGCACCGGCTCGGACCGATGCTGGTAGAGCAGCTTCTCGGCGGTGTCCCCGGTGAATGGCGGCCGGCCGGTCAGGCACTCATAAAACGTGGCCGTGGCCGCGTATACGTCGGTGGCCGGGCTGGCCGGGCTCCCGGTGAACTGCTCCGGCGGCGCGTACGCCAGCGTGCCGGCCGGGATCGGGCTGTCCCCGGCCCGCGCCGCGATGCCGAAGTCGGTCAGCTTGCCGACCCCGGCCCCGTCGATCAGCACGTTCTCCGGCTTGTAGTCCGGTGCACCACCCCGCGCCGGTGCGCCGCGGCCAGCCCCAGCAGCGAGCCCTGCAGCACGATCAGCGCCGCCTCCGCCGTGGTGGCGCCCTGACGAACCAGGATGTCGCGCAGCGAGACCCCGTCGATGAGCTCCATGACGATCGCCGCCCCCGACGGCGACTCCACATACTCATACAGCCGCACCACGTTCGGGTCATCCAGCGAGGCCAGCACCGCCGCCTCAGCCCGGAACAACTCCGCGAACTCCGGATCGGCCAGCAGATGACGGCGCAGGTACTTGATCGCCACCTGAGTGCCCGAGGCCTCATGCCGGGCCAGCACCACGTCACCGAACCCGCCCGAGCCCAGGGTCTTCACCTCGGTATAACCCGGGACATCCCACTCTCGCGCCATCAGGTCCCCACCCATCGCCCGCCGGCCCTGAACCTGGCATCCGGCCGGAGGCAGTCCCCTCCCCGGGGATCCTGCCCGGCCCGCATCCGGGCCCGGCAAACCCCCACCTGATGACCGGCTCAGCATGAAGCGGGCGCAACTGCCCTGTCAATCCCCGGAAGCGGCCAGCAGGCGAGCCGTCAGGACTGACCTGGCCCGGCCGGCCGCCGACGGGCGGGCTCACCTGGCCGGCCAGTGACTCGCGCGGCCGGATCCGCATCCAGGCCGCTAAGTTCCCGCCGAAGATCCTTGAGTTCGCCAGAACTCTGGGGAAACTGGCGCATCCGGTCTCATGCACCTGGTAAGCGTCGCTATGCCGTCACTGGCTCCCTACGGTCGGCGCCACGGACATCGGGTATGGCTTGCGCGCCACGCCGGCCAGCACGTGTCCCTCGCGGCGCCGAAGCACCGGCTCGGGCATCCACGCCCGCCAGGTCTGCGCCTCGGTGACGCCCGGCCCCACCAGCTCCAGCTCGGCGAAGAACGACACCACGTCCGCAGGCGAGTGGTTGTGCCAGGTCGCCGCGGTGTACTCCGCCGAGAGCCGCTTGCCGAGCATCTCGTCGTCATAGCGCGCCACCGAGATGATCAGGCAGCTGCCCGGCGCCATCAGCCGCGCGTATCCGCCGGTCACCGCCCGGGCGGCGCCAGCATCCAGGAAGTGCAGAACCGCGCCGAGGATGATCCCGGCCGGCCGGGCCGGGTCGATGACGGCCCGCAGGTCCGGGTGCGCCAGCACGGCCGCGGGGTCGCGCAGGTCCGCCGCCACGGCGGTCACGCCGTCGTCGCTGGTCAGCAGCGCCCGGGCGTGGGACAGCACCACCGGGTCGATGTCGACGTAGGCGACCCGAGCGGCGGGCAGGACCGCCCGCGCGGCCTGGTGGACCGGAGGAGACGCCGGAAGCCCCGCACCCAGGTCGACGAACTGGCCGATCCCCTGCCGGGCGGCCCAGCTGACGGCCTGGGTCACGAACGCTCGGTTCTCCCGGACCAGATCCCGCAGCGGCGGGTAGATCGCCAGCAGCCGCTCGGCCTCGGCCCGGTCGGCAGCATAGTGGTCCTTGCCGCCGAGCCAGTAGTCGTAGACCCTGGCCATGTTCGGCGTGCCGCTGTCAAACCCGATAGTCACTGCGGGGACCCTTCTTGGCTGGCCTGCGCGTCCGGCGGGAAGATCTGCTCCAGCTCGTCGAGCAGGCCGCGCAGCGTAGAGCGCTCGATCTTCCGGCTGCCCACCCACGCCCTGGGCAGGGCACCCCGCAGCAGGATGACCACTTCGGGATGCGCGGCGCGGAACCGCTCCAGCCGCGGCACCTGGTCCTCCTCATCCGGGACGAGGAACAGGGCGGCCCGGTTGCCGGGCATCACTGCAATGCCTGCCAATGCGCGCGGATCTTCTGATTAAGCGCGTCCGGCGTGTCACCTGTGAGCACGTCCCCGGCGCTGCTGATCGCCGACCAGGTGCCGCCATAGGCGCTGAAGCCGTGGTAGCCACCATCAGTCCACGCCAGCTCCAGCGCGGCCACGGCGCGGTCCTGATCCGGCTGGAACACGTCGTGGCGCGCTGTGCCGTCCTTCTGTATCGCCGACATGATCAGGCTGTCCTCGATCCGACTTGAGTCCGGGCCGCCGCATTGCCCGGCAAATATCGCCCCACGAACCACTGGGCGTCGCGGTCCTTCGGGTTAGGCCAGAGGCCCAGGTCCCGCACCGCGTCCTCAGGAGAACCGTCCGGGTGTTTCCCGGCCCATTCCTTTATGCGCTCAGCGAGATCCGGGTGCTGCCGCTCGAAGCGGTTCATCTCACGATCTCTCATCGGCCGCCTCCGGGTCCGCGCACGTGGCGGAGCGGGGTGAACGTCCTGCGTTCCAGGTAGTCGCCCGGCCGGCCCGGAGGTTCGTGCCCCGCCACAACCGGCAGTGCGCCGCCCAGCTGGGTGAGCAGAGCCGCCATCACCCGGCGCAGGGTCGCCGGGTCAGCCGCCCAGCAGCCCTGCGTCGCGGCCTTGTCGGCGCGGCACCCGGAAGCGTCACCACCTGCCGTCCATTCCATGTGAAATTCCTCCTGCCGTTGCGTACCGACGAGATGAGCCAGGTGCGGTGTGCAGCTCAGTGAGCGGACACCAGATGCAGATCAAGGGCGCCATCACTCCGGGAGCGCGACATTTCTCCTCCAGGCCAGCTGCGGCATGCCCGAGTTGTTGCTGGGCCTTCATGCGAGCTTCGGTCCGCGCCGCGTCCGCAGCCGCATCACGGAACTGCGCCGCGACGTTCTCGGCTGCCGTGGTATCCGCCATTGCAAGCTCCCTTCCACCGGAAGCCAAGCGGGTGCCAGGAAGCACAGCAAGACGTGCGCGCCTGGGCGGGAGCGTGAACAGGGGGGCGTGCAGAATGCGCCCATCCTGGTGTGCAGTCTGTGGCCCGTGGCACACTGACAGCGATCCCGCGCTACCTGGGAAGGCGGCCACGATGGCGCAGCGGCCGAGAAAGCCGAATCACCGCCTCGCCGCCCTTATCGCCGAGGCTGGCCTATCCAATAAAGGCCGGTCACGCCTGTCGACATGGGAATGGCCGATGATCACCTGCCGGCCGGAGCGTCGCTGCGCATGCCCGTGACCGTTGCGGAGGCCGCCCGCCTGGTCCGTGATCTAGCGCAAGGGGACCTAGAGCAGCGGCGCCCGCTGATCACCTCGCAGTTTGATCTGGTGGCCTACTCCTCGGCTGCGCTGCGGTGGCTTGTCGCGCCCCGGACCGCGATGACGCCCAGCCGCGGAACCCGCGGCATCGGGATGGCGGAGGTCCAGGAGATCCGGGAGGCCATTGCTGCGTTCCGCGTGCTTGATAACCGGCTTGGCGGGGGCCGGATCCGCCCGACAGTGGTGGAGTATCTGCATTCGGACATCGCGCCGCTGCTCAGGGATTGCCGGTGCACGGAGGACGTGCGCCGCGAACTCTTCTCGGCCGCCGCCGAACTCGCGCAGCTATGTGGCTGGCAGGCGCATGACCTAGAGCTGCACGGCCTCGCGCAGCGCTATCTGGTGCAGGCGCTCACCATGGCCCGCTTCGCTCAAGACGAGGGACTCGGCGGCGAGATCCTGGCTGCGATGAGCCAGCAGGCCGTCTATGTCGCCCAGCCCGACCAGGCCATCGACATGGCGCAGGCGGCGCAGGCGGCCGGACGCCGAGCCGGACTGGCCATGCTGGAGACCGAGAGCATCGTACTGGAAGCCCATGGTCACGCGCTCCGCCAGGATGCGGGTTCGTGCTCACGGGCGCTGAGCCGCGCGGAAACAGCCTTCCGGCGCGCCGCCGACGATGACCTGCCGACGTGGCTCACCTACTTTGACGAGGCCTACTTCGCCGCCAAGATCGCCCACTGCTTCCGGGCACTGGGACAGGGCAGCGAGACCGAGAAGTACGCCCTGCGGTCGCTGGACATGAACCTGCGCTACGTCCGGGGCAGGGCGTTCAACATGGCGCTGCTGGCCATCGGATACGCGCTCCAGGGGGAGCTTGACGAAGCATGCACCCACGGCCGGGACGCCGTGGGCCTGGCCGCTGCCCTCGACTCGGCGCGGGCCGTGACCTACATCCGCCATCTCCTGCACCAGCTCGCATCGAGCAAGGATGAGGTCCAGGTCCGCGAGTTCAGCTCCTACGCCCAGGCGGCGCTGCCCGCTCTGCGGCAGCATGCATCACCGCGATGACCGTAGCCGCACCGATGATCTTGCCCGAGCGGATCATCTCCTGCGCCTGGGCGATCGGGACCCAGCGGACTTCCTCGGCCTCGTCGATCTCGGGCTGCCCGACAAGATCCGCCCCGCGGGCCACGTAGACATCCTGCGGCGCGTCAGCCGATCCCAGCGCGGGCTGGAAGGTCAGCAAGAACCTGAGGTTGCGCGGTCGCCAGCCCGTCTCTTCCTCCACCTCGCGGGCAGCTGCCACAAGACCGTCCTCGCCCGGATCGATGTAGCCGCCCGGCACTTCCCAGTCCCACTGGCCGACGATGAACCGGTGCCGCCAGATCAGCAGGATGTGCTCGCCCGCATCATCCAGGACGACGGTCATCACGCAGCGGGGCATGCGGATCACGTACTGATCGAAGCGCTTGCCGTCGGGTAGCTCGACGCTGGCAACTGACAGCCGGATGTGCGGGTTCTGGTCAACGAGACGTTCGCCATGGATCTTCCACAAGGTGCGCTCAGGGGAGCTGTCGCTGGTCACTAGATGGACGCTACCTGCCCGTGCCCGGGCGAGGACGGACGGCCGGCCAGGTCCATGACCTACAAGCACAACGGGGACAATCGGCCAGACCCCGCAAGGTGTACCGGCTTGGCGCTGACGATTGCCAACGTTTTGCTTGGCTTTTTCCTCTTCTATCTATGGAGTCGCGCGCTATTCGCGGAAGAGTTGAAAAGCTGATAAATTTCCACCAAGGCAATACAGAAAGGGTGGCCCAACGGGCCGATCCCTCTTCGAGAATGACAGGCAAATTCCTAGAGCGACAAAACGTCGCAGGTATCTGCCAGCTGGGCGCATCTACCGGACGTAAACACCTCGATCGGGCAGATAGGTACCCGAGCAAATCCAGTTGCCTTACGATGCGAGCCAGCACTCAGTGGAATACCAGCTCAGCGGCATCATGGCAGGTATTGAATCCGGCATCAAAAGCTCGAGCTCTGCTCGTCGCCGCTGATACGCGCGTGGACGTGCATGTCGTGCCAGCCGTCGGCGTGCAGCACGGCGCTGCGCTGGACACCCTCCGCCGCAAAGCCGGCCTTGGCGGCAACGCGGCAGGATGCCGTATTCGCCACGGAGTGCACCAGATCGAGGCGGTGGAAACCGATCTCGCCGAATGCCCACGCGGACAGCGCCGCGAGCCCGCGGGGGGCGACGCCGGTGCCGCGGGCGGACGGAGCCGTCCAGTATGCGCACTCGGCCCGCCCCTCATCGAGCGCCATCCAGCGCAGCGACATCCGGCCGAGCACGTCGCCGCCCTTGTCGCGGGTCACCGCCCAGTGCGCCCCCGTCTCGGACGCCCAGCTGCCTTGCCAGCGCAGGATCAGATCGCGCGCTTCGTCCTCGCTGTCGACCCGCCGCGCGTGCCAGCGCTGGATGGCCGGATCCGCGTAGGCGGCGGCGACCGCGTGGGCATCGGCCGGCCGCCAGGGGCGCAGGATCAGGCAACCGCCGGCCGGGAGGACGGGCTGCGCGCTTCCGGCGACGCGGCCGCCGGGTATCACGGGCGAGGTCAGGGGAGGCACGCAGTACATCATGCCAAGATCTCGCGATCCCGGGCGGACGGCGCCCCGGGCGCCTTCGGCCTACAGGAATTGACCCGGCGAGGTATCCGAATCGTCGTTCCATACCACGGCCACGACGTCATTCGGGTCGATCACGGCCCATCCGGTCTGGCGCTTGAGCTGGATCAGGCCGTCCGGACGTACCTCCACGCCGGTCAGCTTCTTGTTCTCGGCCACCGGGAAAGCGATCGGCCCGATCCTGCTGACGAGCATGGAAATCGACCCGGACTTACCGATGAGGGGCTCGAGCAGGGCGCGCATCGTCTCGCCGGTCAAGAACCGTCACCTCCAGGTGTCGCTACGAACATGATGCCCTGTGACGGGATCAGGGGTATGCGTGCCCCCTGGCGATCAGACCCGGGGCCAGGGGGCGAACCGCGCGCGTAGCTTAGCGACGTCCCGCGGGCTGAGCCCGAAGCGGACGAATGCCCCGTCGTCCATCCGGTCCAGCCGCCGGCCCGCATCGGAGAAATCCCGATCCTCCAGGCCCGGGTCCAGGCGCCGGGCGAAGCCGATCACCTGGTCCACGCTGTACCGTGCGAGGGCGGCCGCGGTGTCCACGTAATCGCGGTCATAGGCCCGGCTGGCCAGCGCGCACACCTTACCGCCGATCACATCCTCGAGATCCAGAACGGGGCCCACGTCCATGGTCACCGGCCCGCGGCTCCGGTCGAAGTAGGCCATCTGGAGCATCATCTGCTCCCCGGCGGGCGCGGTGATGATCCACTCGGCGAGCCCTTCGCCCATCCCCTCGAAGACGTCAGCCAGGCCACCGGTCTTGTCCTGCCGGTCGGCCTCGAAGCCCGCGCCGCGCAGCGCAGCCTCCACCACATCAGCCGCCGCCGCCACGCCAGCCTCCCTGTCGGTGAACAGATCGACATCGGCGGTGAACCGGTCAATGACCCCGTGGGCCATCAAGGCGTTGCCCCCGCCGAGCGCGAACCCATGCCGGGCGGCGGCGCGCAAGGCGATGACGGCCACCTCGCGGTGGAGCTCGATCACCGGTATCAGGCCGCCGTGACGGCCGCAGCCCGCAGGACCGGGTGCCTGTCCTCCCATGCCTGCCGAACTCCCTTGGGCAGGAACAGGTCTGGCCAGAGGGCGATCAGCGTGTCACCATCCAGGTAGGTGGTGAGGTCCTCCGGGTGGCTCGCTTCCCCCAGGACGGCTTCGTACATCGACCGCAGCATGAACGGCTGGCTCAGGTCGAAGGTGCGGTCGGGGCTGCTCCAGAACAGCCACAGCGGAAGCTCCACGGTGCCCTCGGTAGGGCCCTTCAGGTCCGCGAGGCTGGCGGCAACCACGGCGAGGCGCCCGGGACGGGACTGATACCGGACCCGGGACGTCTCGGCTGGCGTGGTGACCATAGACACAGGGTACACCCCCGGTCAGCCAATGTCGAATATACGATCGACTTTGCCGGCCCGGCGGAAATCCACTTCTCAACGTTACCGCGCGGCGTGAAACCCTTGAGTGAAGAGGAACGGAGGAATCGCATTGCCCGCAGCACGGCCCACCGTCCGCGCGGCGGTCCCGGCGGATGCCGAACCCGTCGCCGCGATCTTCGCGCACTACGTCACGACCAGCGTGGCGACGTTCGAGGAGGTAGCGCCGACCGCCGCGGACTGGCGGCAGCGGCTCGACGACCTAGCCGCGCGGAACCTGCCTTTCCTAGTGGCCGAGGCCGAAGGGGACGGGTCCGTCTGCGGGTTCGCCTACGCCAGCCCGTGGCGGCCCAAGCCCGCCTACCGGCACACGGTCGAGGACACGGTGTACCTCTCCCCCGGCCACACCGGCCGCGGGATCGGCAGCGCCCTGCTCGGCACGCTGCTGGCCGGATGCGCCGAGGCCGGCGCCCGGCAGGTCATCGCGGTCATCGCCGACACCGGCAGCGACGCGTCGGCGGCGCTGCACCGCCGGTTCGGATTCACGCAGGCGGGCCGCCTGTCCGGCGTCGGCCGCAAGCACGGCCGCTGGATCGACACCATGCTGATGCAAAAAGACCTGGGACCGGGCCGTTGAGCACCGCGTTCACCCCCGGGGAACAGAACTGGCACGCACGCCTGGGCAAGCTGAGGGACATAGTGCGCCAGGAAGTCGTGGCGAGGCAGCTGGAGCGGGAGCTGCCACCGGCACCCGTTCGGATCATTGATCTTGGATGTGGTCAGGGGACGCAGGCCCTTCGCCTGGCGCGGCGCGGGTACGAGGTGACCGGGGTCGACACCTCGCCCGGCCTGCTGGCCCGGTTCGAACGGGACCTGGCCGCCGAGCCGGCCGGGATCCGCGGCCGGGTGCGGGTCGAGCACGGCCTGATCGAGGATTATGCCGAACGAGGCCCGGATCCGCCCTTCCCGGCCGTGCTGTGCCACGGTGTGCTGATGTACTCGCCGGATCCCGAACCGGTGCTGAGCGCCATCGCGCGGGTGACGGCACCGGGCGGTCTGGTGTCATTGCTGGTGCGCAACGGCGACGCCCTGGCCATGCGGGCGGGGTTGCTCGGTGACTGGGCGGCGTGCGCGGCGGCGTTCGACTCCGACCGGTACCCGAACCGGATCGGGGTCACCGCCCGCGCCGACCGGCTCGCCGACCTGACCGGCCGGCTGGCGGGTCACGGCCTGCAGGTCACCGCCTGGTACGGGGTCCGGGTCTTCACCGACGCCGGCCCGGAGACCGCGGATGACGCCGAACCGCCGCCGGACCTGCCGACCCTGCTGGCCTGCGAGGAGCGGGCCGGGCACACCGACCCGTACCGGCAGGTGGCGGCGTTGCTGCACCTGATCGCCCGGCGCTCTCCTGCTGGCGAAGCGGGCTGTCTGGGAGAATGAGAGAGATGGCGGAACAGCTGTGGCCAGGTTTGCTGGCCGAGGCGTGGGCAGCCCTGGCGGCGGCCGCCGACGGCGATCCCCGGCTCCCGGCCGGGCTCGAGGTGCTCTGGGTCAGCGGCGCCCCGGGTCACCTGCCCTCCCGGCTGCCGGTCGAAGATGTGGCCATCGCCTGTACCGGGGCTGCCCTGCTGGCCGCGGCGGCCCTGAACGCGCAGCGCGGCGGAGACTGCGGGTCGCGCGGGTCGCCGACGGCGCAGCTGGACCTGGAGCACGTCGCGGCGGCCTTCCGGAGCGAGGCCTACCTGCGGATCAACGGCGAGCCGACCGGGCCGGGTTTCGCGCCGCTGTCGCGATTCTGGCGCGCCGCCGACGGCTGGGTACGCACGCACGGGAACTATCCCTGGCACCGCGAGGCGCTGCTGCGGGCGCTCGGCTGCAGCGGTGATCCGGAATCGGTCGCCGCGGCCATCGTGGCTCTGAGCGCGCGGGACGCGGAGGATCTCGTGGTCGGCGCGGGCGGGGTCGCCGCCGCCGTCCGCGGCGAGGACAGCTGGCGGGCGGAGCCGCCGGGCCAGGCGGTCGCCGCGATCAAGCTGGTCGAGGGGTGGTCGATCGGCGGCGCGCCGCCGCGCTGGCGTCCTGCGGGGGCGCTGCCCGCCTCGGGCATCCGGGTGCTCGACCTCACCCGCGTCATCGCCGGCCCGGTGGCCACCAGGTACCTGGGCGCGCTCGGTGCGGACGTGCTCCGGCTCGACGCGCCGGACCGGCCGGAGTTGACGCTGCACGCCTACGACGGGCTGCCCGGCAAGCGCAGCGCGCTGCTCGACTTCGGCACCGCGGTCGGCAACGCGCGGCTGCACGAACTGCTCTCCGGAGCCGACGTCCTGGTGCACGGGTACCGTCCGCACGCGCTGGAGCGGTTCGGGCTGAGTCCGGAGCTCCTGGCGGAACGGCATCCCGGCCTGGTGGTGGTGAGCCTGTCGGCGTGGGGCAGCCGCGGGCCGTGGGGCGGTCGGCGGGGCTTCGACAGCATCGTGCAGGCGGCCAGCGGGATCGCGATGGCCGAATCCGCGGACGGCGAGCGCCCGGGCGCGATGCCGTGCCAGCTTCTCGACCACGGCACCGGCTACCTGTGCGCGGCCGCCGCGCTGCAGGCGCTGGCCAGGCAGTCCACTCACGGTGGCACGGAGTTCCGCGAGCTATGCCTGGCACGGACCGCGCACTGGCTGCTCGGCTTGCCACGGGACGCGGCGGTTGGCTCCGCTGTGGCCGCCGCTGGCGGCGGCGAGGCGTGGCTCACCACGCTGGACAGCGCCGACGGGCCGGTGACGACCGTGCGCCCGCCCGGCCGGCTCGACGACGAGGCCCTGGCCTGGCCGCGGTCGCTCAGCCGGTACGGCGGCGATCAGCCGGCCTGGGGCCCAGCCCGGTTAGCCGAGCCCGGTTAGCCGAGCCCGGTTAGCCGACCGGGACCAGGGTGAGATAGGCCTGGCCGAGGAGGCCGTAGTAGCCGCGCAGCCAGAACGAGCGGTGCAGGTCGACCTGCGACCGGATCTCGGTGGCCTTGGGATGGTCGCTGTGGGCCGCGAGCCACTCCTCCTCGTCGCACTGGTAGCCCGACTCGAAGTCCTCCCACTCCTCCAGCGTGGCGGTCTCGATCCAGGCCGGACGGAAGCCCGCGGCGACGGCCCGGTCGACGAGGCTGGCCAGGTCACCGAACTCCGCGGCGGACGTGCCCGGCCACATGCCGGCCAGCTCGGCCTCGGTGGGCGTCCGGTGCCAGAATCCCTCGGCGAGCAGCACCCGCCCTCCCGGCGTGACGAGCCGCCGGAGCTCGCCCAGCGCGGCCGCGGTGTGCCCGGGGGGCTGGACTTCGGTGAGCGCGTGGCTGGCCCCGAGGCACAGCACGAGGTCGGCGGGTCCCCGCGTGGTCCCGACCCCGGACTCCCGGGCGAACGTGACACGGTCCTCGAGCCCGCCGGCCTTGGCGTTGTCCCGGCCCCGGGTCAGGTCGCCCTCGTCCGTGTCGAGGCCGAGCCCGGTCGCGTCCGGCGCCGCCGCGAGGATGCGGAGCATCAGCTCGCCCCACCCGCAGCCGATGTCGAGCACGGTACGAGGGTGGTTCCGGGTGAGCCGGGCGACCAGCCGGGCTGCCCTGGCCTCGGACAAGGGCCCGTGAAAGGTCAGCTGAGTCAGGCTCGGCGGGAGTTCGGTGTCGGTCATATTGGCGGCACGCTAGTCCCGGCGCGGCAGTCTGTACACCGATTTTTAATGTTGGGCCCGCGACCCTGGCCGCGTCGGGTTTTCCCGGTCGCCGGCACCCGAACGCGGGGTAAACACAGTTGGTCTCGCGCGGCTGGCGCCTTAGGGTAAGTACTGCTGTGAGAGCTTATGAGGTCATTGAGCGGATTGACGCGTTCTGCGACGCCGTCCCGCGGCGCCGGGCCAGAGCCGACGAGCACGGCCCGCTCGTGCTGTTCGTTCCCACCGGCCCGGGCGGGCCCTACTACGCTCGGCCGCGGCGCGGCTCGAGGCCGCTGGTCACCGCCGCGGACGTCCGCGCGGTCCGCGCCCGGCAGCGCGAGCTGATCATTCCCGAGTCCTTCGAATGGATCGAGCAGGTCGCGCCCGAGATGGCGGCGGCCGCGACCGAGGCGGGTCTCGTGGTCCAGACGCATCCGCTCATGGTGCTGTCGGCACCGCCGAAGGCTCCCGTGCTCCCGCCGGGCGTCACCGTGCGCGTCATCGCCCCCGAGGACGCCGAACTCGACCGGATCTGGGCGGTGCCCGCCGTCGCGTTTGGGCATCCGGGCACGGCGGCCGGGGAAGCCGGGCTCGCCGAGCGCGACAAGATCGCCGCTGACCACGACGGCGGCACGATCGCGATGCTGCGCGAATGGCTCCGGTCGGGGTACTCGGTGCTGGCGGCGGCGTTCGGTCCCGACGGGCCGCTCGCAGCGGGAAGCTGCCAGACAGTGGACGGCGTCGCGGAGATCACCGGGGTGGGCGTACTGCCGTCCTCCCGCCGCCAGGGCCTCGGCGCGGCCGTCACCGCGCTGCTGGCCACGGACGCGCTGGACCGCGGCGCGGGGACCGTCTTCCTGTCCGCCAGCGACCGCGCCGTGGCCCGCGTCTACGCCAGGATCGGCTTCAGCAAGATCGGCACTGCCATGATCGCCGAGCCCGCCCCCGATTGATATTTGGCGGCTCGGAGATCTTTTTGGGTGCTTTGGTCCTCGCTGGCTGGCCTGCCCTGGTTCCCGCGGCATCCATAGAGACGAATCACCCGCCGCGAACTCATCGGTGATTGCTATCCGGGAACGTCATGGTGTGATGGCACCTGATTGGCGTCGATGGAGGCTCGCTCTGCCTCGGTCAGGCGGCAAATCAGCCGTCTCCTGCTGGCCCGCTGGACTACATGCCGATCTCCTGTACGCGAAGCCCGGCGACGCACTCCGCGCTTCCGCAGGTCCGGCCCGAACCCAGGCGAGGCCTGCCGCACGAGCAGGCGGGCCGCAAGCGGGCCAGCCAGGCGGCGTACGCCAGCAACTCGGCTATGCCTCCAGGGCCCGGCACGGAGACGACAGGCCGGATCCGGCCGCCGGGCAACGCCAGCCACTCCCTCGGCCTATCTGCTGCGGGACCGCCAGGCACAGAACCCATAACCCCATTTTCTCATTCATGGCCTGGGCAAGCGGTACCGGCGGCGGTGGGCGCTCAGCGATTGCACGCTGGCCATTCCCGCCGGCACGTGGTGGGCCTCGTAGGGCCGAACGGCGCGGGCAAGAGCACGCTGCTGAACATGGCCGTCGGGCTGGTCACGCCGACCACGGGCCCTGGATAACCGCTGCTCGGGGCTCGCGGTGCCCCTCATCCTCGGCGGCGCATCCAGCTGAACCGCCCGATGACCGGGTGGCGGTATACAAAGAACTTCCGGGCTGGACCGGCGCGTATCGGTCACACCCGCTAAAAGCACCCCCTCGGAGCATTCCGCCTGCTAGGCTGCGCCCGTCTTGGGGTGTTACGCGTGTGTAGGGGGAGCCTGGTGGGCGACTTTGAGGAGGTTGAGCGCCTCCAGGCGGGAATCCGCACGTGGCTGCTGCGGACCGCGCGAAGCGGCCGTCACGAATTGCGCGATATGGGCGCCCCCGCCGTGCTGCCGCTGCTGTGCGCGGCGGCGTTCGGGCCCGCGCTCGCCGATGGCTCAACCGCCCGGGGCGCCGGCCTAGCCCCGGCGGCCGACGTGGCCGGGATGGGCGTGCTCTCCTCGGTCGGGGCCGCCGTCCTGGCCGATCTTCTCGACGGCGCGGCCGGACGTGCCTGGTCGGCGCATGGGCCGGGAGACCCTGTGTCCCGGAGCCCTCAGCCGGACCTGAACTCGATAGTCCGGAGCCTGGAGCGGGAAATCCGCCGGAGTGTCGGCGAGGTCCTCGCCACGGGCGACAAGCACGCCGATGACCTGCGATCCGACATCGCGATGGTGATGCGGGAGATCGACGCGGGCGGCACGGTATTCCGCGCGGCGATCGAGGCCGGAGACGAAGATCTCGAGCGCGAGGTGCTCGCCGCGGTCGAGGCGCTGAGCGCCGAGTTCGGCGACATGGCCTTCATGCTGGCCGACCTGGCCCGCGCGGCCGGAGAGATTCAGGACAGCCTGGCCGGCCAGGGCGCCGAGCTCCGGACCGCCAGTGAGCAGGTCGGACGGCAGTCAGCGGACGTCCGCATGATCCGCGAGGAGCTCGCGGTCATCGAGCATCGCACCAGGCAATGGCTGCCCGAAGCTGTTGATGCCGGCCCGCGCTGGACCGGCGGCTGCCCCTACCGTGGGTTGCTGCCCTATGACCGGGATCATGAGGCGGTGTTCTACGGCCGGGAGCGGCTCACCGCCGAACTGGCGGGCAAGCTAGCCGAGACTCCGATCGTCATGCTCACCGGCGCCTCCGGCGCCGGCAAGACCTCCCTGCTGCAGGCTGGCCTGGTGCCCGCGCTGGCCAGGGGCGTGCAGGTCCCGGGGTCGTCTTCCTGGCCGGTGGTCGACCTCAGCGCGACCGCACGCCCGCTCACCGACCTTGCCGTCGGGCTGGCCTCGCTGAGCGGCGGGGATCCCGCCGCGATCCGGAAGATGCTGGCCGACGCGCCCGGCGAGACCCATCTGCTAGTGCGCGAGGTGATGCTGGCCGCGGGTGCCCCGGCCCGGCTGGTGCTCATCATCGACCAGTTCGAGCAGGTCTTCGCGGCCGACGGGCAGGACGGGAGGCTGGAACGGACGGCGTTCATCGATGCGGTATGCGCGGCGGCGACCAAGCCGACCGGGTTGGCGGGTGAGCCGCCAGCCCGGGTGGTGATCGCGGTCCGCGGGGACTACTGGGACCGGTGCGCCGCTTACCCGCAGCTCGTCCGGGCTATGAAAGACGATCAGCTCGTGGTCGGCCCGATGCCGGAAGCCAGCTTGCGCCGGGCGGTCACCGGCCCGGCCGAGGCGAGCGGGCTGCGCGTTGAGGGCGCTCTGGTCGACGCCATCGTTGCCGACGTGCACGCGGGCATCGGGCCGGGCGGCGCGGTGCTCCCGTTGCTCTCCCAGGCCCTGACGCTGGCCTGGGAGAACCGTGAGGGCGACTGGCTGGGCCGCGAAGCCTACGACCGCGCCGGACGCGTCGTCCGCTCCGTCGAGGTCAGCGCCGAGGACGTTTACACCGGACTCCCCGAGGACCAGCAGGCGATCGCCCGGGACGTGCTCCGGCGGATGACCGCCGCGGGCCCTGACCGCCGACCGGTCCGCCGTCCCGTGACCCTCACCGAGTTGCGCGCGGGCCGCCCGAAGAACCAGTCGGCTGAGGTCGGCGCGGTGCTTGAGGCGTTCGCCCGCAAGCGCCTGCTGGTGCTGGGCGCCGACTCGGCGGAGATCGCCCATGACGTCGTGCTGCAGGCGTGGCCGCGTCTGCGGGACTGGCTGGAGGAGGACCAGGCCAGCCTGATCCTCTACGGTCAGCTCACCGAGGACACCGCGCGGTGGCGCCAGAACGGGAAGGACTCCGCGCTGCTGTACCGGGGAGTCCAGCTGGCCGCGGCCCGTGAGGCCACGCGCGTCTGGGCGGCCGATCCAGGCCGGTACCCGGCGCTGACCACCGGCGAGGCTGATTTCCTGCGGGCCAGCTCCCGGGCGGCCACCCGGGGCCGGTGGGGGCGCAGGACGCTGGCCACGGCCCTGGTCCTAGTACTCCTCGCCGCGCTCGCCGGAGCGGGTCTCGCGGTCAGGTCGGCCAGGAACAGCGCCGACCAGCAGCGCACCGCAGACGCATCGGAACGGCTGGCCGCGCAGAGCACGGCGCTCGAGGCCACCAACCCGGTCACCGCTGCGCTGCTCGCCGGGGCCGCATGGCGGATCGCACCGACCGCGCAGGCGCGTTACAGCTTGCTCGAGTCACTCGCCCAGCCGGTGCGCGGCATCCTGGCCGCCCAGTCGGGCATGGTAACCGCGGTGGCCTACAGCCCGGGGGGCAAGACCCTGGCGGCCAGCTACCAGGACGGCACGATCCGGCTGTGGGACATCGCCTCGCATCGCCTGATCAGCACCGCGTCGTGGGGTGGCGCGGCGCTCGCGCTGGCGTTCACCGGCGGCGGCAAGACCCTGGAGATAGCCGGCCCCGCGGCCGTCGGCGTCTGGGACCTGGCGAACCAGGCCACGATCGCCGCGCAGCCACTCGCGGGCGTCACCGGTGGCCGGTCCGTCGCGTTCAGCCCGGACGGCACCACGCTGGCCACCGGCGGCGACGACGGGAACGTCCGGCTGTGGAACACCGCCACCCAGCAGGAGATCGGCGCGCCGATGAGCTCGGACCTCAAGCCGGTCGAGGCCGTGGCGTTCAGCCCCGACGGCACGGCGGTTGCCGCAGCCACCAGCGACGGGACGGTCCAGCTGTGGAACACCGCCACCCAGCAGGAGGCGGGCACGATGATGGCGGTCGGCTCGGCCGCGATCCAGGCCCTGGCGTTCAGCCCGGGAGGGAAGTTCCTGGCCGTCGGTGGTGACGACGGGAACGTCGGGCTGTGGGACGTCGCCACCCAGAGCCAGGTGGGCGCGACCATGGCGACCGGAGCCCCGGTCGCGGCACTCTCGTTTAATGCGAGCGGCACCACGCTGGCGACCGCGGAAAGCGATGGGGCGACCGAACTGTGGTCCTTGGCCACCCAGGAGCAGACCGGCGCCGCGCTGGCCGCGCAAGGTGCCGGCAACGTGAGCGCGCTGGCCTTCAGCCCGAGCGCGAGCGTCCTGGCCACCGGCGGCGGAAACGGGACTATCGAGCTGTGGAATCAGGTCGGCTTTCACCAGTCCTCTGCGCCGATCGCTACCGGCACGCCGGAATCACCCGCAGCCTCCGGCGGCCACCCGCCGGCCGTGCTCAGCCGCGGTGGCATCCTCGCGGTGAGCGGCAGCCGCGGCACGGTCCGGTTGTGGAACGCCCTGACGCGGCGCCCAATCGGCTCGCCGATCGCCAGCCATCACTCGGTGACGGGTCTCGCGCTCAGCTCGGACGGCAAGATCCTGGCCGTGGCGGCCGACGGCCTGCAGTTGTGGTCGACGGCGACCGGCCAGCGGATCGGCGGTCCGCTGCCCGCGACCGACGCCGGCGGCCCGGTGGCCTTCAGCCCGGATGGCTCGCTGCTGGCGGCCATCGGCACGGACGGCGAGGCCCGGCTGTGGAAGGTGGCCACCCAGCAGGAAACAGGGACCGCGGTGACTGTCGGGCCGGGCGCGAGCCAGGGTGCGCTGGCGTTCAGCCCCGACGGCAAGACCTTCGCCACGGTCAGCGCGAACGGGACCGCCGCGCTGTGGAGCGTGGCCACCCAGCGCAGGACCGGCGCGCTCATGACCGGGGGTGCGCAAGGGTCTTCGGGCGCCCCGCCGGCCGGGGGTAGCCCGGTCGCCGCGGTCGCGTTCAGCCCGGACGGCGCCACGCTCGCCACCGCCAGCGCCAGTGGCGGCATCCGGTTGTGGGACACGGCCACCCAGCAGGAAATCGGCACGCCGATGACCGCCGGCCCCGGCCCGGTCTACGCGCTCGCGTTCAGCCCGGACGGCAAGACCTTCGCCACCGCCGGCGGCGACGGCAGCGCCCGCCTGTGGGACACGGCCACCCAGCAGGAAATCGGCACGCCGATGACCGCCGGTCCCGGCCCGGTCTACGCGCTCGCGTTCAGCCCGGACGGCGCCAAGCTCCTTACCGCCGGCGCCAGTGGCAGTTCCGGCGGCGACTCGCGCCAGTGGGACGTGGCCTTCCCGGCCGGGCTGCTGACCGCCGCCTGCGCCATCGCGGACCAATCCCTCACCCGCCAGCAGTGGGCTGACTACGCTGGGACCCAGCCGTTCCAGCAGGTCTGCACCGCGAGCTAATCGCGCGCCGGGCCCCGCCCGGGAGGGCACAGGCAAGGCTCGCGATCGGATGGTGGTCAGCACGTCGGTCTCCAGGATGAGAGGCAGGCATTCGGCAAGGCCGCCCGGCGCCCCCATCCGGGCCGTGCTCGCGGTGGTCGGCGCCTGCCTCGTCGTCGCTGGCACGGTAGCGGGCCTGACCGCAGTGGGTTCGGGGAGCCATCCGCCGGCACGAATCGCCGCGATCGGCACCGGAAGCGATCCGCCCGAGGGCCGCCTGAACGTGACCAACTCCGCGCCGGTGCTCTCCCCCGCGACCACTTCCGCGCCGGTACTCTCCCCGCAGGCAGCACCGGTCGCGGGATCCGCGGCTACGGCGGGCCACCGGGATCCGTTCGGGACCGCGGCGGCCTCGTACCTGTCGGGCCGGACTGGCACCGTGCTGGCCGCCGTCTACGACGTCGGGACCGGCCTGACCTGGCACCTTGGCCAAGGCGAGCCACAAGCCGAGGCGAGCGTGGTCAAGCTCGACGTCCTCGAGACGCTGCTGGCCGAGCAAGGCCGGGGAGACGGCACCGAGCTGGCGGCCAGCGACCGGTCACTGGCCGAGCAGATGATCGAGGACAGCGACAACGCGGCCGCGACCAGCCTGTGGTACGAAGTCGGCGGGGCCGCCAGCATCCGCTCGTTCAATGCCAAGGCCGGCCTGACCGATACCACCCCCTCGTCGTGCGTGGCCTGTCCCGGGTTTTCCTGGCCGGGATGGGGGCTGACCACGACCACCCCGAACGACCAGATTGCACTGCTCAAGCAGTTGGTCACGCCCAGTTCTGTGCTCACGGGTGCCGAGCGCGGCTACGCCTTGTCGCTGATGGAGGACGTGACGCCGACCCAGCGGTGGGGCGTTAGCGGTGGCGTTCCACCCCAGGTCACGGTGGCCCTGAAGAACGGCTGGCTGCCCTTGCAGGGCACCGACAGCGACTGGCAGATCAACAGCGTCGGATGGGTCTCCGGCGGCGGCCGGAACTACCTGATGGCCGTGCTCACCACCGGGAATCCCACCGAACAGTACGGCATCGACACGATCGACCAGCTAGCCGCCATGGTGTGGCAGGACATGCGCTAGCCGCCAGCGGCAATACGGCCATGCCGGATATTCACGGAATTTATCGCTTACCTGGCGCTGACCGGCTCCGTGGCGGCGCAGCTGACCTAGATCGTTCTCTGCCTAGCCAGCGCCGCCGGAGTCAGACCGGAGAGCTTGCCGCATTCCCTGGTCAGGTGGGCCTGGTCGGCGTAACCTGCCTCGGCCGCGATAGCAGCCAGGTCGAGCCTGTCCGGGCCATCTGGGGAGGCGTCGATGCGGGAGACGAACCGGCGGAACCGGAGCACCCGCTGCAGGGTCTTCGGGCCGTAGCCGACGGCGGCGTGGCAGCGGCGGCGCAGTTGCCGCATGCTGAGCCCGATGCCGGCCGCGACGTCCTCCGCACGCGCCTGCGGGTCGCGTAGCAGGCGTGCGGCCTGGGTCACGGCGGGGTCTGGCGCGCAGTCGGCGACCAGGGCCGCCGTCACCTCCAGGGCCCGGGCCGCGGCCGTGTCCGGGTCGAGCATGGCGGACAGTCGCCGCGCGTCGCTGGGCCGCAGGTCGGCCAAGTCGACCCGCTGGTCGCGTAGTTCGCTGAGCGGAATCCCGAGCGTGGGGCCGCCTGCCGAGGGCCGGAAGCGGATGCCGAGCATGACCGTACCCGCGATCATCGTGGTAGGCACCGGGCCGGTGTCCGGGCCTGCCACGAACGCGCCCCGGCCCTGCTCCCAGATCAGGTCGGTGCACCCGTCGGGCAGCACCAGGCCTGACCGGTCGGCGTCGGTGGTGACCTGCGCCCACAGGCACGCGACGGCATCCCGCAGCGCCGGGGGCGCGGGCCATTCGGTATAGCCAGCCGGCAATGCTCGGGCATCCACCTAATCAGGATGGCATGACGACGGCCGTTTCGTTCAATACGCCCGGGGTGGCCCCGTGCTCTGATGGGCCGATGAACGCTCCAGACTTCAACGCGGCCGCCGCTTTTGTCGCGGCCAACGCCAGGGTGCTTGACCGGCGCCGATTCCAGCGGCTGTTCGAGGACGGGCCGGTTCTCGGGTCCGCGCCGGTGCGGGACGCGGTGGCCGCCTATCGCAACGATGACGGCGGGTTCGGCCACGCGCTCGAGCCGGACTGCCGCGCGCCAGGCAGCCAGCCCGCCGCCACGGAGATGGCCCTGCGCGTCATGGATGAGGCGGACGCCTGGGACGAGGACTTGGTCCGGGGTGCCTGCGACTGGCTGATGGCGGTGGCGCCCGCCGAGGGCGGCGCGGCCTTCGTCGAAGCGAACCCTCGATCCCTGGCCGACTGGCCGCACGCGCCCTGGTGGGTCCCCGAGGAAGGCCATCCCGCCTCGCTCATCGCCACTGGCATGATCGCGGGCACGCTGCACGCCCGCGGCGTCAGCCACCTCTGGCTCGACGGCGCCACGGAGGTCATGTGGAACCGGATCGGCGCGCTCTGCTGGCCCGGAGGTACCAATCCCCCCGGACCCCCCTTGGCAGAACCAAGCGGATACGAAATGTTCGGCGTGCTCAGGTTCCTCCAGCACGTGCCCGACCGGGACCGGGCACTCGAGGCCTTTGGCCGGGTCGGCCCGCTGATCATCGAGCGAAACCTGGTCGCCCTGGATCCGGAGGCACCCGGCGAGGTGCACGGGGTCCTCGACTTCGCGCCCGAGCCCGATTCGCTGGCCCGCAGCCTCTTCGACGACGTGACGGTCAAGGCGCACCTGGACCATCTCGCCCACGCCCAGCGGGACGACGGCGGCTGGACGTTCAACTGGCTGGCCTGGTCACCGGCCGCCGAACTCGACTGGCGCGGCTTCCTCACCGTCGAGGCCCTCCGCGTCCTGCGCGCCAACGGGCGTCAGCCGTAGAACAGGGGTTCCATCACGGTGCGGGCGCGGCGGGCGGCACGCCGGTAGTCCTGCTCGAGCGCCTGCGCGGCGTCGCCCGGCGGGTAGCCGAGCAGCCGGGCCACCGCGGTCAGCTCACTGTGCTTGGCCGGCAGGGTGTCCCCCGGCCGGCCGCGGACCAGCATGATCGCGTTCCTGATACGGGCGGCGAGCTCCCACGCCGCGGTTAGTTCGGCGGCGTCACCAGCGCCCAGCAGGCCGGCCCGCACCGCGACCGCCATGGCGGCGCCGGTGCGGGTGGTGCGCAGCGCGGGCAGCGCGTGGGCGTGCCGTAGCTGCAGCAGCTGGATCGTCCACTCCACGTCGGACAGGCCGCCCGGCCCCAGCTTGACGTGCAGCGCGCGGTCGGCACCGCGCGGAATCCGTTCGGCTTCCATCCGCGCCTTGATGCGGCGGATCTCGCGGACGGCCGCCTCGCTGATCCCGTCCAGCGGGTAGCGGAACTCGGCGATCATCCGGGTGAACCTCGCGCCGAGGTTCTCGTCGCCCGCGACCGGCTCGGCGCGCAGCAGCGCCTGCGCCTCCCACGGTGCGGACCAGCGCCGGTAGTAGGCGCGGTACGCCGCCAGCGTGCGGACCAGCGGTCCCTGGCGGCCCTCCGGCCGCAGGTCGGCGTCCACGATCAGGGCCGGGTCGGGCACCGGCAGCATGAGCAGCCGCCGCAGCTCCACCGCCACCGCGTGCGCGGTGTCCGAGGCCTCCCGCTCCGCCCGGCCCGGCAGCGGATCGTGCACGAACAGCACGTCGGCGTCGCTGCCGTAGCCGACCTCGTGGCCGCCGAAGCGGCCCATCGCGATCACCGCGAACCTGGTCGGTAGCGGGCCGCGCAGCTCGGCGGAGACCTTCCGCAGCGCCACCGCCAGCGCGGCCTCGATCGACGCCCGGGTAATGCTGGTCAGCGCCTCCCCCGTGGCCGCGAGGGCCGCCCCAGCCGGAACGAGGGGCCGGGCAGCCCCCTCCCCAGCCGGCCCGAGGGGGCGGCCAGCCCTCTCCCCAGCCGACCCGAGGGGGCGAGCAGCCCTCTCCCCAGCCGGCCCGAGGGGGCGGCCAGCCCCCTCCCCGGGGGGTACGGGGGGGCGGGCAGCCCCCCTGTGAGCAGGGGGGGTCTGGGGGGGATCGTTCCCCCCGGGGAAACCGAGCACGTCGGCAGCCGCGGTGCGCAGCAACTCCCGGCGGCGGACCGAACGTACCGCGGTCACCGCGCCCTCGGCGTCGTCCTCGTAACGCTGGGTAGCCGCCATCATCTCGCCGCGCAGCCCGGTCAGGCTCCTGGCCTTCAGCTGGTCGTCGTTGCCGAAGATCGCGACCGCCTCGGGCGCGCGCAGCAGCAGCCCGGCCGCGTACCGGCTGGACGCGAGCACGTGGGCCATCCGCTCGGCCGCCTTGGTCTCGTCCCGCAGCAGCCGCAGGTACCACGGCGACGACCCCAGTTCCTCGCTGACCTGGCGGAACGCCAGCAGGCCCGCGTCAGGTTCGGCGGCGTCGGCGAACCAGCCGAGCAGCACCGGCAGCAGCGTGCGCTGGATCGCCGCGCGCCGGGACACGCCCGAGGTTAGCGCGTCGATGTGGTGCAGCGCCCCGGCCGGGTCCACGTAGCCGAGCGCCTCGAGCCGGGCCCGGGCCTCGGCGGGCGTCAGCCGGGCGGCATCGGTGGGCAGCCGGGCCACCGCGTCGAGCAGCGGCCGGTAGAACAGCTTCTCGTGCAGCCGCCTGACCTGACGGGCATGGCGGCGCCACTCCTCGTCGAAATCGACCGCCGGGTCAGAGCGGATCCCGGTTACCGAAGCCTGGAACCAGGGTTCGTTCGGCCCGTCATTGAAACGCATCGCCCGGCCCAGCCTGCGAAGTACGGCGGGATCCTCCGGCAGGGTGTGCGTGCGGCTGAGCCGGCCGAGCTGCAGCAGGTGCTCGGTGCGGCGCAGGAACCGGTATGCCGCGCCGAGTTCCTCCGCGTCGGCCCGGCCGACGTAGCCGCCGGCGGCCAGCGCGGCCAGCGCGGGCAGCGTCGCGGGCGAGCGCAGCGTCTCGTCGGTGCGGCCGTGCACGAGCTGCAGCAACTGGACGGCGAACTCGATGTCGCGCAGCCCGCCGGGACCGAGCTTGAGCTCGCGCCCGGCCTGCCTGGCGGGCAGCGACTGCTCCACCCGGCGCCGCATGGCCTGCACGTCCTCGACGAAATGCTCGCGGCGGGCCGCCTGCCAGACCAGCGGGCCTAGGGTGTTCGCGTACGCCTGGCCGAGGGTGATGTCGCCGGCCACCGGCCTGGCCTTCAGCAGCGCCTGGAACTCCCAGGTCTTAGCCCATCGCTCGTAGTAGGCCAGGTGGCTGGTCAGCGTGCGGACCAGCGGGCCGGCCCGGCCTTCCGGGCGCAGGTTCGGGTCGACCGGGAAGATGCTGCCTTCCGGAGTGGACCGCGCGCACACGCCGATCAGCCCGGCCGCGAGGCGGCTGGCGGTGCCCAGCGCGGCGGTCTCGTCCTCGTCCTTGACCGGTTCGGCCACGAAGATCACGTCGACGTCGCTGGCGTAGTTCAGCTCGCGGCCGCCGCACTTGCCCATGGCCACCACGGCCAGCCGGCACGGTGCCGCGCCGGACGGCAGTTCGGCCCGGGCCACGGCGAGCGCCGCCTCGAGGACCGCGGCCGCGATGTCGGCCAGTTCCTCGCCCACCACGTCTACGGTCGCGACCCCGGTCAGATCCCGCGCCGCGAGGTGCAGCAGCCTGCGCCGGTAGGCCGCGGCCAGCGCGGCCACGGGCTCGGCGCCCGCGGCCGTCGGGGTATCGGGGTCGTGGGGGTCCGCGCCGACCGCGCGCAGCATGTCCGCGCGCAGCTCGGCCGGGTCCGGGCGGCTGACGGCGCCGCGCAGGATCTCGGCGTCCTCCGGGTGCCGGGCCAGGTGGTCGGCTAGGCCCGCGCTGACGCCGAGCACCGCGATCAGCCGCTCGCGGAAGTCCTGCTCGGCATGGAGCGCGACGCGCAGGGCGTCCTTGCGGGGGGCGGCGGCGAACAGCCTGGCCATCCCGGTCAGGGCCAGGTCGGGGTCGGCCGCGGCGGCGACCGTGGCGACCACCGGGTCGGTCCTCAGCTCGGCCGCGGGCGTGCAGAGGTCGTTGAGCAGGAGGACTTCGGCCCGTGCGGCATCCGCGAATCCCATCCGCGCCAGCCACCCTGCCAGCGTGGTCCGCGAACCACTCACCTGAGCAAAGTAACCGATCCCCGGCCCCGCCGTAATACCGCCCCGGGCGCGTCTATAGTGGCCACGTTCGGCCGAGTCATGGGAGCAGGGCGTGAGATATCTGTATATCGCTGGGAAATGGACCGAAGCCGCGGACGGCGGCACGTCGCAGACCATCAACCCGTACGACGCGAGCCCGCTGGACACCCTCGCCGAGGCGGGCCCGGCCGATGTCGACGCCGCCGTGGCGGCCGCCCGGGAGGCGTTCGACGCGGGCCCCTGGCGCCGGTCGACGGTGACCGACCGGGCCGCGCTGCTCGGCAAGATCGCCGACCTGCTGCAGCGGGACCGTGAGCAGCTGGCGCACACCGAGAGCCTGGACACCGGCAAGACGCTGAACGAGGCGCGCGCCGACGTGGACGACACCACCGCCGTGTTCCGCTACTACGCCGGGATCGCGGGCGATCACGCGGGACGGGTGGTCGACCCGGGGCGGCTGAACGTGACCAGCCGGATCACGCACGAGCCGGTCGGCGTCTGCGCGCTCATCGCGCCGTGGAACTACCCGCTGCTGCAGATCTCCTGGAAGCTCGCGCCGGCCCTGGCCGCAGGCAACACGACCGTGATCAAGCCCAGCGAGCTGACGCCGCTGTCAACCGTGGCCCTGGTCGGGTTGTTCGAGGAGGCGGATATCCCGCCCGGTGTGCTGAACCTGCTGCTCGGCCAAGGCGGCACGGCGGGGCAGGCGCTGGTCGCTCACCCGTCGGTGGACCTGATTTCCTTCACCGGCGGGCTGGCGACCGGCGAGAACATCATGGCCGCGGCGGCACACGGGGTGCGGCGCGTCGCGCTCGAGCTCGGCGGCAAGAACCCGAACATCGTGTTCGACGGCACCGACTTCGACACGGTCGTGGACAACGCGCTGACCGGGGCGTTCTTGCACTCCGGCCAGGTGTGTTCGGCCGGCTCGCGGCTGATCGTGCAGGATTCGCTGCACGACAGCTTCGTCGCGGAACTGGCTGCCCGGGCCGACCGGATCCGGCTGGGCAACGGCCTGGACCCGGACACCGAGTGCGGCCCGCTGATCTCCGCGGCGCACCGCGCGAAGGTGGAGCGGTACATCGCGCTGGGGCTATCCGAGGGGGCGGAACTGCTGGCCGGGGGTCAGCGGCCCACTGACCCAGCGCTGGCGAAGGGGTTCTTCCTGCGGCCGACGGTGTTCGCCGGGTGCCATCGCGAGATGACGGTGGTGCAGGACGAAGTGTTCGGGCCGGTGGTGACGGTCGAGCGGTTCAGCACCGAGGAGGAGGCGATCCGGCTCGGCAACGACACGAGCTACGGCCTGGCGGGCGCGGTGTGGACGTCGGACGCGGGCCAGGCCGAGCGGGTGGCCGGCGCGCTGCGCCACGGCACCATATGGATCAACGACTACCACCCGTACCTGCCGCAGGCTGAGTGGGGCGGCTTCGGCAAGTCAGGTATCGGCCGTGAGCTCGGCGTCTCCGGCCTGGAGGAATACCAGGAAAAGAAGCACGTCTACCACAACACAAACCCGGCGCCCGCACACTGGTTCTCCGGATAAGGCGGCCTCGGGCGGACAAGACATTTTCGGGCCGAACGGACCGGGTGCGTGCCTCCCGGACGGCGGATTTCAGGACCTTCGGTCCTAGCGCACGGGATGCCTCAAGGGAATACTGTCTCTTCCTGGGATATGCCAACTGGGCTTACTTCAAGTAAGGTTCGCCTAGCCTAACCCTTCCTCGCCCCGTCCGGTTGGAGGCCTGCGGATGCTCGCCACGCTCGTCATCTTCCTCCGCGAGGGTGTCGAAGCCAGCATGATCGTGGCGATCCTGCTGGCCTACCTGAACCGCATCGGGCGGCGTGAACACTTCCGCGACGTATTCCTCGGGGTCGGAGCCGCGCTGGTGCTGGCGACCGCTGGCGGGGTCGCGGCCTATTACACCATCCGCAGCTACGACGGCTCGCGCGCGCAGACGATCTTCGAGACCGTCACCTACCTGGTCGCGGCGACGGTGCTGACCTACATGACGTTCTGGATGCGCAAGCACGCCCGGTCGCTGTCCGCCGAACTGCGCGCCCGCACGGACGCGGCGCTGGACGGCCGGGCGCGGTGGGGCCTCGGGCTGCTGGCCTTCCAGGCCGTCGGCCGCGAAGGGCTCGAGACCGTCGTCTTCACGCTGGCGATCATCTTCTCCACCTCGACCGCGGGCGCGCTCACCGGAGCGGTGATCGGGCTGGCCGGCGCGCTGGGCATCGCCTTCGTGATCTACCGGCTCGGTCACCGGCTGAACCTGGCCAGGTTCTTCACGGTCATCGGCGTGCTGCTGATGATCTTCGCCGCGGGCCTGCTGGCCGACACGGTGCAGAACCTGCAGCAGCTTGGCTGGCTGCCGGTGCTCGACGCGCCGATGTGGCACTCGGCCAGCGTGCTGTCGGAGGACAGCGCGTTCGGGGACGTGCTGCACAGCTTCTTCGGCTACAGCGACGCGCCCACGCCGCTGCAACTGCTGGTCTACGTCGGCTACCTGGCCATCGTCATCGTCGTCTACCTCGGCGTCCGCGGCAGGCTCGCGGCCCGCGCGGAGCGCCCGCACGTCACCGCCTAGCTCTCGGGTTTGCCTTCGGTTCGCCTGGCCCTCCGGTTCGCTCCTCATGGCACCGCCAGCCATGTGATAGGCATTGGAGCATGGCCGATCTCATCCCCCGCGAAGTGCTCTTCGGCAACCCGGAGCGCGTCAGCCCGAATATCTCGCCCGACGGCAGCCAGCTGGCCTGGATCGCACCTCATGACGGGGTGCTCAATGTCTGGGTCGCGCCGATTTCGCCCCAAGGATCGACGGGCGTCGACTGGGAGTCTGCGCAGGTGGTCACCGAGGACACCGACCGGGGCGTCCGGGTGTTCGCCTGGGCGCGGGACGGCAGGCACCTGCTGTACCTGCAGGACACCGGCGGTGACGAGAACTGGCGGCTGTACGACGTCGACATGGAGACGATGGCCAGGCGCGACCTGACGCCGTTCGACGGCATCCAGGCGCGGATCATCGCCGCCCGCAAGAGCCACCGCGACGAGGTGCTGGTCGGGATCAACCGGGACAACCCGCAGCTGCACGATGTCTACCGGCTCTCGCTGACGTCCGGTGAGCTGGACAAGCTGATCGAGAACCCGGGATACGCCGGCTGGCTCGCGGACGAGGACATGGTGGTCCGCGGCGCGATCGCCCCGCTGCCCGACGGCGGATTCGACCTGCTCATCCGCGACAGCGCGGACGCCGACTGGCGGACGCTGCTCACTATCACGGCCGACGACGTGGCGGCCAGCGACGTGCTCGCGTTCAGCGGAGACGGCAGGTCTTTGCTGGCCATCAGCTCACTGGGCACGGACACCGGTCGGCTGAGCAGGATCGACCTGGCTACCGGCGAGACCCAGGTGCTGCTCGAGGACCCCGAGGCGGACGTGGCGGGCGCGGTGCTCCACCCGGACACCAGGGAGCCGCAGATCGTCGAGGTGCTCAAGGACCGCACCGAGTACCACGTGCTCGACCCTTCGGTGGAACCAGACTTCAAGGCGATCCGCGCGCTGCACCCCGGCGACCCGCAGCCGATCGGCCGCGACGAAGCCGACGCGACGTGGCTGGTCGCCTTCACCGACGACGCAGGCCCGGTTCAGTACTTCTCCTACGACCGGGGCAGCCGCACCGGCAGCTTCTTGTTCTCCGCCCGGCCGGAGCTGTCCCGCTACGACCTGGCCCGGATGGAGCCGTTCTCGTTCAAGGCCCGGGACGGGCTGACCATCCACGGGTACGCCACCTTCCCGCCGGGCTCTTTGGGGGGCGGCCGGTCCGGCCTGCCGACGGTGCTCAACGTGCACGGCGGGCCGCAGGCGCGCGATGCCTGGGGCTGGGATCCCGAGGCGCAGTGGCTGGCCAACCGGGGTTACCTGTGCCTGCAAGTGAACTACCGCGGCTCGACCGGCTACGGCAAGTCGTTCGTGGCGGCCGGCGACCGCGAGTGGGGCGCCAAGATGCACGACGACCTGCTCGACGCGGTCCAGTACGCGGTGGAGGCGGGCTGGGCCGACCCGGCCAAGGTCGCAATCTACGGCGGTTCCTACGGCGGCTACGCCGCCCTGGTGGGCGCGGCTTTCACGCCGGACGTGTTCTGTTGCGCGGTGGACATCGTCGGCCCGTCCAACCTGCAAACCCTGCTCGAGACGATCCCGCCGTACTGGAAGCCGATGGCGGCGGCGCTGTACAAGCGGGTCGGCAACCCGGAGACGGACCAGGAGTTCCTGTGGTCGCGCTCGCCGCTGTCCCGGGTGCGTGACATCCGCATCCCGTTGCTGATCGCCCAGGGCGCCAACGACCCGCGGGTCAAGCAGGCCGAGTCGGAGCAGATCGTCGCCGCGCTGGCCGAGGCGGGGATCGAGTATGAGTACATGCTGTTCCCGGACGAGGGCCACGGCTTCGCCAAGCCGGAGAACCGGCTGAAGTTCTACGCCGCGGCCGAGCGCTTCCTGGCCAGGTACCTGGGCGGCCGGTTCGAGGAGTAGCCCGCATGGACCGGGTACGCGGGCCACGGCCGGCTTCCGGCCGCGCCAGGTCGGCGGCGCTGCTCACCGGGCTCGTGGGGTTGTCCGGCCTGGCCCTGGCCGGGTGCCACAGTACGAGCACCGCTGCGCCTTCGGCTTCGTCCTCGGCCAGCCCCGGCCTTTCGGTCCCGGGAACGCACCGGACGACGACGACATACCAGGTCTCGGCACCGGTCAGCACGGTCGTCGTGGTCGGTCACACCGGCAACGTCACCGTCACGGGCGGCAGCGGGCCGGCCGTCTCGGTCACCCAGCAGGCCGGCTATTCCAGGACGCCGCCGACCACCACGCACACCGTCAGCGGCGATACGCTCACCGTCACCTACAGCTGCCCGACGCAGGTCGTCTGCGGTGTCGCCTTTACCCTCGAAGTGCCCCGCAGCGTAGCGGTCCAGGTGAGCACCGGGGCTGGGACGGTCCGCCTCTCCGGGCTCGCCGGGAGCGTGACCGCCAAGGCGGACGTCGGGCTGATCAGCGCCACCGGCCTCACCTGCCCCTCGGCCAGCCTGACCACCAACGTGGGCGCTATCAGCGCCAGCTTCGCGGCCGCGCCGACCACGGTGCAGGCCTCCGCCAACGTCGGCGCAATCACGCTGCACGTGCCCGGCACCACGTCCTACAAGGTCACCGCGGACGCACACGTGGGCAAGGCCACCGTCAGCACCCTCCAGAGCCCCTCATCCGCCCACGCCATCACGGCCACCACCGACGTCGGCGCCATTGTCATCGCCCCGTCGTCCTGAGCCTAGAGCCGGAGCAGTCAGAGCATCGGGAGGTAGCGGCCTAGCTCGTATTCGGTGACCTGGCGGCGGTACTCCTGCCACTCCTCGCGCTTGTTGCGCAGGAAGAAGTCGAAGACGTGCTCCCCCAGCGTCTCCGCCACGAGCTCGCTGTCCTGCATGACCTTGATGGCCTGGTCCAGGTCCTGGGGCAGCGGCCGGATGCCGAGCGCGCGGCGCTCGGCCGAGGTCAGCGCCCACACGTCGTCTTCCGCGCCGGGCGGCAGCTCGTAGTCGCCCTCAATGCCCTTGAGCCCCGCGGCCAGGATCACCGCGAACGCCAGGTACGGGTTGCAGGCGGCGTCCACCGACCGGAACTCGACCCGGGTCGCGTTGCCCTTCTGCGGCTTGTACATCGGCACCCGGACCAGGGCCGAACGGTTGTTATGGCCCCAGCACACGTACGCCGGCGCCTCGCCGCCGGCGCCCGCAGTCCGCTCGGCCGCGCCCCATAGCCGCTTGTAGGAGTTCACCCACTGGTTGCAGACGGCGGTGATCTCCGGTGCGTGCCGCAGCAGCCCGGCGATGAACGCCCGGGCGGTCTTGGACAGCTGGAATTCCGCGCCGGCCTCGTAGAACGCGTTCTTGTCGCCCTCGAACAGCGACACGTGCGTGTGCATGCCCGAGCCGGGGTGATCGGTGAACGGCTTCGGCATGAACGTCGCGTAGACGCCCTGCTCGATCGCTACCTCCTTCATCACCAGCCGGAACGACATGATGTTGTCGGCGGTGGTCAGCGCGTCGGCGTAGCGCAGGTCGATCTCCTGCTGCCCGGGCGCGCCCTCGTGGTGGCTGTACTCGACCGAGATGCCCATGGATTCCAGCATCGTGATCGCCGTCCGGCGGAAATCGTGCGCGATGCTGTGCGGCGTGTGATCGTAGTAGCCGCCGGTGTCGATCGGCTCGGGCTTGTCCCCGGGAGCGGGCCGTTCCCGCAGCAGGAAGAACTCGATCTCCGGGTGCGCGTAGAAGGTGAACCCGAGGTCGGAGGCGCGGCCGAGGTTGCGCTTGAGCACCCAGCGCGGGTCAGCGTAGGACGGCGATCCGTCGGGCAGCAGGATGTCACAGAACATCCGGGCGACCCCGGGGTACTCACCCCGCCACGGCAGCAACTGGAAAGTGCCCGGGTCCGGGCGCAGGATCATGTCCGCCTCGTAGACCCGCGCGAACCCCTCGATGGCCGAACCGTCGAAGCCGATGCCGTCGGCGAACGCGCCCTCGAGTTCGGCGGGGGCGACGGCGACCGACTTCAGCGTGCCGAGGACGTCGGTGAACCATAGCCGGACAAACCGGATGTCGCGTTCCTCGAGCGTGCGCAGCACGAATTCTTCCTGCCTGTCCACGGTAATCACCTTAGACGTTCCCCATGGCTTGACCAGACCTCTGGCGACCGCGGCTTTGGCGGGCGCGCGTATCAGTGAGTGTGCCCGGCCGGTGTTACCTCGCGGTTAAAGTTGCCGGGGTTGATACGCATCTGGAGCGGACCGTAGGCTGCACCCCGCAGAGCTCGCACGTTCCGCGACGGCGGGAAAGCTGGGTCGTTCGGGCCAAATTTAGGAGAGCACCGGGGGCGGGGGGTCAGGGGGTCGGGGAGCTACGGCCTAGGCTTGACGGGTGACAAAGCTGAGGATCGCGCTGGCCCAGGTCAATGCGACGGTCGGGGACCTGGACGGGAACGCCGAGCTGATCGTGGAGTGGACGCGCCGGGCGGCCGCGCGCCGGGCCAGGGTCGTGGTGTTCCCCGAGATGATGCTCACCGGGTACCCGGTGGAGGACCTGGCGCTGCGGGCGTCGTTCGTGGAGGCGTCCATCGCGGCGCTGCGCGCCGTGGCCGCGCGCCTGGAGGCCGAAGGGCTCGGCGGGGTCGCGGTGGTGACCGGCTACCTGGACCGGCGGGCTGACCTGGCGCCGCGCACCGGGCTGCCGGCCGGGGCGCCGCTGGACGCGGCGGCGCTGCTGCACGGCGGGCGCGTCGTGATCACCTCCGCCAAGCACCACCTGCCGAACTACGGGGTGTTCGACGAGTTCCGCTACTTCGTGCCCGGTAACACGCTGCCGGTGTTCCGGCTGCCGACGGGCGGTGTTGGTCCGGGGGGACGCCCCCCCCAGACCCCCCCGCAAGGGGACGAGAGCGTGGAGGTCGCGATCGCGATCTGCGAGGACCTGTGGCAGGACGGCGGGCCGGTCGCGGTCTGCCGACGTTCGGGAGCGGGCCTGCTGGTCGTGCCGAACGCGTCGCCCTACGAGCGCGGCAAGGATGACGTGCGGCTTGACCTGTGCGTGCGGCGGGCGCGCGAGGCCGGGGCCGCGCTGGCCTACGCCAACATGATCGGCGGCCAGGACGAGCTGGTCTTCGACGGCGACTCGATCCTGGTCGCCGCGGACGGCGCGCTGCTGGCCCGCGGGCCGCAGTTCTCCGAGGCCCTCGTGGTCGCCGATTTGGACCTGCCGGCGGCCGGGCCGGGCCAGGTGACCGGGGATGAGCCCGTGGACGCGGGCGACGGCACGGTGATCACGATCAAGCGGGTGGCGCTGCCGCCGACACTGCCGCCATCCGGGCCGCCCGGGACCGTGGAGCTCGAGGAGGTGGCGGAGGAAGCCGGGGTCCCGCAGGTCCAGCGGCCGGAGGGTGTTTACGGGTCCGGGCTGTTCTGGCCGCGGCTCTCCGATCCGGCCGAGGTGTACGCCGCGCTGGTGACCGGGACCCGGGACTATGTGCGGAAGAACGGGTTCCGTTCGGTGATCCTGGCGCTGTCCGGCGGGATCGACTCGGCACTGACCGCCACGATCGCGGCCGACGCCATCGGCCCGGGCAACGTGCACGTGGTGCTGATGCCCAGCCGGTACTCCTCGGAACATTCGGTCACCGACGCCGAGGACCTGGCCAAACGCCAGGGCCTGCACGCGCTGACCATCCCGATCGCCTCGATGGTCGATGCGTTCACCAAGGAGCTCACCCCGGCCGGGTTCCCTGAGACCGGGCTGCCCGCGGAGAACCTGCAGGCCCGCGTGCGCGGGGTGGTGCTGATGGGGCTGTCCAACGCGGGCGGGCACCTGGTGCTCACCACCGGCAACAAGAGCGAGCTCGCGACCGGCTACTCGACGTTGTATGGGGACTCAGCCGGCGGGTTCGGGCCGATCAAGGACGTGCCCAAGACGCTGGTCTGGGAACTGTCGCGGTGGCGCAACGCCGAGGCCGCACGCCAGGGGCTGACTCCCCCGATCCCGGAGAACTCGATCACCAAGCCGCCGAGCGCTGAGCTGGCGCCCGGGCAGATGGATACCGACTCGCTGCCTCCCTACGAGGTGCTGGATGCGCTGCTCGACGACTACGTCGAGAAGGACATGGGGACCGCCGGACTGATCGCGGCCGGGCATGATCCGGCGCTGGTCGAGCGGGTGGTCCGGATGGTCGACGCGGCCGAATACAAGCGACGGCAGTACCCGCCGGGCCCCAAGATCAGCCAGAAGAACTTCGGCCGGGACCGGCGCCTGCCCATCACCAACCGCTGGCGCGAGCCGCGCCCTTCATAGGCGCGGCCTCCATGATCGCGAATGATTTGGTACCGCAGGAAGTACGAAATCCTTCGTGATCGTGGGCGACGGCTGTCGATGAGGTCGAACGTGTTACCGTACGCGAGGGCCGCGCCGGCGAAGTCGTGCGGGAAGCCCGGCTCGATCCGGCTGACCTCAAGGACCTCCGGCAGCTAGGGGCTGCGCGGCCGGTATCGTTTTCCGGTGCTGACCGCTTCGACCTGAGCAGGAGGCCTCGTGCCGACGCTGGCTGCCATCTTCCCGCCCACGCAGGCCCCGGAGCGGCTCGGCGCGGTCGCGTCGGCCGCCGAGGCGGCCGGGTTGCCGCAGCTGTGGGTGTGGGAGGACTGCTTCTGTCAAAGCGGCATCGCCACCGCGACCGCGATCCTGGCCGCCACCAGCACGGTCACGGTCGGCATCGGGCTGCTGCCGGTGCCGCTGCGCAACGTCGCCCTGACCGCCATGGAGATCGCCACGATGGCCCGGCTGTTCCCCGGACGCCTCACCGCCGGCGTCGGCCACGGCGTGCTGGACTGGATGAGTCAGGTCGGCGCCAGGGTCGAATCGCCGATGACGCTGCTGCGCGAGTACACCACCGCGCTGTACGCCCTGCTGCAGGGCGACACCGTGACGACCCGCGGCCGCTACGTCCACCTCGACCAGGTCGCCCTGGACTGGCCGCCGCCCATGGTGCCGCCGCTGCTCGTCGGCGGGATCCGGCCGCGGACCGTGGCGCTGGCGGGTGAGCTCGCCGACGGCCTGATCATCCCCGGCGGAGTCAGTCCGGACGGCGTGCGCGCCTCGATCGCCCAGTTTCAGGCCGGCCGGACCGAGGCCGGCCCCGCCGCTGGCCCGGCTGACATCGTGGTCTTCGTCAGCGTCCCGGCCGGTGGCCCGGCCGCGGCCGCCGCCGCCACGATCAGCGAGTACGCCCGGGCCGGAGCGACCCACGTCGCGGTCAACGCCGCCGAGAGCGACGCCGACCTCGCGCGCTTCGTCGGCTTCCTGGCTCATGAGGTCGCTCCGCTTGTCGACGATTCCCTGGGCCTCAGCTGAACAGCAGGACGGCGTAGGCGGCGAGCCAGTGAGTGACCATGTAGTCGTCGCTGACCACGTGGGGCAGGGACGCCTCGGCGTGGCGCCGGCAGGCGGCGGCGCAGGCCGGGATGCGTGGGTCGCCGGAGGGTAGGGTCTCGGCGAGGCGGCGCCAGCACCAGGCGCGGCTGAGGTTGAGCCCGTGCAGGTGCGCGATCTGCCCGTCGCTGGAATCGGAGACGACGGCGGGGGTGAACAAGGAAGCGGGCGACCCGGCGGCCAGGCCCGGCAGAAAAGCCTCCAGCCACTCCGCGAACTCATCAGGCAGAAGCAGCCGGGCCATCAGCTCGGCTTCGGCCAGCGCGGGCGACAGGAAGTCGTGCCCGGAGGGCTCCCAGCCCGCCGGATAGCCGGCGTCAGCGGCGTACCAGCGGCGCGCGGCATCCTCGATGGCATCGGCCAGCGACGGCCGTCCCGACCTGGCCAGCATCCGCGCATAGGGCAGCGCCCTGGACAGCCCGAACGAGCTGTTGGCGTGCAGTCCGGTCCGGACCGGGTAGGTGGCCTTGGGCAGCCAGCCCAGGAAGTTGTCCGTCAGCGCCGAGGCCAGTGGATCCATCGCCGCCGCCCATCGGCGGGCGTCCTGGTCATCGGACCAGGACGCGAGCTCGTGAGCCAGGGTGAGCGCCCAGCCCCAGCCGTAGGGCCGCTGCCAGCTCCCCCGGCTCCGCATGAATTCGGCCTCGGCGCACAGCCCTTCCGCGGTGAACTGGCTGTCCAGCGTGGCCCTGATCGCGGCGGCGGGTACCGTGTCGCCGGCCACCTTGAGGAGCCGGACCAGGACCCAGTGCATTTCCACGCAGGAATGCCAGTCGAAGCTGCCGAAGAACACCGGTGTCCGGTCCCTGGGCCGGTCGGGGAACTCGCCGGGCCCGGTCATCAGCGTGACTACGAACGAGGGAAATTCCCGCCCGATGTTCTCTAGCGCCAGCCGGGCGTAGGCACCGGCCTCCGCGCGCAGCCGCCCCAGCCATTCCGCCGCGAGATCCACCGTTAGCGAGCGGCCAGACCGAGCAGGAGTTCGTCCACTACGCGGGCGGCGAAATCGCCGTTAAGCTCGCCGTCCGCGGACTTCTCCTTGGCCAGGACGGTCCCCGTCAGCGCGAGCCTGGCGATCTGGATGTCGGTATCGGCACGGAGCTCACCGGTGGCGATGCCCCGGCGGATGATCGCACGCAGGACCTCGTGCCGGGGTTCGACCACCGTCTCCTTGTACCTGGCCATGAGCCGCGGGTACTTCTCGCCCTCGCCGAGCAGCAGCGCGTACCGGCGCGCCTTTCTCGGGTCGGCCTTGTCCGCGCACATCACGGTGAGCATCGCCACCAGGTCGTCCCGCACGGAAACGCCCTGAAGTTCGGGGATCGGCGACTTCATCGAGACGAACGCGGCGAGCAGTAGCTCTTCCTTGTTGGGCCAGCGCCGGTAGATGGTGGCCTTGCCGACTCCGGCGCGGGCGGCGACCGCCTCGACGCAGACGCCCTCGAATCCCTGCTCGGCGAACAGGTCGAGGGTGGCCTCGATAATCGCCTGTTCGGCCTGCTCACTGCGCGGACGGCCGGGCCGGCGGTAAACCGGCCCGGCTTCCGTGTCAGTGCCGGGCCCCTGATCCAGGATCACGGGCTGCATGGCTGGTCATCCCTCTCGGTCTGCGCGGTTCAGCACGACTTCTTCTGCCAGTATGGCAAGCTCCGCCTCGTAAGCGGTATCACTGGCAGGCGCGACACTTGGCTGCGCGGCCTTTCGCGGCTTGCCGGGCATCCAGCGCAGCACCACGAACCCGCCTGCCAGCGCGAGCACCGCCGCGATCAGCGTGGTGACGTGCATGGCGTTCACGAACGCGTCGTTCGCGGGCCCGAGCAGCGACCGTCCGGCCGTGCCGAGCTGCTGTGCCACCGCCTGGGTGGCGGTGATCGAGGAGGACGCCGCGCTCCGGGTCGCGGCGGGCAGGTGAGTCAGCGACGGGCTGAGCGAACTCCGGTAGAACTCGGCCAGGATCGAGCCGAGGATGGCGACGCTGAGCGCCACCGCGACCTGTCGGGCGGTGTTGGTCAGCGCCGAACCCGCGCCGGCCCGCTCGCGCGGCAGCACGTCCATGACGGCGGCGGTGGCGGCCGGCATGCTGATGCCGATCGCCGCGCCCTGGATGCCGAACAACACCCCGAGCAGCCAGATCGGCGAGGCGGTGCCGAGGGTGGCGTAACCCGCGATGGCGCCGGCCATGACGAACATCCCCGTCGCGCCGACCGCCTTAGCCCCGTAACGCTGGACCAGGCGGGCGCTGCGCGGCGACATCAGCAGCTGCCCGGCCGCGAACGGCACGGTCAGGAGCCCCGCCGCCAGCGGGGTGTAACCCCGGACGTTCTGCAGGTAGAAGCTGGTGAAGAAGAAGACGCCGCCCATGCCGAAGAACACCAGGCCGAGCGACCCGATCGAGGCGGAGAGCCGCCGGTCGCGGAACAGGCGCACGTCAAGCGACGGGTGCTGGATCCGGGACTCGTAGACCGCGAAGGCCGCGAGGATCGCCAGGCCGCCGACGATCGGGCCGAGCACGCCCAGGCTCAGCCACGGGTCACCGTCCCCGCCCTGGACGATGCCGTACACCAGGGATACCAGGCCCGCTATGGACAGCAGCACGCCGACGTAGTCGATTCCGCCGGCCTCGCGGTTGCGGGACTCCGGTACCAGGATCGCGGCGGCGACGATGCCGACGGCGGTCACCGGCACGTTGATCAGGAAGACTGAACCCCACCAGAAGTGGTCGAGCAGCAGGCCGCCGAGCACCGGGCCGGTGGCGATGCCGAGGCCGACCGCCATCGCCCACAGGCCGATCGCCCGTGGCCGTTCGGCCGGGTCGAAGACGTTGGAGATGATGGACAGCGTCTGCGGCATGACCGCAGCGCCGCCTAGGCCCATCGCGGCCCGTGCGAAGATCAGCTGCTCGGGCGACCGTGAGTAGGCCGAGAGCAGCGACGCGATGCCGAACAGCGCGAGCCCGATTATGAGCATGCGCTTGCGACCGACCTTGTCGCCGATGACGCCGAACGTGAAGAGCAGGCCGGCGAAGACCAGCGTGTAGGAGTTGATGGCCCATTCGAGCTGACTTTGACTCGCGCCGAGGCCCCCGCGAGGCTCGGCGATAGTCTTCATGGCCACGTTAAGGACCGTGTTGTCGATGACGATGGCGAGGAGCCCGACGATCAGCACGCTGAGGATGACCCAGCGGCGGCGGTAAATCGCCTGCGAATCCATGTGTCCCTTTCCGGATCACTTGCTGTGCCAGTCCCGGGGGGACGCCCCCGGACCTGGGCGGAAAGTTTGCGACGGGACCGGAAGATGCTGGCCTGGCGACGTGTTGCCACGATCAGGACTTCCGGTTACCGCCTACATCGATACGGAACGGTCTCGTATCGGAATCTATTTCCGGGATCCGGCAGCGACTTCTTGTGATCCAGGTCACATCATGCGGGAGCCTGCGGCTAGTGCGCGGGTGGCGCGCGGAGGGCCGGTGGGCCCTTGGGTACGCAAGAAGGTATCCGGGGCGCCACCGACCCAGCCGAAGAGGGCCGAACGGGCCGTGGCGCGTGCCCTAGCTGTTACCTCAGCGCTAGCCACGGGGGGGCGACCCCCTGGCACCCCCACGTCAGGGCTACGGTGCGACGTCGGCCATGCGGAGCAGGCGCGTTTCCGGGTCGATGACCAGGGCCAGGGTGATGGTGGCGTGCTCGCCGGGCAGTTCGGCCGCGACCGAGGCGGTGCCGTCGCCCGCCTTGAAAGCGCCGACGTGGCAGCGGCCGACCCAGACGGCGGCCAGTCGCAGGCGCCGGGCCAGCATGCCCGTGTCCACGCCGTCGGCGACCGGGATGGACGGCGGCCAGTCGCGGTCGCCGTCGTTCAGCCAGTCGACCACGGCGTCCAGCGTGACGCGCAGCGCCGAGCCCGCGGCGGGCGGCACGGCTAGCGTGAGCGACTGCACCCGGGGTGGACGCTCCGGGTTGAGCTGGATCTGCACCTGAACGGCGCCGCGCTCCCCCGCCAGCCACCAGCGGCACTGGGCGGGCGTGTCGAACTCCGGCGGCCGCTCGGGATCGTCCACGAAATCACCGATGCGCTCGCGGACCAGGGCGATCCGCCGCTGCCGCTCCGCGAACGGGGCATCCAGCGCCACGTTGGGCGAGAACAGCCGCTGCGCCTCGGCGTCGTCCCAGATATGGAGCAGGTTGCTGACCGCCTCTTGGGCGGCCAGCGTCTCCGGCCACGGACCCCGCGAGCCGAGTGCCACCCCGTTCCCGTGCGCGGCCGACTCGCCCTGCCGCACGACGATCTCGAGCAGCCGGGCGGCCAGCGGCGCCATCGCCGCGTAGGTGCTGTTGCCCAGCGCGATCACGCCGGTCCCCGTCGCCGGGTGCCAGGCCATGTTGCTGCCGAACCCGGGGTAACCGCCGCTGTGGCTGACGATCCGGCCCAGGGCGGGGTGCTCGTCGACGAACAGCCCGAAGCCGTAGGTAGCCGGGGGCGAAGACGCCCCGTCCCCGGGAAAGCTGGGCGCGATGGCCCAGCCGGTGAGGACCTGCGGCAGCTGCATCTCCCGCCTGCTGGCGCGGCGCACCGGGTGCGCATCTGCGGTCTCGCCGGGCGGGAACGCGGCGGCGAAACCGGCGACCCAGCGGGTGAGGTCGCGCACGCAACTGAAGATGCCGCCCATCGGGGCGAACGCGCCGGCCGGGTCGAACGCCACCTCGGACCAGCCGCCGGGCGAGCGCCGGTAGCCGCGGGCGACGCCGGACCCCGCGCTCTGCTGGCCGGGAACCTCGAACTCCGCGGCCTCGTAGCCAGTGCGGGTCATGCCCAGGGGCCGCAGCAAGCGGTGGCGGATGTAGTCCGGGTACGCGGCGCCGGTGACGGCGGTGATGACCCGGCCCAGGATCGCGTACCCGAGGTTGGAGTACTCGAACCGGATGCCCGGCGCCCAGTTGAAGCTCACGCCCTCGGCAAGGAAAGTAGCGAACTCCTCGAGCGGCAGGCCCTGCTGCCGGTCGCCCCACGGGTCGTCGGTCGGGAAGCCCGCGGTCATGGTCAGCAGGTGCCTGATCGATATCCGCGCGGAGTCCGGGCTCACCAGCGGCCAGCCACGCAGATCGGGAACGTAGTCCTCGGCCAGGTCGTCGAGCCTCAGCGTGCCGTCGTCGCGCAGCGCCAGGATCGCGGACGCGGTAAAGCTCTTGGTCATCGAGGCGATGCGGAACACCGTACCGGCATCGGGCGGCGGCCCGCCCAGGTGCCGCTCGCCAAGCCCGGCCGCATGTACGAGCTCACCGCCGATGACGATCCCGTAGGCCAGGCCGGGCTGCCCGCCGCGCTGGTGATAGCCCGCCGCCAGGGTATCCACGTCCGCGAAATCGACCATTGCCCCAGTCTTCCAGAATCGTCTGGCTATACCGCTCAACCCGCTTGTCATGCCATCATCTAACTGTCCGGGTACGCCGCTGGGGCGACACGAGACACGGAGGTCGACACAGATGTCACAGCCCACTGCTGTAACCATGGCCGCGACAGGACCGCGGACCACTCCAGAGCCGCTTTACGGCGGAGCAAACAGCGGGCACCGGGTGACCGTCCGCGACATCGCCGCGGCCAAGGCCCGTGGCGAGAAGTGGCCGATGCTCACCGCCTACGATGCCCTCACCGCCGGGATCTTCGACCGGGCCGGGATCCCGGTGCTGCTGGTCGGCGACTCCGCCGCGATGGTGGTCTACGGTCACGACACCACCATCCCGGTCACGGTGGACGACATGATCCCGCTCACCGCCGCCGTGGTGCGCGGCACCAGCCGGGCGCTGGTCGTGGCCGACTTGCCGTTCGGGTCCTATCAGGCCTCCCCCGGCGCGGCGCTGGCCGCCGCGACCCGCTTCCTCAAGGAAACCGGTGCGCACGCGGTCAAGCTCGAAGGCGGCCAGCGGGTCGCCCACCAGGTCGAGGAACTGGTCGCGGCCGGCATCCCGGTGATGGCGCACCTCGGCCTGACCCCGCAGTCGGTGAACGCGTTCGGCGGCTACCGGGTGCAGGGGCGGGGCGAGGACGGCGAGCACCTGCTGCACGACGCCAAGGTGCTGCAGGCGGCCGGCGCGTTCTCGGTGGTGCTCGAGTGCGTGCCCGCGACCCTGGCCGCCCGGGTGACCGAGGCGCTCACGATCCCCACGATCGGCATCGGCGCCGGGCCGGCCTGCGATGCTCAGGTCCTGGTCTGGCAGGACATGGCCGGCCTGTCCCCGCGGACCGCCAAGTTCGTCAAGAAGTACGCCGACCTGGCTGCCGTCCTGAGCGAGGCCGCCACCGCCTTCGCCGCCGACGTCACCAGCGGAACTTTTCCTGACGAGGAGCATTCGTATCGGTAACACCCCGGGCGACGGGGCAAGCGCGCCAATGGGCGGTGCGGCCTAGAGCCGACTTTCCCTCCAGGCGCACCAGTCGCCGTGCGCCCGGAGGGTCCTTTTCTGCGACAGTTCAGCTGATATCCCTGTCCGGGCGTCGGCGCGCTGCGAAAATAGCGGGATACCACGACACGCCGCGTCGCAACGTCGCAACGTCGGTGACTATGCACACAAGTTCGAGATAATGAACTCGATCAGGTTGGCTGAGCGCCGGAGTGGAGAAGAAGTTGATCAAGACAACCAAACCGGGACATGACGGCACCGTTCGCGTCACCTTCGCACTGCCCATGGACGAGCCCGGCGGAGCCGTCTCCGTAGTGGGCAACTTCAACGACTGGAACCCTTTCACCCACCCGCTGCGGAAGCGCGCGAACCGGACCCGGAGCGCCGCGGTGACGGTCAAGGCCGGCAGCACACTGCACTTCCGCTACCTTGCCGACGGCGGGGTGTGGTTCGACGACGAGAGCGTCCCCGCCCAGGACGGCCGGGGTGCCGCCATTACCGTCTGAACCAGGCCGCTCTGATTTCAGCGGCCGCCACTGGCCCCGGAACGGGACTCGGCCAGATGCATCCGGATGATGGAGTCGAAGTCCGGGTCCGGGGTCAGGCCTAGCCGGGCCGCCCGGTCAGCGCGGACACGGGCGGGCCAACTGGCGACCATCCGGGCTATCCCGGCGTCGGGGGCCCAGTCGATCAGCGCGCTGACCTGCGGTCCGGCAATCCTGCCCAGTGCGTCCGCCATGTCCGCCAGGGACACGGTGAGCGCGGGCAGGTTAACGGCGCTGCGGCCGCCCCACGCCTGGTCGCTGGCCGTGGCGGCCGACCGCAGCCCGGCGATGGCCTTGGCCGGCGAGGCCAGCGCGACCTCGGTGTCGGGCGCGACGGGACAGGTCGCGCGCTGGCCGGCCAGCGGCTCCCTGATGATGCCGGACATGAAGCCGGAGGCAGCGCCGTTCGGCCGCCCGGGGCGCACGCTGATAGTCACCAGGCGCAGGGCCCGGCCGCGCAGGAAACCCTTCCTGGTGTAGTCGGCCAGGAGTTGCTCGCCGACGACCTTCTGCGCGCCGTAGCTGGTCTGCGGGTTGGGCAGGGTCTGGTCGTCGACGACCGCAGGAAGAGGGTGATCGGCGGAGCCCCCGAAGACGGCGAGCGAGCTGGAGAACACCACGAGCGGGCTGGTCCCCAGCGCGCGGCAGGACGCTAGCAGCGCCTCGGTGGCACGCAGGTTCGCCCGGATGCCCAGGTCGAAGTCTGCCTCGCACTCCCCGCTGACCGCTGCGGCCAGGTGGAAGATCACTTCGGCTTCGCCCCAAATATCCCCAATACCCCCGATGGCCAGCGTGTCCGGTCCGGAGGCGGCGGGATCGAGCAGCTCGGCGAGATCGCCGCGAACCGCCGTCACCCGCTCGTCGGCGGCCAGGTCCGGCGGGACCGGCGCCTGGTCGATGAGCGTCACCCGGGATAGCGGGCGGGCCTCGCCGCCTGCCACCTCCAGCGAGCCGGCTGCCAGCAGTTCCCGGGCCAAGCGCGAGCCCAGGAAGCCAGCGCCCCCGGTAATTACCACGTTCACCACGGCGCCTCCCTAGCCACGGTGATCTTACGTGCTTCTGGCGATGGTCTCCTCGATCGCGGCCTGCACCTCGGCCGGACGCTCCATGTGCGGCATGTGGCCGGCGCCGTCGACCAGGTGGCTGACCGCGCCGGTCACCGATTCGGCCTGCGCCGCCGGGATGATCCGGTCAGCACGGCCCCAGATCACGGCGACCGGCACCGCGCCGCCTGTCGCCGCCAGCAACGCGGCCGAGTCGCCGCGCTGGGCGTCGCCGTCCAGGAGTGTGTCCGTCAGGGCGTGCAGCGCCTCGTCCACCCCGTCCAGGCGTTTGTAGGCGAGCAGGTCATCGACCAGCTGGCGGGTCACCAGGCTCTCGTCGGCGAAGAGCTGGCCGATCACCGGCTTGAGCTCGCGGCGCGTCTGGGCGTCGGCGAAACCCCGCAGGTAGCCGGCGTTGATCTCCGGGCCGAAACCCGATGGCGCGATCAGCGTGAGCGAGGCGATCCGTCCCGGGTCCCGGACGGCGACCGTCAGGGCGACGGCACCGCCCATGGAGTGGCCGACCAGGTGGGCGCGTTCGGCGCCGAGCGCGTCGAGCACGCCGGTCACGGCGTCGGCCAGCACGCCAAGGGTGCCGCCTGAGCCGGCCGCGTCGCCTGAGCCGGCCGCGTCGCCTGAGCCGGGGTCCTCAGGGCCGGGGCCGACGTCTTTGGCCGACGTGCCGTGGCCGGGCAGGTCGAGGGCGTACACCCGGTACCGCGCGGCCAGCGGCTCCTGCAGGAACAGCCAGGAGTTCCGGTCGCCGCCGTACCCGTGGATGAGCAGGACCAGGTCGCCGTCCTGGCCGGCCCCGGCGAAGCTGATCTTCCGGCCGCCGACGTCGGCGGTCTCCAGCACCGCCTCCCCGGCGGCGTCCTCGGGCACGCCCGCGTCGATCACCGCGCGCGCCGCCAGCACCGCGGTATCGAGCTCGTCCTCGGTGACCTCCGGCGGGGCGATCAGCGCGATCGTGCCGCTGACCGGCACGTCCTCACCGACCCGGGCGATGATGCGCCGGACCGTCCCGGCATCGGGCGCCTCCAGCGTGCCCGCGATCTTCTCGGTCTCGATGTCCGCGAGGTCATCGCCGACCTTTACGTCATCTCCCTCCCCGACCACCCAGGCGGTGATCTTGCCGAGCCGCATCGACAAGCCCCACTTCGGCATCGCCACGGGGACGATCCGGTCATCGGTCATCGGGTCCACCCGATGACCGTCTTGGTGGCGTTCACCACGCGCTGCGCGTCCGGGATATAGAGGTCCTCCAGCGCGTTGGAGAACGGCACCGGGGTGTGCGGCGCGGTCACCATCTCGATCGGGGCCCGCAGCGCGCCGAAGGCCTTCCGCGCGACGAGCGCGGAGATGTCGGTGGCGATCGAGCACCGCGGATGCGACTCGTCGACCACGACCAGCCGGCCGGTGCCCTCGACGCTCTCCAGCACGGTGTCCTCGTCCAGCGGGCTGGTGGTGCGCAGGTCGATGACCTCGCACTGCACGCCGTCCGCGGCCAGCTGCGCGGCCGCCTCGAGCGAGGTGTGCACCATCCGGCCCAGGGTCACGATCGTCACGTCGCCGCCCTCGCGGACCACGTTGGCCTCACCGAACGGCAGCGCGTAGCTCTCCTCGGGCACCGGACCGGCCAGGTCGTACAGCGCCTTGTGCTCGAAGAACATCACCGGGTCGTTGTCCCTGATGGCCTGGATCATCAGGCCCTTGGCGTCGTACGGGGTGGCCGGGAGGACGACCTTCAGGCCCGGGATGTGGGTGAACAGCGGGTACAGGCACTGAGAGTGCTGGGCCGCGGCCCGCAGCCCGGCCCCGTACATGGTGCGGATCACCACGGGCGTGACCGCCTTGCCGCCGAACATGTACCGGAACTTCGCGGCCTGGTTGTAGATCTGGTCGAAGCAGACGCCCATGAAGTCGACGAACATGAGCTCGGCCACCGGCCGCAGGCCCGCCGTGGCCGCGCCGATCGCGGCACCGATGAACGCCGATTCCGAGATGGGCGTGTCGAGCACCCGGCCGGGGAACTTGTGGTAGAGCCCCTTGGTCACGCCGAGCACGCCGCCCCAGGCGTCGTCCTCGCCGGGCGACCCCGCGCCGCCGGCGTTGTCCTCCCCCATCACGATGACGCTCTCGTCGCGCTCCATCTCCTGGGCCAGCGCCTCGTTCAGGGCCTCGCGATAGGTGATGGTCCGTGCCATGGCCAGCCTCCTGTCAGTAGCGCACGTAGACGTCGGTGAGCAGGTCTGCCTCGGTGGGCAGCGGCGCGGCCTTCGCCTCATCGACCGCCTTGTCGATCAGCAACGTGACCTGGGCATCCACGGCGTCGAGGTCGGCCCGGGCCAGTTCGCCGGTCTCGGTCACCCGGTCCGCGAAGCGTTTGAGGCAGTCGAGTTCGGCCCGCGCGTGCTCGACCTCGCCCGCCCGGTAGGTCTGCTGGTCGCCCTCGAAATGCCCGAAGTAGCGGGTGAACTTCATCTCGATGAGCGTCGGGCCGCCGCCTTCGCGGGCGCGGGCGATCGCCTCGCTGGCCGCCTCGTGCACCGCGAAGAAGTCGAAGCCGTCGACGATGACGCCCGGCATGCCGAACCCGGCCGCGCGGTCCGCGATATTGTCGCTGGCCACCGACCAGGTGCTGGACGTGGTCTCGGCGTAGCCGTTGTTCTCGGCCACGAAGACGGCAGGCAGGTTCCACACCGAGGCCAGGTTCATCGACTCCAGCGTGGTGCCCTGGTTACTGCCGCCGTCGCCGAAGAACGCGACGCTGACCCCGCCGGTGCCCTTGATCTTGGCGGCCAGCGCCGTCCCGCAGATCAGCGGCGGGCCGCCGCCGACGATGCCGTTGGCGCCGAGCATGCCCTTGGACAGGTCAGCGATGTGCATGGAGCCGCCCTTGCCGTGGCAGCTGCCGGTCCTGCGGCCGTAGATCTCGGCCATCATCTCGCAGGCGTCCACGCCCCTGGCGATGCAGTGGCCGTGGCCGCGGTGCGTGCTGGCGATGGTGTCGCGAGCGTCGAGGTTACTGCAGACGCCGACCGCCGACGCCTCCTCCCCCGCGTACAGGTGGACGAATCCAGGGATCTCGCCGGTCGCGAACTCCGCGTGCACGCGCTCCTCGAACTCGCGGATCGTCCGCATCGTCCGGTAGACGTCGAGCAGGTGCTCCCGGGTCAGGGCTTTCCGCTCCACCGTGTCGGTCATGTACTCCTCCTAGACGGTCGATCCTGGTGGCATAAGGGTGCGTCTGAGCAGGCCGAGGCGGGCGCTGGCCGCCAGGACGGCGGGAATGTCCACGCACCGGGGCCCGTCGGCCCGCAGCCGGACGGCCGGCTGCTCGCCTGGCCCGAAGGTGAGCTCGCGTTCCCCGTCCACGGCGATGACACCGGCCCGTGCGTCGACGGGATGAACCGCGCCGGGGTGCATCGGCTCGATCTCGTGCACCCCGACCGGCACGACCAGTCCCGGCGCGATCGGGGCGAGCACCTGCCGGGGCGCGTCGGCGGACAGGCGCGCGGTGACCCCGTGCGGTTCGTGCCGCGCGACGGGAGACAGCTGGCCCAGGACGCTGGACAGGCCGATCGCGTCGGGTTCAGCGAAGGCGCAGAACAACTGGGTCACGGTCGCCGGATCCCAGACCGCGCGGGCGCCGACATGACGTTCGGTCGAGACCGCGATGTCCACCAGCGCCGTCTCGGTCCGGTCTCCCGCCCGCACCTCGAGCAGCTTCGCCCGGGTGGTCGCGCCCTCGGCCGGCACCAGGCCGGTGGCGACCAGGCCCGCGGCCAGGCCGGCGATGGTGGCCTCGCGGACGACGGGAAACACGTTGTTGGTACCCGTCGATAGCGCCAGCATCGGCACGTCGCCCGCCGCGGAGGCGGCGACCCGGGCGGTGCCGTCGCCGCCGAGGCAGACGATCACCCGTGCGCCCGCGGTCACCATGCGCCGGACGGCGTCCACGGTGTCCTGCGCCGTCTGCCGGATCGGCTGGCCGTCGAGGAACTCGACCTCCGGCCAGCGGCCGTCCTGCCCGTGCCTGCCCTGGGCGGGCCGCCGCGCGATCGCGCGCAGCACCGACGCGGAGATGCCGCCGAGGTCGGTGCTGAGCAGCACGCGGTGCACGCCGACCGCGCCGAACGCGGTGAGCATGCGCTGGATCATGTTGGCCTTCTCGGCCGTCGGGAACACCGAGGCCTGCGTGACCAGCCTACGGATGTCGCGACCGGAGAGCGGGTTCGCCACCACCCCGACGATCGCGTCACCCATGACGCCCACCTCCTCGCCCCACTCTGCGCGCCTATCGGCCAAAAGGGAATAGCCGCCGACGGGCGCGGGCGGGCGCGGTGGCCCGGCCGGAGCCTGGCCACCGCGGCACCCCCGGTGGCCAGGCTCCGGTCAGGGCACGGTGACCGGCTGGATGACCACGGGGCCGAGGGTGGGGTTGAGCTCGGTGGCCTGGGAAACTCCCGGCGGCGTGATCACGTCCATGGCCTTGGGCACGGTGGCCGGGTCGACCGAGCAGATCGGCGCGGTCCCGCCCGGCGCGCAGACGCCGAACGTGAAGCCGCCCGGCGTGGCGGTGAAGGCACGCGCCAGGTCGGCGCTGAACCCGTCCTGGCCGGTCAGCACCACGGCGAAGCCCCAGCCGGAGGCCGGGGTGCCGAACTGCGCCTCGGGCAGGGCGACCGTGATCGTACGGTCGGCCTGCACGGCCAGCGCGGACGCGGTGCCCACCGAGTTACCCCCGGCGTCCGCCCACACCGGTGAGGCGAATCCCTGCACCTCGACCCGCTGGCTCCAGGCGCCGGACGGCGCGATGGTGTAGTTGCGGGAGGCGAACGCGGCCTGGGTGGAGGTGGTGGTGGCGCCCGGCACGTGCACGTAGACGTCGAGCAGCTGCGCCCCGTCGATCACCCCGAACGTCGGGACCAGGGTACGCAGCGTCACCCGCAGGTAGGCAAACGTCCCGTCGCTGAGGACCTGGAACCTGGTCAGGTCGAACGACCCGGCCACGAAGCTGGAGTCGGTCGGGTACTGGTAGGTACCTGGCCCGTTGTCGTCACCGGTGGGGTCGGTCACGTCGAGCACGGTGCTGCCGCCGCCCTCGTTGGTCACCGTGACCTGCCCGTAGCCGGTGCTCCGCCCGCCGGGCGCGGTGGCTGACGCGGTGATCGCGTTGCTGCCGAAGCTGACCGGCACCGTCGCCGAGAAGGACCCGTCGGCCGCCGCGGTCGTGCTGGTCACCGAGGCGGGCGCCCCGGTCGTGGTGTCGGCCGACTCGACCGTCACCGCCGATCCCGGCGTGGTCGTCCCGGTCACCGTGGTGGAGGCAGCGGCCAGCGTGCTGCCCTGGGCTGGCGCGGTGATGGTCACCGGCAGCGTGCCAGGCGGCCCGCTGGTGACGTAGCGCGCGGTGGTGATGGCCGGGGTGTCCACGTTGCGGCCGCTTCCCAGCGAGGCGATCAGCCGCAGTTCCTGCGCCTGGGCCCAGGTCAGCGGGGACGCCGACCCGGCCGCCTGGCCGTCAGTGAATCCGATGGACGCCGCCGCCGGGTCGCTGCCGTACGGCGAGGCCGCCAGGCTCGGGTCTTCCCAGGCCTGCTCGGGCACCAGCCCGACCCCGGACGAGAAGTTGATCATCGCCTGGAGCAGGGATTCCGTGCCGCTGGCCGACCCGGCGGCGAGGTCGGACTCAGCACGCTCGCCGGACAGGTTCGGCCACAGGTGCCCGGTACCGGTGTCGGTTGGCGGCCACGGTGCCCCGGGGACCGTGCAGGAGTCCTGGCTCGGCTGGTAGCAGTCGCCGTAGCCGTCCGCGCTTCCCTTGGCGGCCGAGTTGCCGTACCGGTAGTAGCCGGTCCCGCTCGGCGTGGACACCGAGATGTTCTTGTCGATCACGGCCAGCGAGGCCTGGATGTCGGGGTCGGTGACCGGCAGCTCGCCGAGCCGGACCAGTTCCTGGAAGCCGCCGTCGAGCACGCTGCGCTGGTCCAGGGTGGGGCCGCCGTTGCCGAGGCTGTAGCTGATCGCCGCGTTCGGGTCACCGGTCTTGGACAGCCGGATGAAGTAGCGCGGGCCGTCCGGGCCGGTGGTGGTCACCGTCCAGGACTTGATGTTCCGCTGGAAGTCGTCGGCGGTGGCCTGGTAGAGGTTCGCCCGCGCGGTGTCGCCGTGGCTCGCGGCGATGGCCGACGCGGCGGTGAGCCCGGCGATCTCGGCCGCGATCGTGGACGGAGAGTAGCCGGTCTGCTCTTCCCAGCGCTCCACGCCATCCGACGGCCCGTTGGCGACCAGGAAGTCCGCGGCCGGCCGGATGTGATCCTGCCACAGCGTGGCGTCACCGCCGAGCCCGGCCAGGTACGCCATCAGGATCGGGTACGCGGCCTCGTCCAGCTGGGTGCCGCCGGTGTCCGGGGCGGCCTTGCCGTTCAGCAGCGAGTTGCGCGGCATCGCCCCGTCCGGGAGCTGCTGGCGGTCGAACAGGAACAGCGTGGCCGCCCGGGCCGTGGCGACGTCCCCGTCGGCCATCAGCCCGGTGAAGGCCTCGTACAGGTCGCGGGAGAACACTTCCCGGTACGAGCCGAAGTAGGACGGCTCGCCGCCGGAGGTCACCCCGGCCGGCACCGACTGGCCCCACGGGCTGGCCAGGGACGCGACGATCGCGCCCGGGTAGGTCTTGTCCTCGCTCGCCTTCAGGACGTTGGCCGACAGGTAGTAGTAACGGTCCAGGCTGGCCGCCCGGGCCGACGTCAGGCCAGCGAAGCTGGAGGCCGGCCGCCGCAGCCCGGCGTCATAGACGGCCCAGCCGAGCACGTACTTGGCCGCGGTCAGCGCGAACGGATGGCTCAGGGATCCCTCGGCGACGGAAACGGACTGCGCCTGGCTCCGGCCGAAGCCCAGCGCGAGGGTCACCTCGTGGCCTGGGCCCGGGGTCACGTCCTCGGTGGCGACGATATGGCCGTCCGGCGCCGAGGTGTAAGAGGTCAGGGCGTGCGCGGCGTCGAGCTGGGTGAGGCCGTCGCTGGCGGTGCCCGCGTAGCCGACGCTCGCCGCCTGCGCGGGCGCGCCGGCCAGCGCCATGTAAGTCGGCACCGCGTAATCCCGGTTGACGGCGTTCGTGACCGTGTTGGTGCTGGAGACCACCGCGACCGGCGCGCCGGCGGAGGTGTCCACCACGCCGGAGTTGGCGCCGGCGTTTTCGCTTCCGCCTCCGCCGTTGCCGTTGACGTGGGCGTCGAGCCGGGCGTACAGGTGCAGGCCGGCCAGGCTGGTGCTCGACCCGGGTGTGTCCTGCAGCCTGGTGTGCATCAGCACCGTGTCGCTCGCTGGGTCGGTGATGTAGGTGGTGATCAGCTGGAAGCCGTGCTTGGCGTCGGTCGAGGTGACGGTGCAGGCCATGCCCGTGGGGTCGGCGGTCACCGTGTAGGTCATGTCACGGGCCTGCAGGTCGGTGAACGTGGCCCCGTCGGTCACGATGTACTGCAGCGTGCTCACGTTCGTGTTGTCGATCGTGGGCTCGTACACATCGGAGAGCACCCCGCCGGCCACCGTGTACCAGACCTTGGATCCCTGGGCCGCCGCCGTGCCCACGCAATCCTTCCTGGCCAGGTCGAAATACGACGGTGCGCCCGGCGCACCGGGCGCCGTGGCGGCCGTCCCGGCCGTGGCGGCCGCGGTAGCCGCCGGAGTAGCGACAGTCAGGCCGGCCATGAGGGCCGCACTCGCAACCAACATGGTGAAACGGCGTCCGCGTACCAAGGCCAGGCCCTCCATCGTCATTTCTGCGGCCGGAAGGAAACCCCGCCTGACGGCGGGTGGCGCGTTACGACGGCTCGGCCCGGACTAGCCGGCCGGAGCCGCTGCCGAGCTTCCTCCCACCCGGCCGCGCGCGTCAAGTAACAATCCGGAAATATTGGGCCGTGCCCGCCTGCCGCCCAGCTCAGCCTCGCAACCGGTTTTGGGGTCCGCGTTGCGGGACAGCTGGAATTACGGCAGCGTTGTCGTACCTGCCGAGTGATCCCGGAGAAAGTCATGCCGCCGAAACCGCTGGAGCCTGGCGATCCCCTGAGATTGGGCCGTTTCGAGCTCCTCGGACGGCTCGGCGAGGGCGGCCAGGGGATTGTCTACCTCGGCCGCGGCACGAACCCGGGGGAAGACCGGGTCGCCGTCAAGGTGCTGCGGTCGACCGTCGACGCCGCAGTCCTCGAGCGGCTGGCCCGCGAGCTCGACGCCATCCACCAGGTTCAGCCATTCGTCACGGCCGGCGTCATCGAGGCGTCGGCCGAGGGCGACCGGCGCTTTGTGGTCAGCGAGTTCATCGACGGCCCGTCGCTCCAGGAACGCGTCGATGCCCGGGGACCGCTGCCTGAGGGCGACCTGCAGCGCCTCGCGGTGGGCACGGCCACCGCGCTGACCGCGATCCACGGCGCTGGGGTCATGCACCGCGACTTCAAGCCGGCCAACGTGCTGCTCGGTCCCGACGGCCCACGGGTCGTGGACTTCGGCATCGCCCGTCTCAACGACGCGGCGACGATCACCAGCGGGCTCATCGGAACCCCCTCCTACATTGCTCCCGAGCAGCTGGCCGGCACTCGGCCCACCAGCGCCGTCGACGTCTTCGCGTGGGCGCTGACCATGATCTTCGCCGCCACCGGCCGGCTGGCGTTCGGCGCCGACAGCATGCCCGCCGTCATTTACCGCATCATGTACGAGGAGCCTGACCTGAGCGGCCTGCCGCCGTCCTTGCGGACGGTCGTCAGGGAGTGCCTGGCCAAGGATCCAGCCCTGCGGCCGACCGCTCGCGACCTCCTGCTCCGCCTCGTCGACCCGTCGGCGCAGCGCACCCCGGCCGCCCCGGTCGGCCCGGCCGCTCCCGTCGACTCGGTACCCGCCACCGGCCCGTTGCCCCCGCTGGCCGAGCCCACGATCTCCGGGCCCGAGCCGGCCCGGTTCCCCGGGCCCGGCCCGGCACCGGCGCGGTCCCGGCGGGGACTGATCCTGGCCGCCGTTGCCGCCGCGGTGGCCGTCGTCACGGTCTTGGGCATCGTGCTGCTCTCCCAGAGATCGCCCGGCAGTCCGCCGGTCAGCACGCAGAGCAGCTCGCTGGCCGGCCACGCCAGCAGCCCGGCGAGCGCGAGCACGCAGGCCACGCCGACGACACGGACGACACCGGCGACAGGGGGCACGATCCCGGCCGGGTTCGCGGGCACCTGGAATGGCACGGCGACCATGTCCGCCATCGGGACACCGGGCGTCAGCCTGACGAACAGCATCACGTTCACGCTCGCGGCCGGCGCGCGGACCGCTCACGAGGTCAATCAGGACTGCATCAATACCCTGACCCTGAGTGAGGTCACGGCCACGGTGCTCACCTTCAGCGAGCCGCAGACCGCAGCGTGCGTCGCCGGGACCGTGACGTTCACGCGCCACGGCGCCAACCTGGCCTACCGGTGGACGGACAACATCGAGCAGAACGTCGCCACGCTGCAGAAGGCGTGACAGAAGCAGCCCCGGCTTACCAATGCCTGGGTATTCCTTCCACGGTGCCCCGGCGATGGCCAGCTCGGCGCAGCGGCGGAGGCGCTGGACCCGCTCCGCCGGCCGGACGCTATCGTCGGCGACACGCTGATCATCGGTGACCAGGACGGGCTGGTGCACGGCATCAGGCTGCCGCCTGGGTTACACCTGGTGTTCGGCGTAGTCGGTGGCCGTCGCGGTGGCATACCGGCTCATCGCCTGCTCGGTGTTTTCCTCGGTCAGCGGCTGGCCGTCAGCGATCATCTGCCGTAGGTCCCGGAAGTACCGCACGTACAGGTCGGGCGTGAAGGTGTTCAGCAGCACGACCGCCTGCTGGCCGGGATTGGCGAAGGTGTGCGGGGCACCGGGCGGGACCATCACCAGGGTGCCCGGCGCGGCGTCGTAGGTCTTATCTCCCACGGTGAACCGCGCAGTGCCGGATACCACGTAGAAGCCCTCGTCGTGCTCGGCATGCCGGTGCTGCGGCGGCCCCTCGGTGCCAGGCGGGATGGTGATCTCGCCGACGCCGAGACGGTGACCGGTGGTCCGCCCGTCCTCGAGAATCCGCATCTTGATGGGGCCGAGCTGGATGGCCTCGCCACCGTCTGGCGCTACCACGGAAACCTGTGTCATCGATCCGCTCCTTATAAGAGTCAACTCTCATGAGAGTAGCGCGCTCGCACCCTATTGTGCAAGTAAACTCTCATGAGTAAGGTTTACTAGCATGAACGGCTCGGCCCGGCCGTCGTGGTGACCGGCGAGGTCACCGGCGACCGCGCGAACCAGAAGATCCGCACCCGCCGGGCCATTATCGACGCGTGCCGGGACCTGGTGCGGTCCCCGGCGCGATGGTGCTCCCGCAGCCAGCTAGGCCCGCGACCAGGACCGCAGTCGTCGCAGCGGCGACGGTCAGGCGCCGCTTTCTGGTGAACATTGGTCTTTAAATATCAGTGATGCGCAGGCCGGCGTGAGCCTTGTACCGGCGATTGATCGAGACCAGGTTGGCGGTCAGGGCCTCGACCTGACCGCAGTTGCGCAGGCGGCCCGCGTAGATGCCGCGTACGCCCGGGATCCGCGCCGCCAGCGCCTGCACCAGGTCGGTAGCCTGCCGGTCGTCGCCGAGCACCAGCACGTCCAGGTCGATGGTGTCGATCTCGGGGTCGAGCAGCAGGACCGCGGACACGTGGTGGAACGCCGCCACCACCGTGCTGCCGGGCAGCAGCGCCGCGGCCTGCTCGGCCGCGCTGCCCTCGGCGACCTTCAGCGGATAGGCACCGCGCTGGTCGAAGCCGAGCGGGTTCACGCAGTCCACCACGATTTTGCCCGCTAGTTCGGCCGCCAGCCCGGACAGCAGTTCGCTGTGGCCCTCCCAGGGCACCGCGGCGATCACCACGCCCGCCTCGCGGGCGGCGTCGGCGTTGGCCAGGCCCCGGACGTTGTGTCCGATCTCCTGCCCCATCTGCTGTGCCGTGGCGTGCGCGCGCTCATGGCTGCGGGACCCGATGATCACCGGGTGCCCGGCCAGCGCGAACCGGCGGGCCAGGCCTCGCCCCTGATCCCCGGTGCCGCCGAGGATGCCGATGACGAGTCCGTCGACGGACGGCGTTTCGCGCTCAGTCATGGATTGCATCCTGTCAGATGGCTGTCTGGGAGAGGCGACCGGTACCTGCGCGTTCGCTGGGATCGCGACTGTCCGTGCGGATTTGGCTGCGCGGACGAACATTTGGGGGCACCATAGATACGTGGACGCGAACCAGGTGACCACGCTCCGTGCGCTCCTCGCCCCGACCGGATGGCTCGAGCGGACTCGAGCGTTCGCGCAGGGACTGCGCAAGGCCACTCGCTCGCAAGGCGGGCTCTTGCTGGTCGGCACCCCGGACGAGGAGCCCTGGCATCTCACTGCTCACCTGGACGAGGAGAGCAGGCTGTCCGGGATTCCGGAACTGATGCCCACGCTCGTCCGCTGGCGGGTCCCCGACGGTGCGCCGTCGCACCTGCGGGTCGGTCTCGAGCGGCTGGAAGCCGCCCGGCGAGGTGAGACGCTGTTCGTCGTGTCACCGTCGACCGCGCCGGTCCCGCTGCTCGAGCGGGTCAACGACGCGCGGCGGACCGGAGCCACCATCTTCGCGCTCGACCAGGGCGATCCTGAGCTTGACGCGCTGGCCCACGAGTCGATGGCGATCCGGGCAGGCGTCGACGCGGTGTCGTTCGGCGGCGCGCAGCACCTGATCAGCTCGTCGGTCGGCGAGATCGGGGCGGCCGAGCGCTTCGAGCGCGGGGAGTTCGGCGTGGCCAGCGCCGATGCCCGCATCCCGCAGCCGGGGATGACCGGATACCAGCGTTACCGGCCGGGCATGCGGGGCCTGCGGGACCGGGTGGCGCGCCTGCTGGACGCGGTGAGCGGCCCGACCGGCTCCTAGGAGTCCAGGGTCAGCACCATCGTCGGGCGCTCGATGATGTGGTCGGGGCGCAGCGGGCGCACCGCCGTGCCGATGGCGAAGAACTCGGTGGTGTGCGAACCCCAGGTGTGGCTGTGCTGGCGGAGCTGGACGCCGACGATGCCTTCCGCGTGCAGCGCCTCGGCTTCGGCTTGCATCCGGCTCATCGCGAGCTCGCGAGCGTCGTACAGGGCCTGGGTGAACTGCTCGATCTCCACGTTCTTGCCGATGTTGCCCATCTTGGCGCCCATCCGCTGGTGCGCGATGTGGTACACACACGAGCCCATGACCATGCCGAGCGGGGCGTAGCCGGCCCGGATCAGCGTCCAGAAGTCCTGGCCGGACAGGTCCGAGGTGAACGGCTGGTTCTTGTTGTTGCGCCAGTTGTCGACCCCGCCGCCGCCCGCGCCTTCTTCGGCCTTGACCGCCGTGCCGACCGCGATGAACTCGGCGATGTCCGCGCCGAACTCCTTCAGCTCCACGTCCAGCCGGACACCGACGATGCCGTCGGCGTGCAGGGCATCCGCTTCGGCTTCCATCCGGGTCATGGCCAGCTCACGCGCGTGGTACATGGCCTGGGAGAGCACGTCGAGCTCCTGGTTGCGGCCCCAGCGGCCGACCTGCAGCCCGACGTGGTAAATCGAGCTGCCCAGGACCAAGCCGAGCGGCCGGAACCCCGCCTCGCGGACCAGCAGGAACTCGTTGACCGACAGGTCGGAGGTGAAGATCGACCCGGGCCGGCCGGGCTGCAGTTCAGCCAGCCGCCGCATGGCATCGTGCGGAACGCCCGCGGCATCGAGTTCGGTCGCGATGTTCCCCTGATCGGTCATGGTCTCTCCTAGATCCTGATCCTGGCGGCCTGGCGGCGCTGGGGGTCGAGGGACATGACGGCCAGCGTCGGTCCGCTGTGCCGCTGTTCCGCGTCGCTGAACCTGACGATCGCGGTGCCGATGGTGGTGACCTCCACGATGTGGTCGCGGCGGCCCTCCTGCACCGGGCATTCGCGTTCCCGCACGTGCATCTCCATGTCGGCGATCACCACGCCCTCGCCGCCGAGCCGCGTGACGTCGCGTTCCAGCTGCAGCCGCGCGTCGTGCCTGGCGTCGTTGACGAGTTCGGTGTAGCCGACCACCTCGGCGTTCCCCGCGCCCCAGCGGGTCTGGCCGACGGTCAGCCAGTCATCGTGCCGGGAACCGATCGAGATGCCGAGCGCGAGCCCGGCGGGCACCCAGCCCTTCATGATCAGCTTGGTGAAGTCCTGGCCGGACAGGTCGGAGGTGAACGGCCTCTTCGGGCGGCCGCCGCGGGAGGCCCAGGCGGACACCGGCGGCATGCCGGGGGCGCGGATGGCGGTGCCGATCGCCTTGAACTCAAGGCCGCCGGCGGGGAAGCCGCCGATGGTCAGCCGGACGCCGACTACCCCGTGGCCGCCCAGTTCCTCGCACTCGGCGGTCATCCGGTCCAGGGCCTTGTGCCGCGCTTGGTACATCGCCTGGACCAGCGGCCCATACGAGCCGAAGCCGCCCCGGCCGGACACCTGCGTAGTGGTCCGGGCCGGGACGTAGCCCCAGGACCCCCAGGCGCCCGGGCAGTTGTAACCGCCGGTGTAGCCGATGTTGTAGACGCAGGCACCGAGGACCTGCCCGACCGGCTCGAAGCCGACGCTGCGGATCGCGGCGAACTCATCGGCCGTCAGTGCCGAGCCCCAGGTGCCGCTGCGCCGGATTTCCGCCATCCGGGCCTCGGCCACGGCCGGCAGTTCTTCGCTCACGCCTCTAGCCTATATATCGCGGGACACCTAATCTTGCGCGTCCCATTCCTTGTTTCGCTCCCGCACCGTTTCCAGCGCGCGGGCGGCCGCTTCCCGGGTCGGATACGGCCCGAGCCGGTCCTTGCCCGGGGTGGGACCGTCGTCGTCTTCCACGGTGTGGTACTTGAGGCTGTACCACCACCGCTTTCCCTGTTCAGTGTCCATAACACATTAGACTCGCAAAGCATGGCGACAGTGCTTCATCCGGGCCGGCTTTCCCCCACCCGCCAGGTCCCCGCGGAGATCACGCGGCCGGAGTACGTGGGCAAGAAGCGTCCTAAGACCGGGGAACCGGACGTCAAGACGCCGGAGATCATCGAGCGGATGCGGGTGGCGGGCAAGCTGGCCGCCCAGGCGCTGGAGGCGGTCGGCGCTGCTGTGGCCCCAGGCGTCACGACCGATTACCTGGATCAGGTAGGCCACGATTTCCTCGTCAGCCACGGCGCTTACCCGAGCACGCTCGGATACCGCGGTTACCCGAAGTCGCTGTGCACGTCGCTGAACGAGGTGATCTGCCACGGGATCCCCGACGACACGTTGATCAAGGACGGCGACATCGTCAACATTGACATCACTGCTTACATCGGCGGGGTGCACGGCGACACCAACGCCACGTTCTGCGCCGGCGACGTGGATGAGGAATCACGGCTGCTGGTCGAGCGCACGCACGAGGCGATGATGCGCGGCATCCGCGCGGTGTCGCCGGGCCGCCCACTGAACGCCGTCGGCCGGGTGATCGAGTCGTACGCGCGGCGGTTCGGCTACGGGGTAGTGCGGGACTTCACCGGGCACGGGATCGGCCGGACGTTCCATTCCGGGCTGATCGTGCCGCACTACGACGACCCGCACACCAACGTGACCATGGAACCGGGGATGACGTTCACCATCGAGCCGATGCTCACCCTCGGCACGATCGACTACGACATCTGGCCGGACGGCTGGACGGCGGTGACCAAGGACCGCAAGCGCACCGCGCAGTTCGAGCACACGATCCTCGTCACCGAGGACGGCCACGAGATCCTGACGCTGCCGTAGCCGGGGCGCGCCCGGTGTAGACGGGCGCGCCCCGGCTGGCTCGCCGCCTTAGGCGTCGCGCTTGCGGAACAGGGCGGCGCCGACCGCGAGCAGGATCACCGTGTAGACGGCGAACACGGCGAACTGATTCCACGGGGCGAACAGGTGCGGGTCCTGTCCGCCGACCGTGACCGATATGGCCCGGCCCGCGGCGTCAGGCAGCCACCGCTCCAGGTCCTGGTACCAGCTGGACGGCAGCAGGTGGGCCAGGATCGGGATCACGAACAGAAGCCCGATCACCGAGGTGATGGCGGCCGCGGTGTGCCGCAGGATCGCCCCGGCCGCGAACGCGAACAGGCCGCACAGCGTCACGTACAACGCGGTGCCGATCACGGCGCGCAGCACGTTCGGCTGGGACAGCGTCGCGCTCTCGTGCGTGCTGGCCAGCAGCGACTGGCCGAGGAAGAACGCGATGAAGGCCGCTACCAGCGTGACCACCAGGGCCACGACGGCGAAGACCACCGCCTTGGCCGCGTACACGGTGCCGCGCCTTGGCATCGCCGTCAGCGAGGTCCTGATCATCCCGGTGGAGTACTCGGCGGTGAGCACTATCGCCCCGAGCACCACGATGACCAGCTGGCCCAGGAAGAATAGTCCGGCGATGCTGGCCTGGGTGGCGTCGAAGGTCGCCCGGTCGGAGGGCGAGGTATGCGACCAGTTGGCCGCGGTGCCCGCGCTGATCGCCGCGCCGATCCCGATGCTGACCGCCAGCAGCACGAGCAGCGTCCAGTAGGTGGAGCGGACCGAACGGATCTTGGTGAACTCCGAGCGCAGCGTTCCGCCGAAACCCGCTCGCCCGGAGGGCGGCGGCAGGACCGGCGGGCGGGCAGGCTGGGTTGTCGTCGCGGCCATGTCAGATCCGCCCTTCGTGGCTGTACTGGCCCTGTGCGGACTGGCCCTGTGCGGCGAGCTCCGGCTCGGGCGCCTGGCCGGGCTCGGGCGACTGGCCCTGCCCATTCTCGGCGGCCCGGTATTCAACGCTGTCGGCGGTCAGTTCCATGAAGGCCGCCTCGAGCGAGGCCCGGACCACGGTCAGCTCGTGCAACCGCACGCCGTGGTCGAATGCGATGTCGCCGACCTGGGCCGCGATCAGCCCGCTGATGGTCAGCGCTCCGTCGCCGCCGCCGGGGAGGACCGTGCCTCCCGCCTCGGCCACCGCCTTGGCCAGCTGCTCAGCCTGGGGGGTGGAGACCCGGACGGTCTGGCCCGAACTGCGGGCGATGAACTCTTCCATGGTGCAGTCGGCGAGCAGCTGGCCGCGGCCGATCACGATCAGGTGATCCGCGGTGTGCTCCATTTCCGACATCAGGTGGCTGGACACGAACACCGTGCGGCCCTCGGCCGCCAGCGCCTTCATCAGGTTCCGGATCCACAGGATGCCCTCCGGATCCAGCCCGTTGACCGGCTCGTCGAACATCAGCAGCGCCGGGTCACCGAGCAGCGTGGCGGCGATGCCGAGCCGCTGGCTCATGCCGAGCGAGAAGCCCTTGGCGCGCTTGCGGGCCACCTCGGTCAGGCCGACCAGCTCGAGCACCTCACCCACCCGGCGCTTGGGCAGGTTGTTCGTCTGAGCCAGGCAGAGCAGGTGGTTGTAGGCAGACCGGCCGCCGTGCACCGCCTTGGCGTCGATCAGCGCGCCCACCTCGCGCATCGGATACGCCAGCTGTGCGTACTGCTGGCCGGCGATCGTGACGGTGCCGGCGTCCGCGTAGTCCAAGCCGAGAATCAGCCTCATAGTGGTGGTCTTGCCGGCGCCGTTCGGGCCGAGAAAGCCCGTCACCTTGCCCGGCTCCACGCTAAACGACAGGTTGTTGACGGCGATTTTGTCGCCGTACCTCTTACTGAGCCCCCGTACCTCAATCATTCGGATGAGTCCTTTCTGACGGCACGTTCGGAAGGTGCCGTCATGGCCCGTTCAGCCTATTACTTCCACATTGCGGGTCAATGAATTACGAGCTTCAGCGTGGCTACGGGCGTTGCGCGCGGGCGTGCAGGCTGATCGAGTAACCCGCGCCGTGGCCGCGCAGCCGGTGCCGCTGACCGTGCACCCGCGTCGGGCCGGGGCGCAGCACCGCACTGCCCGGAGCCCCCTCCGTCGCCTCACCCGCGATGATCGTGGCCACGTCGCAGTCACAGTCCCGGCCGGAGTCACCGGGCGGCAGGACCACCAGCCAGGCTTCGTACTCCGGCCGGTCTTCAACCCCGATTCTTACCGAACGGTCCTCCTCGAAGCGGACCAGACCCCACCAGCGTTCCGGCGTGGCGGCGAGCATCCGCAGCTGGCGCGCCAGCGTGCCGAGCGTGACCGGGGGGACCTCCGGCGCGCGGGTGGCCCTTTGCGCGGGGAGGAGCAGGGCGGCCTCGGCCAGGATGGCGATCTCCGGGGCAACGGACATATCTGCGATCAACGGAATTTCCTTCGTGGGTTCTTCGGGCCGGCCCTGAAAACGGGCGGCCCAATGGCGACAACGGTCAGCTGAGGGTCGTTGTCAGCAACAACACGAAGGACAGAGCACGCGCGCGAGCATCGCGGTGACACCGTGATGGCGGACTGCGCGGCTTGACATGCGGGCTAGCATACACGGCGGGTGAGCGCGTGTCGTCACATTGCGGTATCAGTTCGTTCCAGTCGCTCGATCGCGGGACGCACCGATTCCTCGCTGACGCCGTCCGCGGCCCATGCGGCGGCGCACAGGGCGCGCAGGCCGTCGATGCGCTCGCCGTTTCCGGTCAGCTCCAGCCGGTCCCCGTCTAGGCGCGCCGTCCAGCCGCCGCAGCCGAACGCGCCGCCTTTTTCCGAGATACCGGGATGCGGCTCGAGCAGGCCGGCCAGGTCCTCGGCCAGGTAGGTGGGACGCTGCGACGGCGGCGCGAGAACGGCTTCGGCCGGACCGGTCACCCCGGTCAGCACGAGCAGGCTGTCCGCGCCGACCCGGTGGGCGGCCTCGATGTCGGTGTCCAGACGGTCGCCGACGACGAGCGGATGCCGGGCACCGGTCCGCAGCACGGATTCGTTGTGCAGCGGCGGCTCGGGCTTGCCCGCCACCAGCGGCTGCACGCCGGTCGCGGTCGCGATCACCGCCAGGAGCGACCCGTTCCCCGGCTGGCGGCCGCGTCGGCTCGGCAGCGTGCGGTCGGCGTTGGACGCGACGAACAGCGCCCCGGCGGCGACCGCGAGGCCGCCCTCGGCCAGCATCGAGTAGCTGACGTCGGGCGAATACCCCTGGACCACCGCCTGCGGCTTGTCGATCGCCGTGCTGACCGGGCGCAGGCCGCGTTCCCGCAGCGCCATCCGCAGGCCGCTGCCGCCGATGACCAGGACCGGCGCGCCCGCCGGCAGGCGTTCGGCCAGCAGCCGGGCGGCGGCCTGGGCGGAGGTCACCACGTCGTCCCGCGTGGCCGGGACGCCGAAGCTCGTCAGCAGCGCGGCGATCGCGGCAGGGGTGCGGAAGGCGTTGTTCGTCACGTAGGCCAGCCGCATGCCGGCCGCGTCGGCCTTGCGCAGCGCCCCGGCCGCCCCGGAGATGGGGCTGCCGCCCAGGTAGACGACCCCGTCCAGGTCGAGCAGGGCGACGTCGTAGGCGGTGTAAAGGGGTTCGGCACTGCCGCTCAGCCCCCTGATCATTCGGCGCCTCCCTGGGCGGTCTTCCTGGCGCGCAGCGTGGCCCGGACCGAGCGGAGGGCTTCGGTGTAGTGCGAGGCGTCGGGCCGCATGGCGGCGGCGAGGGCAAGGTATTCGGCTGCGGCGGCGTGGTTCCCGGTCCTGGCCAGGGCGAGCCCGAGCCCGAAGTTCGCGTAGTCGTCCGACGGGCTGGCCTCGACGATCACGCGGAAATTGTCCGCCGCGTCAGCATACTGGCCCGCGTCGAACTGGGCTCGCGCCAGGGCCTCCCGGACGCTGCGGGAGCCGGGCTCGGCCGCGGCGGCGCGCTGCAGGACCTGGGCCGCGGCCGCGGGGCTGCCGCGGCCGAGAAGGTCCATACCGCGCCGGTACCAGGCGTGCACGTCATCCGCAGATCCTTCGGAAAGGTGCCCGCCAGGGAAGTTTTCTTCCGGATGGGAATCCCTGCTCCCGCTTGATCCTTTTGACATGGTGTGCAGACCTTTCCGTCCGACCCTGGTTCCGGTCTCGTGCTGGCACCCTTCCGCGGCATCCGTTATGCCCGTGACCGGGTGAGCGGTATCGCAAACGTCACATCACCACCGTACGACGTGATAAACGGCGACATCCTCGACCATCTGCGGGCAGCGGATCCGCACAACGTTGTCCGCCTCATCCTGCCAGGCGAGGACTCGGACGCAAGCAAGGCGGCGGCCAGCCTGCTCCGCGAGTGGCTGTCGGCGGGCGTGCTCATCCGGGACCGGATGGCCTCCCTGTACATCTACGAGCAGTCTGTCGACGCGGATCCTTCCTGCCTGCAGCGCGGCATCATCGGCCTGGTCCGCCTAGGCCCGCCCGACTCGGCGGGCATCTTGCCGCACGAAGGTGTCATGCCCGGTCTGGTGGCCGGGCGGCGGGAGCTCATGGCGGCCACCCAGGCCAACCTGGAACCGATCTTCCTCATCTACGACGGGGACGAGCCCGGAGAGGCTGTGCCCTCAGCTATCGGGGAGGGGGCCACCGGGGAGGGGGCTGCCGGGGTCGTGGACCGGGTCACGGCCGAGCGCGCGCCGCTGGTGTCGATCACGACAGAGGACGGCGTGACCCACCGGCTGTGGCGGATCGGCGATTCCGCCGAGCAGGCAGCGATCTCCGCCGACCTGGCCGGGCGCCGGGCTCTGATCGCCGACGGCCATCACCGGTATGCCGCCTACCTGGACTTGCAGGCCGAGATGCGCGCGGCCGGCCTGGGCGCCGGGCCGTGGGACTACGGGCTGGCGTTCCTGGTCGACTCGGCGGCCTACCCGCCCCGGCTGGGCGCCATCCACCGGGTGCTGCCCGGCCTGCCGCCGGACCGCGCGGCCGAACTGGCCAAGGCTGCGTTTACCGTGCAGGACCTGCCCGCCGGGCTCAGCCTGGACGACGCACTGCAGCGCCTGGCCGCGGCCGGGCAGGACGGTCCCGCCTTCCTGCTGGCCGGCGGTCCGGTGTTCCGCCTGCTCAGCCACCCGGACCTGGTCCAGCTCGCCGCCTCGATGCCGGCCGGGGCTTCCGCGCCCTGGCAGACCCTCGACGCGTCAGTCATGCAGCAGTTGCTGCTGGGCCGCCTGTGGGGCGTCACCGACAGCGAGCGCGACGTGCTCATCGACCACGACGCGGCCGACGCGGTGCGAGCGGTCTCGGGCGACGCCACCGCGACTGACGTCGCGGAACGCCCGGCCGGCGCCGCTTCAATCGCGGCCGGTGCCGCCTCGCCTGCCGGGGGCACCGCCGTGATCTCGAACCCGGCGTCCTTCGAGGCGGTCACCCAGATCGCGGCTCACGGCGAGCGGGTACCACGGAAGTCCACCTCGTTCGGCCCCAAACCGCGCACCGGCCTGATCCTGCGTACGTTCGGCCCGTCCGATTGAATGGACGGCATGAGCGAAGGAATCGGACCGACGGACATCACCGATCTCGGGCACGAGGTGTTCCAGATCGATACCCGGATGGCCGGATACGACGGGATCACGGCCGGCTACCTGATCCGGGCCGACCGGCCGTGCCTGGTGGAAACCGGGACAGCGCCGTCGGCTCCGGTGGTCCGTGACGCATTGGCCCGGCTCGGGATCGGCGCCGACGACCTGGCCACCGTGGTGGTCACCCATATTCACCTCGACCACGCGGGCGGGGCCGGCGATATCGCCGCGATGTTCCCGGCGGCTCAGATCGTCGTGCACCAGCGGGGCGCGCGGCACCTGGCCGACCCCAGCAGGCTGATGGCCAGCGCCCGGATGGTCTACGGCGACGCGCTCGACCGGCTTTTCGGCGTGCTCGCTCCCGTTCCCGCCGACCGCATCGTGGCGCTCGACGATATCGGAACCGTCGATCTCGGCGGCGGCCGGCGCCTGGACAGCCACTACTCCCCCGGCCACGCCAAGCACCACGTCGGCCTCGTCGACTCCGACACCGGCGATCTGTACGTCGGCGATGCGGCAGGTGTGTACCTCCCCGAGACGGGGGACGTCAGGCCCGCGACGCCGCCACCCGACTTCGACCTCGAGACCGCGCTCGCCTCGGTGCGCAAGTTCGCCGCGCTGCAGCCCGCGCGGCTGCTGTTCAGCCACTACGGACCCGTCAGCGAGGTCAGCCAGACGCTGGACCGGTCGGCGGAGGAGATCACCGTGTGGGTGGAAGAAACACGCCAGGCGCACGCGGCAGGTCTGGACCTCGACCATGCCGTCGCCATGGTGCGGGAACGCACCAGAAACCGCTACGCGGCGTTCAGCCCCGATGTCGATCCGGCCATCGCGGAGAAGTTTGAACGGGTCAGCGGGGCCGTCGGCAACGTCGAGGGCATCATGCACTGGCTCAGCAAGACAGGGGCGTAGGCAGCCCGAAGTGCGGCAGCGCACTGTTGTCGAAGCGGGATCCGCCGTGTCCGCAGGCCCGCGGTGATCAGTTCCGCCGGCGACCCGGACCTGGGCTAGGGCGCTGCCTGCTCCTGCTCGTCAGTGAGCTCCTGCTCGTCATCGAAATCCTGCCCGTCGGCCAGGTCCTCGAAGTCGATGCCGTCCAGCTCGTCCAGGCGGTCGGCCGCGTCGGTCTCGCCGTCGGTATCGGCTTCGGCGGCCCGGGCGAACCAGTCCCGGGCCTCCTCCGCGCGGCCGGCCGCCAGCAGCGCGTCCGCGTAGGCGTAGAAGAGCCGTGCGGACCACGGCCGCAGCCGTCCGCGGGTCAGCTCGGGCACCTGCAAGGCGATGACAGCGGCCTCGGGCAGCCCTTGATCCCGGCGGATGCCCGACTCCACGATTCGGAGCTCGATCTGCGTGGTCCGTTCGAGTTCGCTGGCCTTCGCCTCGCGGACCAGCGCCAGCGCGCGGTCCAGCCGGCCGAGGGCTCGCTCGCAGTCGGCCATGATGGGCAGGTAGTCGTCCCGCCCGGTCATCCGCCGCGCGGCCCGGAGCTCAGACAAGGCTTCGGCCCACCGGCCGGTCTGGTAGGCGGCGACGCCGCACGCTTCCCTGACCACGCCGACCCGGGCGGCGAGGCGCTTGGCCGCCTGGGCGTAGGCGTGGCCCCGCTCGAGGTCTTCGTCCAGATCCGCCGCCACCAGGTAGCGGGCCACGCTGTCGGCCAGGTCGTTCGGCAGGCTGTTCAGCTGGGCCCGCGCTTGCGGGTCGAGCTGCTCGGCGCTGACCGAATCAGGTACGTGCGGCCCAGGCTGGTAAGCCGTGACATGACCGCGGGCCGACGCCTCGCCCGGTTGTGCCTGACTCCGGACGCCTGCCCGGCCGTCGCCTGGACGGCCGTCGCCTGCCCAGCTGCGGGCTGGCCGCGATGTACGGTCACGGCCGCCATATGAACGGTCACGGCCGCCATCACGTGGGGACGGCCGTTCGCCCGCGGGCCGCGGGTTTCGCCTTGCGTCACCTGAGGTGGTCCGCCCTGACCCGGCGTCGTCTGGCCTCCTGGCGCCGCGGAAGTCGCTACCCGTCTCAGCGTTACGACGGAAGCCTCCCTCCGCTGGCCGGCCAGGCCTGCCGCCCGGTGAGGTCCGGCCACGGGAGCCTTCGCCTGCCGCACTGCGACCGGTCGCACTGCGAGAGGCTGGCCGAAACCCGCTGTCGTCTGAGGTCCGGGCGCGACCGTGATACTCACCGCTCGCCGAGGCTCGGCTGTTCCTGGGCGAGCTGCTCGACGGCGTACTGCTCGACGAGGCCCGGCTGCTTGGATACTCGCCACTCGCGGAGCTGCGGTTGCTCCGAGGTTCGTTGCTCGCAGGGGCCCGCCTGCCCCGATACTCGCCGCTCGCGGGAGTGCGGCTGCTCGCCGAGGCGCGAGGGCTGTTCCGGGCATCGCTGCTCGCGGACGCCCGGCCGGTTCTCCGTGAGCCGTCGTCGGCGGCCGTAGGTGTCGTACCGCGGGTGCCGTCACCCGCGCGCGCCGCCGGACCACGGCGGCCCTGGTCCCTCGTGGTGCCCCAGCCCAAGCCGTCAGCGGCCGATGTACGGGTGCCACGCCCAGCCGGTTTCCTGGCCGGCTGGCGGGGACCGTCCGCGGCCGCGCTTCGGCCTGCCTGCCGGGGACCGTCCGCGGCCGCGCTTCGGCCTGCCTGCCGGGCAGCTCCGCCAGCCCCGCTGTGCCGACGGTCCTGGCCGGCGCCACCCGACGCCGACCGTCCCCGGCCATAGCTACCGGCGGGCTTGGCGCCCTTCGAAGCCTTCGAGTTCCCGCTACCTGCTCCCCGGCTCTTCGGCGTCCCGGATCCCTCGGCCACGCTCATCAACCTCCAGCCTTAACACTACCCAGACAAGCGAAGAGGGCCGCTCAACCACATCGGGAGCGACCCTCTTCAAGCATGTCCGGCGGCGTCCTACTCTCCCACGCGGTCCCCCGCGCAGTACCATCGGCGCTGAAGGGCTTAACTTCCGGGTTCGGAATGGGACCGGGTGTTTCCCCTTCGCTATAACCGCCGAAACTCTATTGAGATGTCACCAGCAGGGGCTCTGTTAGTCCGTAAACGAACTTTCAGAATCCCTCACGGCGGCGACCGTATCTCGGGAACCGCACAGTGGACGCGAAGTCAAATGGAGTAGAAGCCAAGCCACTCGGCCTATTAGTACCGGTCAGCTGCACACGTTGCCGTGCTTCCACCTCCGGCCTATCAACCCAGTAGTCTAGCTGGGGGCCTTACCTGGTTAACCCAGAGGGAGACCTCATCTTGAGGCGAGCTTCCCGCTTAGATGCTTTCAGCGGTTATCCCTTCCGAACGTAGCAAACCAGCCGTGCTCTTGGCAGAACAACTGGCACACCAGAGGTTCGTCCGTCCCGGTCCTCTCGTACTAGGGACAGCCCCTCTCAAGTCTCCTGCGCGCGCAGCGGATAGGGACCGAACTGTCTCACGACGTTCTAAACCCAGCTCGCGTACCGCTTTAATGGGCGAACAGCCCAACCCTTGGGACCTGCTCCAGCCCCAGGATGCGACGAGCCGACATCGAGGTGCCAAACCATCCCGTCGATATGGACTCTTGGGGAAGATCAGCCTGTTATCCCCGGGGTACCTTTTAGCCGTTAAGCGACGGCGCTTCCACATGCCACCGCCGGATCACTAGTCCCAGCTTTCGCTCCTGCTCGACATGTCTGTCTCACAGTCAAGCACCCTTGTGCACTTACACTCGACACCTGGTTGCCGACCAGGCTGAGGGTACCTTTGGGCGCCTCCGTTACCTTTTGGGAGGCAACCGCCCCAGTTAAACTACCCACCAGACACTGTCCCTGATCCGGATTACGGACCTAGGTTAGACATCCAGAACGACCAGAGTGGTATTTCACCGATGACTCCACAAGGACTAGCGTCCCTGCTTCACAGTCTCCCACCTATCCTACACAAGACGTCCCAAACACCAATGTCAAGCTGCAGTGAAGGTCCCGGGGTCTTTCCGTCCTGCTGCGCGTAACGAGCATCTTTACTCGTAGTGCAATTTCGCCGGGTCCGTGGTTGAGACAGTGGAGAAGTCGTTACGCCATTCGTGCAGGTCGGAACTTACCCGACAAGGAATTTCGCTACCTTAGGATGGTTATAGTTACCACCGCCGTTTACCGGCGCTTAAGTTCTGAGCTTCGCAACCCGAAGGCCACTAACCCGTCCCCTTAACGTTCCGGCACCGGGCAGGCGTCAGTCCGTATACGTCGTCTTGCGACTTTGCACGGACCTGTGTTTTTAGTAAACAGTCGCTTCTCCCTGGTATCTGCGGCCGCGCCTAGCTCAGGGGGCAAGCCCCATCACCGGACACGGCCCCCCTTATCCCGAAGTTACGGGGGTAATTTGCCTAGTTCCTTAACCACGGTTCACCCGATCGCCTTGGTATTCTCTACCTGACCACCTGCGTCGGTTTAGGGTACGGGCCGCTTGGATGCTCGCTGCGAGGTTTTTCTTGGCAGCATGGGATTACTCACTTCACCAAAATCGGCTCGGCGTCAGGTCTCAGGCTATGTGGTGCGCGGATTTGCCTACGCACCGCCCTACACCCTTACTCCGGGAACAACCATCGCCCGGTAGAGCTACCCTCCTGCGTCACCCCTACAGCTTGCCTACTACCAGTCTGGTTCGCACGATCAACCTGAGCGCCCCGAAGGGCACCCTGGCGTCAGGTGCTTAGCATCGCTGGGCTCGGCATTGGCGCACCCACGCGGGTACGGGAATATCAACCCGTTGTCCATCGACTACGCCTGTCGGCCTCGCCTTAGGTCCCGACTTACCCTGGGCGGATTAGCCTGCCCCAGGAACCCTTGGTCATTCGGCGGAGGGGTTTCTCACCCCTCTTTCGCTACTCATGCCTGCATTCTCACTCGTGTAGCATCCACAGCTGGATCACTCCGCTGCTTCCCTTGCCACACGACGCTCCCCTACCCACCCGCGCACCTGGACCCTAAAGGAGCCAGTGGCCGCAATTAAAGCGTCCGCAGCCGAAGCCGCAGAGGCCAAAATTGCCATCCACCTTAACCATAGAGGGCCGGGCGATCGCGCGAGTGTCACAGCTTCGGCGGTGTGCTTGAGCCCCGCTAAATTGTCGGCGCAGAATCACTTGACCAGTGAGCTATTACGCACTCTTTCAAGGGTGGCTGCTTCTAAGCCAACCTCCTGGTTGTCTCTGCAACTCCACATCCTTTCCCACTTAGCACACGCTTAGGGGCCTTAGCTGGTGATCTGGGTTGTTTCCCTCTCGACTACGAACCTTATCGCCCGCAGTCTCACTGCCGCGCTCTAACTTACCGGCATTCGGAGTTTGGCTGATTTCAGTAAGCTTGTTGGCCCCCTAGACCAACCAGTAGCTCTACCTCCGGTAAGAAACACGCAACGCTGCACCTAAATGCATTTCGGGGAGAACCAGCTATCACGGAGTTTGATTGGCCTTTCACCCCTACCCACAGGTCATCCCCCAGGTTTTCAACCCTGGTGGGTTCGGTCCTCCACGCGGTCTTACCCGCGCTTCAACCTGCCCATGGGTAGATCACTCCGCTTCGGGTCTACAACATGCGACTCAGACGCCCTATTCAGACTCGCTTTCGCTACGGCTACCCCACACGGGTTAACCTTGCCACATATCGTAACTCGCAGGCTCATTCTTCAAAAGGCACGCGGTCACTTCACTCTGGCCGAAGCCAGAACGCTCCCACGGCTTGTAGGCACACGGTTTCAGGTACTATTTCACGACCCCTCACCGGGGTGCTTTTCACCTTTCCCTCACGGTACTGGTTCACTATCGGTCACCAGGGAGTATTTAGGCTTAGGGGGTGGTCCCCCCAGATTCACACGGAATTTCACGGGCTCCGTGCTACTTGGGATACCGCTCGAGAGTCGTCTGAGTTTCGCGTACGGGGGTATCACCCGCTATGCCGACGCTTTCCAACGTCTTCTGCTACCCAGACGATTTGTAACTCTCTGCCAGATCAGCAGCTCTGGCTGAACGGTCCCGCTACCCCGACCACGCAACGCCTGCCGGCTTTAACACGTGATCGGTTTGGCCTCTTCCCCTTTCGCTCACCACTACTCAGGGAATCGCGGTTGCTTTCTCTTCCTGCGGGTACTGAGATGTTTCACTTCCCCGCGTTACCTCCACCTGCCCTATGTGTTCAGGCAGGGGTGATGGGCAATTACGCCCAATCAGGTTTCCCTATTCGGAAATCCCCGGATCAATGTCTGGTTGCCGACTTCCCGGGGCTTATCGCAGGCTCCAACGTCCTTCTTCGGCTCCTGGTGCCAAGGCATCCACCGTGTGCCCTTATTAACTTGGCGACTACAATTGATGCTCGCGTCCACTGTGCAGTTCTCAAGATACGGGCGGTCCCGGCCCGCACACCTCCGCATCCGCGGCGGGGCGAGCCGGTCCTGATAAGGGCTGGCCAGACGACCGTTCCCTCAGGGCCCAACAGCGTGCTCGACCAGGCCGTCGCCGCCACCACCTTTCCGTCCGCGAGGACGTACTAACTGGCTTGAGCTCTGAGCTGACCGAATAACCAGTGCTCCACATAAGAGCTACCATCCCGGGACACTCGCCCGGGAAATGGCTCTGGACGCGAACCACAGTGTCTTACAACACAGGGTCGCGCCAGCTGCTCCTTAGAAAGGAGGTGATCCAGCCGCACCTTCCGGTACGGCTACCTTGTTACGACTTCGTCCCAATCGCCGACCCCACCTTCGACGGCTCCCTCCCTTACGGGTTAGGCCACCGGCTTCGGGTGTTGCCGACTTTCGTGACGTGACGGGCGGTGTGTACAAGGCCCGGGAACGTATTCACCGCAGCGTTGCTGATCTGCGATTACTAGCGACTCCGACTTCATGGGGTCGAGTTGCAGACCCCAATCCGAACTGAGACCAGCTTTTTGGGATTCGCTCCACCTTGCGGTCTCGCAACCCTTTGTACTGGCCATTGTAGCATGTTTGCAGCCCAAGACATAAGGGGCATGAGGACTTGACGTCATCCCCACCTTCCTCCGAGTTGACCCCGGCAGTCTCCTATGAGTCCCCGGCATTACCCGCTGGCAACATAGGACGAGGGTTGCGCTCGTTGCGGGACTTAACCCAACATCTCACGACACGAGCTGACGACAGCCATGCACCACCTGTGCAGGACCCTTACGGACACCGTATCTCTACGGCTTTTCCCTGCATGTCAAACCTTGGTAAGGTTCTTCGCGTTGCGTCGAATTAAGCAACATGCTCCGCCGCTTGTGCGGGCCCCCGTCAATTCCTTTGAGTTTTAGCCTTGCGGCCGTACTCCCCAGGCGGGGCGCTTAATGCGTTAGCTGCGGCACGGAATCCGTGGAAGGATCCCACACCTAGCGCCCAACGTTTACGGCGTGGACTACCAGGGTATCTAATCCTGTTCGCTCCCCACGCTTTCGCTCCTCAGCGTCAGGTAAGGCCCAGAGAACCGCCTTCGCCACCGGTGTTCCTCCCGATATCTGCGCATTTCACCGCTACACCGGGAATTCCATTCTCCCCTACCTACCTCTAGTCTGCCCGTATCCACTGCAGGCTCGGGGTTAAGCCCCGAGTTTTCACAGCGGACGCAACAGACCGCCTACGAGCTCTTTACGCCCAATAATTCCGGACAACGCTTGCGCCCTACGTGTTACCGCGGCTGCTGGCACGTAGTTAGCCGGCGCTTCTTCTGCAGGTACCGTCACTTTCGCTTCGTCCCTGCTGAAAGGGGTTTACAACCCGAAGGCCTTCATCCCCCACGCGGCGTCGCTGCGTCAGGCTTTCGCCCATTGCGCAATATTCCCCACTGCTGCCTCCCGTAGGAGTCTGGGCCGTGTCTCAGTCCCAGTGTGGCCGGTCGCCCTCTCAGGCCGGCTACCCGTCGTCGCCTTGGTGGGCCGTTACCCCACCAACAAGCTGATAGGCCGCGAGCTCATCCCTAGCCGATAAATCTTTCCACCCCTTCAGATGTCCGAAGGGGTCGTATCCGGTATTAATCCCGGTTTCCCGGAGCTATCCCAGAGCTAGGGGCAGATTACTCACGTGTTACTCACCCGTTCGCCGCTCGAGTACCCCGAAGGGCCTTTCCGCTCGACTTGCATGTGTTAAGCACGCCGCCAGCGTTCGTCCTGAGCCAGGATCAAACTCTCCGTTGATGTCTATTAACAACCGCCAGCTGATGCTCGCGGATTGTTGACCTGAGAGTGCTTCTTAAACCGGTATTAAACCGGGCTCGGAAGCGATCATGGCCACCGTAGTGAGATCAGTTCGTGATAGTCACGAGCCGCCCCACTGACGGGGTTTTTGTGCTTCAAGTGCACTGGCTTTTAGCACGCTGTTGAGTTCTCAAGAAACGGGCGCACACCTTCGTGGAACTCTCATTCCCATCCGGGGCAACCACTCTACATTACCAGGTGAGGTACCTGTTGTCAACTTCGTTCCGAAGAACTTTGGTGACTCGTGGACCTTACCCTGCCTCCAGGGCGACCTGCAACTTCGGCTTGTGCGCACGCACAAGCCTTAGCTAGAAGGACTTCCTGGTGGCTGCCCGGGGACCTGGCCGCTTTCGCGTCCCTCCCCGCCGGGCAAGAAGAACTCTAGGGGTGCTTGGCCCCTTCGTCAAATCGAAGTTGGCTACGAGGTGTTACCGCAGGTCAGACGCGGTGTAGCAGAACGTAGGCACCCCAGTGCCGCCTGGCCAGGTCTCGCTGGCCAGGCAGAAATTTATCTTCGGCCCGTCGTCTCATCGTGGAATCTTCCCTCGTGCCAAACGGGTCAAACGCTATTAGCCGAGTGGTTATGGTGGCGCACGCCGGCGTATCAGCGCGGAAATGCCTCATCCGGACAGCAGCAGCGCCGCGCAAATCGTCGGACACAACTTGATCACGAAGGCGATGTGCCCGCTGTTGACCGCGGATGTGACCCACGCGGCATCTGGACGGGCTTGCTCACCGAAGCGGGCCTGCTGGCCCAGGCGGCTTTGATTACGCATATGGCGTAACACCGTCGACGCACCCCTTAGCCCCAGGGGGGCTTAGGTGGACCTTCCGGGGATATCTATCTCCGCTCAGGCCGCTTCCCACAGCGTGCTGACGATCACCCGGATCCGCCTGGCCGCCGGGGCCACTACGGATGGGCTCGACGCGCTCCGCCCGATGAAAGCTGGGCGCTTACCTGGAGACGACCTCGACGGCACCGACGGTGCGCTTGCCCAGGCGCAAGATCAGGTAGCGGCCGTGCAGCAGGTCGGCGGCGGTGGGAGCGGCGC
>Ga0208565_1000044_pt1 | contig 119302 bp, 115 predicted proteins | sample Sb_taG_7_FD_187706 | JGI IMG/M metagenome (GOLD analysis project Ga0208565, IMG submission 187706) | Peat soil microbial communities from Weissenstadt, Germany - Sb_50d_2_FS metaG (SPAdes) (version 2) | ecosystem: Environmental > Terrestrial > Soil > Wetlands > Peat | place: Germany... | reverse complement strand
TGCGGGTGACCGAGCAGATCGTGCTGGCCCCGGGCACGGAAGCCGAGGCGGCCCGTATCCTCGCCAGGCTGCCGCAGCCGTTCACCACAGCAGAGGCCAGGCAAGCGCTCGGCACCACCCGGCGGGTCGCGATCCCGCTGCTTGAGTACCTGGACCGGGCCGGGATCACCCAGCGCCTCCCCGACGACCGCCGCCGCCTGCGGTTAACCCGGCCTCACGGGCCGCACGACCCGCTCATCAGGGAAATACCTGACGAGCGGGTGCGCGGCGGCGGCGATCCGGTTCTGCTGCTCGGCGACCAGAGTGATGCGCTTACCCAGGGATCTTCGTTGACATCCTCCGCCGCCCTGAAGGGCGGGGATTCCAGCCACGACCTGTGGTCGCGCTGTCGGTTCGCGGTTCGCGGTTCACGGGCCCGGCATCCCGGAAGCCTCCCCGCGCAGCCACGGCATGTCCTGCCGCGGTTCCGTGCTAGGTGGTGCAGGTGCCCGCCTGGTTCTTGCGGACAGTTTGAAGGTATCACGTCGCACTGACATTCTAAGGGAGGTGGAGCGGCGTTTCCTCCCCGACTTGAACGCCGAGGTCTCCACGATGCAATCCTGATGAACTCCCTGGGCTGGCGCCCGAGTGAGCTGAGTATGGCGCTCACGGACGCGCTCATGCCGGGCACGACCGCCTCGGCGTGGGCGTTGACGAGCCGGGTGAGCTGGTCGCGGTCGTCGCGGCGGAACGGCCGCACCTGGACTGATGACATGACGGGGCCTGCTGGGCATGCTGAACTGGGGGAGGCCGCTACCTGTGCGGTACAGCTGGCATGTTATCAACCTGGTCCGGAGCCGCCATGACGCTCGAGATCCCGCCCCCTCCGCACTTCGCCCGTTAGAGGTCAGAGCCTGTGACGGGTCACAGGCTGCGGAACTCGGGGGAGCGGCGCAGAGCGTCGGCCACGCGGCGGGCGGTGCCGAAGGTACTGACGATGCCGATGAGGCCGCCGCCGTGGACGCGGAAGACAGAGGCGCCCGGTTGGTCGGTGATCGAGATGGTCGCGTAACTGAGCGGGCTCTTCCGCACGGTGACCCGGTGATCGCCGTTGCTCTCTACCTGGTAGCCAGGGCCGAGCCGACGGCTGAGCACGGTGACGACCTCGCTAGGCGTCACGTTCTTGCGCGGCACCCTTACCTTCGGCATGACGTCAAGGGTAATGCCGCCGACGGTCCAGGCCGCAAGTGCGGACGCGGTCACGCGGCCAGCCACGCGACGGTGTCGGGCGGCAGGCTGCCGCAGCCCCGGCAGGTCACCCACGCCGTCGCCGTCCGCGTCGGCGAAGCTGCGCGGGTACACCTCGTAGACGACCGCGTCTTCCCACCACACGTGCCCGCCGTCGCTCACGCGTCTCCCTTGTCCCGCTTGTCCCGGACGTATCGACCGGGGTCAAGCCTACGATGCGCTTGAAATGCCTGGTGTCGCCTGGACTCTTGAGGCATTCCGGGCCGCGGTCACCCTGTGAGGGAGGCGGATGGCGCGATGCGGCCTGGGAACCTGAACGTCAACGGCACGGCCCAGTCCGCCTCGCCGAGGGGCCTGCCGAAATTCCGTATTCCCAGGGCGCGGTGCTGCGCCATAGGCGTCCAAGGGGCGATCAGAGGCTGGATCACTGGTGACCTCCATATCAGCCATTTAGGCGTGGTCGCCGTGCTGTCAATTGCCAGGCGGGAAGGGAACTTCAGGACAGAGCTGGTGGTGATGTCAGGCTGCTGCGACTGGGATAGTGCCGGTTCCAGGGCAGTATGACAACGTGCGCGCGGACAGGAGGCTGCTGTGCAGGCCGTCCGGGATCGCGGGGCTTGCGGGCGGCTTCAGGACAGGCCCGGCCGGACCAGGCCGGTCTCGTAGGCGATCACGACCAGCTGGGCCCGGTCTCGCGCGCCGAGCTTGGTCATCGTCCGGTTGACGTGGGTCTTGGCGGTCAGCGGGCTCATGAACAGGGCCGCGCCGATCTCGTCGTTGCTCATTCCCGCCGCGACCCGGGCGAGCACCTCCCGCTCCCGGTCGGTGAGTACCGACAGCGCGGAGGCGTCGACTGGCTGGGCCGGACCGCGCCTGGCGATGCTGGAGATCAGCGTCCGGGTGACGCTCGGCGACAGCAGGGCATCGCCGCGGGCGACCACCCGGATGGCGCTGATGAGGTCCTCCGGCTCGGTGTCTTTGACCAGGAAGCCGCTCGCCCCGGCGCGGATCGCCTCGAAGACATACTCGTCCGCCTCGAAGGTGGTGAGGATGATGATGCGCACGCCGCTCAGCTCGGGGTCGGCGGCGATCTGCCGGGTTGCCTCCAGCCCGTCGGTGCCGGGCATGCGGATGTCCATCAGCACCACCTCGGCCCGCAGCGAGCGGGCCAGATCGACCGCAGCCGCCCCGTCCGCGGCCTCCCCGACGACCTCGATGTCGGGCGCCGAGCCGGCGATGAACCGGAAGCCGGCCCGGACGAGGGCCTGGTCGTCGGCGAGCAGGACCCTGATCACGGCTGGCTCGCGATCGGGCGGGCGCGCGCGCCCCCGCCGTCCGGGACCGCGGCGGGGCCTTCAGTGCCTGCCGGGCCCGCGGCGGGGGCCTGTGGTCCCCGGGCTGGGGCGGCTGCTGCCACCGGCAGCCGGGCGTGGACGGCGAACCCGCCGCCGGGACGCGGCCCGGCATCCAGGGTGCCGCCTAGGGCAGCCGCCCGCTCTCGCATTCCGGCCAGTCCCGCCCCGGTCCCGTCACTGTATGCCGGGGGGGCGGCCCCGCCGTCGTTGACCACGTCCACATACAGGTATCCGCCGTCTTGCCGCAGGCCCACGGTCGCGGCGACGCGGCCGGCGTGACGCACCACGTTGGTGAGTGACTCCTGCACGATACGGTAGACGGCCAGCCCGACCGGCGGCGGCAGCGGCACTGACGGCTCGGCCGGCTCCAGCGTGGTCGGCGTGCCGGCCGCGCTAGTCGCCTCGACGAGCGCGGCGATGGCGCGCAGGTCCGGCACCGGCACCGCCGGGTTCCCGCCGTCGACCTGCCGCAGCACCTGAAGTATGGCCCGCAGCTCGCGCAGTCCGGACTTGCTGGCCCTGCGGATCGCCTGGAGCGCCTCGGCCGCGCTCGCCGGATCGGCGGCCAGCTGCATGCTCGCCGCCGTGGCCTGGACGTTGATCATCGCCATCGAGTGCGCGACCACGTCGTGCAGCTCGCGCGCGATCCGCATCCGCTCGGCGTCGACGCGCCTGCGGGTTTCCTCCTCCCGGGCCTGCTCGGCCCGCGCCGCGCGGTCAGACTCCGCGGCCAGCCACTGGCGGCGCGCCGCCACGTACGCGCCGACGGCGCCGGCGGCGAGCAGCTCCGGCCACATCGTGGCGTTCGGGCCTCCGAACCAGCCGAACGGCCCGAGCAGCCCCTCGGTCACGAAGATAGCCGCCGCCCCCGCGAGCCCGGCGGCAACTGCGATGCGCCGCGCGCGGGTCAGCGCGACCCAGTACACCCCGACGATGACCGGGACGAGCGCGGCACCGTCGATCTGGCCGAGCGCCGCCCACCCGACCGCGCCGACCACGGCCAGCCCGAGCACCTCGACCGGGCGGCTGTTGCGCCAGATCAGGGCGACGGAGGGCACCGCCAGCAGCAGGTAGGCGGCCAGCGGCGGATGGCTGGTCAGGTGCAGGCCACCGTAGCGGTGCACCGGGTTGGCCTCGACGTAGGCGCCGACCACGGCCAGTGCGGTCACCAGCGCTACGCCCGCAGCGCCCGGCCAGCGCCGCGGCAGCCTGACCGCGCTCTTGATGCCCATCACCCGGAGCGTACGCCAGCCGCGGGCCGGGGTCATCGTCGCTGCGCAGGCGGGCGGGCTACTGCGCTGGGAGTACCCGCTGCTGCCGGTGCAGCAGCCCACCGGACGCCAGCAGGACGATGCCCGATTACCTCAGCCCGGGAGAGCCTGGTGATCAGCGGCGCGACCGGGCACCGTGAGCCACATGAGGGAGTACGCACATGCACACCACCACCGCCCCCGCCGTGCCGGACATCAAGCAGGGCCGCGCCCGGGCGCTGTGCACTGCGGGCGGCGCACTGGCCGCTGCCCTGGCCTGGATCGTGGAATTCCCCCTGCTCGGCATCCACCTGAACTTCCGCTTCGGCGCCGGCCACATCCAGACAATCGCGGTCGGCCAGGTCATCGGCGTCACCGTGGCTGCCTCGCTGCTCGGCTGGCTGCTGCTCGCCCTGCTCGAGCGGCGCACCCCGCACGCCCGGCGCCTCTGGACCACCATCGCGCTGGCGGCGCTGGCTGCGTCGCTGGCGCTGCCGCTGGCCGCCGCGACGACCACCTCAGCCGCCGCCGGGCTCATCGTGATGCACGTGACCGTCGGGGCCGTCGTGATCCCCGCCATGGCGCACACGGCGCGGGCGCGCTGACAGCGCACCAGGATGCCGGGACGGCGCGACCGTCCCGGCAGCACTACGGGTCCTCGCCCAAACCTGCCGGGCACGAGCAAGTTCGCGGCACGACACCGCCCCGCTCAAACCGAGCCAGCAAAACGGACTGCTAGGAGCATGAGATGAATCTCACCCCCACACCGAAGCCCCATCGGCAGCACAGGCCATCCCGCCCCATCCTGGCCACCGCCGTCACATCAGTCATTCTCGGCGCGATATTCGCAGCCTGCGCTGGCACATCCTCGGCGGAGACCACAACAGCCAAGGCCACGACTGCTGCGCTCCCGATGAGCGCTGGCCCCTGGTCCTCGGGCCCTGGATGGGCGGAGTTTGCCCAGGGACCATGGACGCCGGCGCGATCCGCCCACACCGAGTACTTCCATGTCGCATCGACCGCCCCGTCCGGCCCGGGCACCATCATCATGACCGGGGTTGTCGACGCCGGGGGCACCGAGCACCCGGGGCGAGCCATCGACGACGCAACCTTCGCCGGTGGCGGCTTCCGCATCGACCACAGTGCCGGGCATCCCAGTGCCCGCTTCAACGCAGAGACGTGCGTGGGGACCATCAACCAGACGGGACCGTTCAGTGTCATCGACGGGACCGGCCGGTTCTCCGGCCTCGCAGGCAACGGCACATATGTGTTCCACGCTCTCTACACCACCGCTCGAGACGTCAGAGGCTGCACCAAGGTCATGACCGGCTACATCGAGAGCATCGAAGGCACCGTCACGCTCAGCCCGTCCGCCGCTCGCGCCGTCAAGGCGGCAGCCGGATAGCCATGCCGAGGTCACTTAACCTCAAGCCTGGCCGTGCGGAATCCGGAGCGCACTCCCTATTGCTCGGCCAGCCCGGACGCCACCGAGCACGAACTGATCGAAGCCTGCAAGGCAGCGCAGATCTGGGACCTGATCTCCTCCCTGCCCGGCGGCCTGGACACCGTAGCCGGCGACCGCGGCTACCGGCTCTTATTTCAGGGAGCCGCGGCGGCGATCGCCTATCCTTGATCTCGTTCGTGCTGTGACGGAAGACCAAGTAACCGGAGAATCCCGCTGCTCAGAGAGCTGCCGGCAGCTGTGAAGGCGGACGGCGGGCCTCTGGCGAAGACACCTTCCTAGCGCGGACCGCTGGCCCCGTGACGGCCGCCGAGGCCGGCCTCACGCCGGCGAAGGTGCGGTGGCACCGCGACTTAGCCCCCGCCCGCACCTCCAGGGCCTCATGCCGAACTGGAGGTGATGATCATGACATCTGCGCTGGCAGGCCTTTCCCGCACTCTGGCGGCCCGGTTGCCGTCGGCTGCTCCCGGTAGCCAGGTCCGGATCGAGGGCTGGGTGCACCGCCGCCGTGATCTGGGCGCGGTGACGTTCCTCATCGTGCGGGACCGTTCGGGCCTGGCCCAGGTGGTGGTCCGCGACCCGCAGGCCCGGCAGGTCGTGCGGCGCTGCGGTGAGGAGACCGTCGTCGCGGTCACCGGCGCGGCCACGCCCAACCCGGCCGCGCCGGGCGGCGCCGAGGTCACCGAACCGCTGATCGCGCTGCTGAGCGAGCCCGCCCAGCCGCCGCCGGTGGACTTGTGGCGGCCTACCATCGACGCCGGTCTGCCCGCGATCCTGGACCACGCCGCCGTGACCTGGCGGCATCCGGTCCGGCGGGCGCGATGGGAACTGGCCGCCGCGTCGCTGCACGGCTTCCGGGCCGCGCTGGACGGGCTGGGCTTCACCGAGATCCAGACGCCGAAGCTGGTGTCGTCGGCCACCGAGTCCGGCGCCAGCGTGTTCGGAGTGGACTACTTCGGGCGCCCGGCCTACCTGGCCCAGTCCCCGCAGTTCTACAAGCAGACCATGGTCGGCGTCTTCGAGCGGGTCTACGAGACCGGCCCGGTGTTCCGGGCCGAGCCGCACGACACCGCCCGGCACCTGGCCGAATATGTATCACTCGACGCCGAGCTCGGCTTCATCAGGGACCACCGCGACGTGCTGGCTGTGCTGCGGCACGCGCTGGCCGGGATGACGGCTGCTCTGCGGGCCGAGGCGGAGCCGGCCGTCGACCTGCTGGGGATCGCGATCCCCGAGGTCCCGGCGGAGATCCCGGTGATCCACTTCAGCGACGCGCTCGCGATCGCCGGGGCGCCACCGGACGAGCCGGACCTCGCGCCCGCCCACGAGCGGGCCATCGGCCGGTGGGCAGCCGAGACCCACGGCAGCGAGTTCATCGCCGTCGAGGGCTACCCGATGAAGAAGCGACCCTTCTACACCCACCCGCAGCCCGGCGACGAACGCTGGTCCAACAGCTTCGACCTGCTCTTCCGCGGCCAGGAACTGGTGACGGGCGGCCAGCGCCTGCACCGGCACTCCGACTACCTGGCGTCCATCCGCGCGCGGGGCGAGGACCCGGCCGCCTACTCGGACTACCTGGAGGCCTTCGCGCACGGCATGCCGCCACACGGCGGGTTCGCGATCGGGCTGGAGCGCTGGACCGGCCGGCTCACCGAGGCCGAGAACATCCGGGAGGTCACGCTGTTCCCCCGGGACCTGCACCGCCTGACGCCTTAGGGCGGCCGGGTCGGCCGGGGGCGGCCGGACGGCAGCAGTAGAGTCGACCCGGAGGCGTCTGGGTGCCTGGTGGCCCCCCCGGTCTTCAAAACCGGTGGACGGCGCGCTGCGTCGTCGGCGGGTTCGATTCCCGTCCGCCTCCGCCACCTGCGCAAACGTCGCCTGCTCGCCTGCAGGCACAGGGCCAGCGACACCAGCGCGAGTGCGGGCCGCAAGGTGCAACGAGGCGTCGGAACCTTCGTGCATCCCGCCGTCTGTTCGTTACTCCGCCGTGATGCTCACCGAGCCGATGTGCACCAGTGCCGGTGGCGGGGTGGCGCTGGCGGCAGCCTGTACCGAGGGTGCACCCTCCTCGCGGTGCCCGCCCACGACCAGGGTCACCTGGAACGAGGTGTCCGACCAGACCCCCTGCCTCCGCTGCTCCTGCACTAGGTTGGTGATCACGTAGGAGAAGCTCGTGCCTGCGTGGTGCTCGGCGGTGTCGCCCGCGCCGTGGTGGTGGCCGTGGCCGAAGAAGGTCATGTGGCCGACGTAGAAGATCGACTTGTACTGGGGCGGCTGGTCGTCCGGCAGATTGAGGTAGACATCAAAGACGATGGGGGCGTTCTGCTCGCGCTCTACGTTCTCCAGGTTCAGGCTCAGGTGCTGTGGCTCGCCCGGGCCGGCCGCCAGCAGGGCCTGCGCCCCCGGCGGCGGCGTGGTGATCGTACCCGTGATGCTGGTCGCCACCGACGACAGGTGCATGGGCCCGCCCGAGGCGAGCGTGACGCGGGTCACGGCCGCCCGGGACGGCGGTGCCGGGACGGCGACCGCAGCGGGCCCCAGGGCGAGGGAGACGGGTGCCGGGTCATCGTCATAGGCGTATCTCAATTGGGCGACGGTGTCCAGGACGTCGTTGGGGGACATGGTGACGAACCCCTGGGAATCGGGGTCGTAGAACCGGTAGGACTGGCTGAGCCAAGACTGGTCGGTCGGGTTCAGGTTGCCCGGGGTGTCCAGCCAGCGCTTCCACAACCGGTCGATGTTGCTGTGGTGGGTCCAGAACACTGGATCTGCCGCCGCGCAGTCCGGGTCGCTCATCCAGCCCATGGCGCAGTCGGCCTGGCCGTTGGCGCCCCCGGTGAAGACGTGGACCTGGTCATGGGGGAGCTGCTCGAGCTGGCCGTGCTGGGACCCCCCGTGCGAGAAGCCCGTCTGCGGCCCCCCAAAGCTTGGGTCGGGCGGGGGCGGGTAGCCGAAGTTGCCGAGCGCGAACGCCTTGGCGTACGAGACGTACACCGGCGGAATCTGGCCGCCGTCGTTGATGCCCGCCCCGATCAGCCCGGCGCCCTGCTGCTGGTCGTCCGGGGTGTTCTCGTTGCGGTTCGGGTAGGGCAGGTACAGGGCGTTGGCCGACCCATCGGGCAGGGTAGGGGTCCGGAAGGCAAAGGGCAGGGTGGCGACCACGTTCAGGGGGCCGTCGCTGTAGTTCCAGTAGGGCAGTGCCCACCCGGTGGGATCGGCCCCCGCCTCCTGGATGGCCTCCCGCAGGATTTTCTCAAAGAACCAGATGTACATGCGGTGCCAGGGGAGAAAGAACCAGGTGCCGTGCTGGCACTGGTTCCAGTCGGCCCCTGGGGGCACCGGTGCCCTCGTCCCGTGGATGGCCGCCTGGTAGGTCCAGCTCGTCGGGTCGTCGGACTGCCGTCTCTGCATGACCGCCACCGCTTTGGCGTAGTTGAGCATCACGCTGCTGGAGAACGCCGTGGTCGGCTCCAGTGACCAGATACTCTGCCGGACCGCGACCGTGTTGTTGCCCATCCACTTCCCTTTCGCTCATCCCCGGCCCACGGATCGACCGCACAGTCACGATCCACCGCGGTAACCGGGGAATCCTTTAGTTGGCCCGCCGCTTACGCATAGCTCATGGGGCCTGTGATACCAGACGGACTGGAGTTATCCCGGATATTTTACCTGCGTCCTAGGTAGGATGACGAAGTTCTCTTCGGCGCAGATATCGGGTCAGGTTTCGCGCAGGAGTGCTATCGAAATAACGGCTGACGTGATACCCGTTTCGTTGGGTTTACCTTGCGTTTTCCGGTTTCTTCAGCCGGTAACACGGCCTGCTCGGCGTAGCTCAGCACCTGCTGCCACTGCGAGTTAACCGTCGCGGCCTGCAGGGCGCGGACGAGCGATCGGATATCGGCTTTCCGCAAGGGGACGAGGTTTCCGGCGTCCAGATGCGCGAGGTGAGTCTGCGCCAGGATTCCGTCCGCGCTCGCCTGCACCGTGCCGACGACGTCGCCGGGCCAGCTCACCTGCCCGAGGTATTCTCCCGGGTTTGGTTCGGCGATCGAGCCGAAGACCGCCGTATTGAAGCGATCAGAGGTGTCCGGGGAGAGGTAAAGCCGGACAGTTTCGAGGAAAGCCCGCAGAGGAATATCGTCCAGGCCGCTGCCTGGGCCCTGCAGTTGCGCGGCCAGCTGGTCCCTGATCGGCTTGAGCGCTTCCGGCGAAAGAATCTCGATGATAAGCGGAACCGGCGGACCGACGGTCCAGAACCGCCTCTCGAATACGCCCCCGGAGTATGAGACCAGGGATCCGGTGCCCGCCTCGGGCAGTTCGGAGGCGATAGCGACGACGCCGCCACCGAGATCCGGCAGGCCAGCAAAGCCGCCCTCCCACGGTCCCGTTGTTTCAGTTGCATCAGTTGACGGTGGTGACATTTTTCCCCCTTGCCTAAGTTGCGCCGGCAGCGCTGGCGCGCACGTGCTCGGGAAGGCTCAGCGGCCCATTATCGCCGTTTGCCTATGCCTCCCCTTATGATGAGCGGAGGCCCGGCGGGGGTCCCTGATACACGCCCCGCCGGAATTTCGGGCCCATCCCGGCGGACGACACCAGGCGCTCCGCCGATGGCTTGCGCCGCCTCGGTCTAGCTGGCTAGTTCCACCGCCAAGCCGAGGCGCTTGGCCAGCAGGCCCGCGCGCTCGGAGTCCTGTCCGCTGAACGCGCCGTCGGCGCGGGTGAAGCGGACGTGGTGCAGCGACCCGCCGAGAGGCAGGCCGTCCTCGCGCACCAGCCTGATCCGCTTGCCGCCGGGCCAGGTCAGCTCCGCGGTGTCGTCCGCGCCGGCTTCGAGCCGGCCGTCCAGGGCCTCCCGGAACAGCCGCGTCGCGCTGCCCAGGTCGCCGACGTGGTGCTCGATCAGGTCGAACAAGGCCGGCGGGCCCGGCTCGGGCAGCTCCCGCGGCGGCGCCACCCGCGGCGAGTCGCCCTGCTGGGCGACCTGGATGACGATGCCGTGAGCGCTCCGTGGGTGCAGGAACGCCTCTTTCCAGTTCGGGTTGGACAGGTTGACCTGGACGGGCTCGATGCCGAGAGCCCGGATCCGGGCCAGCGTGGCCTCGATGTCGGTGACGATGAAGTTGAAGTGGTGCGGACTGGCGCCGCGGGTGGCCAGGAAGCGCTCCAGGAAGGCCGCGTCGGGGCCGCCGGTAGGCGTCATCAGCTCTATTCTCGGTCCCGCGGCGAACTCCAGCTGGCCCCACCAGAAGCCAGGGGAGTCGCCGCCATAGACCCATCTTCCGCCGAGGACGCCGCCGAACAGCTCCCAGCCGTCGGTCAGGGTCGGCGTGCCGATGGCGAGGTGATCGAGAACGACGGTCACTAATGCCTCACCTTGCGGTCAGAAGCGTCTGCAGCCGGACATGACGAAGCTACCGCCCGCGTGCCGGGCAGCGCTCGCTTGCCCCGCTCACGCGGCACCCGGCGGCGCGCCCTGATGCGCCCACTGGTACTCCGTTCCCCGGTGAATCGCCAGGTAAATACGGTCACGTAGGGAGTTGGCGGCCTCGTTCGTCAGGGTCTTCTCCAGGTCCCTGAGCACGACGCGGACGAGGAGGTTCTTCTGGCCCGGCCGGGCCCCGAGGCGGCGGGCCGCTGATGCGGGCAGCCGGTCGCAGCCGGTGGCGGATAGCACGCGGACTTCCTCGACGCACGACGCGTCATCGCCGAGGGCGTCGCGGACCCGGTCGCCGAGAGTCTCCTCGTCCTCGTCTTCGGCCACCGCGACCGACAGGTCACGTGTGACCGGGGGCATCGACGAGACCGGCCGGTACCGGGCGAGGTCGCGCATCTGGTCCGCGATCCGGGGATCGGCCGACCGGAGCAGGCGGATATCCGGGATGTCCTTGATCAGCATCAGCATCCGGTCAAGGCCCATGCCCAGAGCCAGGCCGCCCCGGCCGGCGAGCCCCGCCGCACTGAGCACGCCGGGATGGGCGAGCCCGCATTCCCAGACTTCCACCCACCGGCCGCCCTGCAGCACGTCGACCTGGCGGCCGTGCCGGGTGTAGGGGTGGGTCCGCGGCTCCTGCCGGTGCGGCAGGTCCGGGACGAGCGCACCGAGCAAGGACGAGATCATTTCGTCCAGGTCCGCGTCCGTCATGGCCTCGCGCGTGATCCGCCATAGGTCGAGCTGATGGGGAGTCCCGCTGTGCTGCCAGTCGATGGCGTCCCTGCGGTACGCCATCCCCGGGCAGACCAGCAGCACGTCGTCGCCGGGATCCCGGGCTAGCTTGCGGAGCGCGGGCGGGACCATGGCGCTGGAATGGCTGCGGAGCATCTGCCCGGAGCTCACGTAGCGGGTGTAGCGAGCTTCCCTGGTGATCGCGTCGGCCGCGTAACCCAGGCGATCGTAATTGTCGGCGACCGGCACGACTGTCGGGCCCCGGCACCACCGGACCTCACAGGACCAGGCGCGTGACAGCGCCTCGACCGCCCGGCCGATGAGGACCTGGGTAGCGTGCGGTCCCTCCCCGGGATCGGAGAGATCGCGGATGCTGAGAGCGGCTTGCAGTTGCGCAGGACTCAAGTAGGGAACTGGACTGGACACGGTGGCTCCTTGTCGAGGTGAATTCGGCGGGGAATCCCCCCGGCCCCGAGCTCACCTGAGCGAAGTCGCCGTCTAACGCGACGAAACGCCTCCCGGCGGCCCCTCGTGGGCCGGGAGGCGAGAAAATCGCCGTGTCGCCATGTCAGTCACATTTCCAGGATAATCGCCGGGCCTGCGAGGCCAGGCCACCCCGCACGCCGATAGCGGCTATGCCCAGGCCCGCAAGCGCGATCACCGGCCCAGCCACGGCCCAGAAGGTGACGCCGGACATCACGCTCCCGCCGAGGACGCCGACGCCCTGCAGGGTGAAGATGACTCCGGCCAGCGTGACGAGGACCCCGACGCCGACGAGCACGAACCACCTCATCAGGATTGCGGCGTGGAGACCCTGGCCTTCAGGCCGGGGAGGAAACGCCGCTCCACCTCCCATCGAATGTCAGTGCGAGATGATATCTTCAAGGTGTCCGCGAGAGCCAGGCGGGCATCTGTATCATCTGGTGCGGAACCGCGGCAGGGCATGCCGTGGCTGCGCGGGGAGGCTTCCGGGATGCCGGGCCGGTGAACCGCGAACCGACAGCGCGACCGCAGGTCGCGGCTGGAATTCCCGCCCTTAAGGGCGGCGGAGGATGTCAAGATGGCTGCCTCTTTCCCGGGCCGCTGGACGTTACACTGCTATCCCTGGAACGGCGCAGCCGCGGACAAAGTTCATGGTGGCCTGGCCGTGGCCCGCGTACCGCGCGGTCCACGGCCAGGCCGTCAGCCCGGGCTATATCCAGCAGGTCAGGGATGGACCCGCGGCGCCGTTCACGGCTGAGCAGTGAGGCTCAGGAGTACCGGTACGCCACGATCAGCGACGCCTGCACGGGGACGGCCGACCCGCGGCACCGAGTTGGGCTTATCGTCCTTTCCAGCCGGCTGCCTGGTCAGGTGAGACCGCGTAGTCCTGGGTAGGAGTGGTAGATGTTCGCCCATCTGATCGCGGGTTTCACGGGTCCCGACGACATCCTGTGGACCGAGGTGGCGGAGCCGGCGGCCGACGGCGGCGTGGTCATCGACGTGGTCGCCGCAGGCGTGTCCTTCGCGGACCTGCTGCAGACCAGGGGCGAGTACCAGATGAAAGTCCCCGTTCCCTACACCCCTGGCATGGATGCCGCCGGGGTTGTCCGGTCGGCCCCGCCCGGCCTCGGCCTGGCCGCGGGCCAGCGAGTAGCGGTCTTGCTGTCGCACGGATGCTGGCAGGAGGTGGTCAGCGCCCCGGCCGAGCGGGTGCTGCCCTTGCCGGAGGATATGGGGTTCGAGGCGGGTGCGGCCGCTCCGCTGAACTACCTGACTGGCTTGTTCGCGCTGGTCCGCCGAGCACGGGCCCAGGCGGGTGAAACACTGCTCGTGCACGGTGCGGCTGGCGGGGTCGGGACCGCTGCCATCCAGTTGGGGAGAGCGCTCGGACTGCGCACGGTAGCGGTCGTCGGCGATGAGGCGAAACGCGAGTTCGCGTTGCGGTGCGGCGCACACCACGCCGTGCTCAGCCGCGGCTGGCTCGCTTCCGTGCGCGACTTGCTGGGAGAACGGGCGGTCGACATCGTGGTCGACCCGGTCGGGGGCGACCGGATGACCGACAGCTTGCGCATCCTGGCACCGGAAGGCCGGCTGCTCGTCCTGGGGTTCAGCGCCGGCGAGATTCCCGTCGTCAAGGTGAACCGGCTATTGCTGGGCAACACCGGCGTGTTGGGAGTTGCCTCCCGGGAGTTCTTCGAGCAGCAGCCCGCCACGGTAGCTGAGCTGTGGGCGCGGCTGATCGAGTTGCGCCGGACCGGAGTGCTGCACGATCCTCCGGTCGAGCCGTTTCCTTTCGCCGACGCCCGCGGCGCCCTGCACGCGATCGCCCAGCGCGCAGCCACCGGCAAAGTCGTCCTGAGCAGACAGGTCCAGCCGATCCCGGGGTAACGCCGCGTATCAAAATCATCCGTAATCGACTCCTCACTAATAGACGGCCGAAGAATCCGGGACGCCGCGCACCTTCTCGGCCGGCCAGGAAAGGCAACGAGCCAGGAAGAACGAAATGCAGGGCCGGGTTCTCGTATAGCGGATCGGCTGAGTGGGGGTGTCCATGGCGGCGGCAGATCTAGACCCCGGGCGGGAGAAGCCGTCTGCCGAACGCGGCCGGCTCACCATGCAGGCGGTGCTCAGCATGCTCAGCCAGATGGAGGCCCGCGCGGCAAAGGCCAGCGACGAGACGCTGACCAGCGCGGTGACGACAGGCCGGCGGGCCCTGGCGGAGTGGCAGGAGCTGGCCGGCCGGCTGCGCGAGCTCGAGGGTGCGTACGAGCGGCTGGCCCTGAGCGAGTCCAGGGCCCTGGCCCGGCTGCGTGACGTGCTCGACCTGCTTGATAAGTTCACCAAGCCGTCCCGGCTGGCGTCGGCGCCTGGCCGTCCAGGGCCGCGTCAGGACACGCCGGGCGTGCTGGCCGTGCGCATGCTGGGATCCTTCGAGCTCACGATCGACGGGCGGCGGATGGCTCACTGGCAGGGGCAGCGGGCCCAGTCGCTGATGCAGTTCCTGACCGCCCACCGCCGTCGCCACGTGTCGCGCGACGAACTGATCATGGCGCTGTGGCCGGATGCTGACGAAGACAACGGGCGTCACCGGCTGCATCAGGCCGTGTATGAGTTGCGCGGTACCTTGCGTGCGATCGATCCCGACCGCAAGCCCATCATCTGTGCCGGCGGCGGGTACGGGCTCGACCGCGAGGTACCCATCTGGGTAGACGTCGAGGACTTCGACGACCTCGCGGCCGCCGCGTCACGCTGCCTCAGCGCGCAGCGGGCCGATGAGGCGATCGAGCTCGGCCAGCAGGCCCTCGAGCTTTACCGCGGCGATTTCCTGGGTCAGGTTACCGACGCGGACTGGGCTACGACCGAACGCAACCGGCTTCGCGCCCGTTTCGTGCAGCTCGGCATTCACCTGGGCGAACTTCTCACCGGGCGCGGCGACCACGGCACGGCCCTGACTGTGGTCGACCCGGTGCTGAGCATGGAGCCGTGGAACGAAGACGCCACGGTCATCAAGATGCGCTGTCACGCCCAGACCGGCGCCCGCTCCATGGCCGCCGCCGCGTACCGCTCGTGCGCTGAGGCGCTGAACTGCGAGTTCGGGATAATCCCGGCCGCGCAGACCACTCGCGTCTACGACCAGATCCGGGGCAGCGAGCCGACCGGGAACCGGAGTCGGCTCACCGCGGTCCCGGGCCGAACAGCACCCCGCCGGTCGAGCGTCGGACTTAGGCGTCCGTCTCGGGCGGTGACACCGTGAGGTGGTACTCATGGCAGGTGCCGAACACGAAGCCGACCTTGCCGCAGCAGTCCCTGGAGCCCAGGGTGATGCAGAGTTCGTACTCCCGCCCGCACTCGCCCGGACTGAACGTGCCGCCGGGGACCTCGAATTCGAACACCCACGTGTCCGTGTTGCATGGGCTGTAGGGGCCCTCGAGGTAGATCGTCTTGTAGAAGTCCCCGGTTGATCCCGGCCCGCACGCGCTGAACGCGAGGCTCACGCACAGCGTCGTGTCGCACAGGTAGTACCGGATCCTGCCGGTGAGCGTGACCGTGACCGTGACCAGCAGCACCTGGTTGGAGTCGATGAAGCCGACCGGCTCGCTCGGGTTCGTCTTGTCGGCGAAGGAGGCGGTCATCGTGCCGCCCAGGTCCCAGATGTGAGGTCGGGGCTCGAGCTTACACAGGACGGTCCCGGCGTCAGCGGTATCGGTAGACATGATGTTTCTCCATTCGGGAGTGCCGCGCCAGGCGCGGCGCCGGTGACTTCCACCGGTCTGCTGCCGTTATCCGCCGTCGCGCTCACGCCCGGCTTGGCGAACGCCCGCTGATCCCGCCGCAAGCGCTCAGGACTTCCTCACAGACGGCTACCGGAGACCCTCCTGAATGGGAGCAATTTTCAATTTACTGGCGCAACTATAGATTGCGATACGACCGCCGATTGGCCGCGGGTTTCCCGGCCCGAATGTGCTGAGCAGGCGTTAGTTTCGCGTGTCTAAAATCAGGATCCGCCTTGGTACTGGTGCAGTGGGGGCTGGTAGTCCTAGGTTTGCACCAGGAATACGTCCTGCTCGTCAGGGGAGGAGATCGCATGGCAGAGATCACCGTCACCGTCGATGGCGTGAAGTATGCGGATCACGTCGAGCCTCGGATGTTGCTTGTCCACTACCTAAGAGAAGTCGTGGGCAAGACGGGGACTCCCATCGGATGCGACACGTCAAATTGCGGCACTTGCACGGTGCTGCTGGATGGAGAGTCGGTCAAGAGTTGTTCCGTTCTGGCCGTCCAGGCGGACGGTGCGGAAATCACCACCATTCAGGGCCTGGCGAACGGCGGCCTGCACCCGCTCCAGCGCGCTTTCCACGAGGAGCACGCGCTGCAGTGCGGATACTGCACGCCCGGGATGATCATGGCGGCGTCCGACCTGCTCAGGGAGAATCCGCACCCCAGCGACGAGGAGATCCGCGAGGGTCTTGAAGGCAACCTGTGCCGCTGTACCGGCTATGAGAACATCGTCCGCGCCGTACGGCGCGCCGCCGAGGCGGGAGTGAGCGAATGACCGCGCAGACCGAGGCGCCGCAGGCGCCGGCCGGAGAGTTCGGCAGGGCACGCCTGCGCAAGGAAGACGAGCGCCTCATCACCGGCCAGACCAACTGGACCGACAACATCACGCTGCCCGGGATGCTGCACATCGCCTTCCTGCGCAGCCCGTACGCGCACGCCCGGATCACCTCGGTGGACGTCAGCGCGGCCCGCAGCGAGCCGGGCGTCATCGCCGCCTACTCCGGCGCGGACTTCGCCGACGAGCAGGGTAGCCTGCCCTGCGCCTGGCCCGTCACCCCGGACATCGTGATCCCGGCGCACCCGCCGATGGCGGTGGACGAGGTGCGGTACGTAGGCGAGGCAGTGGCCTGCGTGGTGGCCCGCGACCGCTACGCCGCGGCCGACGCCCTGGCCGCCATCGAGGTCGACTACGAGCAGCTTCCGCCGGTGCTCGACATCAGGACGGCCCTGGACGAGGCCTCGCCCAAGGTCCACGAGGCGGGTAACAAGAGCTTCGAATGGCCCTTCGCCCAAGGCGACATCGACGCCGCCTTCCGCGACGCGCCCGTCGTGATCGAACGCACCTATCGCCAGCAGCGGCTGATCCCGGCCGCGATGGAGCCGCGCGCGGTGGTCTGCTCCTGCGTCGGCGGGGAGTTCACCCTCTGGTCAGCGACGCAGATCCCGCATGTGCTCCGGGTCATGCTCGCCCTGGTCACCGGCATCCCGGAACAGAACATCCGGGTCATCGCGCCGGACGTCGGCGGCGGGTTCGGATCCAAGCTCCAGGTCACGGCCGAAGAGGTGCTGGCCGTCCTGATCGCCCGCAAGCTGGGCCGGCCGGTCAAGTGGACCGAGTCGCGCAGCGAGGGCAACATGACCGTGCACCACGGCCGTGACCAGTGGCAGCGGATCAGGATCGCGGCCGACAGCGACGGCAGGCTCCGTGGCCTGGACGTCGACCTGCTCGCCGACATGGGCGCCTACCTCATGCTGGTCACGCCGGGCGTCCCGCTCCTCGGCGCCTTCATGTTCCCGGCCATCTACAAGATGGACGCCTACTCGTTCAAGTGCACGGGGATCTTCACCACCAAGATGCCGACGGACGCCTACCGGGGCGCCGGGCGGCCCGAGGCCACCTTCGCCATCGAGCGGATGATGGACGAGCTCGCCGCGCACCTGGGCGTCGACCCGCTGGTGGTACGGGAGCGGAACTGGATCAAGCACGAGGAGTTCCCGTACACCACCATCGCCACCCTGACCTATGACTCAGGCAACTACGAGGCGGCCACGGCCAAGGCCAAGGAACTGTTCGGCTACGACGCGCTCCGCAAGGAGCAGGAGCAGCGGCGGGCCAGCGGTGACCCGGTGCAGCTCGGCATCGGCATCTCCACCTTCACCGAGATGTGCGGGATAGCCCCATCCCGCATGCTCGGCTCGCTGGCCTACGGCGCCGGCGGCTGGGAGCACGCGTCGATCAGGATGCTGCCCACCGGCAAGGTGGAGGTCGTCACCGGATCGAGCGCGCACGGCCAGGGGCACGAGACGGCGTGGAGCCAGATCGTCGCCGACCAGCTCGGCGTGCCGTTCGAGGACATCCGGGTGCTGCACGGCGACACCCAGGTCTCGCCCAAGGGCATGGACACCTACGGCTCCCGGTCGCTGGCGGTGGGCGGGATGGCCCTGGTCTCGGCCTGCGACAAAGTCGTCGAGAAGGCCAAGGTGATCGCCGCGGGCATGCTCGAGGCCTCGGCCGATGACCTGGAGTGGACGCCAGGGCGGTTCGCGGTCCGCGGCGACCCGGACAAGGGCGTCACGATCGGCGAGATCGCGCTGGCCACCTTCGCGGCGCACAACCTGCCCGACGGGGTCGAGCCGAGCATCGACGCCGACGCCACCTACGACCCGGACAACTTCTCCTTCCCGCACGGCACCCACCTGTGCGCGACCGAGGTCGACACCGAGACCGGCTTCGTCAAGATCCGCTCGTACGTGTGCGTGGACGACATCGGCACGGTGGTCAACCCGCTCATCGTCGAGGGCCAGGTCCACGGCGGCCTCGCCCAGGGCATCGCGCAGGCCCTGTACGAGGAGGCGGTCTACGACGACGACGGCAACCTGGTCACCTCCACGCTGGCCGACTACCTGGTCCCGTCGGCGGCCGACCTGCCGTCCTATGTCACCGGCCGGACCGAGAGCCGGGCCGCCAACCGGCTGGGCGTCAAGGGCGTCGGCGAGGCGGGCACGATCGCCTCGACTCCCGCGGTCGTCAACGCGATCGTCGATGCGCTGCGGCCGCTCGGCATCGACGACGTCCCCATGCCCTGCACGCCCGAACGGGTCTGGCGCGCGATCCAGACCGCCCAGAGCAACGCACAGCAGACCGGAGGCACAGCATGAGTGAGCCGAAGGGGCGCGGCGCCGCCTGGACGGTGTTTTTTCCCCCGAACCCACCCCAGGAGCGAGGAACGAGCGACGAGGGAAGGCGGCGCCTTAAGGCGTCCCGGAGGCGAGCAGGAGGCACAGCATGATCCCGGCCAAGTTCGATTACGTCCGCCCCGGCTCGCTGGACGAGGCGGTCACCGCCCTGGCCGGCGGCGGAGACGACGCGAAGGTCATCGCGGGCGGCCAGAGCCTGCTTCCGCTGCTGCGCCTGCGGCTGGCCTACCCGGAACTGCTGGTCGACGTGGGCGGCCTGGCCGAGCTCCGCGGCGTCACCGACGCGGGGGACGCGCTGGTGATCGGCTCCAGGACCACGCATTACCAGCTGGTCCACGACCCGCTGGTCGCCGAGCACTGCGGCCTGCTGGCGCAGGCCGCCGCCACGGTGGCCGACCCCGCGGTCCGGCACCGCGGCACGCTGGGCGGCGCGCTCGTGCACGCTGACCCGGCCGGTGACCTGCCGACCGTGGCGCTGGCGCTGGACGCCACCATGATCGCCAGAGGACCCGGCGGCGAGCGCGAGATCCCCGCGGCGGACTTCTTCGTCGACTACCTGACCTCGACCCTGGAGCCTGATGAGATCCTGACCGCGGTCCGGGTGCCCAAGCTCGGATCCGGATGGGGCTACAGGTACGAGAAGTTCCACCGCACCGCGCAGGCGTGGGCGACTGTCGGCGTGGCCGCGCTGGTCCGGCGGTCCAACGGGTCCGTCGCCGAGGCCAGGATCGGGCTCACCAACATGGGCCCGACTCCGGTCCGCGCCACGGCGGCGGAAAGCGCCGCGGCCGGGGCGGAGGCCAGCCGAGACGCGCTGCGGGCCGCGGCCGGCCGCGCGGACGAGGGCACGAATCCGCCGAGCGACCTGCACGGCGCACCCGACTACCGCCGGCACCTGGCCAGGGTGCTGACCGGACGGGCGCTGGCCGCGGCGGCGGGAGTCTGACTCAGGGGCGGACCGGCCGCTGAGCTGGTCCGCCCTTTTTTGGCCGAACGAGCCTGGTGTCACGCCTCGCCGCCCCTGCCAGCGGTGGTACCTCGTACCAACGGCTGTCGTGGTCGTATCTCGACGACTTGCCGCGGTGGCGCCACCTGAAGAAACACCGGCCAGACATCGAGGGGCAGCTGTCCCTGCTGTAGTCAGTCGGCCTGGCCGCGGGCCGGCCGCGAGGAGGTCAGGGACGCGAAGACGACCGTGGAACTGAGGTAGTGGCCGGTGGCGTAGTCGAAAGCGCCGCCGCAGGTTATCAGCCGCAGGGCGGCGAAGTCGGTCGCGCCGTAAATGGCTTTCGCCGGAAATCTGGATTTGACGTACTCGCGCACGCCCGTGACGCGGAAAATAGCCGTGATCCCGTCGGCGAGGGTCACATTGACGGTATCTCCAGGCCGGAGCGCCCCGAGGCGGAAGAAGACGGCCGGCCCCTGAACAGTGTCGACGTGACCTTCGATGACCGATGACCCGATCTGGCCGGGTGTCGCCGAGTACTTGTACCACGCCGCCCTATCGGAGCTCGTCTCGAGCGACGGCACCTGGATCGTGCCGTCGGAGTTGAGCCCCAGGTGCAACAGTTTCGTGTCCACGCCAATGGCCGGGATATCCACCGACACCGGCAGCGAGCGCGGCAGCGACGGCCCGCGGGCCGAACCGATGACCCCCGCTGCCGACTTCGAAGGCTGCGGCGCGTGCACCTGGGCGCCGACGGCGACGCCCAGGGCGGCGGCCCCGGCCGCGATGAGCAGGGCACCGGCGATCCCGGCCACCCGGGCGCGCAGGCTGCGTACCGGGGTCGGCGGCGCGGCGTAGCCAGCCTGCGGCCAGGACACGACCACGCGGAACCCGGCTATGCGCCGCCACGCCGCCAATGCCGCCGCCCTTCCCCAGGATGTTCTACTCAGTTAGCCTAATATTCCGATGGTAAACAGGCCATTGCAGTCTGCGCCGGCCGCCGGCCACGCCTTTATGGCCGTCGGCGTTTTTCGGGGGACCTGCCTGCCGCGGCGCGGGCGGCGACCGGGTCGGTCACGCCTTTTCCCTGCCAATAACGGTTCCTGACGCCGGGACCGGGAAAAACAGTGGTCATCTGCCGGGCGCATGAGGAGGTCCCATGAAGGTGCGCACCACGATCGCGGGGACGGCGTTTCGCGCGAGGCTGACCGCCGTGTGCTGGGGCGCCCTGACCCTGCTGGCTCCCGTGGCCGTTTCGGCCTGCAGCGGGTCCACTTCGACGCCGACTGTGCCCACTTTCACGCCGTCAGTGAGCATCTCGGGCGCGCTCACCGCGCCCGCTTCCGATGGCAGCACCCCCTCCTCCGGCACCACGGCGTCCTCCACCCACACCACCGCCTCCGGTACGCCCGGCGTGACCTCCTCCTCGACAGCCACGCCCGTAGCCACCGTGACCGAAACGGTCACCGCCCCGGCCACCTCGGTAACCAGCTATGTCCCGACCGTCGCCCCGGTCACCGGCGGCGGGGGCACGGCCGGATTGCAGGACGGGCTGCTCTTCGTACTCGGCGCGGCGGCGATACTGGCCGGCGCCGGGAGCATCGTCTACCGCAGGCGGCTTACCAGGCGCCGCTGACACCCGATGGGCGGGGGCCAGGTTCCGGGTCTCTGGGCGCCGCAGCGGCGGGCGCTGACCGCCGGCCTGGTCCTGACGATCACCTTCGTCGCGTCCGAAGCGCTGGCCGTGGTGACGGTGATGCCGGTGGTTGCCCGGGACCTGGGCGGTCTGCGCCTGTACGGCTGGGTGTTCAGCGGGTTCATGCTGGGCAGCGTCGTCGGCATCGTGGCGGCCGGCCGGGAGGCCGACCGGAGGGGGCCGGCGGTTCCGTTCGTGGCCGGGGTGGTGCTGTTCGGCTCCGGGCTGGCCGTGGCGGGCCTGGCTCCGTCCATGGACGTGCTGGTGGCGGGCCGGGTCCTGCAGGGCCTGGGCGCGGGAGCGGTGCCTTCGGTGGCCTACGTCACCATCGGCCGCAGCCTGCCCGAGACGCTGCGGGCCAGGATGATGGCGGTCCTGTCCACCGCCTGGGTCGTGCCTGGCGTGGCCGGGCCGGCGATCAGCGCCGAGGTGGCGCGGCTGTTCGGATGGCGGTGGGTGTTCCTGGGGCTGCTGCCGGTGGTCGCGGTGGCCGGGTCGATCGCGGTACCCGCCCTGATCCGCCTCGGCCCGCCCACCGCCTCCGAGGCGCAGGAGCACCGGCTGACCGACGGCCTCCGCACGGCCGCCGGGGCGGCGATGATCCTGGCCGGCCTGACTCTGGCGGCCGGATCCGGCGCGGTACTGGCCGGCCTTGCGCTGGTCGCGGCCGGCGGCGTGACCGGGCTGCCCGCGCTGCGCCGGCTGGTCCCGCCCGGGACCCTGACCGGACGTCCCGGGCTCCCTGCCACGATCGCCAGCCGGGGCCTGCTCACGTTCGCGTTCTTCGGCGCCGACGCCTACGTGACGCTGGCGGTGACGGCGGTGCGCCACCGCAGCCTGGTGGTGGCCGGCATCGCCGTCACCGGCGCCACGCTGGCCTGGACGGCTGGCGCCTGGGCCCAGGCCCGGCTTAGTGACACCTGGGAAGCGCGCCGTCTGGTGCGTATCGGGCTGGTGATCATCCTGGCCGGCATCGCCGGGATGGTCTTGATGCTGCAGCCGGCCGTGCCGGTGGCCGAGGGCCTCGCCGCCTGGACCGTCGCGGGGCTGGGCATGGGGCTCGCGTATGCGCCGCTGTCGCTGATGATGCTGCGGGAGGCGCTGCCCGGGCAGGAGGGACAGGCCTCGGCGTCACTGAACCTGGCCGACGTGCTGGGCACCGCGATCGGCATCGGCGTGGGCGGCGCGGCCGTGGCCGCCGCCGCGGGCAGCGACCTTCGGCTCGGCATCACCGCCGCGTTCGCCGCTGCGGGGGCCGTGGCCCTGGTGGCGCTGGCCTTCACCGGCCGGCTGCCGGCGGGCACCAGTTCGGCCCCGCCGCCCGTCACCGAGCAGGTGCCGGCGCGAGCACCGGACTGACCGGGCAGCGGCGTTATCCTGGAGGCACGTCACCTGCCTTCCGGAGCCGGCCGATGGATGACCAGCGCGACTCGGCCTGGGCTGACGCCATGCTGCGACGGCCCGCCGTCGATCCCGGCATTCCCGGCCCCGAGCGCGCGCTGCTGACCGCCCCGGGCACGCTGCTGGCCCCCGCCTGCCGCGCCCGGCCCGCCCGGAACCGCGACTACCTGCCCACTGACCCCGACAAGCGCGGTGCGACGATCGACGGAGCGGTCATGGGCATGACCGCCGCCGCGTTCATCGCCGTCGGCGGCGCCACCCCGCTGGCCATCGGGACCCTGATCTTCTCCGATCCGGTCGGCTGGCAGTCCGCTTCTGGCCGTTACGGGCTGCTCCTCGCGGAGATCCTCGCGATCATCACCGCCGTGGTATTCGTCACCCGGATCGTCCGCTTCGGCCAGCCCGGCGGCAGGGCGCCCGCCGACGTGGCCGCGCGCACCTACCACGGGCGCTACCTGACCGCAGCCGACTTCGACGCGCGGTCCAGGGTGCTGCTGCGGCGCACGCAGGATGCGGTCGACGGCGTGACCTCCGCCGAGATCTACCGGGCCGGCCTGCTCGACGCCCCCGCCACCGGCCTGGCTCTGGCCGGCCAGGAATGGGACATCGCCCTCGCGCTGCGCGAGCAGGCCCGGCTCCGCGCGCGGCGGGCCGAGGTGCCCGCCGACGGCGCGGGCCCGCAGACCGCGGCGGTGCTCGATTACCAGGTCCAGGCCGCGCGGCTCGCCGACGCCAGCATCGCTGCCCGGGTCGCCGCCTTGGAGGGCTACGCCGCCGAAGTCCGCGAGGCCGACGCCGCCTACCGCGACTGGCGGCAGGCCGCGGCGCTGGCCGAGGTCAGCCGGCAGCACCTGGACATGCTCGCCCGGACCGCTGCGGACGAGCACGGCATCGCCGAGATCGACACCCTGTCACGGCAGGCCCGCGCGATCCGCCAGGCGTTCCGCGAACCGCCCGGCTAGCCCGCGGCTGCGGTGAAGACGGGCAGGTAACCCAGCTCCTGGCCGGATGCGTTCGGATGGTAGGACGAGCTGATCGCGAAGATGTCGACCGAATTCAGCCAGCTGCCGGAGTCGCATATCTCGTGTCCGGCGAACTGGCCGCGGACGTCGGCGAACGTGTCGCCGTTGGTCTTCGCGGCCTGGGCCAGGGCGCTGTCCAGGTCATCCGCGCCCCCGTTGAGCGCGGTACGGTCCGTGGTGCTCAGGCCGATGCAGCTGCTCGACTTGGACAAGTCGTACAGGTCGGGGTAGCCAAGCACCACGATCTCCGCGTTGGGCGCGTCGGCCCTGATGGCTTGCAGGGTGGTGTTGAGCCTGGCTGGCAGCTGGCTGGCGACGAAGGCCTCGGCGTTCGAGACGGCGTTCACGCATGAGCTGGTTGAGCTGAGCACGCAGGTCTCCATGATGCTGGAGAAGCCTGCGTCGTTCCCGCCGATCGTGATGCTGACCAGCGTGGTGCTCGCGCTCAGCGCCGATAGCTGGCTGCTGAGGACATCCGCCGTGGTGGCGCCCGAGCAAGTCACCGAGACGAACGAGGCCGGGGCGTTCGCGCCGGCCCATAGTTCCGGATAGGCCCTCGTGCTGCGATCGCAGCTGCCGCTGGACGAGATGTAATCCCCGGCACCCAGCCCCGAGCTGTAGGAATCGCCGAGAGCTACGTAATTGACCGCGGCGGCGGCGTCGGCGGCTGACGAGGTGGCTACGGCGGTGACCAGGCCGATGGCCGATGAGGCGGCAACCGCCGCGCTGAAAATAGCACGGGAAATACGCACGAATCACCTAATCAAGACCTAGGACGACACGAAGGACGCGCGCACTTTCTTTTATCACGTGCCAGCGAAGAGATCAATATTCTCGTTCGCGAACCTCATTGACGCGGGCCGGACCCACGCTGGCCTGCGTAGACCTCCGATGATACGATTCGGTCCCGCGGCGCTTGGTCCCAGGCCCGGGAGCCGTTTCCGCTGGGCTTAAGGATTTCCCGCGCCGGTCACAATCAGTAGTGGCGCCTCCGGTGTGCGCCGCGCGGATAAACCAAATCCCATTAGCCGGGCTTAGCGGCGTATGCGGATTCGGTCGGCGCCGACTGGAGCCGCTATCGATGAGCCACGCGCCGGATCTGGTGCGGGCGGCGGAGGAGGGCCGTTCCTCCTATTGCTTCACCGTGGTCCCGCGGGCCCCGGGTCCGCACAGGCCCCAGCCGATGCCGGCGGTGCGCCGTTCTCTTGGGTGCGCAAACCCGGTCAAGTGTGGACTTTAACTTGAAAAATCATCAATAGGCTAGTGATGTTGCAGGCTGCACTATGGACCCAGCCTGCTCAGAGTAGTTGAAAACCACTGCCAACCTCATCTTTACCGCACGCCACATTCGGGAGAATCTGCTGTAATCGTGCGTGAGTACCTGACTACGACCTCGCGGCCCTCGCCTGATTTTCTCGACCGATCGTAGCCGAGGGCGTATTAACCGGCTCCGGACGCCCTCCTACCGAATAGGGGCGCAATTCTGGAATCGTGGCGCTACCGGAGGGGGAGGGCGGAATGTCGGGTTACAGCTATGACAGGAACAGCTATCTCAGGCGGCTGCGCCGGATTGAAGGCCAGGTGCGCGGCCTGCAGCGCATGATCGGCGAGGATAGGTACTGCATTGACATCCTCACCCAGGTAGCGGCCACAACTAGGGCCCTGCAGTCAGTCGCCCTCGGCCTTCTCGAGGAGCATCTGAGCCACTGCGTTACCCAGGCGGTGAACCAGGGCGGCGACACCGCATCCGGTAAGGTCCGCGAAGCCTCCGACGCTGTCGCGCGCCTCGTGCGTTCCTGAACCCGGCGATGCGGGCCGGCCTGGGTCGCCACGGGTAATCGTTCCTATTCTCATCCAGGAGGGGCAATGACAAATCCTCAGCTGACCCTGACGCGTTACGACATCGGGGATCTGAACAACGGAAAGGTTGCGGCATTCCCCGTGCCCAGCCCACCGGGCTGGGACGATATCAGCCTGTACTACGCCAAGGCGCTCAAGGCGATGGGCTGGCAGCAGTCGCCCGCCGGAGCCACCGATGTGACCAGCATGTGGCCCTACAGCGATACCCCGAATACCTACTTCTTCCAGGCGGCTATGCACTGGTGGCCGCAGCATCAGGGCACTCCTCCGGCGCCGTACAACGAGCGCTGGAGCCACTGCACGCACGGCCCGGCGAGCGCCGAGCAGTATTTCCTAGCCTGGCACCGGGCGTTCATTTATTTTTTCGAGGTCATCGTGCGCGCGTACGTCGCTGAACTCGGCGGCCCCAGCACGTGGGCGCTTCCGTACTGGAATTACAGCTACTACGACGATTCCGATGGATCGGCCGCCGGGGCGCCGTGGGTCCGGTCGAACCTCCCGTGGGTCTTCTCGCAAGCCCAGTTGCCTGACGGCAGCGACAATCCGCTCTACATCGCGGACATCAACAAGCGGGGCCTGCAGCCGAACTGGCCCGGCCAGCAAGAGATGATGTTTCTCGAGACCGTGACGCCGTACTACGATGCTGCTTACTCCCACACCGACTTCCTGGGCTTCAACCAGACGCTCGACTTCCAGACGCACGGCGCGGTCCACGTCGACGTCGGCTCCGGTGATCAGCAGGTGACCCAAGGCGGATGGATGACCTCTACCGTGACGGCGTCGTTCGACCCGGTGTTCTGGCTGCACCACGCCGAGATCGACCGCTTCTGGGCAGGCTGGAACGCGGCCGGCGGCGCCAATCCTTCCGACCCGACCTGGCTGAACGCGCAAGACGACCCTCTGCACGCCACCCGCTGGAATTTCTGGAGCGACGGCAACCTCGCCAACAAGATCGTCGTCACCCCTGGCCAGATGCTCGATCCCGGTAACCTCGCGGCCCCGTTCCCGTACTCCTACGGCTACCAGAATCTGCCCACGGTCCCGGCCCCGAGCACGACCGGTGCAGGCCTGGCCGCCGAAGCCGTACCCGAACTCGCGGCCCGGCCCCTGGTCATCGCCCGCTCACTACAGGCCAGCGCAGCGCCTGGCCCAGGCGGTCCAGTCGAGCTTGGCACCGAACCAGTCTCGGCGTCGGTGCCCCTGCCCGGCGAGACACAAAATGCGGTCGCGCGGCTGACCGAGCGTGCCGTCGGCACCGAGGCGCCCCGCGTGATCCTTCGCCTCGAGGGCATCACCGCCGACGGGCCCCCCGGTAATTACGAGATCTACCTGAACTACCCTGAGGCCGACCGGCGGACGGCCGGCTCGGTGCCGCACTACGTGGGACTGCTGGCCGGCTTCGGAGCCGACCATCACCACGAGCATGATCAAGGCGACGATGACGGCGGAGGTCAGCACGGCCTGAGCGCGAGCTTCGATATCACTCGCATCGTCGGTTACCTGCGCGCCAGCGGCGGCTGGGACGAGAACCGGGCCACGATCACGTTCGTCCCCGCGGCACGACCGCGCGCAGGTTTCGAGCTCAGGACGAGCGGGCTGCACGTCGGGAGCATAAGCATCGAGACCGTATAGATCTGTGCTCGCCAGCGTCCTGACCGGCCGTCAGGGCGCCGCGGCTTAGGCCCGGGCGGAACATCAGCTGGGTGCCGATTGTTCTTGCGGCATGATCGAGGGCCGGTTTGCTGAGCTGATTGCCGGGCAGCGGCAGGGAGTGCTGGTCACCCTCAGGAAAGACGGGTGGCCGCAGCTGTCCAACGTGAACTATGCCTGGTACGCGGGGGAGCAGACCATCAAGATCTCCACCACCGATGACCGGGCCAAGACGCGCAACATGCGTCGCGACCCGCGGGTCAGCTTCCACGTCACCAGCGGCGACTTCTGGTCCTACGTCGTCGTGGACGGGCCCGCCGAGCTGTCGGCGGTGGCCCGGGACCCGCACGACGCGGCCGTGGAGGAGCTGATCGACCTGTACCGCGCGGTGCAGGGCGAGCACCCGGACTGGGATGACTACCGGGCGGCCATGGTCCGTGACCGGCGCCTGGTCGTCCGGCTGCGGGCCGACCGGGCCTACGGGATGGTTCACCGCGCCTGAAGGTGCGCACAGACGGTGCGCAAGGTGCGATTGCGCCGGGCAATTCCTGGCTTCCGGGCCGGTGACGGGAGGCTTCATGAGGACCAATGGGTTGCCGTCAACGCGCGTAAGCTGGGTCGATGCTGTCTGACTCCTTCGGGCGGATCGCCACTGATCTGCGCGTATCGCTCACCGACCGGTGCAACCTGCGGTGTGCCTATTGCATGCCGCCCGAAGGTCTCGACTGGCTTCCCGCTCCAGAGCAGCTGACCGACGACGAGGTCGTGCGCCTGATCCGGGTCGGGGTCGAGCTGCTCGGAATCCGCGAGATCAGGTTCACCGGCGGGGAGCCGCTGCTGCGGCGCGGGCTGGCCGGGATCATCGCCCGCACGGCGGAGCTGCGCCCGCGCCCGGAGATCTCGCTGACCACCAATGCCATCGGACTCAAGCGCAGCGCCGCGGCCCTGCATGCGGCCGGGCTCGACCGGATCAACGTGTCGCTGGACACGCTGCGGCCGGAGACGTTCCGCAAGCTCGCCCGGCGGGACCGGCTGCCGGACGTGCTCGACGGCCTGGTGGCAGCGGCCGCGGCCGGGCTCGGGCCGGTCAAGGTCAACGCGGTGCTCATGCGGGACCTGAACGACGACGAGGTCGTGCCGCTGCTCAGGTTCTGCCTCGAGGCCGGCTACGAGCTGCGGTTCATCGAGCAGATGCCGCTGGACGCCCAGCACGGCTGGAAACGGGCTGAGATGGTGACGGCGGAGGAGATCCTCGCCGCGCTCGGCCGCGAGTTCACCCTGACCCCCGATGACCCGCGGCGGCGGGGTTCCGCCCCCGCCGAGGCGTTCCTGGTCGACGGCGGCCCGGCCCGGGTCGGCGTCATCGCCTCGGTCACCCGGCCGTTCTGCGGGACCTGCGACCGGGTCCGGCTGACCGCCGACGGCCAGGTCCGGAACTGCCTGTTCGCCCGGACGGAAAGCGACCTGCGCGGCCCGCTGCGCGCCGGGGCGAGTGACGTCGAGCTGGCCGAGGCATGGCGGCGGGCCGTCGCGGTGAAACTGCCCGGGCACGGCATCAACGACCCCTCGTTCCTGCAGCCCGACCGCCCGATGTCCGCCATCGGCGGGTAGCGCGGCCCTGCTCGGCTTCCTGGCCGAGCACCTGCGCTTACCGGCTGTCGCCCGGACGGTAGGCCGGGCCGTGCGCCTCGTGGGCGTCCTCGCAATGCTGCTCGCTGACCACGATCACGCCGGGTGCGGCCGGCAGGCCAGCGTGGTCGACCTGCAGGGTGGCATGCGTGATGCCGTACTCGCGGCTCAGGTAGGCCTCCAGGTCGGCCCGGACCGCGTGGCAGTCCTCGCCCGGCGCGACCAGCACGTGCGCGGACGCGGCGGGCATGCCCGAGGTGATCTCCCAGATGTGCAGATCATGGACCTCGGTGACGTGCGGGCGGGCCGCCATGGCCGCGCCGACCGCCGCCGGGTCGAGCCCGGCCGGAGCCGCCTCGAGGAAGATCCGCCCGGACCGCTTGATCAGCCCGGCGCCCGCCTGCACCATCAGTGCCACCACGACCAGCGTCGCGATGGCGTCGGCCCGGGCAAATCCCGTCAGCACGATGACCGCCCCGGCCACCGCGGTCGCCGCGAACGCGTACAGGTCGGTGACGATGTGCCTGAACGCCCCGGCGAGGTTGAGGCTCCGCGGTGCGCCGTGGCCGCCTCCCGCCCGGACGATCAGCAAGGTGGCCGCCACGTTGACCACCACGCCGGCCAGCGCGACGGCGAGCACCGTGCCGCCGGCCACCGCGGGGGGCGTCACCAGGTGCCGGATCGCGGTATAGCCGAGCCAGGCGGCGAGCAGCACCAGCGTGATGCCGTTGGCCTGCGCGGACATGATCTCGGTGCGCTTGAGGCCGTAGGTGTATCCGCCGGCCGGCGGCCGGGCGGCTAGCCGCGCGGTGACCAGCACGAGCGCGATGGAGGCGGCGTCGGTCAGCATGTGCGCGGCGTCGGAGATCAGCGCGAGCGAGTGCGCGGCCACGCCCGCGATGACCTCCCCGGCCATGAAGGCGAGGATCAGCGCCAGGGCACCGGACAGCCACCTGGCGTCCGCGCCGGACGCCGGGCCGTGCGCGTGCCGGTCAGTTCCCGCCACCATCTGACGATATCTTCACCGATCAGGGACAGGTAAGAGCGGCCAATCCGGCAGGAGGCGACGTGGGGACACTAGAAGGTAAAGGTGCTCTGGTGACGGGCGGGTCACGAGGGATAGGCCGGGCGATCGTGAAACGGCTGGCCGCCGACGGGGCCACGGTGGTGTTCAGCTACCTGCAGAACGAGGCCGCCGCGCGGAAGGTGGTCCGCGAGGTCGCCGAGGCCGGCGGACGGGCGTTCGCCGTGCAGGCCGACCAGGGCAGCCTGGAAGACCTGCGGCGGCTGGCCGGACAGGCCGATGAGCACCTGGACGGGCTGGACGCCGTGGTCATCAACGCGGCCGGCGGCCTGCCGGGAATGATCGACGACGTGACCGAGGACGTCTACGACCGGTTCATGGCGGCCCACGCGAAGGGCCCGTTCTTCCTCATTCAGCACGCGGGCCGTGCGCTGCGCGACGGTGGCCGGATCATCGCGATCTCCACCCTCAACACCCGCCTTCATCCGCCCGGCGGTGCGCTGTACACCGGGGCCAAGGGCGCGCTGGAGAACTTCACGGCGGTGGCGGCGCTCGAGCTCGGCGGCCGCGGGATCACCGCGAACATCGTCTCGCCCGGCGCCACTGAGACTGAGTTGCTGCGGGCCGCGAACCCGGGTGAGACGTTCGAGGACGATGTGGCCCGGACCGCGCTCAGGCGGCTCGGCCAGCCGGAGGACATCGCCGCCGTGGTGGCCTTCCTGGCCGGCCCCGATTCCGGCTGGATCAGCGGCCAGAACCTGTCCGCCGACGGTGGCTTCCTGCCCTGACCGTAGGCTGTGCTCATGAGCACCCTGGAGGAATGGACGGCGACTGTCTGCGCGGATCTCGGGCTCGACCCCAGCTCCGCCGACCTGAGGGCCGTGCTTGACCTCACCCGCGACGTCGCCCACGGCGTGGCCAGGCCCGCCGCGCCGCTCACCGCCTACCTGGTCGGCGTGGCGGTCGGCCGCGGCCTGGCACTGCCGGACGCGGCCGGGCGGATCACGGCGCTCGCGGCCGGCTGGGGCGGCCCGACCGAGGAAGAGGCCTGAGTCCAGCGCACCCGGGACCGAACGGTCCTGCCTGATGCCCTGCCGGCCGTCGCCGTGCTCGGTCGCCATGACGCTGGCGCGGCTGAATTTCCGTCCGGGCCGGCCTGACCCGGCCCGTCGCCGCAGGCCGCGCGGCACGGTTACCGGACTCTTACAGATCTTCTCATCTCCCGGCGCCCGGAGGCCGCCCTCCTCTAAGACAGTGTCACGGGGCGGACGCAGGACGAGCGAAGGGCGGTTATGACTCCCGAATCCAAGCGGGCCACCGAATCTGAGAGCGGCAGCGAATCCGGCCGAAGCGGCGAAGCTCAGCCGTTCCCGCGCACGACCAGACGCGGAGTACTGCTGGGGGTAGGCCTGGTCGGCCTCGGCGGGACGCTAGTCGGCTGCAGCACTGCGGCTGTGCCTTACGACGCCAACGAGGCGGGGGTAGTAGAACAGGACGGCGCTCCCGCACAGGCTGCCATGCCGAGTTCCGGCGCCATGCCTGGTTCCGGCGCCATGCCGAGTTCCGGCGCGATGTCGAGTCCGGGGAACATGCAGTCCAGCCCCGCGCCGTCGAGCAGCGCGAAGAAAGACGCCAAGCTCACCGGCATCGTGCTCGGCGCCGCCAGCGAGATCCCCGTCGGCGGCGGCAAGATCTACACCGCCGCGAAGGTCGTCGTGACCCAGCCGACGCGCGGCCAGTACAAGGCTTTCAGCGCGGTGTGCACGCACGTGGGCTGCATTATGAGCGAGGTCGCAAACGGCACCATCGACTGCCCCTGTCACGGCAGCGAGTTCAAGATCACCACTGGCGCCGTGGTGACCGGCCCGGCCCCCGCCCCGCTGCCGAAGAAGCAGATCAAGATCGTGAACGGCCAGGTCGTCCTGCTGTAGCCCGGCCTCGCGCTCTAACCCCGGCCCCGCGTGATCATGTGACAATGGGCGCCAGAAATGACGCCTAACGACACATGATCACGGATCCTGGCAGGATGGTGGGCGTGGGCTCGCTGATGCTGCTTGATACCGCGTCGCTGTACTACCGTGCGTTCTTCGGGGTGCCGGATACCGTCCGGGCGCCGGACGGCACCCCGGTCAATGCGGTGCGCGGGCTGCTCGACACGATCGGCCGGCTGGTGCGGGCCAGGCAGCCCAGCCGGCTGGTCGCCTGCCTGGACGCGGACTGGCGGCCGGCCTTCCGGGTTGCCGCGGTGCCCTCGTACAAGGCGCACCGGCTCGCCGCCGACGGCACCTCGGAGGAGACACCGCCCGCGCTGGCCACGCAGATCCCGGTGATCGAAGAGGTGCTGCACTCCTCCGGGCTGGCGGTCGCCGGGCAGCCCGGGTTCGAGGCGGACGACGTGATGGCCACGCTCGCCGCCCGGTCGGCCGGCCCGGTGGACGTGGTCACCGGTGACCGGGACCTGTTCCAGCTCGTCGACGACGCACGGGGCGTCCGGGTCATCTACACCGTGCGCGGGTTGCTCAACATGGACGTGATCGACGAGGCGGCGGTGACCGCGAAGTACGGCATCCCGGGCCGCGCCTACGCCGACTTCGCCGCGCTGCGCGGCGACCCGAGCGACGGGCTGCCCGGCGTGCCGGGCGTGGGGGAGAAGACCGCGGCTGCGCTCATCAACACGTTCGGCAGCATCGAGGAGATCACCACCGCCCTAGACGCGGGCCACGGCGGGTTCCCGCGCGGCAGCCGGGACAAGCTCGAGAAGGCCAGGGACTACCTGGACGTCGCCCTGTCGGTGGTCAAGTGCGCCGACGACGCCCCGCTGCCCGACATCGACGGGAAGCTGCCGGTGGTGCCGGCCGATTCCGGCCGCCTGAAGGAGCTTGGCGAGCGGTGGGGCCTCGGATCCTCGCTGAGCCGGTTCGTCACCGCGGTTTCACAGCCCTAGCGTCGCGGGCCTAACATCGATCAGGTGACGATGGACGAACTGTATCCCGCAGGCCGGCTCGACCAGGTGCGCGAGGCGGTCGGCGCGGCCGGGCTCGACGCCGTGCTGCTGACCCCTGGCCCGGACCTCAGGTACGTCACCGGCTACGACGCCAAGCAGCTCGAGCGGCTGACCTGCCTGGCGGTCCCGGCGGAAGGCGACCCGGCGTTGTTCGTGCCGCGCCTGGAGCTGGCTGCGGCGCAGGCCTCCCCGGCCGGCTCGCTCAGCCTGGAGACGATCCCCTGGGAAGAGACCGACGACCCGTTCCGGCTGGTGGCGGACAGGCTCGGGAGCGTCTCGGCGGTCGGCCTGTCCGACCGGATGTGGGCGCTTTCGGTGCTGAAGTTCCGCGACGTGCTGCCCGGCGCGCGCCTGGCGCTGGCCGGCGGCGTGCTGCGGGCGCTGCGGATCAGGAAGACCCCGGCCGAGGTCGCGGCCCTCCGGGAGGCAGGCGCCGCCATCGACCGCGTGCACGCGCGCGTCCCCGGCTGGCTGCGGCCCGGGCTGACCGAACGGGCCGTGGGTTCGATGATAACCGAGGCAATCCTTGCCGAGGGACACGCCACCGTGGACTTCGTGATCGTCGGATCCGGACCGAATGCCGCGAGCCCGCACCATGAGGTCTCGGACCGCGTGCTGGCCGCCGGGGACGTCGTCGTGGTCGACATCGGCGGCACGATGCCGTCCGGGTACTGCTCGGACAGCACCCGAACCTACGCCCTCGGCGAGCCGCCGGCCGAGTTCACCGCCTACTACAAGGTCCTGTACGACGCTCAGGAAGCGGCGTGCGCGGCGGTGCGGCCCGGCGTGACGGCGGAATCGGTCGACGCGGCCGCGCGCGAGCCGATCACCAGGGCCGGCTTCGGCGAGGCGTTCTTCCACCGGACCGGACACGGCATCGGGCTCGAAGCGCACGAGGACCCCTACATCGTGGTCGGCAACAGCGAGCCGCTCGAGCCGGGCATGGCGTTCTCGGTGGAGCCCGGGATCTACCCCGGGCCGCACGGCGCCCGGATCGAGGACATCGTGGTCTGCACCGAGGACGGCTGCGAGCGGCTGAACCACACGCCGCGCGAGGTGGTGGTCGTCGGCTAGGGGCGCTCCGGGGACCCGCCCGGGGGATCGGTACGGTCCTGGTTCTCGGCCAGGAAGCGCTCGAACTGGGCGGCCAGCTCGTCGGCGGTGGGCATGGCCTCGCCGTCGGCCAGCAGGCCGACCGCCGCGTCTGGCCCGGTTTGCTGGCTCTCGGCCGTGGTGTCGTACTGCTGCTCCAGCGCGCGGACCAGCTCCGCGACCTCCGCCGACTCCTCGACCTGCCGCTCGATCGCCTCGTTGGTGCGGTCCGCGGCCTCGCGGAGCTCGGCGTCGGGCAGGTCGAGCCCGGTGGAGGTGGTCACCGAGCCGAGCAGGGCCAGCGCAGCCGGGGGATAGACGGCCTGGGCCAGGTAGTGCGGCACCTGCACGGCGAAGCCGAGCGCGTCCCGCCCCGCCTCGCCGAAGCGCAGCTCGAGTAGGGCAGGCGCGCTGCCCGGCACCTGGATCCGGCTCGCCAGCCGCTGGTGGCCGGTCAGCAGTTCCTCGCGGGTGGCGTGCGCGATCACCCCGAGCGGCCGGGTGTGCGGCATCCCGGCCGGGATGCCGAGGAAGCTGATCACGGTACCAGTGTCGAGCCGGGTCGCGATGTCCAGCACGGCCTTGGTGAACAAGTCCCACTCATGATCAGGCTCCGGTCCCGTCAACAGCAGGAAGGGGCGCCCGCCCTGGTCATGCAGCAGGTGCAGGGCCAGCTCCGGAGGGTCATAGCTCTCCCACCGGCTGTTGTCGTAGGTCATCAGCGGGCGCCGTGACCGGTAGTCGATCAGCCTGTCGGTGTCGAACCGCGCCACGGTCTCGTGCGGGAAGGCGCGCAGCAAGTGCTCGGCGAGCAGGCGGCCCGCGGTCCCGGCATCGATGAAGCCCTCCAGGTAGTGCAACATCGGTGCGCCTGCGATGTCGGGCGCGGCCGGACCGAGCTCGTAGAGTTCCTCCGGATTCCGCTGCATCCTTACAGTTTCCCACGGACCGCTGACTGCTGCGGCCCGGGCACCGAGGTGGCGCCCGGGCCGCTGACGTCCGGGTGGAGGCCAGAGCCTAGGCCGAATGCTCCGCCAGGCTGGCCGAGGCCTTCGGGTGACCGATGGACAGGCCGCTGGCCGGGTCGAAGAACTGGAGGTTGCGCGTGTCGACGCCGAGCTCGATCGTCTGCCCGGGCTTAGCCTGGCTACGTGCCGAAACGCGGGCCATCCACAGCGACTTGCCGCCGACCAGCGCGGACGCCGCCTCCTCTGCGTCATCGTCGGTGTCGGCCGCCTTGGTGAGGCTAGCGTGCTCGACGGGTGGCGCGTCGATGGTGAAGATCACGTGGATCTCGGTGCCGAGCTCCTCGGTGATGCCGGTGGTGACTCGCATGGTTCCCCACTGGTTGTCGCCCAGGTCGGCATCCTCGAAGTCAGAGGGCCGGATGCCGAGGATGACCTTCTTGCCGAAGTAGTCCGCGAGCCCGTGCTTGGCTTCCATCACGGCGGGCGGCACCGCGAGCTTGTAACCGGCGAATGTGACCGCCGGGCCACCGTCACGGACCAGTTCCGCGGTGACGAAGTTCATCGCGGGCGAGCCGATGAAGCCGGCCACGAACAGGTTCACCGGCGACTCGAAGAGATACTGTGGCGTGTCCACCTGCTGCAGCTGCCCGTCCCGCAGCACGCAGACGCGGTTGCCGAGCGTCATGGCCTCGATCTGGTCGTGCGTCACGTAGACGGTCGTGACGCCGAGCCGCTCGTGCAGCTGTTTGAGCGAGCCCCGCATGGACACGCGCAGCTTGGCGTCCAGGTTGGACAGCGGCTCGTCCATCAGGAAGGCCTGCGGCTCGCGGACGATGGCGCGGCCCATCGCGACCCGCTGCCGCTGGCCGCCGGACAGCGCGGCCGGCTTGCGCTTGAGGTACTGCTCGAGGCCGAGCATCTGGGCGGCCTCGTCGACCCGGCGCTTGATCTCATCCTTGGGCGTCTTCCTCAGCTGCAGGCCGAACGCGAGGTTCTGCTCGACGGTCATGTGCGGGTAGAGCGCGTAGTTCTGGAACACCATGGCGATGTCCCTGTCCTTCGGAGGCAGGTCGTTGACCACCCGGTCGCCGATCTGGATCGTGCCGCCGGTGATCTCCTCGAGCCCGGCGATGGACCGCAGCGCGGTGGACTTGCCGCACCCGGAGGGACCGACGAATACCATGAACTCGCCGTCTTTGACGTCAAGGCTCAGGTCGTTAACGGCCTTGACGCCGCCTGCGTACGCTTTTTCCACGTGATCCAAGATGATCTGTGCCATGCCGGCAGCGTAACCTCGGCGTGACCTGCTGATAAGTACGCGAACGGCGATGTTACATTAGTGTAAACGTCGTTATTTTTTCGTTATATTGTGATGAAGTCGCAGCGTGCAACCGTTGGCGCTAACGTGACCACGTGGAAGAGATCGACCGCAGGATCGTGTCGTTGCTGACCCGCAATGGCCGGATGAGCTTCACCGAGCTGGCCAGGCAGGCCGGGCTCTCCGTGTCCGCGGTACACCAGCGGGTACGCAGGCTCGAGCAGGACGGCGTGATCAAGGGCTATGTCGCCGTGTTCGACCCGGATGACGTGGGCCTGCCGCTGACGGCCTTCGTGTCCGTCAAGCCGTTCGACGCCGCTGCCCCCGATGACCTGCCGCAGCGGCTCGAGCACCTGACGGCGATCGAGGCCTGCCACAGCGTCGCAGGCGACGAGAACTACATCCTCAAGGTGCGGGTGACGTCCCCGGCCGCGCTCGAAGACCTGCTCCAGCAGATCCGCACCATCGGCGGCGTCTCCACCCGGACCACCGTGGTCCTCAGTACCCCCTACGAGAACCGCCCGCCCGACATCTGACCCAGTCAGCGGCCCGTCGCGCGGAGGCCATCGAGCATGATGGTCAAGAGCCTCTCGGCCCGTTCCGGAGTTTTCTCCGTGCTCACTGTCACCCCGTGCACCAGCCGCATCACGTCCGTGGCGTCCACGTCCGGCCGGATGGCGCCGGCCTGCTGCGCGTTCGCCAGCAGCCGTTCGGTGGTCTGGCGCATCGCCATCCAGCAGGAAGAGATCAGCTCCGACTCGATGCCGACCGCCTCGATCAGCGCGTGCGACAGGCCGCGCTTGGTCACCAGGTAACCGGCCAGTGAGCGCACCCAGCCGCTGAAGGCCTGCTCGGGTGGCAAGGTCTCGATCAGCGCGTCCCCTTCTCCGCAGACCATGCCCACCTGGCTGCGGAACACGGCAGCCTGCAGGTCGAGCCGGGTGGGGAAGTGCCGGTAGAGGGTGCCGATGCCCAGCCCGGCGCGCCGGGCGATGTCCTCGAGTGGCGCGTCGGCGCCCTTCTCCGCGAACGCGGCCGTAGCGGCGGCGATCAGCCGGGCATGATTCTGCCGCGCGTCGGCGCGCAACTGCTCGGCGGGCCGCGGCGGCACCTGGTCAGATGTCCTGGTCATTGCTATCAGGTTAACGGGCTTCGGGATGGGCCTGTCTCGGCGGTCGGCATGTGCGGGGTGCCGAGACTAGCGTGACTAATAGGCTTGCAAAACGGAGGCTGCCTCCGTATAGTAACCGGAGTAGACCTCCGCTTCATTCCCGATCGTACCGCCCGGCCAGCGGCCTGTCAGCCACCGGAGGCCTGCCTCAACCGCATCGATGCTCCATCGTCGTCGCCTGGACGGCATCAATGTCCCATCGTTGCGGCCGCGAGATCGCATGACCAGACAACCAGGGAGGCATCGTGTCTTCTTCGCATGCTCCGTATGGGGCTGCAGGTGCGCCAGGGGCCAACGGGGACCGTGCGCGCGACGGGCGTCCGGGATCGCCGAGACGCGGCTCCGGGCGGCCCGGGATCGCGCTGGCCATCATGCTCAGCGCCCAGCTCATGATCATCCTGGACATGACGGTGGTGAACATCGCCCTGCCGCATATCCAGGCCAACCTGCACTTCTCCGCGACCAGCCTGTCCTGGGTGCTGAGCGGATACACGCTGACGTCAGGCGGCCTGCTGCTACTCGGGGGCCGGGCCGGCGACATTCTCGGCCGGCGGCGGATGTTCATCGCCGGCATCAGCCTGTTCACCCTCGCCTCGCTGGCCGGAGGGCTCGCGACCACCGCGGGCCTGCTGCTGGCCGCCCGGGCCCTGCAGGGCGTGGGCGGGGCGCTCGCCTCACCCGCCGTCCTGGCGCTCATCGTGACCAGCTTCCCCGAGGGCCGGGAGCGGACCCGCGCGCTCGGCATCTACATGGGCGTGATCACCGGTGGTTCCTCACTCGGCCTGGTGCTGGGCGGGGTGATCACCGAGTGGCTGTCCTGGCGATGGGTGCTGTTCATCAACGTGCCGATCGGCCTGGCGGTGGTGGCGATCGCACCGCTGTTCGTCGGCGAGACGCCGCGACTGCCCGGCCGCTTCGACCTGGCCGGCGCGCTGACCGCCACCGCGGGGGTGAGCGCGCTGGTGTACGGGTTCATCCGGGCCGCGGCCAACGGCTGGGGCGACCATCTGGCAATGGCCGCGTTCGGCGCCGCCTTGGTCCTGCTCACGCTGTTCGTGGTCACCGAGACGCGGGCCCGCCAGCCGATTACCCCGCTGCGCCTGTTCACCGACGTCAGCCGGGCCGGCTCGTTCATCGCCCGGCTGCTGCTCATCGCGGGCATGTTCGGGGTGTTCTTCTTCCTCACTCAGTTCCTGCAGAAGATCATGGGCTTCAGCCCGCTCCGCGCGGGAGTGGCGTTCCTGCCGATGACCTTCGCGCTGTTCGGGGTGTCCCGGCTGGCTCCGAGGCTGATGCCGCGGCTGGGCGCGAAGCCGCTGATGATCGCCGGGATGCTGCCCGCCATCGCCTCGATGGCCTGGCTGTCACGGGTAACGCCTGCCACCGGCTACTGGTCAGGCATCTTCGGCCCGATGCTGCTGATCGGCGTCGGCATGGGACTGGTGTTCGTGCCGCTGACCACCGCGTCACTGGCCGGCGTACCAGCGGCGGACTCCGGGGCCGCGTCCGGCCTGGTGAACATGCTCCAACTGGTGGGCGGCGCCCTGGGCCTCAGCGTGCTGGTGGCGGTGTACGGCACCGCGTACCGGCATGCGGCCGGCCACCCGCTGGCGGGTCTGAGCCCGCTCGCCCAGTCGCAGTACATGGTCACTCACGGCATCGCAACCGCGTTCGGCTTCGCCGCCATCCTCAACGTGTGCAGTCTGCTGGTCATCATCACCTTGATCAGGACCTCCAGGCTCGCCCCCGCTCCCGCACCCGCCCCTCGGCCGCAAGAAGAGGCCGTCGCCTCCTAGCCGCCACCGCGTCCTGGCCGACGTGATACCCGGCTCGCGGGCCAGCGGCGATAAGGCGACGGGGAAGACCCGGTCCGGCGGGACGCCGGGCACGTGAGTGCCGCTGGGCACGATCGCGGCCGTGCCCTTGTAGACCCGCATCGCGGCCGTGACCAGCCGGAGCGGCGCGGCCACCAGCGTGGCGCCGGTTAGCAGGGTCAGATCGAGCAGCGAGGTGTAGGCCTGTCCGTCGCCGCAGGGCGGAGCCGCGACCACGACGTCACGGTGGGTCAGCTCGCCGGCCGAGCCCGGGCCGGGGCCACTGTCCTGCGCTGCCAGGCCGTGCTGGTCCGCCCGGCCGTCAACCTCCGGTCGGCCAGGCTCATCCACCGGACCGTGCCCATCCACCGGACCGTGCTCGTCGGGCTGACCGTGCCGGGCTGACTCGAGCAGGGAGCTGAACGGGGTCGTGCCCGCCGCCTCGCCAAACGCGATGACCTGCCGCACCCGGGAACGGTCCGCGCCTTCGGTGGCGAGTTCAGCTAGCGGCGCCGAGGTGATCAGCAACCGCGCGCCGCAGGCGTTGAGCCGGGCGGCGATGTCCGCGGGGCTGGCGTCGGGGCCGATCAGGCAGGCAGCGGCTCCCGCCGCGCGGATGGCGTTGACCGCGATGGCGGCGCTGGCCGCGTCCGGGACGAACACGCCGGCCGTGTCTCCCTCCGCCAGGCCGCGCCGGCCGAGGCCGTGCGCCGCCGCCCGGACCGTCCAGGCGAACCGCGGCCAAGCGGTCACCGTCGCGTCGGTGGCGTCGATGAGGGCGGCCCGGTAGCCTGCCTTGTCCGCGAGCTCCAGGATGCTCATCGTCATCGTGCGGTGCGACATGCCCGCGCTCACGATGAGCGGGTCCGCCTCTACGCGCTCCCCGGTGCTGACGCCGCGTTCCATCAGGACCTCCCAGCCTGGTGTTGCAGCGGGCGGGTCCCGGTGTGGAACCGGGACCCGCCCGGCCGTCGGCGCAGGCTTGCTGGTCCCCGCCCCCCCTCGGGAACCAGCCGGCGGCCGGTTTAATTACCTGCCGCCGCCGTGCGCTGGCGACAGTTGAACGCTATGACGTAGCGGCCAGCGGCACATGCGCCGAAGTGTGTATTCCGGTGTGCATGTTGCCTGGCTTCCGAACCGGTCCCGCGTGCACATGTGCACGTCACCCTCACGCGGGCGGCTCGTGGCGGGTGGCCCATGAGGCAACTTGTGTACGCGAGGTGAAGCCGAGCTTGGCCAGGATGTTCGCCACGTGCCGGGCCGCGGTGGCCGGGCTGATCACCAGCTCGTCGGCGATCTCCCGGTTGGACAGCCCCTGGGCGATCAGCAGCACGATCTCGTGCTCCCGCCGGGTCAGCGGGCTGGGGGACCGGTGACCGCCGCCCGCGTCCCTGCTGGTAGGGGCGGGGCGCGATCCGGCCGTGCCCAGCAGCGCCGGGTCGGTCCAGGCAGGCTGCCCGGTTCCCGGGTCCCCTGACTCAGGCGCAGAGCCGAGCGCGACGCTGACGGCGTCTTCGGCCGTCAGCTCACGTCCCTCGGCGAACAACGCCGCGGCGGCCGATGCGCCGAGCCGGCCCCGGGCGAAGTCGAGTACCTCTTCGACCCTGGGGCCGATGCCCGTGCCGTGACCGAGGGACTCACGCAGCTGGCAAGCTGCGCCGGCTAGCCGGGCGGCCGGCTCCGGCTGCTGGCGCGCCGCCGCCAGCGCCGCGAACGCCTCGAGCCCACGGGCGATGCCAAGCCGCTGCCCGCACGCCTGGTTCAGCCGCAAGCTCTCCGCCAGGCTTTCGGCGGCCAGGCCGAAGTCGCCGCCGGCCACCGCGATCCAGCCGATGCCGGCCTGGCAGCGGGCGATCTCGGGCCAGGCGTCGAGCTCACGGAAGATCTCCATGGCGTCCTGGTAGTACCGGACTGCCATCTCGGCGTCGCCCCGGGCGCGGGCGAGCGTCCCCATCCCGTACTCGACCTGCGCGACACCCCAGCGGTTGTTGTCGCTCAGCACGTCCAGCGCGGCCTCATAGGCCCGCTGGGCCGATTTCAGCTTGCCCTGGCGCACCGCGATGGCCGCCTTGGCGGCCTGCGCGAGCCCGGCCTCCCAGTCGTTGCCCGCCACCTCGGCCGCTGCGAACGCCTCGTCGACGTACGCCACGGCCTCGCCGAACCGGCTCGCCCGCAGCGCGGCCTGGCCGATCACCCGCAGCGCGGTGGGCACCGGGAAGTCGTCGCCGCTGGCCCGGCTCAGCTCCAGGCTCTCCTGCGCGCAGCGCATCAGCGTGTCGTAGTCCTGCAGGTCGAAGGCCATCTCGGCGCGGCAGGCCAGGGCCCGGCCGCGCACCTGCGCGGGCACCTCGCCGGACGGGAGTACGAGGAACCGGTCGAGCCAGGTGGCCGCCTCGCGCGCGTCGCCGTGCGGCACCCACATGTTGCGCAGCCCGATGCACAGCCGCAGGCCCTCGCTGGCGTCATCGTGCGTCAGGCATGTGTTCAGCGCGATCCGGAAGTTGCCGTACTCGGCGATGCCGCGGCGGAACACCTCCCGGCGGACCGGCCAGGGCGGCTCGCCGCGGTTGAACATCCGGCCGGCCGTCTCTTCCACCAGCCCCAGGATGCAGTCCCGGTGCCGCAGCGACAGCACCGACTGCTCGCTGGCGGCGGCCAGCCGCTCGGCGGCATACTCCCTGATCGTGTCCAGCAGCCGGTACCTGGCGTCGCCCGCCGCCTCGCCGTCCAGGACGACCAGCGACTTGTCGATCAGCGAGATGAGCAGGCCGAGCACCGCGTCGGCCGGGATGGCCTCGTCCGAGCAGACCTGCTCGGCCATGTCCAGGTTCCAGCCGGAGAACACCGCCAGCCGGCGCAGCAGGATCTGCTCGGCCTCGTCCAGCAGCTCATAACTCCAGTCCACGGTGGCCCGCAGCGTCTGCTGCCGCAGTGGCGCGGTCCGGTCACCCGAGTTCAGCAGCTGGAACCGGTCGCGCAGCCGGTCGGCGATCTGCTCGACCGACAGAGCGCGCACCCGGGCGGCGGACAACTCAATGCCGAGCGGTATGCCGTCCAGCGTGCGGCACAGCCTGGCCACCGACGCCGTGTTGTCCTTGGTTAGCGTGAAGCCGGGCCGGGCGCCCGCGGCCCGGGCGGCGAACAGGCGGACGGCCTCGTGGGCCGCGAGTTCGGCGCCGTGGGCGTCGTCGGGCGGCAGGTCCAGCGGCGGCACCCGCCAGACGGTCTCGCCCCGGACCCGCAGCGGCTCCCGGCTGGTCGCGATGATCCGCAGCCACGGGCACCGGGCCAGCAGCAACTGCACCAGCGTCGCGCAGTCGCTCACCTGGTGCTCGCAGGTGTCCAGGATCAGCAGCATGCGCCGCGAGCGCAGCGCCTCGGCCAGCGTCTGCGCCAGCGGCACCCCCTGCTCCTCGCGGATCCCGATCGTAGTGGCGACGTGCTGAGCGGTCTGGCCGTGCCAGTCGGCCAGCTCGACCAGCCAGGCCTCGTCCAGGGCCTGTTCGCCGGTGTCGGAAGGTCCCGGCCCGGGATTCTCCGTCCCCGGGTGTTCTGTGCCGCCGATGACGTCGCGGGCCAGCCGCACCGCGAGTCGTGTCTTGCCGATACCGCCGGGGCCGCTGAGGGTCAGCGCGCGGACCTCGCTGAGGAGCTTGGCCAGCTCGGCAAGATCACGCTCACGACCGATAAAGCTGTTCGGCTCCGCTGGCAGGTTGCCGCTGAGGATCGCGGTGGCGGACTGCATTGGGCCTCTGGAGATCTCACGCTTGATAAAGGGGACAACTAGAGTCTCTCACCGTATCTGTTCGCCCGCAGCGTAGGTGGTCAGTTGACCGCCTCGATAACAACCGGAACGGCTTCGGTGTACCGGACGCGACCGTAGTACATCACCTTCACCAGCGCCCACCACTGCGCGTTACGTGCGGTAGCCGGCACGCTCGCGGCGAAGCGCAGCACCGTGCTCGTCCCCGGCGCGATGCTGAAGCCCTGCGCCAGCGGCCCGAGCATCTCCCAGGTGCCGAACGGGGAGACCAGCTGCGCCTCGCCGTGCAGCTCCGACGCCAGCCCGCTGGTCACGCGGACCAGCAGCTCGCCCTGACCGCCAGGGGCCAGGCGCAGCTCGGGGGTGAGCACGGCCAGGTCCACCTCGGCCGCTCCCGCGCTGTAGTCGGCCTGCATCAGCTCGAGCGTCTCCTCGGGCGGCAGATCCGGATCGGGCCAGCGGCGCTCGCCGACCGCCACCATGGCGGTGTCCTCGACCACGTGCCCCAGGTCGTCGCGGATCCGCGCGGCCACGAAATACCGTCCCGTCGCGGTGCCCGGCGGCACCCGCACCGCCAGGTCCCAGGCCGCGTAGCCGCCGGGGGCCAGCTGATAGCGCAGGTCCGCCGCTGGGACGACGGTCACCTCGGCCGGCGTGACCAGTTCCACGACCCCGGAGGCGGGTTCGGCCCCGCAGCCCACGGTCAGCGTCAGCGCCGTCACCTCGTCCGGTTCGGCCAGGGCAATCCTGACCGGGGAGAAGTGCACCGCCACCGGCAAGTTCCCGGCCGGAGCCGCCCCCTTCCCGTGCAGCCAGTACCGCGCATAAACAGGCTGCACCCCAAGAGGGGTCTGGGAGGCTGGGTCCCCCCCAAGGGGCGCCTGAGGGGCCAGCGGGACCTGAGGGCCAAGCGGGGTCTGGGAGGCAAGCGGGACCTGAAGGGCCAGCGGGACCTGAGGGGAAATCGGGGTCTGGGGGGATGGGTCCCCCCCAAGGGGGGTCTGGGGGGATGGGTCCCCCCAGGAGCGGGGGGGTCTGGGGGGGTCGTCCCCCCGGACTAGCACAGTCACTGTGCTGAAAGCCGACATATCGACAAATATGGTGCCGTCCTGCACCGGGAGGGGAGCGCCGTCCGACTCCTCGAGCAGATCGGTGAGCCAGGCCGCCGAGACCTCGCCCTGGCCGAGCCGCACCCGCGCCGTGGTGGGCCGCCCGCTGGTCTCCCGCAGCCGCACGGTGATGGTGGCGTCTTCGGTCGCCGCGTCCGTCAGGGCCAGTGTCCGCCCTGCGGCGAGCGGGTTCCCGCGCGGCTTCAGCGTGCCGACCGTGACCGTGGCCGGTTCCACCGACAGCCCTGCGCCCGGCTGCTGGCCGGCTCCCGGCTGCGGCCCGGCCCCGCCTGTCACGGCGATCAGGTCGTGGTTGTAGTCCTCGGCGATGAGGTTGAAACCGGCGGTCCGCCAGTCGCCGGGGCCCGAGGCGAGCGCGTACTCGAACGTGTGGCTCCAGTGCTGCCAGGCGAAACTGCTGCCGTCCGGCGCGGTGCGGCGATCCCCGTCGATCCAGATCCCGGACGGCCACGCGCTGCACGAGCGCATCAGCGACATGTGCAGCGTCCCGTCCGGCGTGACGACGCAGCCGGGCGTGCCCCGGTTCAGCACCGCCACCGACCGGTCCGCCAGCGGCACCGGCCGGAACCCTTCGACCCCGTCCCCGGGTCCCGCGTCAGCGAGGTCGCCGGCGTCCACCACCGCGTCGGCCAGGTCCCCGGCCAGGGCGGTGACCGCCGCGGCCAGTTCGGCGGATCCGGCGCCCGCCACGATCAGCACCGGCAGGTCGCCGGCCCCGCGCACGTCGGCGTCCGGCCCGAACGCGTCCGCCCGGTCCCGCGTGGCCGGCACCCACAGCCGTGCCATCGGTGAACCCGCGTCCAGCCGGGCAGCGAGCGCCTTGGCGTACCCGGGCCCGGCGGCGGCCAGCACCTCGGCGGTGAACGGGTTCACCTCGGGGCCGCCGACCGCGATCCTGACGTCAGGCAGGTTGGAGTCCGCGTCGATCCCGCCGTACCTGGACCCGTCGGCCTGGCTGCACGTCGCGGTCACGCCCGTCGCGGCCAGCGCGACCAGCAGTTCCCTGAGCGTGTCACGCAGGTCGTTCGGCAGCAAAGGACAGACGACCTCGGCCACCCCGATCGCCTGGGTCAGCCCGCGCGGGTCCCCGGTGCGGACCCGCGCGGTGGAGCCGACCCCGAACCACTGATGAGCGGGGTTGTCCAGGGTGTACCAGTGGTCCGCCGAGTCCACGTCCACGACCCCGAAGGACCTTCCGACCACGGCCGTCGCCGTCTGGTAGACCGGCAGCCCGCCCGGCACGTCGGCCGGGAAACGGACCCGGAGCAGCCGGTCGCGCCCGCGGTAGGAGTCCACCTGAGTGCGGAACTCGACCCGTTCCCGCTCCGCGTAATCCCACAGCAGCGTCTCCTGGGTGACCTCGAGCCCGTCGAGGGTGAACGAGGCGAGCAGCCGGGATCCCGCCTCGCACCGTTCCGCCCGCACCCTGGCCGTCAGCGACGAGGACCCCGTGCCCGGGCCCTTGGGCGACAGGTGCCACGGACCCTCCCCGTGCCGGGGGTGCTGCGCGTACTCGTCCTGGATCACCAGTTCGTTGCCCGGCCCGGCGAGCACGCTGGTGCCGGTGCGCTTGTCGGTGATGCTGACCGTCCCGCCCCGCGCGGGATCCGCGGTGACCAGGTATATGGCGTTCTCGATCGCCGTCCCGGACGCTTCACGCCACTGCGAAGCCGGGGTCTGCGTCGCCCGCAGCCGGTAGGTCCGCAGCCCGAGCGCGGGCACGGCGAGGGCCGGGAACGTCAGGGTCACCTCGGCCAGGGACCCGTCCGGCCGCCGCCGGACCCCCTCGGCCACCGACGGCACCAGCGCCCCGCCATCGTCCCGCACCTCCAGCCAGTGGGTGCCGTCCTGGCGTACCTGCACGGTGACCCGCGCCATCCCGTCCCGCCGCCGCGCCAGGCCGTTGACGACGCTCACCGTGAGGTCCGGGCCGGACCCGGCGCCCGGCCCGGCCAGGTGGGCGACCGCGTCGCGGCGGGCGGCCGAGCCGAGCTCCCAGGCCTCCCGCCAGCCGCCCAGCAGGTCCAGGTACACCTGGTCGGATTCCACGCCGGTGATGCCGTCGTGGTGCGCGCCGTAGGCCAGCAGCCGCCAGGCCTTGTCCAGTGCCGCGTGCGGGTACGGCGCGCCGGCCCGCCAGGCGAGGGTGGCGAGCCGTTCGGCCTCGGTGACCGCGGTCTCGATGGCGCGCTGCGCCTGCTTGGTGTCGATGTAGGAGACGTCCTTGCCGGTGTACACCGGGTTCATGTCCCTGGTCTGCGGGGTGATCCACGCGCCCGCATGGCCGCCGGAGGAGGCCTCGGCGCGGACGGCGTCGAAGAAATCGCGGGGCACGGCGGTGGTGAACCTGGGCCACACGTACCGCCGGTTCCAGTCCCGGTGGATGTCGGTCACCCAGCGGGCCGGGATGACGTGGTCCGAGCCGACCGGCAGCAGGACGTTCCGCGTGGTCGCGACCTGCGCCAGGCCGCGGAACTGCCCGTACGCCTCGAGTTCGGCGGCGGCCAGGTCCAGCAGGGTGTGCAGCCGCCAGCCCGCGCCGTAGTGGTGCGCCATGTAGGCGGTGAGCAGCCCGCGGCCATCCGGCGAGATCCACTCGAACTCGGTGCTGAACTGCATCCGCCGGTCGCCGCCCTCGGCCCCGGACGGGCCCCACTGGTGAAACGGCCCGCGGGCCCACGCCGACGAGGTCAGGCCGGCCGCGGCCATCAGGCCCGGATAGCCAGGATCGTGCCCGAACACGTCGAGCATCCACGCGCTGCGCGGGTCACCGCCGAACACGTCCCGCTGGAACCCGATGCCGTAGACGGCATTGCGGATGATGGCTTCGGCGCAGATCAGGTTGGTGCTCGGCTCGTTGTAGTTGCCGCCGACGATCTCCACCCGGCCTTCGGCCATCAGCCGCCGCAGGTCCTGGCGGTCCTGCGGGAAGGCATCGAAGTACGGCTTGAGGTAGTCGATCTCGGCCAGCACGAACTTGTAATCGGGGTCCCTCCTGGCCTTGTCCAGGTGCGTGCCGACCAGCTCGAACGCGCTCCGGACGTCCGGCAGCCTGCCGTCCTCGTCCGGCAGGCTGAGCCGGGTCTCGGTGAACTGGCCCTGGGTGTTCCACCACACCGGGTCGTAGTGGAAGTGGCTGACCATCCACATGGTCCAGCCCGGTTCGGCCACGGTGATGTCCGCTTCGGCCTGACTGCGCCCCGCCTCGCTGTCGAGGGTGACCGTGACCCGCCGCGTGCTGCCCGGCTGGTAGGGCGCGGCGATCTCCACGGGGACCTCGAAGGCCTTCTCTTCGCCGGGATTCAGATCATTGATCCCGAACGGGCCAGGGTCCCGCACTCCCGCCCCCTGCACGCCCAGGCGGGCGGAGGCCGCCCCTGGCTCCTCGTTCACCAGCGTGACCCGGACGACCTGCAGCGGACGCTGCGCGGTTCCCACGAACAAGTCTGTTGATTCGACGCTGACGATCCGCATCCGTTCATCGTTACATGCCTCCGGCCTGGAACTCGACCGGGGGAGCCCGAATCGGGCGGCTGATACTGTCCGTTTTCATGGCCATTCAGTGGTCCGGTCTGGGGCCGGAACTGCTCCTGCAGCTCGACCGTGACAGCGATCAGCCGCTCCGGGCTCAGCTGGAGGCCGGACTCCGCGACGCGATCAGGGACGGCAGACTGCACGCGGGGGAGCGGCTGCCTTCGTCCCGGGAGCTCGCGCGCGAGCTCGGCGTTTCCCGCGGCCTGGTGCAGGAGTGCTATGGCCAGCTGCTGTCCGAGGGCTACCTGGACAGCCGGATCGGCTCGGCCACCCGGGTCGCGCTCTGCGCATCTCCGGGCGCATCTCCGGGCGCATCTCCGGGCGCATCTCCGGGCGCATCTCCGGGCGCATCTCCGGGCGCATCTCCGGGCGCATCTCCGGGCGCATCTGCGGGCGCATCTGCGGGCGCGCCTGCTAGGGCCGCCCGGCTTGCCCCGCCGCCCCGGCTGATCGCGGACTTCCGGTCCGGGATCCCCGACCTGGCCAGCTTTCCCCGCGGCGACTGGGTGTGGGCGATGCGGGAAGCATGCCGGGAGGTGGCCACCGCCGATCTGGACTACGGCGACCCGCGCGGCAGCGGCGCGCTGCGCGAGGTAGCCGCCGGGTACCTGCGGCGGGTGCGGGCGGCCGCCGCCGACCAGGAGAACCTCGTCGTCTGCACCGGCTTCGCGCAGGGACTCAACCTGGTCCTGCGGGTGCTGAACCAGCTCGGCGTCGGGCGGGTGGCCTTCGAGGACCCTGGCTACGGTGACGTCGAGACGAGTACCTCGGTGCGTTCGGCCGGCCTGGCGGGCGCGCAGGCGGTCCACGTGCCGGTCGACGACCTCGGAGTCGATGTGGCGGCGCTCGAGGCCAGCGGCGCCCGCGCCGTGGTGGTGACCCCGGCTCACCAGTCGCCCACCGGGGTGGTGCTGGCGGCGTCGCGGCGGCACGCGCTGGTGGAGTGGGCCGGCCGCCACGACGCGTTCATCGTCGAGGACGACTACGACTCGGAGTTCCGCTACGACCGCGAGCCGGTCGGCGTGCTGCAGGGAATCGCCCAGGACCGGGTCTTCACCCTCGGCACGGTCAGCAAGTCACTCGCGCCCGCCGTCCGGCTGGGCTGGGTCATCGCCCCGCCGGCGCTGGCCGGCGCGGTCGCCGAGGCGAAGGTCCTCGCCGACCGCGGCACCTCCGGTCTGGACCAGCTGGCGCTGGCCGCGCTGCTGCGGTCGGGACGCTACGACCGGCACCTGCGCCAGATGCGCGGCACGTACGCGCGGCGGCGCACGGCGCTCATCGAGGCGCTGAGCAGGCACGCGCCCGACGTCCGGCTCACCGGCCTGGCAGCCGGCTTTCACGCGGTCGCGCACCTGCCGGGTTCGGCCGACGAGGAGGCGGTGGTAGCCGAGGCGCGGCGCCGGTCGGTCGGGCTGTACGGGATGGCGCCCTTCCGCGCGAGCCGCGGCACGGCTCCGCCGCAGCTCGTCCTCGGCTTCGGGCTGGTCAGCGAGCGCGCCATCGAGGCGGGTATCGCCGCCGTGGCGGATCTGCTGCGGTGAGGGCCTGCTGCGGTGAGGGCCTGCTGCGGTGAGGGCCTGCTGCGGTGAGGGCCTGCTGCGGTGAGGGTCAGCCTGTCGCGCCCGCCGCACCGCTCGCCGCGGCCCGGAACCGCTCCCGCGCGGTCTTGGCCTCGGCCAGCGGTATCAGCCGGCCCGCCTTGCCCAGCCCGAACGGCGGCATGTTCCCGTAGACCGCTTCGTACTCACCGGCCCGCACCAGGTACGTCTCGTGCCAGATGCCGGTCCGCCCGCTCGTCCCGACGCGTTTCCAGTAGTTGCGCCACGCGGCCGCGTGCGGGTCGCTGGTGTCGTTGGCGAACGCCTCGAGGTGGTCGAAGGACCGCCAGTACTGCACGATGGTCGGCAACCCCATCTGGTATCCGAGCAGTCCCTTCTCCGGGTGCGCGACCAGGTAGTCCAGCATGTGCTTCATGCCGCGCCGCCCGCCGAGGTCCATGATGCTCCGGACCAGGTGAAACTTATCGGGCCGGGCCCCGATGAGGAACACCACGAAGTCGCCGTCGATTTCGGCCGTCATTCTCCGGCCCGAGATCTGTGCCATGACCCCTCCCCAGATCCCGTTCCTGTCAGGATCCCAAACTCAGGTCATACCTGGCGCAGACGCTTGGCAAACGCCCGTGCCGCGGCGGCGGGATCGTCGGCCTCGGTAATCGCGCGGACCACGACCACGCGGGTGACCCCGGCGGCGAGCACGTCGTCCAGCCGGTCCAGGCTGATGCCGCCGATCGCGAACCAGGGGCGGGCCGGCTTGGTGTGCGTGACGTGGGCCAGCAGGCCGGGGCCGGTCGCCGGGCGCCCCGGCTTGGTCGGCGTGGCCCAGACCGGCCCGGCGCAGAAGTAATCGACGCCGGGTTCGGCGGCCACCGCATCGGCCTGGGCCGGGCTGTGGCTGCTGCGGCCGATGAGCGGCCCAGGGCCGAGGATGCGCCGCGCGACCGGCACCGGCAGGTCATCTTGTCCCAGGTGCAGCACGTCCGCGCCCGAGGCAAGCGCGATGTCCGCACGGTCGTTTACCGCCAGCAAGCGGCCATGCCGCCGGCAGGCGTCCGCGAACACCTCGAGCAGCGCGAGCTCTTCGCCCGCCTCCAGGCCCTTCTCCCGCAGCTGCACGATGTCAACCCCGGCGCCGAGGACAGCGTCGAGGAACCGCGGCAGGTCGCCGTGGGTTCGCCGGGCGTCCGTGCACAGGTAGAGCCGCGCGTCCGTCAGCCGCGCCCGCAGATCATTAGTCATCCGGCCATCCAATCACTGCCTGGTCCCGCGCGCCCCAGCCTGATATAGGGTGAATATTCGGAGACAATTCCGACCACGGGAGCCCCGTTGGGGGCTGAGAGGGAGGCCTAGCGCCTCCGACCGTCGTACCTGATCCGGGTAATGCCGGCGAAGGGAGTGCTCTTGGCCGTTACCGCAGATGTCGTCGTCGCGGGGGGCGGCGTCATCGGTACCGCGATCGCCTGGCAGGCCGCCGCGGCCGGGCTCGATACCATCCTGGTCGACCCGGCCCACGGCGACGCCGCGTCGCTGGTGGCGGCCGGGATGCTCGCCCCGGCCTCGGAGGCCCTGTTCGGCGAGGGCGCGCTGCTCCGCATCAACCTGCTCGCCGTGGCCAGGTTCGGATCGTTCGCGGCCGAACTCGAGGGGGTGACCGGCCACCGGGTCGGCCTGCGCCGCGAGGGCACGCTGGCCATCGCCTATGACCCCGGCGACTACGCGGCGCTGATGCGGCTGACGGCGTTCCGCCGGTCCGCCGGTCTTGACGCGGAGGAACTAGACAGCCGGGCCTGCCGCAAGCTGGAGTCCTTCCTCACCCCGGACGTGCACGGCGGGGTGCTGTTCGCGGGCGACTGGTCGGTCGACAACCGGCGGTACGCGGCCGCGCTGCGCGAGGCGGCGGCGGCCGCCAAGGTGCGGATCGTGCGGGACCGCGTGACCGAGGTCCTGACCAGGGACGGGCAGGCCCGCGGCGTCCGGCTCGAGGACGGCGGCGAGATCAGCTCGGCTCAGGTCGTCGTGGCCGCCGGATGCTGGTCCAGTGCGGTCGCCGGGCTGCCCGAACAGGTGCGCGCCGCGGTCCGGCCGGTCAAGGGCCAGCTGCTGCGGCTGCGGCACCCGGCCGGGATGCCGCCCGTCATCAGCCACACGATCCGGGCCACGGTGCGCGGCGCGGATGTCTACCTGGTGCCGCGGGCCGACGGCGAGGTGGTCGTGGGCGCGACCCAGGAAGAACGCGGGCCGGACCGGACGGTGACCGCCGGCGCCGTGCACGACCTGCTGCGTGACGCCATGAGCGTGCTCCCGGTGACGAGCGAGCTGATCCTGGCCGAGACATGCGCCGGGCTGCGGCCCGGCACGCCGGACAACGGCCCGATCGTCGGCGGGTTCGGCGCCGGGAATGGGCAGGGCGGCCTGCTGCTGGCTACCGGCCACTACCGCAACGGCATCTTGATGTCCCCGGTGACCGCGGACGCCATCGTGGCCTGCCTCACCGCCCAGCCGCCAGCGGCGCAGTGGGAGCCATTCACGCCCGAGCGCTTCCTGCCCAGGGAGGGAGCACGGTGAGCCTGCAGGTAAAGCTCAACGGCGAGCCGCGCGAGCTGCCGGACGGCAGCACGATCGCGCAGGCGGTCGTCGAGCTGACCGCGGCCCGGTCCGGCGTCGCCGCCGCCCTCAACGGCGACGTGATACCGCGCGGCTCCTGGGCCGCCACCACGCTTCGCGACGGCGACCAGGTGGAAGTCGTCACAGCCGTGCAGGGAGGTTGACGTGACTGATACGGATCTGCTCAACCCGCAGACAGCCGGCGCCGAGCCGTGGGTACTGGCGGGCCAGGAGCTGAGCTCGCGACTGATCCTGGGCACCGGAGGCGTGCAGAGCCTGGAGGTGCTGCGGCGGGTGGTCGACGCCTCCGCCACCTCGCTCACCACCGTGGCCATGCGGCGGGTCACCCACGGCGGGGAGGGCTCGCTGCTCGGCCTGCTGCAGGAGGCTGGCGTGCGCATCCTGCCGAACACGGCCGGCTGCCACACCGCGAGCGAGGCCAGGCTGGTGGCCAGGCTCGGCCGGGAGGCGCTCGGCACGGACTGGGTCAAGCTCGAGGTGGTGGCCGATGACCACACTCTGCTGCCAGATCCGGTCGAACTGCTCGACGCGGCCCGGATGCTGGTCGCCGACGGGTTCGTGGTGCTGCCCTACACCAACGACGACCCGGTCCTGGCCAGGCAGCTCGAGCGGGCCGGCTGCGCGGCCGTCATGCCGCTCGGCGCGCCGATCGGGTCCGGCCTGGGCGTGCGCAACCCGCACAACATCGCGATGATCGTCGACCAGGCGAGCGTCCCGGTCATCCTGGACGCCGGGATCGGGACGGCCAGCGACGCGGTCCTCGCGATGGAACTGGGCTGCGACGCGGTCCTCATCGCCTCGGCCATCACCCGCGCGGCCGAACCCGAGCGCATGGCCACCGCGATGCGGCTGGCCGTGGCGGCCGGGTACGCCGCCCGGACGGCCGGGCGAATCCCGCGCCGCTGGCACGCCCGCGCGTCCAGTCCGGTGGACGGCCGGCCGGAGCTGCCGGCGTGAGTGGTGTTAGCCCGGGCCCGCTCCCGCGGGTGCTCACCATCGCCTCGTCCGACTCGGGCGGCGGCGCCGGGATCCAGGCGGACCTGAAGGCCTTTGCCCGCTGCGGCGCGCACGGCATGTCGGCGATCGTTGCGCTCACCGCGCAGAACACGGTCGAGGTCCGCGCCATCCACGAGGTCCCGCCGCCGTTCGTCCGCGCGCAGATCGACGCGGTCCTGGACGACATCGGAGCCGACGCCGCTAAGACCGGCATGCTGTTCTCCGCGGCGCTGATCGAAGCCGTCGCCGAGGCGCTCGCGGCCCGGAACCTGCCGCTGGTGGTGGATCCGGTCATGGTAGCGAGTTCCGGCAGCAGGCTGCTCCTCCCGGACGCCATCGGGACCCTGGTGGCGCGGCTCTTCCCACTGGCCACGGTGGTGACGCCTAACCTGCCGGAAGCGCAGGCGCTCACCGCCATGATGACCGAGGACCGCGGGGTGCTGGCCGAGCGTCTGGTCGCGATGGGGGCGCGAGCGGCCCTGGTCACCGGGGGGCACGGGGCCGAGCCGGTGGACCACCTGTTCGACGGATCGCGGCACATGGCCATCCCGGTCGCCCGCCACGGCGTGGCCGCGACGCACGGGGCCGGCTGCACCCACTCGGCGGCGCTCGCGGCCGGGCTCGCGGCCGGGCTGCCGCTGGCCGACGCGGCTTGCCAGGCCGCCGCGGTGGCCGGCGAGGCGGTAGCGTATGGCCTGGCCGGGCTCGGCTCCGGCGAAGGTCCCGTCCATGTCCTGCACGAATACCGTCCCGCGACAGTACCGGCCTACGATGGAGAGACAGCGCGATGAGTGACAGCTTCAGCGGTGAGCTGTGGCAAGGTGTGGCGGGCGTCTATGACGCCATCCTGGCCCACCCGTTCCTGACCGGCCTGACCGACGGCAGCCTGCCGCATGACGCTTTCGCCTTTTACGTCGTGCAGGACGCGATCTACCTGCACGGCTACGCTCAGGCCCTAGCGGCCGTGGCCAGCCGGGCACCCACGCCCGCGCAGACCGAGATGTTCGCGCGGCACGCGGCCGACGCCATCGCGGTGGAGAAAACCCTGCACGGGTCGCTGCTCGCCGACCTGGGCATCGACCCCGCGCTGGCCGAGCAGGCCGAACCCGCCCCGACCAACCTCGCCTACACCAGTTACCTGCTCGCCACCGTCAGCACCGGGTCCTACGCGGAAGGGGTCGGCGCGGTACTGCCGTGCTACTGGATCTACGCCGAAGTCGGCAAGGAACTGCTGCGTCGCGGCTCACCGGACCCGCGCTACCAGCAGTGGATCGACATGTACGGGAGCGAGGAGTTCGGTGACGTCGTGCGGCAGGTGATCGACGTGACCGACGAGGTAGGCCCCGGCCTCGGGGCGCCCGAGCGCGACCGGGTGCACCGCCACTTCCGCACCACCAGCCGCTACGAGTGGATGTTCTGGGACATGGGCTACCGCCAGGAAGCCTGGCCCGTCTGATCCGGCCCGTGACGTGATGTCGCGGGACGCTTATTCTTCCGCGTCGGCGAAAGGCTGGCGTGCCCGCGGGCCGGGATCCGTCGGCACCTCGGCCTGGCCGGTTTCGGCACGGTTCTTGCGCTGGGACGTCCAGGAATGCCTGTGGCTGGCATGGGAATGCTTGCCGACGTGCCGGTCCTGGCCAAGGCGCTTGTGTCGAGCTGAATAAGACAAGGTCCCCTCCATGTATGAGATGCAGGGGACCTTGCCTGGCCTCGCAGCGTAGGCCAGCCAGTTGCCTGGCCTGCCCGGTGCCGCGCGCCGCCCGCCAGAGTCAGGAACCCGCGCGAGGCTCAGGTTTCCCTACTCCTCCCACGTCCCGGAGTTGCCTCCGGGCAGTGCCCGTTTCTAACGGTGAACGTATTTCTACTGCCTCGGCGCGGGACCACGCAAGCCCTCTGCCGCATCATTTTCCGGGTTTTTCGCTGTCCACACGCTGTCCACAGAATATGCTTGGTTATCCGCATTCAACGTCGGTTTTCCACCGCCTTATGCACAGTCCGTCCACAGGTAACCAGGCGTAACGCCGGGAACACCGAATCGCGTGGGCGGCTTCCGCGGAGAAATACCCTACTGTAAAAATTCAATCTTCCCATCATCGCGTTGTGTAATACCTGGAAATGATCTGGTTATATAGGGATCCCTAGGCCAGAGCCAATTCCGCCACGCATGCGAGCCGGCCGGCCGTCTGCTGTGATCAGAACGCCGCTGGCCGGCTCTGCTTTCGGCGCCTGAGGCGCACGCGCGCGGCCGGGATCAAGGAGGCCGCAGGTGACAAGGCCACGGCCGGCCATGAAGCGCCTGCGTGCCAGCCGCGGTGCTCGCCGCTAGGGCGCGCCAGCCGGCCCGTAGCCCGCCGGAAATGTCAGACCCCCTCGGCATAATGACGGGGCTGGGTAACCAAGGACACCCATCCTCGGCCGTCTCGCGGCCACAAGCGGCGGCCACAGCTAGCCGCATAACTCGAGATATATCTTGACAATCACCCGACTCGAGATACATCGTATTCACGTCAACCCTTAGCATCCGCCGAACGGCACCAGGAGGGATCATGCATCCGGAAATCGCCAAGACCCTGGTCGCGCAGCACCGCGATGAGCTCGTGCAGCAGACGGCATCCTGCCGGCGGGCCGGCCGCCGCCGGTTCCCGCGGTGGCACATCAGCTGGACCCGGACCGTGCTGGCCCCGGCCGGCGGGCCCGGTCCGGCGGGCAGCAACCGCGCCGACCCGGCTGGCCGGCGCGGTTCGTCCCTGGTGATCATCATCTCGGCCCGCCGTTCGGCCTGATGCCACGCCGAGGCCGTGCCGGCCCATCGGGATGTCCTTGCTCGCCTGCTGCCTGCCTCAATGCTCAGCACGGCCAGTAGCGCCGGGTAAGGCGCCCTGGATAAGGTTAGTCCATCCAAAACGGGCACCGGGCCGATAACGGTCATGCCCGTCGGGTGGGGGAGCGGAGATGAACGATGCCTGACCGGCCGGCTACGCTGCGAGACGTCGCGGCTGCGGCCCGCGTACACCCGGCTACCGCCTCCCGGGCCCTCAATCCGGAGACGCGCATCCTGGTCAGCGAGGAGACCGCGCGCCGGGTGACGGACGCCGCCGCGAAGCTGGGCTACCGCCCCAATCCGGTCGCCCGGAGCCTGCGGACCCGCCGCTCGCATACAGTCGGGGTGCTGATTCCCGACCTGAACAACCCGCTGTTCCCGCCGATCGTGCGCGGCTTGGAGGACAAGCTAGCCGACGCGGGCTACGTGGCCCTGATCGGCAACACCGACGCCGACGCCAACCGCGAGCGTACGCTGTTCGAGCAAATGCGGGCCCGTCATGTCGACGGCTTCGTGCTCGCCACCGCGACGCTGCACGACCAGCTGCTGGCCGAGGCGGCCGCGGCGGAAGTGCCCGTGGTGCTGATGAACCGGCTGGCGCAGGACTACAGCTTCCCCTCGGTCTCGGTTGACAACGAGCAGGGCGCGCGGATGGCGGTCACCCATCTGGCCAGGCTCGGCCACACCCGGATCGCGCACATCGCGGGCCCGCAGGAGGCCTCGACCGGCATGAGCCGCCTGCGCGGATTCCGGGAAGGAATGGCGACTCACGGTCTTGAGGTGGACGAGGGCCTGATCACGTACGCCAGCAGGTACACGGTCGAGGAAGGCGCCCGCTGCTGCCGGGAACTGCTGGCCAGCCAGCCAGCCTTCACCGCGGTGGCCGCCGCCAACGACATGCTGGCGATCGGGTGCTACGCCGCGCTGGACGAATGCTCGCTGGAGTGCCCCGACGATATCTCCGTGATCGGTTTCAACGACATGCCGTTCATCGACCGGCTCCGGCCGCCGCTCACCTCGGTACGCTTCCCGCACTACCAGCTGGGCACCGAGGCGGCGCAGCTGCTGCTCGAGCGGATCGCCGGGGGCGACGGACCGGTGAAGATCCTGTACCTGGCGCCGGAGCTCATCGTCCGCGGATCCACATCCGAACGTCTCGCGCCGGAGGCCGGGACCGGCCAGGAAGACACCGGCGAGGCGGTCAGCCCGCCGGTCCCGCTTCGCCCCGCTCCAGCAAGGCGAAGCCGGGCGAACATGTAGCAATCGATTGCTGACGAGGGAACGGCCCATAATCACCGGCCCCAATCACTCGGTCACACACGTTATCACGACCGGCCCGGGGGCTGCATCCTGCCGGGGGACACCCGGCGCCCGTGCGGTCCGCAGCCCCGCCAGCAGCCACGGGACGGAGCGGCCCGGCCTGATTCGCCCGGCGGGCGGCGGCCCGCCACCGTGTCCTGGGAAGCGATTTGGTCCGGCTTTGGTAACAGGTTGGACATTCAGCATTGACAAACGTATTACCGAAGGACCAATCTCAGGTGTGCAAACGATTGTGACCAGAGAGGGAGGGGATCTGGCGACATGGTCGGACATGATGACGCCCGTCGGCTCGGCTGGCTGGGCACCGGCCGCATGGGGGTGGAGATGGGCCGCCGGCTTCTCTCGGCCGGCTGTGACCTCGCTGTCTTCAACCGTTCCATGGGCAAAGCCGAGCCGCTGCTACGGCTGGGCGCAAAGCCGGCGGGAACCGCCGCGGAACTGGCGACTAGGGATATCGTCTTTATAACGGTTGGCTCGTCGGATGACCTCATTTCCGCGGTCCTGGGTCCGGACGGGCTCATGTCCGGCCCAGGGGCGGCACCTGCCGTGCTCATCGACTGCTCCACGGTATCGGCCGATGCCTCAGCCCGGGTGAGGGCCGAGATCGCCGACCGGGGTACCGCCCTGCTCGCCGCGCCGGTGATGGGAAACCCCAAGGTGGTGCGGGCCGGAAAGATGACGGCCGCCGTCTCCGGACCCCGGGACGCGTTCGTCCTGGCAGAGCCGTACCTGAACATGCTGGGCAGCGGTGTCACCTACGTGGGTGACGGCGAGGTGGCCAGAATGGTTAAGCTCTGCCACAATTTGTTCCTCGGCGTGGTGGCCCAGTCGCTCGCCGAGATAACCGTTCTTGCGGAAAAGAGCGGGATAAGCAGGCAAGCGTTCCTCGATTGTCTCAACAAGAGTGTGATGGGTTCCCTGTTCACCGGTTACAAGACGCCTGCGTACGTGAACCTCGATTTTGAGCCCACGTTCACCGCCACGCTGCTGCGCAAGGACTTCGATCTTGGCCTGGCCGCCGCGCGGGAACACGAAGTGCCGATGCCCGTCGCTGCGGTAGTCCACCAGCTGATCCAAGGACTGGTGGGACGCGGATACGGTGAGTCCGACTTTGCCGCCCTGCTGAAGCAGCAGGCGGATTCCGCGGGCTTGCCGCTCGTCAGCGAGCACGCGGAGGTCTCTGATGGGCTCGGCACCAGCGACACCTTATCCGTGCAAAATCCGAACGAGAGGAAGGAGGCACCGGACGTGAGACCCCACCTCCCCTGGCTCTCCAAGAATTGCCTCGCCCTGAGCGCGGCAGCGATCCTGTCTGCCGGCCTCGTGGCGGCCTGCAGCAGCAGTAGCAGTAGCAGCACCGGCGCCACGGCTACCAGTTCCAGTCCGAGTACCAAGGCGCCGATCACGATTGGCGCGTCGCTCTCGCTGACCGGCGACTTCTCCGCTGACGGCCAGGCCTTCGAGCGCGGCTACCAGCTGTGGGCCAGCGACGTGAACGCGAAGGGCGGCCTGCTCGGCCGCCAGGTCACGCTGAAGATCCTCAACGACAACAGCTCACCCACGCAGGTTCAGACGAACTACCAGACCCTGTTCGCCCAGGACAAGGTGGACCTCGCCTTCGGGCCGTTCTCCTCGCTGCTGACCACGCCGTCGGCATCGGTCGCAGCCAGGTACGGCTACGCGCTGGTCGAGGGCGCGGGCGGAGCGCCGTCGGTGTTCGAGAGCCCGGCCAACGTGTCGGCCCACAACGTGTTCGATGTCAGCCTGCCGATCGAAGACGAGTTGATTCCCTTCGTCAACTGGGTCGCCTCGCTGCCGCCCAGCCAGCGGCCCAAGACGGCGGCCTACCCGATGGCCGACGACCCGTTCGCAGACCCGCCGGTCCAGCTCGCCCAGCAGAAGCTGCAGGCGCTCGGGGTGAAGACGGTCTACTCGAAGATCTTCCCCGAGGAGGAGAGCTCCTACAAGCCGGCCGCCGACCAGGTGGCCGCTACCGGCGCCCAGGCCGTGCTGCTCGGGTCCACCGACGTGCCGACCGTGTCCGCGTTCATGCAGGCGTTCGAGCAGCAGCACTACAACCCGAAGATGTTCATCTGCGCGGCGGGCCCCGACCAGGGGGCCGCGTTCACGTCCGCGGTGGGGAAGGGGAACGCGACGGGGATGATGGTGCCCAACGGCTGGTATCCCGGGTACGCCAATCCGGCAAGCCAGGCGATGGTGAATGAGTACGTGGCCAAGTACGGCGGGAGCCCGTCCGACGTCAACGCCGACGTGGCCGAGGCCTACTCGGTGGGCCAGGTGATGGCCCAGGCGGTGACCGCGACCGGCGGCACCGACAACGCGAAGATCATCACCTACCTGCACAGCGGCGTGACGCTCAGCACCGTGCAGGGACCGGTGAGGTTCGACAACTCCGGCAAGAACGCGAGCGCCGCGGCGTTCACCTTCCAGTGGCAGAAGGAGGGCACCGCGTTCAACCAGGTCCTCCCGGTCAGCGCGGCCGGCTCGGTGTCGATCATCAACCCCAAGCCGAACTGGACTAGCTAACCCACATGGCACGAGAGATCTACCAGGCTATTGTCGACGGCATCCTCGTCGGCGGCGTTTACGCCCTGATGGCCGTCGGCCTTACGCTGATCTTCGGCGTGCTCGATATCATCAACATCGCCCAGGGTGTCCTGGTCATCCTGGGCGCTTATCTCAGCTACGAGCTGTCGGTGCGGTTTCATATCGACCTGTTCGTCGGGTTGCTGGTCACCGTGCCGGCCATGTTCGTGATCGGCGTCGTCATCCAGTGGGCGTTCATCCGGCGGCTGCGCGGCCGGGAGCGGACCTCCATGACGCTGCTGGTCACCTACGCGGTTGCGCTGATCATCGAGGGGATCCTCTACGAGATCTACGGGCCCAACCCCAAGCAGCTCAACGCCTCCTACGTGCAATCCAGCGTGCGCATCTTCGGCTTCTACCTGTCAGACATCTACCTGTACGGTTTCGCGCTGGCGGTGCTGATGGTCGCGGGCATATACCTGCTGCTGTACCGGACCACGTTCGGGCGCAGCGTACGGGCCACGATGCAGGACGAGACGGCGGCGCGGCTCGTCGGCATCGACGTGAACCGGGTCGCCGCGGTCACTTTCGGCGTTGGCGTCGCGGTGACCGCGGCCGGCGGCATGATGTTCGGTGCCACGAACGCCTTCAACCCCAACAGCGGCTACGACCTGATCTCACGGCTGCTCGCGATCGTCATCCTCGGCGGGCTCGGCAGCATCGGCGGCGCGCTCGCCGCGTCGGTGTTCATGCTGACGGTGGAGTCGCTCGTCGATATATGGTCGCCGGAATGGGCCATCGTCGTGTTCTACGCCGCCCTGGTGCTAGTGCTGGTGATCCGGCCGACCGGGTTCTTCGGTCGGCAGCCGGCGCGGGCCCAGTGAAGGCTGACCACATGAAGGCTGGCATCGTGAAGGCTGAGGAGGCGCTGGCCGGCACCACGGCGACCGGCGTGAGCAGGCAACGCGCGGCAGCGGGGCTGGCGCTGATCGTCCTGGCCGTGGCGGCCATCGCGTTCCCGCTGGTGTTCAGCAGTCCCGTCGTCACGAACTACGCGATCTACGCGCTGATCTTCGTGGCCGTGGTCTCCGCCTGGAACGTATTCTCCGGCTTTTCCGGGTACATCTCGCTCGGCCACGCGGTGTTCTTCGGGAGCGGCGCCTACGCCGTGGGCATCGCGGCCCGGGACTGGCACATCAACGGCGTCGCGGTGTTCGGCCTGCTGCCGCTGGCCGCGGCGGTCGGCGCGGTCATCGCGGTGCCGTTCGGCCTGGTGGCGTTGCGGGTGCGCCGGCACACGTTCATCGTGATCACGATCGCGGTGTTCTTCATCTTCCAGCTGATGGCCTTCAACTTCTCCTTCACCGGCGGCACGGTCGGCGTCGCAGCGCCGTTCCTGCCCTGGTCGCCGACGACCTTCAACGACCGCTTCTACTACATCACGCTGGGCTGCGCCGCGGCCATGATCGTTATCGCGGTCCTGATCCGGCGGTCCAGGTTCGGCCTGCAACTGAGGGCGATCAGGGACGACGAGGACCGGGCGCGCGGGCTCGGCGTCCACGCCATGCGGGTGAAGCTGACGGCGTTCGTGTTGTCGGGGGCGGTGACGGCGCTGGTCGGCGGGGTGTGGTTCCTGTACCTCACCCAGGTCGAGCCGCAATCGGGATTCGACCCGCTGTTCGACCTGACCCTCGTGCTGATGGCGTTCCTGGGCGGCCTCGGGACCATCACCGGCCCGATTATCGGCGCGCTCATCATCGAACCCGGTCAGCTCTACCTGACCATCAGGTTCACCAACGGGTACCTCAGCGAGATCCTGCTCGGCGCGCTGTTCCTCCTCATCGTGCTGTTCGTGCCGCGGGGCCTCGTCCCGACGGCCGGCGAATGGATAAGGCGGCTGCGGACCAGGGGCCGCCCCGCGGTTGTGCCCGTAGCGCCGTCCGCTGCGCCTCCGCGCGTCCTGCCGGAGGCAGGCCGGCAGGCGCCGCCAGGCGAAGCGCCCGCGAGGGAGGCCAGAACATGACCGCGCTGCTGCGGACCGAAGGCGTGCGCAAGGCCTACGGCGGCGTGCACGCACTCGACTCCTGCACGGTGGAGATCGACGAGGGCACGGTAGCCGGCCTGATCGGGCCGAACGGATCAGGCAAGACCACGTTGTTCAACGTCATCACCGGGTACGCGAAGGCGGACGCGGGGCAGGTGTACCTGGCCGACAAGAAGATCACCAACATCGCCCCGGATAAGGTCTTCGGCCTCGGGATCGGCCGGACCTTCCAGCTGACCAGGATCTTCGCCAGCCTCACCGTGCTGGAGAACATGCTGGTCGCCTCGAAGCACGGGGGCGCCGCGGCGCGCAATCGCGCGATGGAGCAACTCGAGTTCGTCGGCATCGCCGGGCACCACGCCGCGCTGGCAGGCACGCTCTCCTACGGCCAGCGCAAGCTCCTGGAACTCGCCTACGTGCTGGTCTCGGACCCGGCCGTCATCCTGCTCGACGAGCCGGCCGGCGGTGTCAACCTCTCCCTGGTCAATCACATCACCGACCGGATCCGCGAGCTGAACGCGGCCGGCAAGACCTTCCTGATCGTCGAGCACAACATGGAGTTCGTGATGGGGCTGTGCGACCGGGTCACGGTGCTCGACTCGGGCGCGGTGGTGGCCGCCGGGCCGCCCGACATCATCAGGACCGACCGCCGGGTACTCAACGCCTACCTCGGCGAGGACCTCGAGGATGACGATCCGCACCCGGGGGAACAGGCATGACCGCGTCATCCGGCGGTCCGGCGCAGGGAGCCGGGGCAGGCACCACCGCCCGTTCGGTACTGGTGATCGAAGACGTGGTGGCGGGCTACGGCGGCGGGGATGTCCTGCGCGGTGTTTCCCTCGAGGTGACCGAGGGCGGCATCACCTGCGTGGTCGGGCCGAACGGCGCCGGGAAATCCACCCTGATGTCATCGATAAGCGGGCTCCTGCGGCCGCGCCTCGGGTCGATCACGCTCGACGGGAAGAATCTCGTCGGCATGTCGCCGCGCCAGATCCTGCGTCTTGGCGTGGTGCAGGTGCCGCAGAACCACAGCCTGTTCCGTGACATGACGGTACGGGAGAACATCGAGCTCGGCGCCTACATACTGTCGGACCGGGCGCTGACCGCGCGCCGGGTGACGGCCGTGTTCGATATCTTCCCGGACATCGCCGGATGGGCGGGCAAGAAGGCGGGCAGCCTGTCCGGCGGGCAGCAGCGGCTGGTGGAGTTCGCCCGGGCGCTCATGCTCGAGCCTAGGCTGCTCATGCTGGATGAGCCGTCGATGGGGCTGGCGCCGAAGATCCTGCGGACCGTGTTCGACGCGATCAGGCAGATGAACGCGGCCGGCACGACGATGCTGCTCGTCGAGCAGAACGCCCGGGCCGGGCTCCGGCTTTCCAGTCACGGCGTGGTGATGGAGAGCGGCCGGGTGCGGCTGTCCGGCACCGGGCGCGAGGTGCTGGAGAACCCCGAGATCGGAGCGCTCTACCTCGGTGGGGCGGTCAGTGCTGGCTAGGTAGGGGTCGGCTAGTCCTTTTTACGGGCCAGCGTCAGGCCGTCGCCGATCGGGACCATGACGAGATCCACCCGGTCGTCGGCGGCGGCGTGGTCGTTGAAGTCCCTGACCGCGATCACCAGCGGGTTGTCGTTGCCGGCATCGATCACACGGCCGTGCGAGAACGTGTTGTCAACCATGATCAACCCGCCCGGGCGCACCCGCGGCACGACCTCGCGCCAGTAGCCGAGGTAGCCGCCCTTGTCGGCGTCGATGAACGCCAGGTCGAATATCTCCTCGTCAGGCAGCGAGCGCAGCGTGTCGATGGCCGGGCCGAGCCGCAGCTCGATGCGGTCCGCCAGGCCGGCCTTCTCCCAGTATTTCCTGGCCACCGAGGTCCATTCCGCGCTGATGTCGCAGCAGAGCAGCTGTCCGCTCGCGGCCAGCCCGCGGGCGATGCAGATGGAGGAATAGCCGGTGAAGGTGCCGATCTCGATCGCCGACACGGCGCCTGCGATCTGGGTCAGCAGCGTCATGAGCGTGCCCTGCTCCGGGGCGATAGCCAGGCCGGTCTCGTTCGGGTACAGCTCCGCGGTCTCGTTGGCCAGCTCCCGGAGGACGGCGTCCGGCGGGCTGCTGTGCGCGGTGAGGTACGCGTTGAGGTGAAGGCTGATCTGCTCGGTGCGCCGCGTCATGGGACAACGCTATAGGTAGGACCTCAGTGTCCGCGAGGCGGCGACCCCAGTTATCTAGAATCCCGACCAGATAGAGGGGCTTTGGGGACCGTGACCTCGGTGCCACTGCTGCCGGCTGCGGGCGATTGACTGTCGGCTGTAAACTTTCGAATGCGACCAATACATGTTTCGCTTCTAGTCAACTGTTCACGCAATCGTCTCGGGCCTAACCGTGATCGTACGATTCGCGTCTTATCTGCGGGGTCATTCCGGTACTGATGAGTAGTTTGTGCGCGTTAGCAATCGGCCTGCCGGGGCCGCGGAAAGATCAACTAGCCGCGCGCCGGATCGTTACCGCAATCCTGGGACATGAGATGAAATACGGGGAACGGGTGGTCTATGCTCACGGAAGGTCCGGTGGCGATGAGGCGCAACTTGCCTGCAGTCACCTCGGAGGCGTACGGGGCCTATTCGCACAACTACACAGTTGAGTGAATACTGAGACGAATATTCCCAATGGGGTGGCGTACAGCATCCCGGTGCGGACACTATTGCTTCGGACGGACGGTCCTTGCCGCCACGCTATTTCCGGTGGTGGCGGGCCGTCGTCATATTGACGGCGACGGTCCTCGCGCTCGCAACGGGAAGGCCGTCTTTCTGCCAGGCCTTCCAGGGAGGAATGCCTCGATGACAGCACGTCGAACACCGTCCGATTGGAGTGCCCCCGGCGATCCGGGCGGGACATGATTCCCTCAGACGACCGGGCGTCGACGGATAGATGCGACGCGGATACCACGTGCCAGCACGTGCCGTGCTTCCAGGTTCAGCTGGAGGCATCACGTCCGCGGCACGCTCACCGGCAGGCAAATGCCTGCGCTTACCATGTCCCCGACGTCATCGAGGCGCTGCGGACATGGGCGGGGGAACACGATCTAGGCGAGGGGCAGCTAACCATCCTGGTCATCGAACCAGCGGCGGGCGGGCGCCTGCCAAGCCAGCCGGGCCTGCCCGGGCCAGGCCAGCCAGGGGAGCCGGGCCAGCCAGGGGCGCCGGGCGGCCCAGGCCAGCCTGAACTGCGAGGATTTGCCTTCAGTACGATCCCGCTCACCTAGTCCAGGCGCGAGGCCCGGTGCCGCAGCGCCCGGGCGAGTTCGGCCGCGAACGAGGCCGCGTCCGCCTCCGTCAGGCGGGCGAAGGAGATCCTGACGCCCGGCGGCGCGGCGATGCGGAATCGCTGGCCCGGGGCCACCGCCCAGCCCGCTGCGGCCAACCGGGACGCGACGCCGTCCTCGTCGGCGACGGGCACCCAGCAGGTGAATCCCGACCGGCCGCTGGCCGTGATCCCGTGGGCCGCCAGCGCCGACCGCAGGGCCGCGCCGCGGCGGGCATACACCTGCGCTGCGGTCGTGAGCGTCCGCGCCACCGAGGCGTCCGACCACAGGTCCGCCACCATGTCCTGCAGCTGGTAGCTCACCCATCCGGTGCCCAGCGCCTGCCGGCCCGCGACCCGGGTGATGGTGGCCTCGTCGCCGGCCACCACGGCGAGCCGCAGGTCAGGCCCGAGCGACTTGGACACTGAACGCAGGGTCACCCGGCGGGCGGGACCCGCAAACCCGTTCGTGCCCGCGCAGGCGGAAAAGGCGGGCACCCCGGCCACCGGTCCGGCGTGATCGTCCTCGATGACCCCGACGCCAGGGTGCCGCCGCAGGACCTCGCCGATCTCCGCGGCACGTCCGGCGTCCCAGGCCGCGCCGGTGGCGGCCTGGGCCCGGGGCGTGACGATCAGCGCGCCCGCCCCCCTGGCCAGCGCGGTCGCCAGCTCGGCGGGCCGGATGCCCAGGTCGTCGACCGGCACCGGCACCGCAGTGAAGCCCATGGCCGCGAGCAGGTCAAAGGTGACCGCGTGACCGGGATCCTCGACGATCACCCGGTCGGCGGGAGTGAGCCAGGTGGCCAGGACCCGCTCGATGCCGTCGAGCGCGCCGCCGGTGACGGTCAGGCTGGCGGCGTCGATGCCGTCGGCGGCCAGCGATGCGGCTGCCAGGCGGCGCAGCCGCGGTGAGACCGGCGCCTCGGCGTACATCCGGGCGGACCGCCTGGCCGGCTGGGCCGGGAGCAGCGGGAGCAGGTCCGGGTCCGGGCCGCCGGTGATCAGGTCCCTGGTGCCGGCGGGAGCGCTGAGGTACACCCGCGAGCTGACCGGGGGAGCGCCCCGGATGCGCGTGCCCGCCCGGCCGGTGCCGGTGGTCAGGCCGCGCCGGCGCAGGTCGCTGTAGGCTGCCGCCACCGTGGTCGGGCTGATGCCCAGCTGGCCGGCCAGCTCGCGGACCGGGGGCAGGCGGTCCCCCGGAGTCAGCTGCCCGCTGCGGACGCCCGCTTCCACGCTGGCCGATATCTCCTTGGCGGTCCGGCCCTTCAGGCGATATTGTACCAGTATGTTCATAAAATGTACTGTAACATTTTTTGACGTCCATGGCTGACCCCATGACTGACGCGTTCTCTGCCGAATCCCGGCTGATCCACGCGGGCACCGACCGTGCGCCCGGCCTGCCCGGCACTCCGCCGCTGGCCCCCGCGAGCATCTACGTATCGGCCGGGCCCCCGCGTCCGGGCCGAGCCTACGGCCGGGACGGCAACCCGGGCTGGGAGGCCCTGGAGCAGGCGCTGGGCGGCCTGGAGGATGCGGAGGCGGTCGCCTTCGCCTCCGGCCAGGCGGCCTCGATGGCGCTGATGCTCGCCCTGGCCCCGGGCCGGGAGCGCATCGTGCTGCCGAACGACGGCTACTACGGGGGCCGGGTCCTGGCGGACCGGCTGCGGCCGCACGGGGCCGTTCCGGTGCCGGTGGACCTGCAGGATCTGGCCGCCGTCGAGCGCGAGCTGACGGCCGCGCCCTCGGTATTGTGGGCCGAGACGCCGACCAATCCGCTACTCCGGGTGGCCGACCTCGCGCGGCTCGGCGCGCTCGCGGCCGCGGCCGGCGCGCCTATGGTGGTGGACAACACCGTCGCCACCGGCCTGCTCCAGCGGCCGCTCGAGGTAGGCGCGACGGCCTCGCTGTACTCGCTGACCAAGTCGGTGTCCGGGCACTCCGACGTCATCCTGGGCGCCGTGGTCAGCCGCGACGCCGAGCTCCTGGCCGCGCTGCGGGCCTGGCGATCTAGCGGCGGCGGCATCCCGGGGCCTTTCGAGGCCTGGCTGGCGCTGCGCGGGCTCAAGACGCTGCCGCTGCGGATCGCTCGCCAGTCGCACACCGCGCTGGCCGTCGCCAGGCACCTGGCCGGCCATCCCCGGGTGGCCGCGGTGCACTATCCCGGTATCGATACATCGACATCCGAGGTGGCCCGCCGGCAGATGCCCGACGGGTTCGGCCCTTTGTTGTCCTTCGAGGTCATGCCTGGTAACGCCGAGGCCGCGGACACGGTGGTGGCAAGCTCTCGCCTGATCCTGCCGGCGACCAGCTTCGGCGGCGTGGAGTCGACCTGGGAACGCCGCGCCAGGTGGCCAGGCGAAACCGCGCCGGCCGCCCTGATCCGGATGTCGGCCGGCGTCGAGCCCGCCGCGGACCTGATCACCGACCTCGACCATGCCCTTGGGGTGCTGTTATGCGACGTGCTAAGCGTCCCCCCCAGGGGGGTCTGGGGGGGAAGGTTCCCCCCCAGGATCGGAGGGCTTCGGGGGGTCGTCCCCCCGAATCAACACAGCCGCTCACCGGCCAGCACGTCCGGCTCGAACCGCTGCGGCACCATCACGTGCCCGGCCTGCTGGTCGCGGCCTCCGGCGGCGGCGAGCTCTACCGCTGGTCCCCGGTGCCGCAGGACGAGGCTCAGGTTCGCCGGTACGTCGAGACGGCGGTCGCGGCCCGGGACGCCGGCCAGGCGGTACCGTTCGCTGTGGTCCGGATGGCCGACGACGCGGTGATCGGCTCGACCCGGTTCTGGGATCTCGCCTACTGGCCGTGGCCGGACGGCCACCAGCGCACCGGCCCGGACACGTGCGAGATCGGCTACACCTGGCTCAGCCGGGATGCGATCAGGACCGGCGCGAACACCGAGATGAAGCGTCTCATGCTCACGTACGCCTTCGAGGTCTGGCAGGTACGTTCGGTGTGCCTGCACACCGACGCGCGGAACCAGCGCTCACGTGACGCGATGCAGCGGATCGGCGCGCGCTTCGAGGGCATCCTCCGCGCGCACCGGCTCGGCGCCGACCTGAACCCGAGGGATTCCGTCCGGTTCAGCATCACCGCGGCCGAATGGCCCTCGGTCAGACTGCGTCTTGACGAGCTTTCCCGCCGCTACCAGCCAGCCTGACGACGCCGGCCGCCGCGTGCGACCGGGAACGCTGTGACCCGAAGTGCCGCCACCAGGCCTGGCCCGATTCCGGCAGCATGTAGATCGGGTCGTAATAGGGGTACTCGCGGCCGAGCGCCAGCTCGTCGTCGGCCTCGATGGCGGTGCGGTAGTTCTTCGTCCAGTACGAGATGCCGTGGTCAGTGTCGTACCTGGCCACCTGGTGCAGCCAGCGCTTGCCGACGTACGGCACGTCGCAGACCATCCGCGGGGTGGCGAACCCGGGCAGGTAGCCCATGATCTCGTGCTGCAGGGACTGGCCCTCGCGCAGCGTCAGCCGCCAGTGCTCGCTGCCCGGGATCATGTCGCACATGTAGAAGTAGTAGGGCATGATGCCGGCCCCGTCGAGCAGCGCGAAGCACAGGTCGAGCAGGGCCGCGGTGCTGTCGTTGGTCCCGCGCAGCAGCACGCCCTGGTTCCGCACGTCGCGGACGCCGGCCTCCAGCATGGCCTGGGCGGCCTTGGCCACCAGCGGCGTCACCGACTGGGCCGAGTTCACATGGGTGTGGATGGCAATGCTCACCCCGCGCGAGCGGGCCGTGGTGGCGAGCCGGGCCATGCCCGCCCGCACCTCGTCGGACAGCCAGTGCTGCGGCAGCCCCATCAGCGCCTTGCTGGCCAGCCTGATGTCCCTGATCGAGTCGATCTCGAGCAGCGCGGCCACGAACGACTCGAGCCGCGGCCAGGGCAGGTTGGCCACGTCTCCGCCGGAGACCACCACGTCCCGGACCCCGGGCGTGCGGCGCAGGTAGGAGAGCATGGCGCCGAGCCGGTCTTCGCGGGCCAGCGCGAACTTGTGCTTGTCGGTGACCGGCGTGGGGTTGCCGACCAGGTCCATCCGGGTGCAGTGGCCGCAGTACTGCGGGCAGGTGGACAGCAGTTCGGCCAGCACCTTAGTGGGGTAGCGGTGGGTGAGGCCCTCGACCGCCCACATCTCGGCCTCGTGCAGCGAGTCGCGCTGCGCGTACGGGTGGGACGGCCAGTCGGTCCGCCGGTCGCTGAACGCCGGCACCATGTACCGGCGCACCGGGTCGGCGTAGAACGCCTCGGTGAAACCGGGCTGATCAGGAGCACCGTCCGGCACCATGGTGTTGAGCATCTGCGGCGGCAGCAGCATCGACATGGTGGCCCGCTCGCGCTGGTCGCGCTCGAGGTCGGCGAAGAAGGAGGCGGCCAGCCCTGGCCCGGTGACCTGCTGCAACTGCCGCGCGTTCTTGACGCAGTGCGCGCGCTGCCACTGCGCGGATTCCCAGTCGGCGGGGGACACCCCGGCCCAGCCGGGGAACCGGCGCCAGTCTGGTTCGGCTAGCTCATGTCGCTGGTATACGTACGGCTGCGAGACCATGGAAGCCACCCTCCATTCCCTGCATGATACCGAAGAACCTGCGGTACAAAACGGATTAGACCGTAGATCTTCCGGAACAACGTCGGCGTCTCGTACCCGCTCGCGCCGCCGCGCGGGCGGCATCGCGTTCATGCCGACGGTTCGGCGGGTCACGAGAAGATCTTCAAATAATCAGCTACTATACACAAGAACTTATCGTATAGAAGCTATAAGACGACAGATTTTACCGAACGACCTGCGTCACATGCAGTCATCCGTGCGCGCACAGGCAGGTAGACGCCAGTCGGGAAGGACCAGCCGTATGACCCCTCCGTCCTCCTCGCCCCTCGGCCTACACCGGGTGATCGACCCCCCAGGCGTCCTCCCGCAGGCGGCCTGGCAGCTTGACGCCGCCCCCGCGATCGCCCCCGACGAGGTCCGCATCCGGGTAGACCGCCTCAACCTAGACGCCGCCTCCTACCGCCACCTCCGCGAGACCTACGCCGCCGACCCTGACAAGATCCGCTCCGCCGTCCTGGACATCATCACGACCCGCGGCAAGATGCAAAACCCCGTCACCGGTTCCGGCGGCATGCTGACCGGCACGGTAGAAGAGGTCGGCCCAGAGTCCCCGCTAGGCCTCAAGCCAGGTCAGCGCATCGCCACCCTGGTCTCCCTCACCCTGACCCCCCTAGCCATCACCGACGGCCTCTCCCTGTGGGACGGCCTCTCCGAGCAAGTCCCGTGCGAGGGCCACGCGATCCTGTTCGCCCGATCCATAGCCGCCGTGCTCCCAGATGACCTCCCAGTGCCGCTCTCGCTAGCTGTGCTGGACGTGTGCGGCGCCCCCGCCCTGACCCAGCGCGTGGTCAAAGAGGGGAGCGTGGCCGTGATCATCGGTGCGGCAGGCAAGAGCGGCTCGCTGTCCGCAGTTGCCGCCCGCCAGGCGGGCGCCAGCAAGGTAATCGGAGTCGTCCCTACCGAGGCTGAGGCCGCGCTGCTGCGTGACCCCACTACTGCGCAGGACGGAGGCGCGGTAAGTGCGGCGGGCGACGTTTGGTCTTCTCGTCGCCCGACGCACATGCCGTGGCCGGAGTCCCCCCTAGCAGACGAGATAGTGATCGCGGATGCCAGGGACCCGGTAGGGCTCGCCGCCAAGGTCGAGGCGGCCGGAGGGCCAGGCGATGTGATCGTCGTTTGCGTGGACGTCCCCGGCTGCGAGGGAGGCGCGATCCTGTCGACAAAGCAGGGCGGGACGGTGATCTTCTTCTCGATGGCTACATCGTTCGCCGCCGCCGCGCTGGGCGCCGAAGGCTTGGCCGCCGACGTGACCATGCTGGTCGGCAACGGGTACGTACCCGGCCACGCGGACCTCGCGCTCAACCTGGTCCGGACCACGCCCGCGCTGCGCGCCCTGTTCGAGCGCAGAGTCCTGCACGAAGGAGGCCGGCCGTGACGGGCAAGCTCAACCTGGACCCGGCGCTGGTGGCGCAGGCCCGCGAGCTGGCCCGGCTCGCGGGGCAGCCGGTCACCGACCTGGCCAGGACGCACACCACCGTCTCCGTGGAACGCGCTGTGCTGCGGCTGGCCGGCCTGGACGGAGCGGACTCCGGCGGGATGCCCTGGGTGAACCGGCTCACCGACGCGGTCCGCGAGTCGACCGGGCTCGAGCACGGCGTCGCCCTGCCGGTCTGGGACGCGATGCGATGCGGCGCCTATCCCGACCTGCGCACGCTGGCCGTGGACGCCACCGCGGGCCTGGTCAAGTTCCGCCTGCCCGCGGGGCACGAGGCTGACGCGGCCAGGGATGCCGCCGCCCGTTCGGTCCATAAGGGAATTTCCCTGATCGACGACCGGCGGGCGGAGCGGGACCGGATGATTGCCGCCACCTCCGACCCGCCGATGCCGTGGATCTACCTGATCGTGGCGACCGGGGACATCTACGAGGACATCCCGCAGGCGCAGGCGGCGGCGCGGGAGGGTGCCGACGTCATCGCGGTGATCAGGTCCACCGGGCAGTCTCTGCTGGACTACGTGCCGGAGGGCGCGACCCGGGAGGGGTACGCCGGGACCTACGCCACCCGCGAGAACTTCCGGCTGATGCGCGCCGCGCTGGACGACGTGTCCCGAGAGCTCGGCCGCTACGTCCGGCTGACCAACTACGCCTCCGGCCTGTGCATGCCGGAGATCGCCTCGCTGGCCGGGCTCGAGCGCCTCGACATGATGCTGAACGACTGCATGTACGGCATCATCTTCCGCGACATCAACCCGGTGCGGACGTTCATCGACCAGCGGTTCTCCCGGCAGGTGCACGCGCGGGCCGGCATCGTCATCAACACCGGCGAGGACAACTACCTGACCACCGCCGACGCGGTGGACGCGGCGCACACCGTGGTGGTGTCGCAGCTGCTGAACGAGTACTTCGGCCGCGAGGCGGGGCTCGCCGACGCCCAGCTCGGCCTGGGGCACGCGTTCGAGATCAACCCCGAGGTGCCGGACTCGTTCCTGCTCGAGCTGGCCCATGCCCAGCTGATCAGGGAGCTGTTCCCCGATGCGCCGCTGAAGTACATGCCGCCGACCAAGCACATGACCGGCAACGTGTTCGCCGGCTACCTGCTCGACGCGTTCTTCAACCTGGCCGGGGTGATGACCGACCAGTCCATCTTGCTCATCGGCATGATGACCGAGGGGATCCATACGCCGTTCCTGTCCGACCGCGACCTGGCCCTGGAGAACGTCCGGTATGTGCGGCGCGCCGCCGGGCGGCTCGGAGCCTCGTTCCGGCCCGAACCCGACGGGTTCGTCGCGCAGCGGGCCCGGCAGGTGCTGGCCGAGGCCATCGACCTGCTGCGCACGATCGGCTCGCAGGGGCTGCTCACCGCGATCGCCGAGGGGACGTTCGGGGTCACGAAACGGCCGGCTGACGGCGGGCGCGGCCTGGACGGCGTACTGGAACGGGCCGACGGCTACTACAACCCCGCGGCCGAGATGCTCGAAGGTGCGGAGGTGATCCAGTGAGCCTGACCGGGAAAATTGGGGTGGTGCGGCCGTACGGCGACACCACCGGGGACGGGCGGGTGCAGCTGTCGTTCACGCTGCCCGTGCCGTTCGGCGACGAGGCCGAACGGGCCCGGGCCGAGGGCGCCGCGCTGCAGCTCGCGGCCAAGATGGGCATGGACCCGGCGATGGTCGTGCACGCCAAGGGGATGGGACCCGACTTCACCTTCTTCATCGTCTACGGGCGGGTCGGCCACGTGGTTGACCTGTCCGCCGTGACCGTGGCCGAACGGGAGTTCCCGGTGCTGCCGGCCGCCGAGGTGAACCTGCGGATCCGTTCGGCACTCGGCCGCAAGCTGGTCGTGGTCGGCGCGTGCATCGGCACCGACGCGCACACGGTCGGCATCGACGCGATCCTCAACGTCAAGGGGCACGCGGGGGAGAAGGGCCTGGAGTACTACCGGGAGATCCGCGTGGTGAACATGGGGTCGCAGGTCGGCGTCGCGGACCTGGTGGCCCGCGCCGCCGCCGAGCACGCCGACGCGGTCCTGGTCAGCCAGGTCGTCACCCAGCGCGACGCGCACCTGGCGAACGCCCGGGAGATGGCGGCGGCGTTCCACGCCGGGTTCGCCCCCGAGAGCCCGGAGAGCCCGGAGACCCCGGAGACCCCGGAGAGCCCGGAGAGCCGCAAGCGGCCGCTGCTGGTGGTGGGCGGGCCGCGGTTCGACCCGAGCGCAGCGCATGACCTGGGCGTCGACAGGATCTTCGGCCGCGGCACCACGCCGCGCGAAGTGGCCAGCTATCTGGTACACGCGCTCGCCCCGGAGGTTGGAGCCGCATGAGCAGCAGCGTTGTGGCGGGCCTGTCGGTCACGCACCGCCGGTACGTGAAGTACGGGGACGCGCACTACGGCGGGAACCTGGTGGACGGCGCCTACGTGCTCGGGCTGTTCGGTGACGTGGCGACGGAGGTGTGCATCAGGACCGACGCCGACGAGGGGCTGTTCGCGTCCTACTCCGATGTGCAGTTCCGCGCGCCGGTGCTGGCCGGCGACATCATCGAGGCGACCGCCACAGTCACCGCGGTCGGCCGGCGCAGCAGGCAGCTCGCGTTCGAGGCGCGGGTGGTCTGCCGGGCCGACCCGTCGCGCGGGGATTCGGCCGCCTCGGTGCTCAGCGAGCCCATCGTCGCCGTCACCGCCACCGGGACCGTGGTGGTGCCCCCCTCCGCCGGATAGCACCGTCTGCCGAATAGGCGACCATGACCCCCCTTTAGCGAACGCGAATATCACGTTACGATATTTATGTTCGAAGGTGGTGGCGGGTATGCAGCGCTTCAAGTACCAGGCCCTGGTGACGCCCAACGCAGACGATGACGACGACGCCCGCGCGAAGCTCAGCTCTGGGTCGCACCGGATGGTGCTGCGCGCTGTGAACAGCGAGACCCGCCGCAGCCAGGTGTTCAGCGCCCTGGTCGACGGAGAGGACGACGGGCCGTTCAAGGCCGGAAGCCCGCAGATCATGGTCACGCTGCGGGTCGTCGGGGACGACGTCTCCGATTATCTCGGCATCGGCAGCCATTTCAGCCTCTGGCTCGGGACCGATATCGGGCGGGGTGTCGTGACCCGTCGCCTGCTTCTGTAGATTCGAGCCTGGTCACCGCTAGGGTGCAACGGTGGCCTCATCTTCGGAATCAGCTGCCCCGGCTGAAGAACTACTTCCGGCGACGCGCCGGGCGCTCACCCACCGCGTAGCGCTCGGCCAGGCCGAGGGCCGGACGCCGTCGCTGGTCGGGGCGGTAGTCCGCGACGGTATCCAGGCCTGGTGCGGGGCGCGGAGCATGCTCGAGGGACACGAGCCCGATGGCGACACCCAGTACCGCATCGGCTCGCTGACCAAGACGTTCATCGCGGTGCTGGTCATGCGGCTGCGCGACGAGGGCCTGCTGGACCTCGCCGACCCGCTGGGCAAGCACCTGGACGCGGGCCAGGCGGCGAGCGCGACGATCGCCCAGCTGCTCTCGCACACCGCGGGCCTGGCTTCGGAGACCCCCGGCCCGTGGTGGGAACGGAGCCCCGGTGACCTGAGGCCGGCCCTAGCCGACATCCTCGGGCCCGCACGGCATCCGGCCGGGCGGCTGTTTCACTACTCCAACCCCGGCTACGGGCTACTCGGCGCGCTCATCGGCCAGCTGCGCGGGCACGGCTGGGAGCAGGCGCTGCGGCAGGAGATCCTCGACCCGCTCGGCATGGCCCGCACCACCATGTCGCCTGAGCCGCCGTATGCGCGCGGTTTCGCGGTCCATCCGTGGGCGGACGTCATGCAGCTCGAGCCGGCCGAAGGCACCGGGCTCATGGCCCCGGCCGGTGAGCTCTGGTCGACCGCGGCGGACCTGTGCCGGTTCGCCGCGTTCCTGCTCGACGGCGACGACCGGGTCCTGCCCGCGACGACCCTGGCCGAGATGCGAACCCCCGCCGCACCGCCCGGTGACGACGCCTGGGCCAGCGGCTACGGGCTCGGCCTCCAGCTGTTCCGCCACGACGGGCGGGTGTTTTACGGCCATTCCGGCTCGATGCCGGGCTTCCTCGCCACGCTGTGCGTCAGCCCCGCCGACGCCATCGGCGGGATCGCCCTGGCCAACGCCACCTCGGGACCTGACATCGCCGCGATCGCCATCGACCTGGTGACGATCGTGGCCGACAACGAGCCCCGCATCCCGGCCCGCTGGACGCCGCTGCCCGACGTCGAGGCGACCCCGCTCGCGCTGACCGGCCTGTGGTACTGGGGGCCTCGTGCTTACCTGCTGCGGCTGCTCGCCGACAACGGCCTGGAGCTCTCGCCGGCGGCGGGAAGGGGCCGCGCCTCCCGCTTCCGCGCCGAGCCCGACGGCACCTGGACCGGCCTCGACGGCTACTACACGGGCGAGACCCTGCGCCTGGTAAGCGGCGCTGACGGCAGGGCCGGCCATCTCGACCTGGGATCGTTCGTCTTCACCCGGGAGCCCTACGGTCTGGATGCGCCGCTGGCCGCGCGTCCGGATCCCGAGGGCTGGCGGGCGTTCTAGCCGCGGCGGAGGGTGCCCGTATTGATCGTGACCTCACCGTTCCAAGCTATAGAACATGATAGCGAATTCGATGCGGAGAAGCAATGAAATTGCTCGATAGCAGAAGAATTCAAATAAAGTGACGAATGTAGTTAATGTGACCAGAGGTGAGACACGGGGAGCGGAGCCCGGCGGTTACGCGGTCTTGGCTGTCTTGCGGTAGCGGGTCATCGGTCCGAGCACGCCGGGTATCACGTCGAACGGGGTCATGCCGAGCCGCCTGGCGACCGCGACCGAGGCGGCGTTTTCCTCGTCGACCTCGGCCAGCACCTCGGGCAGGCCGAGGTCGACGAGGGCGTGCTCCACCACGGCGCGGGCGGCCTCGGTGGCATATCCCTTGCCCCACGAGCCAGGCGCCAGGCTGTAGAAGATCTCCAGTCCGAGGTCATCGAGCGGCCGCAAACCGGTCGTGCCGACCAGTCCTGTCCCGTCCTCGATGAGCCAGATGCCGTACCCGCCCTCGTTGAAATCCTGGGCGCTCTCCTCGATGGTGTCCGTGACCTCGGCTGCGGACAGCGCTTCGCCGTCGAACAGGAACCGCCGCACATCCGGCAGGGTCCAGTGGGCCAGCAGCACGGCATGATCCTGCGCCGTCACCGGACGCAGGACCAGGCGTTCCGTGGTCAGGACGTGGTCCACGCCCGCCAGACTACCCACCCGGCCCCCGCAGGCCGCTGGTTTCCGTCGGGCGGGCGCGGTACGGAACCGCGCGCGAGCCAGTGCCGTCTAAGAGACCTACCTAGCCATTGGGGGGACACGATGGGCTCATACGCCGTCAACCTGCGACCGCTGCGGATCATGGCCGTGGCTGCGGTCGCCTTGCTCGTCGTCGGCTGCTCGCAGACCGCGACCGCCACCGGCAACTCGCACGTGGTGGTCGCCAAGGACAACGACAACGGCAAAACGGTGCGGGTCAGCGTGGGGGAGCGGCTCGAATTGATCCTGGCCAGCGACTACTGGAACGTGGACCCGAGTTCCTCGCCTGCGGTGTTGCGGCAGGATGGCGAGACGAGCGATCTGGCCAGGCCCAGTGACTGCCCGACTTTGCCGGGTCTCGGTTGCATCCCGGAACAGACGTCTTTTACCGCACTGGCACCGGGCACGGTGGTGATCACGGCCAGTAGGACATCCTGCGGCGAGGCCCTCGCCTGCCGCCCGGATCAGCGCCATTTCCGCCTGACGGTCGTCGTCGGGTAGTTCGTCCGCCCCATGGCCTGCGGACATGCTCGAGGGCTACCATGGCCTTGCGTCGTAGCTCCATAATCGGGCATTTCATATACCAGTTCGGGAGGATAGGCCATGGTGGCTGGCGTTCGTCGGCATATGCCCAGGCGTCGCAGCGGACACACCACCACCGTCATGATCAGCGCCGAACGGTTCTGCCTCACCGCCAACCAGCGCGACGACGGGAGCCTCGGTGAGGTCTTCATTCACTGGGGCAAGCACGGCACCAGCGCCGCCGGCCTGGTCAGCACCTACGCCGTCGCCCTGTCCCTGGGTCTGCAGCACCAGGTGCCGCTCGCCGACCTCATCCGTCCCGGACTCGACCAGTTCTTCGTGCCCAACGGGCACACTGACGACCCGGAGATCCCCAGGGTGCGGTCCGCGGTCGACTACATCGCCCGCCGTCTGGCCATCGACTGGCTGCCCTACCCAGAGCGCGCCGCACTCGGCGTCTACACCCTCACCGAACGCGTCCACCGCGCCAGTACCTGGATCGAGGCCCACGAGCCCTCGCGGCCCGGCCGGCCTAGCGTGCCAGCAGCCCGGCGATCGTCACCTGGAAGAGCTCACGGAGGGTCGCGGTGAAGTCCAGGCGCAAGGCGGCCAGCGCCGGGTCGGCCGCATAGGCCGCCAGCATCGCGGCCGACGGCTGCGTGTGCGGCCACAACGCCCCGGTCATCAGGGTGACGACGCCGGCCAGGCGGACGGCGTCGTGCTCGCCGAGTTCGGTCACGCACGTGAGCATGAGGCCGCCGAGCGCGGTGATGCCGGCGATGCTGGCCCGCTTGTACTGCGCGGCGACCTGCGGCGAGACGTTGCGCTCCAGCACCGCGGCCTGGGTGCTGATCAGGTCGCACAGCATCGGCCGGGACGCGAGCGAGGCCGCCACCGCGGCGCCCAGCTGGTCGGCGCGCACGGCGAGCGGCGCGGTGGCGTCGACCGCGTCCGCCAGGTCCGCCTCCAGCTGGACGAGCCAGTCCTGCCAGGCCGAATCGAGCAGGTCGAGCAGCACGGCCTCACGTGACTCGAAGTAGCGCAGCACGTTTGACTTGGCCAGCCCGGCGCGCCGGCTGAGCTCGTTGAGGGTCACCTGCGCCACCGGCATCTCGGCGAGCATGGCGGCCGCCGCGCCGAGGATCGCCCGGCGGCGCGCCTCACGCTGCTCTTCACTGCGAGCTCGCTGGAACATGACCACACCCCGCATTTTACAGACCGGCGGTCCCTTGCGTACAGACCGACGGTCTGATAAGTTCGGATAATAACAGACCGATGGTCTTCTGGAGAATTCCGAGGAGAGCTCATGTACGCGGTTCCCGATCAGGCCGGCAAGCTCGTCGTCGTCACGGGCGCCAACAGCGGCACCGGCAAGGAGGCCACCAGGCGCCTGGCCGCGGCCGGGGCGCATGTGGTGATGGCGGTCCGGACGGTCGCCAAGGGCGACCAGGCGCGCCAGGAGATCCTGGCCACCCATCCCGGCGCCCGGCTCGAGGTCCGCCGGATCGACCTGGCCGACCTGGCCTCGGTAGCGGAGTTCGCCGACGGCCTGATCGCCGACGGCACGCCCGTCGACGTGCTGATCAACAACGCCGGCGTGATGGCGCCGCCGACCCGGATGACCACCGCCGATGGCTTCGAGCTGCAGTTCGGCAGCAACTTCCTCGGGCCGTTCGCGCTGACCGTGCGGCTGCTCCCGCTGGTGCTCGCCGCACAGGCGCCCCGGGTAGTCACGATGAGCAGCGGCGTGGCCAGCTACGGCCGGATCCGTTTCGATGACCTGCAATGGAAGCGCGGCTACCGCCCCAACCTGGCCTATGCGCAGTCCAAGCTGGCCGACCTGATGCTGACCCTGCACCTGGCGGACCTGGCTGCCCGGCAGGGCTGGAACCTGATGAGCAACGCTGCCCACCCCGGGTTCACCCGCACCAACCTGCAGACGGCCGGGGCCAGCCTCGGCCGGGACAGGCCGAAGCGGACGCCGTTCAACAGCTTCAACATCCTGCCCTCGCAAGACGTCGGACCGGGCGCCGAGCCGCTGCTTTTTGCGGCGGCCGACTCCGGGGCGGTGAACGGCGGCTACTACGGTCCCAGCCGGTGGTTCGGGCTCGTCGGGCCTACCACGACCGTCCGGGCGCCCCGCCGGGCCCGCGACACCGCCACCGCCACGCGGCTGTGGGCCGAGGCCGAGCGCCTCACCGGCACCGCCCTGCCCGCCAGCGCCGGCCGTCCGTGAACTCCTAGTTTTCCATGCTGAAGGTGAACATCTTCTCCGCCGCGATGCGCGCCCCGACTGCGTCTAGCTGATCCAGCCAGGTCTGGAACTCCGGTCCCCAGCCGGCCAGGCGGCCGCCGGAGAACCACAGGCGGTGCCGCCAGGTACCGCCCAGGTCGGTGCGGTCCTTGCCCCATACCCAGGCCATCTCCCCGACCGTGGCGTCGGAGTTCACGAGCTCAGGCCGCAGCGCGGTGACCTGCTGGGCTAGGCCCTGCATGAGCCGCAGGTCCTGCGGGCCGAAAACCTGCGGTCCTGGCATGTCCCGCAGTGTTCCGTATCGGCGGGCCCGCCGTCGATACGTTTATTTACGCCAAGTTCCCCGTTAGCTTGCCGCGCTGCGCTGCTGAGGCGGCCGGCTGATCCTGGCGGCGAACAGGTCACGGAGGCTGACCACGCCGTGGACGCGCCGCCCTTCCACGATGGGCAGGTGGCGGAAGCCGTTCAAGAGCATGATCTGGGCCGCGTCCTCGACCGGCGTGTCCGGGCCCGCTGACTGCGGGTCCCTGGTCATCCAGGCGGACACCGGCATCGTGGTGAGGTCCGACCCGGACGCCGCGGCCTTGAGCACATCGCGCTCGGTGAGGATGCCAGCCAGGAAGGGGCCCTGCATGACCAGGGCCGAACCTACCTTCTCGCGCACCATCGCGGCGGCGGCCTCGGCTACGGGACTGTCCGGGCTGGTCGATACCATCCGGGAGTGAATGAGGTCGCCGACCGTGAAGGGCCGGCGGGCGGGGTCAGCCACTTTCGCCGATTTCGAACAGCTCAGACTCGTCGTGCGGAGACGACGGCCCGGCGAGTTCCTCGGACAGCAGCCGCCATAGGGAACCCGCCCACGCGGACAGCTGCGGCCACCGCATCCAGAACAGCTGGAGGGTCATCTCGTCAAACTGGGTATGCGCCTGCTCAGGAGATACCGAGTGGGTGAAATCCTCAAGCTGGTGTATCAGGTCGAGGAACCGGTCGGCGCTGCCATCCATCCAATCACCTCCAGGGGAAGCTGCGGGGTCGGCAACCAGAGGTGGCCGACAGACATCGGGAGACGCCAAGTGGGGGGATCCATACCCCGAAAGCATCGTGCGCAAGAGGGCAGTCGCTGCTTATTTTTCCTCGCCGCGGGCGAAAGGTATAGACCCCCGGGCAAACTGGCCGGCGACGGCGACGGCCAGGGGGGCGGCTGCGACCGGGAGCCGCTGGCCTACGGGCTGACCGTGACCAGTGCCGCCAGCGCTCCGATCTTCCTCCGGCACCGCCCAGGTTCCCCCGACCGATGCGCGCCCCTGCCTGAACACCAACCCGTTCCCCTGGTAGCCACTCAGTGTATCTATATACAACCTATCGGTAATGTAGCGGTCAGGTTCACGGTTGACATTGCCGGGATCAGGGGTAAGTTGCTGATCAGTCCAGCACCGGGCTCGCTAGCCGGACCGGCAGGCTCCATCTGATTCGGGCTATGTCATGGCGGGGGCGCCCGCAGCCAGCCGCCCCCGGGCCAGGCGTGGCATTAGGACGGGCAGGAAGGGCCTGCTGCGCTCATCCAGCTGGATGGGGGGTTGGGCCTGGAAAGGGCCCGGGCACCCAGTAGACAACGGGGACCAAGCCCGTGGCCAACGGGACGGCCTCCGGTCCGAAGGCGCTGCCCGGGTCCTTTTCCTTCGCGGGAAAGCCGAAACCAGGCGCGCACGGGCGGTTCAGGCACCAATCTGAGGACAGGCTCGTTATTTGCTATGAACCAAAGTTCTGCTGGAGGCAAGCAACGGGCGGCGGCATCCGGGGAAAATCGCGGTCAGCCGGTGAAGGCCAGTGCGGGGATATTATGGCCTGCACTGTCCGTGACTAACCTCCGTGAGTAAGCACCGCCTGGTAACCAACACAGCGATAGGCAGGGGTCGTGACTGAGCCAAACCCGTCCGCTGAGCCGTCGGCGTCATCGGCTATGCCGTCGGCGGGCCGGATAGTCATCGTGATGCCGACGTACAACGAGCGGCAGAACCTGGAGTCCATCGCGGGCCGGGTGCGAACGGCGCTACCGACGGCGGACCTGCTGGTCGTGGACGACAACAGCCCCGACGGGACCGGTGACATCGCGGACAAGCTGGCCGAGGCAGACTCGCACGTACAGGTCATGCACCGGACGGAGAAGGCGGGCCTGGGCAAGGCCTATATCTCGGGGTTCAGCTGGGCGCTCGAGCGCGGTTACGACGTGATCGTGGAGATGGACGCGGACGGCTCGCATCAGCCGGAGCACCTGCCCGGCCTGGTCGGCGCGCTCGATCACGCGGACCTGTCCATCGGGTCCCGGTGGGTGCGCGGCGGCAAGGTGGTCAACTGGCCGAAGTCCCGGGAGGCGCTGTCCCGCGCGGCCAACATCTACACCCGGCTCATGCTCGGCCTCGCCGTCCGCGACGCGACCGCGGGATTCCGCGCCTACCGCGCCGCCACGCTGCGGAAGATCAGCCTGAGCCAGGTGGAATCGACCGGGTACTGCTTCCAGATCGACCTGACGATCCGGGTCGCCCAGGCAGGCCTGAAAATCGTCGAGGTGCCGATCACGTTCGTGGAACGCGAGCACGGTGCTTCCAAGATGAGCAACACCATCATCCTGGAGGCGTTCTGGCGGGTCGCGCAGTGGGGCGTGGCCGGACGCCTTCGCCAGTTCGGCTCGCGCAAGCCCGCCACGGCTAGGCGCTGAGTCAGCGCCTAGGCGCTGCGGCGGTGCGGGCGGCTGGTGTCCTGGTCGCGGTCGGTGCTCCGGCGCTCCCTGATGACCTCAAGGCGCTCGGCGAGCACTGCCTCGAGATCCTCGACCGTGCGGCGCTCCATGAGCATGTCCCAGTGGCTGCGCGGCGGCTTGGCCTTCTTCGGCGACGGGGACTCCCCGGTGGCCGCGATCGCGATCGCACCGCAGACACGGCACTCCCACGTCGGGGGAAGTTCCGCCTCGGCGGCGAAAGGCACGCTAAAATGATGCCCATTCGGGCAGTCAAAAGCGACGTCCTGACGGGGTGCCAGGTCGGTATTCCGGTCGTTTTCGTAGCTCGTCGCACCGAGCCGGGTGCCGCGAAGTGCGCGTTCGGCCATGCTTGCTGCCTCCCAGGCGGTCAGCGGTCTGATTAGGCAACGCTGAATACCCGGACAAGATTCCCCTTGCGGGCGTTACCCAATCGTATTTCGGCAGAAAGATCGCGGTTACCTGTTCCTACGGGCCGCGGGGGTGCCACTGACCTCGCTCGATGAGGACCTCGCGGAGCGAACAGATGTCGTCGGTCATGATCCCGTCGGCGCCCAGATCCAGCAGTCGGCTCATCTCGGCCCGGTCGTTGATGGTCCATACATGCACGTCAAGGCCGAGGGCGTGAGCGCGGCGCACGAACGACGCGGAGGCCACCCTTCCCGGCACCTGGGCACAGCGCACCTGCCATTGCGCCAGCCGGCGGGCGAGCAGGCCCGTCTGCCGCCTCTCCGCGGCGGCGCCGATCGTGCAAAGGACCGCGGCGATCACGGTCGGCGAGGTCGCCATGCATACCGGCCGGTCGAGCAGCCCGCGCGCGGCCCGCAGCCTGCTGCCGGAGAACGAGGTCAGGCACACCCGGTCCCACGCCCCGGTGCGGCGCAGCACTGCGGCGAGCAGCGCGATGCCCGGCTCGTCCTTGAGGTCGATGTTGAAGCGCGCGTCGGGCCAGGTGCCGAGCAGGTCCTCGATCAGCGGTATGGGTTCCGAGTCGGCCACCCGCAACGCGCTGACCTCGCGGTAGGTCCGCGAGCCGATCGGCCCCGACCCGTCGGTCACCCGGTCGAGCGTGCGGTCGTGGAACGCCATGAGCTTCCCGTCGGAAGTCGCGCGGGCGTCGGTCTCCAGGTAGGCGTACCCGAGCTTGACGGCATGCTCGAACGCCGTCCAGGAGTTCTCCGGTGCGTGCGCCGCGCCGCCACGGTGCGCGAACGCATGCGGGCGCGGGTAGTCGAGGAACGGTACCGGCACGATCGCTAGTATGCCCGTTCCTGGCGGTGACCTGGTGAACTGAGGATGTCCAGCCGATGGCGCCCTAGCTGGGCGCCCACCCCCGGCGGCGGGCCTCCGCCATCGCGACGGCCGCCGCCACCGCGACGTTCAGCGACCCGACCCGGCCGGACTGCGGGATATAGGTGACGGCGTCGGCGACGGCGAGCAGCGCCGCCGTGCAGCCGTGGTCCTCGTTGCCGACGGCGATGCAGACGTCGCCGTCCAGCGGCGCCTCGTGCAGCGGGACCGCGCCGGTGGCCAGTTCGACCACGACCACCCGCAGGCCCGCGGCCGCCGCCGCCTTGGCCGCGGCGACCGGGTTCGGCTCCAGCGTGGCCTCGACCAGCCGCTGCGTGCCGAGCGCGGTCTTGCCCACGCCCGGATGACCGAGCGGGGCCGTGTTGCCGCACAGCCACAGGTGCTCGGCCCCGAATGCGGCGGCCGAACGGACGATCGAGCCCACGTTGAATGGCTGGGCCACCGAGTCGAGCAGCAGGGCCAGGCGCGCGTCGCCGGCCCGGCGCCACTCGCGGTTGAGCCGCTTGACCTCGGTGGGGCGAAGCTGCCGGGGCGTGCCCGCCGCGGCGGGCACGATCGGGCTCACGGGCGGGTCACCTCGGCTCGTTCGGCCTGAAAATCCACCTGGAGCAGGCGGTAACCGCTCCGTGCGGCGAGTCGCGTCACGGGCCAGCCCTGCTCGGCCAGCCAGCGGTGCAGCGAGTCGGCGCCGAGGTTACGCCCCACGACCAGGTAGGCAGAGCCGCCGGAGACGGGACCGAGCCGGGCGAGCCAGTGGCCGAGCAGCGCGTGCAGCGCGTCCTTGCCGATCCGGACCGGCGGATTGGACCAGATCGCGGTGAACCGCGCCGGCAGCGACGCATCGCCGGGGATGACACAGCGCACGTTCTCCAGGCCGGCGGCACGGGCGTTCCGCGCGCACAGCTCGAGCGCCCGCTCGTTGACGTCGACCGCCCACACGGTGGCGCCTGGCGAGCGCTCGGCCAGCACGCAGGCGACCGGACCGTAGCCGCAGCCCAGATCGAGCAGGTCGCCGGAGGCCGGCGGCGCCGGGGACTCCTCGAGCAGCAGGCGGGTACCCGGGTCGAGCCGGCCGGGGGAGAAGACCCCGGCGTCGGTGGCGAGCTCCAGGTAGACGTCGGGGAGGACCACCCGTACCTGGCCGGGGCGGTGCGGGGCCTGCGGTCGCGGCGAGAAGTAGTGCTCGGTCAACGGCCTACCGGCGCGGTCGGCTGGGCCTGGCCGGTCAGCGCGGGGTTGATGAACCGGCGGGTGACCCACCGCTCGACGATGAACGTCATGATCGGGATGGTGCCGGCCAGCAGCATGATCACGGTCGGCTTCGTCGCCAGCCGGAGCCTGCGGGACAGCATCCACGCGAACACCAAGTAGATGATGTACAGGATGCCGTGCACCACGCCGACGTCGTTGGCCACGGTTGGATAGCCCGCCACCTGCAGCGGGATACCGACGAAGCACAAGATCACCAGCACCACGCCGGTCACGTAGGCCATTACCCGGTACCGGAGCACCGCTGCTTCCACGCCTGTCATCTCCTATCGCAGGCCGTGCCACCGGCCGTGGTGCTTGACCTCTGCATTGAGCCTCGCCAGGTAGGCGTTGTACGCGCTGAGTTCGGAGTCCTCATCCTCACCGTCGGCGGCCTGGACGGACCCGGCCGCCTGGATCGCGCTGGCGATCCCGGCGGGCAGGTCCTCGGCGGCCGCCCTGGGATCGGGCATCTCGCCCCGCCTGATCCGGAACTCATCCCTGATCGTCTTGGCCCAGAAGACCACGGCGAAGCCCGCGAACAGCGGCCACTCGAACGTGTACGCCCAGCTCAGCGAGTTGCCGGCCAGCGCACGGTGGAACTGCCAGTCGCCCAGCCAGAGCATGCCCCAGAAGGAGACCACCATGAGCACATGCCAGCCCAGCCAGCGGGGCTTGATGAGGAAGTGCCACACGGGACCGGAAGGCTCAGTCGGCGCCCCGGTGGCGGCATCCGGCGCCGCCGAGGCGTCCGCTGTAACGGCGGCGTCCGCCGTGGCGGCGTCCGCCGTGGCGGAGGTATCCGCCGGGCCCGCGTTTTCCATGCCACGAGGGTAGCGCGACGGTAGATAATTCCTGCATGGGTCTGCGCACGGGCTTGTTCGCACACGCCAGGCGGCTGCCTGACCGGCTCGACGACCTGCACGGCCCCTGGCAGGGAACCGTCGTGCTGCCGGTGCACCTGACCTGGCACCAGCTCCGGGAGTTCGACGTCGCCAAGCAGAAGCCCAGGCTCTTGCTGTACAGCATCGTGATCAGCCAGGGGCGCCGGAACGACCTGGCCCGCTTCCTCAACGCGCAGCGGCTGCGCGAGGACTGGCCGCAACTGAGCCCGCTGGTCAGCAACCGGATGCGGCGGGCCTGCGAGCGCAAGCTCGGCCTGCGCCTGCCCAGCGCCCGGTAAAACGCTTCGTAATAAGCTGCAGGGGCGATAGTCCAGGAAATCCCAGGGGAGCTGGATGCAAGCCTTGGCGTGGCTCGGTTTCGCCCTGCCCCCGGCGCTGTGGTCCGGGCCGCGAGCGCGCCCCGGCCAGGGGCCGGGATGGCCGAGGCGGCCCGCCCACCGGGAACCCGACGCCCCCGGCGATCCCGCGGGATCGCCGCAGGGCACCGAGACCGCGCTGCGTATGCCAGGCTGATGACATGCGCAAATACGTGATCATGGGCGTGCAGGGCAGCGGCAAGGGTACGCAGAGCCAGATGCTGGCGTCCGACCTCGACCTTGTGCACATCAGCGTGGGGGACATATTCCGCTGGAACGTGCAGAACCACACCAAGATGGGCGCGATGGTCCGGCGCACCATGGCGGAGGGGGAGCTGGTCGGGGACGACCTGGTGGAGTCGGTGGTCCAGGACCGGCTCACCCAGCACGACTGGAACTACGGCTTCATCATCGACGGGTTCCCGCGGAACCGGCGGCAGGCCGAGTTCTTCCTGGAAAGCTACGACATCGACGGCGTCATCGTGCTCGACCTGCCCGATTCCGAAGTCCGCCGCCGCGTGCTCAACCGCAGGCTCTGCGTCAGCTGCGGCATCAACTACAACCTGATCGACAGCACCCCGAAGGTCCCCGGCCGCTGCGACTCGTGCGGGGGAGAGCTGGTCACCAGGGAAGACGACACCGAGGAGGCGCTGGCGGTCAGGCTGCGGGACTACCACGAGAAGACCAACCCCGTGCTCGACCTGTTCCGGCGCAAGGAGTACGTCTTCACGGTGGACGCACGGCCCGCGCCCGAGGTCATCCAGGAGCAGATCAGGAAGTGCCTCGGCCTGTCGCCGCACCAGGGCGAGGGGGAGCATGCCGCCCACCGGGGATCCGCCGGTGCGTGAGATCGCCGTCTTCGGCGGCTCCGCGCACCCGGCGCTGACCGCCGAGATCTGCGCGCACCTCACCGTGCCGCAGCGCCCGGTGCTGCTCAAGCGGTTCGCCAACGACTGCCTCGAGGTCCAGCTGCAGTCCAACTGCCGGGAACGGGACGTGTTCCTGATCCAGCCGCTGGTGAAGCCGGTCCAGGAGCACCTGGTCGAGCTGCTCCTGATGGCGGACGCGGCCCGCGGGGCGTCGGCGGCGCGGGTGACGGCGGTGATGCCGCACTACGCGTACGCCCGGTCGGACAAGAAGGACGCGCCGCGGATCTCCATCGGCGGCCGCCTGATCGCCGATCTGCTGGTCACCGCCGGGGTCACCCGGGTCCTCACGCTGAACCTGCACTCGCCGCAGGTGCACGGCTTCTTCTCGGTTCCGGTCGATCACCTGCACGCGCTGCGCGAACTGGCCGACCACTTCCGCCGCCGGGACCTGTCCCGCGCCGTGGTGGTCTCGCCCGACCTGGGCTACGCCAAGAGCGCCTCGGCGTTCGCCCGCAGGCTCGGCCTGCCGGTCGCGGCGGGCGCCAAGGAGCGGATCAGCGACTCGGAGGTGCGGATCACCGCTATCATCGGCGACGTGGCCGGCCGGGACGTGATCGTGCTGGACGACGAGATCTCGCGCGGCACCACCGTGTTCGAGCTGCTCGACCGGCTGCGTGCCGACGGCGCGCGCTCGGTGGCCGTGGCCTGCACGCATGGCCTGTTCGCCGACAACGCGCTGGACAAGCTGGCCGCCACCGACGTGACCGAGATCGTCTGTACCAACTCGGCGCCGCTGTCGGCGGAGCAGGCGGAGTGCCCTAAGCTGACCGTCCTGTCGGTGGCCCCGGCGCTGGCCGAGGCCATCAGCAGGATCCACAACGGCGAGTCGGTCAGCTCCCTGTTTGCGCATTGAGGGCCTGGCCGCCAGCTGTCTCGATGATCCAGGCCAGCACGAGGGCTTCCTCCAGCCAGGCGTCGTAGCGGCCGCTGCGGCCGCCGTGGCCGGCCTCCATTTCGGTCTTGAGCAGGAACGGGCCGCCCCCGGCCACCGCGCGCAGTCTGGCCATCCACTTGGCCGGCTCGTGGTAGGTCACCCGCGTGTCGTTCAGGCCGGTCAGCGCGAAGATCGGCGGGTAGGCCCGGTCGGTGACATTCTCGTACGGCGTATACGACTTCATGTACGCATACACCTCGGGGTCGTGCAGCGGGTCGCCCCACTCCTCCCATTCGGTCACGGTCAGCGGCAGCGACGGGTCCAGGATCGTGGTCAGCGCGTCGACGAACGGCACGTGCGCCACGATCCCCGCGAAGGCCTCGGGCGCCATGTTGGCCACCGCGCCCATCAGCAGCCCGCCCGCCGAGCCGCCCCGCGCGACGAGCCGGTCGGCGGAGGTCCAGCCCTGCTGCGCCAGGTGCTGCGCGCACGCGATGAAGTCGGTGAACGTGTTCTTCTTGCGCAGCAGCTTGCCGTCGGTATACCAGGACCGGCCCATCTCGCCGCCGCCCCGGATATGCGCGATCGCGTAGACGAAACCCTGGTCGAGCAGCGACAGCACCGGGATCGAGAAACTCGGGTCCCGGGAGATCTCGTAGCTGCCATAGCCGTAAAGCAGGCATGGCGCCGAACCGTCCCGCGGCGTGCCCTTGCGGCACACCAGCGAGATCGGCACCCGGGTGCCGTCGGCGGCGCTGCCCACTACCGGCGCCCATTCCCGGTACTGCTCGTAGTCGTCCGGCCGGTACGCCGTGCCGTCCGGCGCCGGGAGCACCGGCTGGCGCTTGAGCAGGGTGAGCTCGCCGGTGGCCATGTCGCAGTCGTAGACCGAGCCCGGGGTCACCAGCGAGGTGTAAGACAGCCGGAACTGGCCGGCCTGGAACTCGGGGTTCAGGCCGGGCCCGACCCGGTAGACGGGTTCGGCGAAGGCGACCTCGTGCTCGCCGTCCTTCCGCAGGATCCGCAGGCCGGTCAGGCCGTCGCGGCGGAAGTACACGACGGTATAGTCCGCGAACGCGTCCACGCCGAGCAGCCGGGTGTCGGCCCGGTGCGGGACGAGCGGGGTCCAGGTGGCCGGATCGGCCAGCGACGCGGTCGCGATCTCGAAGTTCTCCGCGCCGTCGTTGTGCAGGATGAGCAGATGGTCCCCGGCGTGCTCCACGTCGTAGTCCACGCCCTGGCGGCGCGGCGCCACCACGGTGAACTCAGCCGACGGCGTGGCCGCGTCCAGCAGCCACACCTCGCTGGTCAGCACGCTGGCCGACTTGATCATCAGGTAGCTCTCGCTGCGGGTCAGGCTCACGTAGACGTGGAAGCGCTCGTCCGGCTCCTCGAACACCATGGTGTCCGCCTCCGCCGGGGTGCCGATCCGGTGCCGCCAGACCCGGTACGGCCGCCAGGCGTCGTCCACGGTCGTGTAGAACACGGTGGAGCCGTCCAGGGACCACGCGCAGCCGGCGTAGGTGTCCGGGATCTCATCCGGCAGCGTGGCCCCGCTGGCCAGGTCCTTGATCCGGAGCGTGAACCGCTCGTTGCCCGCGAAGTCGGTGGAGTAGGCCAGCCAGCGCTGGTCCGGGCTGGTCCGGAACGTGCCGAGGCTGAAGAAGTCGTGTCCGGCGGCGAGCTCGTTGCCGTCGAGCAGCTCGTCTTCCCCGTCGAGCGGCTTGCCGTCCTCGGCCATGGGCGGGATGACCTCGCTGGGCCGGACCGCCCGGCGGCAGTACACCGCGTACTGCTTGCCCTCGACCGTCCTGGAGTAGTGCCACCAGCCGCCCTTGCGTACCGGGACGGACAGGTCGCTCTCCTGCGTGCGCGCCTTGATCTCGGTGAAGATCTGCTCGCGCAGCGGAGCCAGGTGGGCCGTGACGGCGTCGGTGTAGGCGTTCTCGGCCTTCAGGTAGTCGATCGTGTCGGCGTCGTCCTTATCCGCGAGCCAGGCGTACTCGTCGATCACGGTGTCGCCGTGGAACGTGCGCGGGCTGGGGATCTGCTTGGCCGCAGGCGGCTCGATGGTCATGAACGCCCAGTCTAGTGTCGTGCCGCCTGCCGCCTTTGGCACCATAGAGCGGTGCGAGGACATCTGCTGCTGACGAACTGCATCGAGGACGAGGTCACCCGCCCGAACATCGAGCTGGCCCTGAAAGAAGACAAGCTGCTCTGGCTGGACCTGCAGGACACCGACGACGAGACGCTGGCCCTGCTGCGCGAGGTGTTCAAGATCCATCCGCTCGCGGTCGAAGATGCCAAGGAGTTCAACCAGCGGCCGAAGGTCGAGGACTACGACAACTTCGTCTCCCTGGTCGCCTACGGCGCGCGCGGCCTGGACGAGCCGCTGACCGAGGTGCACAGCTTCTACGCCGAGCATTTCCTGGTCAGCGTGCACCGCGACGAGGTACCCGCGATCGACGACGCCTGCCATACCCTGACCCGGCTGCCCACCGACCGGCGGCTGGTGGCGCTGTACCGCCTGCTCGACGCCCTGGTGGACTCGATGTTCCCGTTCCTGGCCGCGATGGACGACCGCATCGACGACCTGCAGGACCAGATCTTCCAAGACCCCAAACAGGAGCAGCTGGCCGCGCTGTTCGCGCTCAAGCGCCAGCTCGTGGACATGCGCAAGCTGGTCACACCGCAGCGGGACATGGTGTCCTCGATGCTGACCGGCGTGGTCCCGATCCCCGGCCTGACCCCGGAGGGCGAACGGTACGTCCGGGACCTGTACGACCACCTGATCCGGATCAGCGACATGGTGGACAGCTACCGTGACCTGCTCAGCGGCTCGCTCGACGCGTACATGTCGATGGTGTCCAACCGGCTCAACGACGTGATGAAGCAGCTGACCATCATCGCGACCGTATTCCTGCCGCTGTCGTTCCTGACCGGGTTCTTCGGCCAGAACTTCGCCTGGCTGGTGAACCGGATAGGGTCGCTCGCCGCTTTCATCGGCATCGGCATCGGCACCGAGGTCGTGGCCGTCGTCGCCCTGGTCACGCTGTTCCGCACCCGGGGCTGGATGGGCAAGGGCAAGGGCAAGGGCAAGGGCAAGGGCAAGGGCAAGGGCAAGGGCAAAAGATCTTAAAGCCCCTTATGGCCGAACGGGCCGTGGTGCGTGCCCTGATCCGGAGTCCCCCCTTGCGGGCGGGAAGAGATGGCACCGATAGCCTTTCCTGTGAAGCTTGGTGCCTGCTGCGGAAGGGACGGTTTCGTGACGGAGTGGTCACAGGTTCCCGCTGTCGCGCGGCCTTTGCCCGAGCCCGAGCCGCAGCCGGTGCTGGCGCCGCTCACCGCGGCCGCGATCTTCCTGGTGCTGACGATCGAGCCCGGCGGGGAAGCGGACGTCAGGGACTTGCTCGGCGACTGGGCCGGCCTGCAGCGGGCGGTGGGCTTCCGCGCCCCCGACCCTCCGCTGGCCTGCGTCGCCGGCATCGGGTCGAACGCGTGGGACCGCCTGTTCTCCGGGCCGCGCCCGGCCGAACTGCACCCGTTCCGTGAGCTCACCGGGACGGTGCACCGCGCCCCCTCCACGCCGGGCGACCTGATCTTCCACGTCCGGCATGAGCGGATGGACCTGTGCTTCGAGTTCGCGAGCCAGGTCATGACCCGGCTGGCCGGCGCGGCCACGGTAGTGGACGAGGTGCACGGATTCCGCTATTTCGACGAGCGCGACCTGCTCGGCTTCGTCGACGGGACCGAGAACCCGGTCGGTGCCGCGGCCGGTTCGGCGGCGCTGGTCGGCGATTCCGATCCCGGGTTCGCCGGCGGCAGCTACCTCATCGTGCAGAAGTACCTGCACGACATGGCGGCCTGGAACGCCCTGACCACCGAGGACCAGGAAAAGGCGATCGGGCGCTACAAGCTGTCCGACATCGAGATGCCGGACGACGTGAAGCCGGCCAACTCCCACGTCGCCCTGAACACCATCGAAGATCCCGACGGCACGGAGCGGCAGATCCTGCGGGCCAACATGCCGTTCGGCGAGGTGGGGCGGGGTGAGTTCGGCACCTACTACGCGGGTTACGCGGCCACCCCGAGCGTGACCGAGCAGATGCTGGCCCACATGTTCATCGGCAACCCGCCGGGCAATTACGACCGCATCCTTGATTTCTCTACGGCGGTCACCGGCAGCCTGTTCTTCGCGCCGGCGGCGGACTTCCTCGACGACCTCCCGGATCCGCCCGGCGGCGCGCCTGAGACGCTGGCCGCCGGTTCGCCTCCGGGTACCGGCTCACTGGGCATTGGCAGCTTGAAGAGGAGCACTAGCCATGAATAACCTGCACCGCGAGCTCGCTCCGATCTCCGATGCCGCCTGGGCGAGCATCGAGGAGGAGGCGCGGCGGACGTTCGAGCAGCACGTGGCCGCCCGCCGGGTGGTGGACCTGTCCGGGCCCGAGGGCCAGGGCCTGGCCAGCGTGGGTACCGGCCACCTGAGCGAGATCGAGGCGCCCGCGGACGGGGTCATGGCCTGGCTGCGCACCGCGCAGCCGCTCGTCCAGCTCCGCGTTCCGTTCACGGTGAACAGGCAGGACGTGGACGACGTGGAGCGCGGCGCCCAGGACTCCGACTGGCAGCCGGTCAAGGACGCAGCCAAGAAGATCGGCTTCGCCGAAGACCGCGCGGTTTTCGAGGGCTACCCGGCCGCCGGGATCGCGGGAATCAGGAAGAGCTCCTCCAACCCCGCGCTCACCTTGCCTGCCGGGGCCCGTGACTACCCGAACGTGGTCAGCCAGGCGGTGAGCTCACTGCGGCTGGCCGGGGTGGGCGGCCCGTTCTCGCTGCTGCTGTCCGCCGACGCCTACATGATGGTGAGCGAGACCTCCGATCACGGCTACCCGATCCGCGAGCACCTGGCCCGCGTCATCGACGGGGAGATCGTCTGGGCGCCCGCTATCGACGGCGCGTTCCTGCTCTCCGCCCGCGGCGGCGACTTCGAGCTGCGCCTCGGCCAGGACCTGTCGATCGGCTACCTCTCCCACGACGCCGACACCGTCCAGCTGTACTTCATCGAATCGCTGACCTTCCTCGTCTACACCGCCGAAGCCAGCGTGGCCCTGGGCGCCGCTAGCCGGCCGTAACCGGCTGTTTCGGGGGCTGCCTGGCCGGCGGCGGCTCGGACGGAGTGGTCTGCGGCAGCCACCGCAGCCAGCGGGGCAGGTACCAGTTGCGCGGGCCGAGCAGCTTCATCGCGGCCGGAAGCAGGAGCGCGCGGACGACGGTCGCGTCGAGCAGCACGGCCACGGCGAGGCCGACGCCCATCTCCTTCAGCATGAGTGAGTTGCGCTCCACCGGCCGGCGACCCCGGTCAGCCGACTGGTACTACTCATACTGCGAAACTCGGCCCGCGTGATCGGCTGCGGAAAGGGGCAAAGGTCTAGCATCTCGATGACCTCCGACCCTGCCTCCGGCACCGTCAGGAAACCCATCCTTTAGCCAGGAGACGTATGAGCTACCAGCGAACCTGATGGCTCCTTTACCGAAGGAGGGGTCGAGATGTCACAGCTCAGCGAGAACAGGCGCACTGACACCGACCCGAATACTCCCGCCCACAGCGAACAACTCGCCCGCGAGCAGGCCCTCAAGCAGATCGAGCGCAGGCGCCGCTTCAAGATCAGCAGCGTGATAGGCGCCATAGGCATGACGTTGCTCGTGGTCATCTGGGCCCTCACCGAGTACCACAACGCGGGAGGCTGGCCGACCCAGGGGTTCAGCCAGAGTTCCGGAATCCCGGACGTGTGGAACTTCTGGATCATCTACCCGGTCGGCGCGTGGCTGTTCCTGACGGCCGCGCACGCCTGGCTGGTCTACGGGAACAAGCCGGTCTCCGAAAGCGAGATCAAGCGCGAGATCGAGCGCCAGGCGCGCTGAGGCAGCCCGGGCTTACCTGCGGCACGCGTTCCCATGACGCCCATCGGCTCCTTCGCCTGCGAGCGGTCACTCGTACCGGGTAGGCGGGAACGGGTGGCGCTCGTCGACGGGACCTAGCTCGCCCTTGTCTTCCTGGCGCCGGAATTCGGCTCGCTCTTCCTGCCAGTCCTCGTTCTGGGTGATGTCCTCTGGCTGCGGCGCGTCTGTGGCCGGCGGCACCTCGTCGGGGTCGTAGGCATCGAGCCCGGCGGCGACCCGCTCTTCCTCGGTGAGGCGGGCGAGCTGGTCGTCATCAAGGCGCTGCGACGCACCTGCGTGCTCGTGACGGTCCCGGTGGAATCGCTCAGCAAAGTCATCCTGGTCTGACATTGCGCCTCCTCCGGCTAGTGCGGTGTGGTCCAAGTTAGCCGGCGGGGCGCATCGACTTGAGGTGGCCGCGCATCAAAACGGCCAGTCATAGCCTGTTCGACCGCCGCCTCGACGTGCAGCCGTGTCGTCGGGAACATCGGGATAGGGCTGTCCCCGGGCCGGCCTGACGTGCGGGAAAAGTCGTTGAACATCGTCCAGCCGGAGCCTACGGTGGGAAGTGCGTCCGGACTCATTCGGGCGGTGCCATCTTCGCTGCTAGGGCCTGTCATGAGACTTCGCAGATCCCGCCGCAGGAACCTGATACTGCTGAGCACGAGGCCCGTCCCGCCGTCCGGCATCCACCAGACCGCGCGGCTCGCCCGTCACAGGCGGTTCAGGTTGATGCGCACCGGCGCGCTGCTCACGGTCATCAGCGTCATGTGGCTGGCGCGGATCGCGCGCTCGCGCTGGCGGATCAGCCTCGGGCTTTGCGGCGGGCTGCTTGAGGTCCTCGGCCACGTCGCGTTCACCGGCCCGGCCAGGGGCACCGCCGACCTCCTGGGGCTGGTCGTCGTCCTGTTCGCCTGGCTGAAGAGTGCCGACCCGGCCAGCGACCGCGCCGCGATGCCGCAGGCCGCGTGGCGATGGCACGGCTGAGCCCTTAACGTCGACCAGTTCCAGCGTACGTGCAGGTCGGGCGGCTTGCGGAAGACCAGGCCGCGCGGCGCGCTCGGGTACCGGGGGTCCAGGCGCAGCCGGGGGAGCCGGCCCAGCAGGATGCCGATGGCGACCTGCGCCTCCAGCCGGGCCAGGTGCGCGCCGAGGCAGAAATGCGGGCCGTGCGCGAAGGCCAGATGGCGTCCGGCGTTGGGACGGCGGACGTCGAACGCGTCGGGCTCGCCAAAGACCGCCGGGTCCCGGTTCGCTCCGGCGATGGACACCGTGACCTGGTCACCGGCCCGGACGCCGGCGCCGCCCAGCCGGGCGTCCGTAGTCGCGTACCGGTCGACGACCGCCGCGGCCGGCTCCAGCCGCAGGGACTCCTCGATCGCCGCGGGCACCAGGCCGCGGTCGGCGAGCACCAGTTCAAGCTGGGCGGGGAAGGAGAGCAGGTGCAGCAGGGCGTTGGCGATCATGCCTTCGGTGGTCTCGATCCCGCCGAACATCATGACCGCCGCGTTCGAGATGACTTCCGCTTCGGTCAGCGGTCCGGCGGCCTCCGACAGCAGGGAGGCAGACCCCGGCGCCGCGATCACCCCGCGCAGGCTGGCGGCAAGCTCTGCGAACGCCGCCGTCCCGGCCGGCCCTACCGCCGGGGCGCGGGCCTCGGCCGTCGCGGCCTCGGCCTGCACCGCGGCCACGATCCCGTCGTACCAGGCCAGGACCTGGACGGGATCGGCTCGGCCGAGCCCGAGGGCCTCCGCCATGACCGCGACGGCCAGCGGCCCGGCGCAGCTCGGCCGCACCGCGCGGCTCGATGACCGACACCAGGCGGCCGGTCTCGGTCCACGTGAACGAGGCGAGCCGCGCGTGGACCTCGTCGCGCCGGAAGACGCGGTTGAACGGACCCCGGTGGCGCGCGTGCTGCGCGCCGTCCAGCGAGAGCATGCTCGGCCCGACCACCTTGGCCGTGGAGAAACGAGGGTCGTCGACCGTGAACGTCCGCGCATCACGCAGGACCTCCACGGCGAGGTCATACCCGGTGACGAGCCAGGCGCCGAGAGCGGGCACCCAGCTGGCCGGCGCGGCGGCCCGCAGCCGGGCCAGCGCCGGATGCGGGTCGGCCTCCAGATCGGCCAGCGTGACCAGGCCGGCTGGCGAATTCGACGCGGCCACCTTAAACCGCCGGCGCCGGGGGAGGAGCCGCCGGGTCCCGCACGGCGGTGGGCAAGGATGGCCATCAGGATCCACCCGGCCACCAGGACCAGCCAGAAGTTCACCAGACGGTACGCCAGCACGGCCGCGAGCGCCGGTGACCTGTGCAGGCCGGTGGCGGTCAGCGCGGCCGTCAGGGCCAGTTCGACCAGCGCGAACCCGCCGGGCGTGATGCCGGTGCTGCCGACCGCGGCGCCGGCCCCGTAGACGAGCAGCAGGTTGTCCCACGGCACGGGCAGGCCCATGGCCCGGATCGAGAAGGCCAGCGCCGCGCAGTCCGCCGCCCAGTTCAGCACGGCCAGCCCGAACACCTCCGCGTATGTCAGCCAGGGCATCCGGATGCTCGCCACCCGGTCGAGGAACCCGTCAAGACCGTCGACACCGTTGGCGGGAACGCCGAAGATGCTCCGGGAGAAGCCGACCAGCCGGGCGATGACCCGGTGCAGGAGCGCCCGGACGTCCTCGAAGCGCAGCGCGAGCAGGACGGCGGCGCCCGGGATGATGAACACCACGGCCCCGGCCGCGCTGGCCAGCGACCCGGAGCCGGTGAGCGCGCCGATGGCCAGCAGGAAGGCCAGCGCCGAGGTGGAGAAGATCGCCGAGACGGCCAGCGTCCAGCCGGTGGTGGTGGCGGCGTCGACGCCGTGCCTGCGGAACTGGCGGTAGGAGAAGACCATGGCAAGTTCGGCGCCGGCGAACGGCACGGAGATGGAAAGCGCGTTCGCCGCGTAGGTGATCATCATCACCGACCCGAACCCGATCTGCCTGCCGTTGACGCGCACCAGGCGCCTCCGGCTGAGCCCGAAGCTGGTCAGCGAGATCGCCTCGGCCGCTACCGCGAGCAGGAACCAGCCCACGTTCAGGTTGGTCAGCACCCGCAGCGATCTGGCCAGCGTGCGACGTTCGATGACGATCACGCTGACCAGGACGGCGATGGCGAGAGCCGCGAGCAGGCTCCGGCGTACCTGGTACCCGCGGGGCGCGTGCACCGGCACCAGGTGCTGACCGGACACTGCTACCGCGGCGTCCGCCTCCGTCTCGGCCGGGGCGTCCACCCCGTCGGTCAAGGCAGCCGCTCCGCGCGCGTCGGCCCGGGAACGGACAAGCTAGTCGGCATCATGGGACAAAATACCCCGGCTATGTTACGAAAGCTGTGGTCGGTGGCCTGAGAGTCTGATGAGAGTCGGCGGCCGCCCAGATCGGATCCTGCTCATCTCCGGCAGCACGAGGAGCGGCTCGGCGTTCGGGACCGCGCTGCGTGCTGGCCATCCCGGGAACGGAAACCCGGAGCACCTGAAGGCCAACGTGGCCGCCGGGGCGCTGCGGCTCACGACTGAGGACATGGCCCGGCTAGGTGCCTGGGAGGCTACTCCCCGGTGAGCCCGTCCACCGACTCCCGGAGGAGGTCGGCATGGCCGTTGTGCCGGGCGTACTCCTCGATCATGTGGCACACGATCCAGCGCAGGCTGGGCGCCCGGCCGTCGGGCCAGCTGCGCCGGGCCAGCTGCTCCAGGCCGCCGTCGGTCAGTGCCTTGGCGACCAGGGCGCGGGAGCGGGCCACGGCGTCCTGCCAGAGCGCGTGGAGCTGCTCGGGAGTGTCCGCGGCGGCCGAATGCCAGTCCCAGTCGGGGGCAGCCTCCCAGTCCACCGTGTCCCACGGCGGCTCCGGGTCCCGCTCGTAAAGGAACCGGGAGAACCACAGGTCCTCGACATAGGCCAGGTGCTTGAGCATCCCGCCCAGGGTCATCGGCGAGGCGGCGACCGTCGCTCCCAGGCCGGCTGCGTCCAGTCCGGCGCATTTCCAAGCCAACGTCGCGCGCTGGTAGTCCAGGAAGCCCAGGAGAGTGTCATTCTCGTCGGCCGTGAGAGGAGGTTCCGGGCGGCCCTGCTCGTCCACGTCGGTCATGAGCGGTGAGTTTAGGCGCTGAACCGGTCTGCTCTGCCGCCCCGATCGGCGGTTGGACTTGGTGAGGCTGGCGCACCTCGGCATAGAGGTTCGCCGAGTGATAAGAATTCTCCGAACGGGCCTAGGCGGAGCGGGAGAGCGGCTGCCGTATGCGCCGCGGTTCAATATCCGTCAGCTGACCGATGTCTTGCACTGCAAATTGCAGGAGCATTTTCGACGAAACAGGCGCAGAGTGCGTCAGCTGAGGAACCGGATAAACGCGATGACACCGACTCGTCCGACCGAACTGCACCAGCGTCGCCTCCGCCTGACCAGGGAACCAAGCGCGGCGGCCGAAGCCCGCAGTCAGGTCCGCGCGGTCATCCGTGCCTGGAAGGTCCCTGTCGATCCCGACATCGCGGTCCTGCTCACCAGCGACTTGATGACCAGTGCCATCACGCACGGGGAGGGTGAGACCGTCACGCTTGCCATCAGGTGCTCCCGCGGTCATCTGCGCATTGACGTCTACGACGCGTCGCGTTCCCTGCCGATGACGATGGGCGAACCAGCAGGTGCGGAGACTGGACGCGGGCTGGTGCTGGTGGCCGCTCTGTCGACCGAATGGGGCTCTTTTTACACCCCCGCCGGCCAGGCCGCGTACTTCACGCTCGCGTTCCAGCCCGATGAACATCTAGGAAAAGACACCAACCAGTGAGGGGCAACGTGGGAAGCACTACGCTCGGGAGTCCGCGCCAGCGGCCGAGTTCAGGCTTTTACTGGATCAAGAGTTCTCTGAGTTACGCCAACGGCAATTGCGTCGAGGTGGCGAGCCTGCCGGGTGGCGAGATCGGCGTTCGCAACAGCAGGGACTCAGCAGGGCCGGTCCTCCGGTTCACGCCGGACGAATGGCATGCCTTCCTCGGAGGCGTGCGAAACGGGGAATTCGGCAGTTTCGGCAGCTAGCAGCCGCCGGCGTCCCGCCGAACTCACCACGAAACCACCACGCAGTGTCCATGGTCCCGTACCAGGTGGCGAAGCAGGTGGCCGGGTTCTCGGCCCCCGGCCTTGAAGCGGCCGGACGTGGCGACCGGCCAGCAGGTGGCGAAGCCGCCGTGGGAGAGGCCGAAGACGCCGAGGCGGCCGCTGTCGGCGAGGCCGGCCCGTATCGCCTCGTCCGCAAGCGCACTCGCTGCCCCGCCATCATTGCGGTGTGTCGGCCGTGGGCCGTTTTCTTTGCCCGGCAATTTCGGGAAACGCGAGATTTGTCGGCTACTCCACAAATAACGTGACGGTAACGGCATACCTCGGGACCGTCCGCAAAACGGACGGCTGATGCTGATGTGACTCGGCGGCCCACCCTTGCCTCGAGTTACAGAATGAGCAACTCGTTATCGTCACGGGCTGTTCGGCATAGCCGAAAATTTCTTGTTTCCCGAAAGAGCCCAAAATGATGGCACGACGTCAGGTCGGCGAGCTCCGGCTTCCTGACGAGCCGGTATGTGGCGTGCAGCGGTGGTGTGCATGAGCGCGGGATGTCACGAGGCTCCGACATTCGGCCGGCCGGACCGGCAACTACCAAGAGATCAGCAGTCAAAGCAGCACGTGTAATAACGATGACACCAGTACGGGAAAACCGCGTTACGCACTTCATTAACAACAACAACCACAAAGTAAGCTTGCCGTCGCTGCAGCGCACGCTGATTAACGGGAATTACGCAAAGCTGTGGTACGGCCAGGCGGTGTCCGCGGTCGGGGACTGCGTCTTCGGTACGACGCTCGTGCTGTGGGTATCGCAGGTTCTCGCGAGCGGCCGGTCCTGGGCCCCCGCCGCGGTCAGCGGGATCCTAGTCGCTACGGCCGCCGCGTTTGCCCTGGTCGGGCCGGTCGCAGGGGTTTTCGTGGACCGGTGGAACCGCAAGTCGACGATGATGTGGACTGAGGTGATCCGCGCGGCGATGGTCGCGGGTCTGACCGGGCTGTCGTTCGTCCCGGTCCGCGACCTGCCCGTCGGGTTGTGGCTCGCCGCCGTGTACCTGGTCGTGTTCGTCCTGAACGCGTCTGGCCAGTTCTTCAGCCTCGCCAGGTTCGCGACGACTGGCGACGTGGTACATGGCGAGGATGACCGGGTGCGAGCGGCCGGCCTCGCCGAGGCCACCACGTCGGCGGCCGGGATCATCGGCCCGTCGATCGCGGCCCCGTTGCTGTTCACGGTCGGCATCCAGTGGGCGCTGGCCGCCAACGCCGCCTCCTACATCGTGTCCTATCTAGCTATTCGCTTCGTGCGGCTGACGGCCGAGCCTCGCCCGGCAGCCCCTGCTGGAGCGGGCGAGACCAGCCTGCGCGCTGAGTTCTTCGTCGGCCTGCGGCTCTTCGCGCGCAACCGGTTCCTGGTAACGCTCCTGACGGTCACGATGCTCTGCCAGTGCGGCACCGGCGCGATCAGCACGCTGAACGTGTTCTTCGTGACCCGCGATCTGCACGCGTCCTCCCATCTGTTCGGCGTCGCGGAGACGGCGATGGGGGCTGGCTTCATTGTCGGCGCGCTAGCGGCCGGCCGCATGGTGCGGTGGATCGGTGCACGCGCGCTCACCTGGTCGGGTCTGCTGGCAACCGGTGTCCTGGCGGCCGGCTACGCGCTGCAGCGCAGCTTCCTCGCTGGCCTCGTCATGCTGGCGATCTACGCCATGCCGATCGCCATGCTGAACACAGCGGTGGCGCCACTGCTCCTGGATGCGGCACCGCGCGAATACCTGGGCCGGGTGATGGCGGTGTTCAATCCGGTCAACCAGTTCGCCTCCATGCTCTCGGTGGTCATCTCCGGCTGGCTGACGAGCACCGTCCTGCGGAGTTTCCGTGCCTCGTTCGCCGGCGTCACCCTCAACTCGGTCAGCCTGATATTCATCGTCGCGGGCGGCCTGATCTTTGTATCAGGCATACGCGCGTTCGCAGCCCTGCCCTCCGTTTCAGCACCCTCGGCGCGGTGAGCCTGTTCCTGCGCCACCCCGGCCTATCGACAGCGGTCCCGTTATGCGCCGGTCCCGGCTCTGGCCCAGGTTGCTGTCGGGTGAAGACCTCCGGCGGCTCAGGCGCCGGCGGGAGCTAGCCGCGGCTGAACTCGGCTCGCCAGCGGAGCTTGGGCGGGTCCTCGTCGTCGAGGAACTTCTCGATAGAGCGCGTGGCGAGCTGGTTTCCCGCGATGGCCTCCAGTTCGCCTCGGGTGAGCGGCCAGGGCATCATCGCCGGGTCGCGTACGGGATCTCCTCCTCGTCAGTGGCGCGGGCGATCACCAGCAGCGTGCCGCCAGGCGCCACGCGGCGGACATGCCTTCGCGTTCCGGTATGCATGGCCGGATCTTTCCAGGCTGGCTGAGCACGAATGACTACGCAGCCCGCAACTGGATGCCGTCCCCGCACCCCAGCCGGAACCGGCGGGGCCAGCTCACCAAGCCTGCCTGATCGCCATTTCCAGGGCGCTGAGCACTGGGCTGTTGCGCCTGTCTCATATTGATAACAGCAAGAAGCGGGGATCCGCAAGGTAGCCCGGCAGACACGAGGGGATAAGCCTCGGGCTTCGATTTCCCTCAACAACTGGCAAAGCGACATGTGAGCGGGCGCCATCTGCGCTGCGTCCCTAGCCGGGGCCTGAGCTGATGTGATGCTGTCTGGACGTTTGCCGGGAGCTGGCAATTTCGCGCAGCGGCCGTCCGGGGGAGTGGGCGGCATGTCAAGTTGAGGCGTGTAGGCGGCCGCCAGCTCAGACGCTGTCCGCGCCCGGGGCGAGAAGCCGTGCCGCCGGACCTGTCGAATTCTCCGCGCCTGCCTGAATCTCCCCGGCCGAGGCACGTTTCCTGAGGGCTGCGAGCATGCGGTACTCGTGCAGTGGGACAACCGCCCATCTCGCCGCCGAGATGAATCACGTCGTGACCATCACCGTGCTTTGATAACAGCAAGAAGCGGCAGATCGTCGCCGCCGAGGATCTCCACGGTCCGGGCCGCCCCCACGGCAGCCAGCGCGATCCATGCCGTCCGGCGCCAGGGACGGCTGAGCCACGGCGCTGCGGCTACGGTAACCGCCACCGCCGCGGCGAGCAGGGGCGGCCAGGGAAACGCCGCGCTGGCCAGCCATGAGTGCTGCTCGCCTGCGGCCGTGACCGCGTCCGGATGGCTGTCGGCCGCCAGGTACCAGATGCCTGCCAGCACGGCGCCGGCCGCGACGGCCCCGGCCGCCAGGCCTGCCAGCAGGCGGAACCGGCGGTGCCACAGGGCGACGGCGACGGCCCCGGCGGTCGCGGCCACGAACGCCACTTGCACCAGGCCTGTTAGCAGCCGTCCGGCCGGGCCAGATCCAAGCCAGGTCACGGAGGCCGCGCCGGCACCCGTCAGCCGGCCGGAAGCCACCGCGACGACTGCGAGCATCACGGTCAGGACCAGGCCGCTGCCGATTAGGCGGATGACATCGCCCGGGTGACGGTAACGAGTCGACGGCAGAAACCGCCCTGAATGCTTCGTGATCGGTTCCGGAGCACCGGGCGAAGGCTCATTGGCGGCGGTCGGCGGGTCGCTAAGCCGGGTTCCGCTCTGATGTGTCCGGTCCATGTCCATGCCTCTCACCTACTGCTCCTGGCGCGGCGGGGCGGGGAACGCCAGCCGGGCGTCGCGGCCGTGTAGGTCGCGGCTCCCTGTTGCGCCGTCGCTGAAACTGGTCGGCTATCAGGGCGGTGACCAGGGCGCAGGACGTGCCGAGCAGGATCCCGGCGGTGGCGTCGGAGAGCCAGTGGGCGCCCAGGTAGGCGCGGGAGAGCCCCATCACGATCGAGAACGCCACCGCGGCCGCGCCCCACAGGGCGCGCCGTCTGCCCGGCGGGACCAGGGCGATGACCGCCGCGACGACGGTGACCGACGCGGCGATCGCATGTCCGGACGGGAACGAGGCATTGGTGGTGGCGACCAGCGACCCGGGTGGCCTGGCCCGGTCGTAGATTCCTTTCAGCGAGCCGATCAGCACCTCTGAGAGCACGATGGCGGCGGCGAAAGCGGCCAGATGCCACCACTGGCGGCGCAGGGCCAGGAACCCGGCCAGGGCGATCCGCACCGGCAGCGTGACGTACACCAGCCCGAGGACGTTGAAGACCTTGGCGATCGCGGTCAGCGGGGGCGTCCGGCCGGAGATCATCAGCCGCAGCCACGCATCGTCAAGGCGCTGGATGCGGGCCAGCGTGCCGTGGTCGGCGACCAGGGCGAACACCACGGCCGTGACCGCCACCACCCCGGCGGTCAGCAGAGCGGCCTGCCGGGGGCGGCCAAGAAGCGCCTCCTCCTGCGGCCGGGCTGTGGCCGGCCGGGTCATCCCGGGCATGCGGCACCTCGCCCGCACAGGGCCAGGCCCTCGGTGCGCCGGACGTAGCCGACCAGCGCCGACCGGGGCATGAACGCCACCGCGGTGTCGACCGTGGTGGTCACGACCGGGGACGCGCCGGGCGCAAGGACGAACTGGTAGGTCGCGCAGCCGCCGGGGAAGGTGTAGTAGCGAACGCCGGAGTACGCAGGGACCAGGCTTAGCGGGCGCTCGAACCGGCGCATGCCGGGCTGGTCGGAGGGGATCTGCTGGGCGCCGGAAATGTTGCAGGTCGCGGTCAGGGTGATCGTCACCGTCTGCAGCCCGGGCTGGCCGGAGTTCAGCACGAAGCTGGCCTGCCCGCTGGCGATCTCGGGGTCGGCCGCGGTCCAGCCTGACGGGAGTGCGGCGATGCAGGGCAGGAAGGCCGCCGAGGGAACCGCCTGGGCCGCCAGGATCATCGCATGGCCCGGGCCGCAATCGGGCGCGCGGGGGGCCACGCCCAGCGTCAGCGTGACGCGCGTACCTGGGCCGTTGGCCGGCACCAGCAAGCCGATGCCGAAAACGGCGGACACGGCGAAGACGGCGAGCATCACCGCGGCCAGGCTGACCCGCCGGGCGCTCCAGCGCTGCAGCACGATCGGCCGTCGGTGCGGGGCGAGCTTGCGGAACTCGGCGAGCAGGTCCCGGGGGTCGCGTTTCATGAAGGCGCGCAGCTGCGTGGGGCTGGCGACCCCGCGGGTGGCGGCGAAGGCCTCGGCCAGCTCGGCCTCGGTGAAATAGTTCAGCGCTTGCCGGTACACCCGCGCGGGGTCGGTGCGGACCGCCAGGACCAGCATCATGTTGCCCAGGTCGACCGCCTGCCGCCAGGGCGAGGGCCGCACCTGGGCGAAGGCCACGTCGATCAGCAGCAGCTGCCCGGCGCGGACCATCAGGTTGCCCGGCTTGATGTCGCGGTGGGCGATCCCCGCGTCCCACAGCGTGCGGATCAGCTGCAGTCCCTGGTCGATCAGCTGGTCGTCGAGGTCGGCGCCGCCGATTTCCACGGCGCCGTCGAAGTACTCGGTGACCAGCAGGTACTCCCGTTCGGGGGTGATCTCCACGATGCCGTAGGGCCTGGGAACGGCGACCCCGGCGTCCTGCAGCAGGCGCAGGGCGTAGTCCTCGTACTCGGCCAGGCGCCGCACGGTCTGGAAGGGGTGCTCGTCCTCCAGGGAGCCGTACAAGATCGTCCGCCACATCTTGTACCAGCGGTCGGCGCGGACGTGGCCCTTGGTGTAGAGCTTGGCGAACAGGTACTCCTGCGGGCCGCCCTCGACTCGCAGCCGGAGCGGGGTGGAGCCGGCTGAGGACTCCAGCCCGACCGGCGTGATGCCGGTGACGGTGAAACCGAGCTGATCGCGCACGCCCTGCCGGATCGCCTCGCCGCGCGCGCCGGTCACGTCCACGTGCGCGGTGTTGCCGCGCCGGTAGGCGACGGGGAAGACCTCGTTCGGGGTGAAGAAACGGAACGCGCTGACCGGGATCGCGACGCCGAGCGCCACCCCTAGGAGCAGGTCATCCACGTGATCGACGGCCAGGTACAGGCAGGCCAGGCAGAACATGGTCACGATGACCGCGATGGCCGCCTTCGCATAAGTGCGAGGCCGCCCCGGCACGACCAGGCAGTAGGCGATGCTCATCAGCAGGAACGCGAGGATCGTCACCGAGAGCGCCGGCGCGGAATACCCCGCCCAGCCAGCGATGATCAGCACGCCGTACGGCCGCGGCCGGGTCATCCCCTCGGTGATCACATCCATGGCGAGCGTGAGGGCGAACAGGCTGCACAGGAACACCAGCAGGTGCCGCCAGCGCCGGAACGCTATCGTCAGCACGACCGCCGACAGCCCGACCACCGTGGCCCCCCAGCCGGAGCCGGCCGTGTAGATCCCGTCGGCGACGTCGGTCAGCCACGGCGTCCGTGCCCGCGCGAAAAACCGGAGCACCGCCGAGTTGACCTGATTATCGAGCCGGAGCGAGGGGGCCCGCAGCGAGATCACGATCACGCCGGCCAGGACGACAACCGCGAGAAACAGCCAGGCCCTGGTGGTGACCGAGACCGGGTGCGGCAGCGGCGGGGGCGCACCCGTCGGGCGGCGCCGGCGCGTCGTCCGCCGCACGGCGGGACCCGGCGCAAGGCTCGCCGTGCCAGTCGGCGCGGTTACCCTTTCCACCTTCTCGCTCAATGCGACGCACCCCCTGCCGAGGCCAGCCCCTGCGCCCGCAGCCAGCTCTGGGCCACCAGGCGCGGGTCATCCCCGCGTAGTTCCACCCGCGCGTTCAGGGCACGCAGCGAACCGGTAGTCAGGCGCGCCGAGACGGTGCCGGGGCACCGCGAGGAGCCGCGGGCCGTAGCGGGCGACGACATCCCGGCGCACCAGCGGGACGACGTTCTCGGCCGGCTGCAGGCCGCGGTCGTCGGCCAGCACCACGAGATGGTTCGCCGTGATGGCCGGATCGGTGCTGAACAGCAGCGCGACGCCGATGTCCCCTGCCTCCAGGGCCTGCAGCGTCAGCGGACCCCCGGCGTCGAGCGGTATGAAAACCCGGAACCGGAGCCCGTAAACCTGCTTCAGCCCGGGCAGGCAGTAGACGCGCTCCGGGCATTCGGGCGGACCGCCGAACGCCAGCTGCGGCGCCACCCGGGCCAGGTCGGCGACCGATCGCAGGCCATAGCGGGCCGCGGTGGCGGCGGTGACCACGATGACGTTGGCGTCCTGCGCGGCGGACGGGCGGCCCGCCACCAGCCCCCGGCCCGCCACCCACCCGGCCAGGGCCCTGCCGGTCGCCGTGACATCGGAGGTCGCGGACTGCCGTCCCAGGCTGACGAACTCGAGCGCTGACCCGGAGTACTCCGGCACCACCTGGACAAGTCCGCTCAGTGCTGGGTCCACCAGCTCGCGAGCGCCCAGGTCCGGCAGGACGCGGACGGGGAAGCCCTGCGTCGTGAGCGCGCCGGCGTAGATGTCGGCGAGCAGCACGCTCTCCGGGAAGTCGAATGACCCGACGGTAATGACGGCGCCATGCTGGGCGGCCCCGTCAGCATGGTCAGCCGGCCCGCTGCCGCAGGCGCAGCACACGATAGCCAGCGCCAGACAGGCTACGTACGCCACCGTCCGTCGTTCCGGCTCTGCTCTCATGACGTTTCCTGCGGTCGGGTTAGTCCAGCACGTGCCTCAGAGTCGAGGCCCAGCTTCGTTCCGAACCGGGGTGCCCTCTCGCGAATACCAGACCGGGCACATCGCCGGTGCGCGGTCTGCCCGGAGGCATGTCCCCACGCTACGCCCGCATTCAAAAACAAGCAATAAGTTTCAGGTAAACTAGGTTGTCTATTAAGTAACCCCGGTAATCTACGAGGGTGACGAGCTGGGGGTTCCTGACCAACCACGCCTGGTCTACGACGAGCACATGGAACTGCTCGACCCCAGTGACCTCGACGGTCGCTACCGCATCACCAACCGCCCACCCGCCACCGGACTCCGGCCGTTACGAATCAACTGACTCAGGATCCTGCACGAATCCTCGTGTCCCGTCTCAGCCATCACGTCGCGCGCATCCTGGGGAACGACGCGTTCATGAGACGCACGGACCCTGCTCCGTCTCAGCCATCATGTCGATTCCGGATCTGAGTCCTTCGCCAGAAAGGAAGTCCACGACCGCCGAAAACGGCAGCGGTAACCTGCATGGATTGGCTAGTCTCGCCACGGCCGATGTCTCGGGCGGCTGCCGTCCTCGCCGTGGGTAAACAGTGCGAGATCGACCTCGCGGGCGGTCCACTGTCCGTGCCCGCTCTCCCCTGCCGCCTAGGCCTGCACCTGGACGGTGGTGCCGTGCACGCGGGCGGCCTCGAACAATGCGCTGAGTATCTCGGCGGCCCTTTCGGGGCGGTCGAGGGGGATCTGGCTGTACCAGCTTCGGGTGTCGCTGTCGTAGTCGGCAACCCGCCGGATCTTTTCCCTCTGGGCATTGAACTCCTGCTCGGGCAGGCCGGCGTTGGAGAAGATCAGCATCCGCAGGACTGGGGCGGTGGCCGACTCGATCCCGGCCGGTTCCGCGGGTTGAGGGGCGGGGTTTCTCCGTCGGCGCAGCAGTTTCATGACCGGAACTCCTCTTGCTGCATCAACCCGCCGGTACTCCCACAAAGCACACCGGGACGATGACTTACGGGTTTGTCATGACGATAACCGCAGCAGCCGACAAAACGCCCGGCGCAAGTCTGCGGGTTTTTATCTCCTGCTCGCCTTGAGCGCGGCAACAGTGACGTCAGAGAGGCGGCGCAGGTAGTCGTCGTCGATCACGCCCTGCGAGATGAGAAGCCGGAAGCCCAGTGGGGCCGCCAGCAGGTCGAGGGCCAGTTCGTGATCGAGGTCGGCGGGCAGCTCACCGCGGTCGATCGCACGGGACAGCATGGCATCGGCGTTCTCGCGTCGTGGCGTGGCGATGACTTCGCGTAGCGCCGCCGACAGTGCGGGGTTACGGGGTGACTCGGCGAGAAAATCAGGTGCTATGCGGCTGACCAACGGACTGCTGAGCTGGCTGAAGGTGTCCCTGATGTGCGCCTCGACGTCACCGCGGAGGGTGCCGGTGTCAGCCTGGGTGAGCGCGTGCTCCCTGACGGCGCAGGCTACCAGGTCGATCAGCATCGCGTCCTTGGAATCCCAGCGGCGGTACAGCGCCGCCTTGCCCACGCCAGCCCTGCGGGCCACCGCCTCCATCGACATCCGCGCGTAGCCGGTCTCCGCCAGTTCCGCGAAGGCGGCGGCCGTGATGGCGCTGGTGACGTTCTCCTGGAGCACGGCTGCCCCAGAAGGCCGCCTTCTGGCCGGTTCTCCCATGTGCTCAAGCATACATCGCGACGGAACGGTTGCGTTCCATCAAACGGCGGCATAGGCTAAGGAAATGGATGGAACGGATCGGTTCCGTCGCGAGAGGAGATGCCGGTCATGAAGTTCCTGTTCGACGACGAGTCATTCTCTTTCGAGGCGCTGCGGGCAGCCGGGTATGCCAGCGGGAGTGGCGCTGATCTTGGCGAGGTCCTCGTGACCTGCGCCAACATCCCTGACGGTGATGAGGAAGCGTGGTGCCGCGAGTGGGGTGCCCTCGCCGACCGGATCCGCGGTACCGGCCTGGCCGCCCTCGCGGCGGGCCACCGGATCAGTGCGCGGGACGCGCTGCTGCGCGCCTCGAACTACTACCGCACGGCCGAGTTCTACCGGCGCAGCGACCCGGACAACGACGCCGAGTCGGCACGCCTTGCCCGGTTGTCGCGGGAGTCTTTCGCCGCGGCCGCCGAGCTGCTTGACGTGCCCGCGCGCGGGGTCGCGATCCCCTATGAGGACACGACACTGCCCGGCTACCTGTTCCGCGCAGACGACTCCGGGACGGTGCGGCCGACCCTGGTCTACCACGGGGGTTTCGACTCCACGCTGGAGGAGAGCTACCTCGCGATCGCGCGGGGCGCACTCGAGCGCGGGTACAACGTGCTCGCGTTCGACGGTCCAGGGCAGGCGACGGCCCGCCGCCTTCAGGGCCTCGTGTTCCGCCCGGACTGGGAAAAGGTCATCACCCCGGTCATCGACTACGCTGCAGCCCTGCCCGAGGCCGACGAGCGCCGGATGGTCCTGATGGGGACCAGCTTCGGCGGTTACCTCGCCGCGCGGGCGGCCGCCTTCGAGCACCGGATCGCGGCGCTCGTGCTCAACGACGGGCTGTTCGACTTCGGCGGGGCGGTGCTGCGCGGCCTGCCCCCGGCACTTACCGCCCTGATCGAGGCGGGCCGCAACGCGGAAGCCGAGGCCGTCATGGCGCAGGCCGCCGCGCACAGCACGTACCTGCGCTGGTCGGCAGGCAACTCGCGGTGGACCTTCGGCGCGACGAGCGCCGCCGAGGCACTGCGGGAGATGCGCGCCTACACCATGGCGGGCATCGCCGACCGGATCACCTGCCCCACCCTGGTCCTTGACCCGGAGAACGACCAGTTCTTCCGCGGTGAGCCACACCGGATCTTCGACGCACTGCGCTGCCCGAAGGAGCTGATCACGTTCTCTGCCGCCGAAGGTGCCGGGGAGCACTGCCAGGAAGGCGCGGGCCTCCTGACCGAGCAGCGCGTCTTCGACCGCCTCGACGCACTTCTCCGCTAGCCCTCGCGGTGCCACTGAGGGGTGACGCGGGCGAGTTGGCGACACCAGGTCACACCGAGGTCCCCGGTCGCCAGCGGCTAGACGCGGGCTGCGATCAGGGCGACGAACAGCAGGGTCAGGGCCGCGCCGACCGCGTGCAGGATGAGCATGCGGGGCGTAACCGACAGCGGCGCGGTATCGGGGTCCCCGGTGCCGGAGCCGTGGGCAGATGCCGCGCGCCTGACGGCGCGGGTGTCGGCAGTGAACCATCACAGGCCCGCGCAGATTGCCCCTAGGGCTCTGGCGGGTGCGCGGCAAATGTAGCAGTCTGGCGGTTCGATGCGTAGCCGAGCGGCGACTAAGCGCGACGGGACCCTTGCCGCGATCGCCTGAGGGGGCAAGCCCTGCTTGCTACCAGGGAGATTGCAGAGTCCGCAAACCTGCTTATGGCGATCTGAAAGCAGTCCTTGACGGAGTGACTGACGTGGGTGACATTCAAGGCGACGTGGTGAACGGCGAGATCACGGCCGAGATGCGGCACCGAGAAGTGTTCAAGGTGGACGAGGACCGCGCGGTGGCCGCGCTGGAGCTAGCTTGGGCCGACGGCGGCTACCACGGCTTCTGCGCCGATGGCGGCACCTGGTCGGCGATCAGCAGCGCCGGAGACGTGCTCACGGGCGACACGCCGGACGCGCTAACCCAGAAGATCCGCGCGGACTGGCAGGCGATGCAGTGACGCCCGGCAACCGAGCCGCGTTTTCCGCGTAGTCGTCGCCGGTCAGGGGGAGCGGGACATATCCGCTGATGCCGACGCATGCGGCGAACATCTCGTTGGGGGAGAGGTCCCGGCCCTCGCCCCAGGTGTGACTGAGGCCTTCGTGCGGCCGGTTCTGCCAGCACGCGAGACCCGGCCCCGGTCGCAGTTGATCGTCTCGGGAATGATGACGGGCTTGGCCGCGGCGTTCGCGAGCCGCTCGTCGATGCTCAGCAGCCGCTCGTGGGGGATTACCGAGTGCGCGTGATGCAGGGATTCAGACCAGCCCGGGCGCATCGGCTCGGGCACGAGCATCCGCGCGAGCACCGCGGCGGCGTCCACTGCCTTGGTCGTCGGAGCGATAAGGCCTGTCCGTAAGGTAGCTACCACCAGCCGCCATCTGTGACGTTCTCGCAGGTCATCTAGTATTTGCGGAGGGCTTCGGCATCGCGTGGTTCCGGTATCTCACGGCGAGATATCTCAGGGTGAGATGGGCGGCCGCCGCCCGCAGGTCGGCGGTGCCGCCGGTCGGGATCGGTGTCGGCCATCAGCTTGGCGACGGCGGCCTGGCTGGGCTTGACGTACTGCTGGAGGGTGGCGAGCTGCCTGTGGCCAGAGATGGCCATCAGCAGGGGCGCGCTGACGTTCTGGTCGCCGAGGTGGGTGAGCCGGGAGTGCCGGAGCCGGTGCAGGGTCGCGCCGCCGGAGTGCTCCTTGAACAACTGCTCGGCCATCTCGTACGACAGTCGTGCCCGGCCGCTTCCGGGATCGAGGTCGGCGGCGGCCGTCACCCGGTGGGAGGCGGCGCGGCGCTCGGTGAGGAAAACGGGCCCGGTTTCGCGCCCGGCGGTCAGGTTCCTCAAGAGCCGGGCGGCAGCGGTCTGGAAGTGCAGAAGGTGAATGTGGCCGCCTTTTACGCGAGCCCGCGCTTGCCGGTTGGCCAGGTCGAGGTCGGGCACGTCCAGGCCGAGGGCCTCCTCGGCGCGGGCTGCCGAGTCGTACAGCAGACGCCACAGCGCCCGCTCCCGCAGGGGGATGTCGCGGTTGCCCCACAGCCGCTCCAGCTGGGGCAGCGGGATCGCCTTCGAGTCGTCGGCGGGCACCGCGCGGCGGTCGGCGCTCAGGTGCAGGTCCCCGGCGGGCCACCCGTGGTCGCGGCACCATGACGTGAACGACCGGACGGTGGCGACGTGCCGGTTCCAGGTGCGCGGCGCGAGGTGCCCCCACAGTTCGCTGGCCGCGCCGGCCAGCTCGTCATCCGTGACGCTGGAGAAGGGCCGGTCCCGGCCGAGCCGGGCGGCCAGGTGCTCCAGCGTCCCGGCGTAGGTGCGGGCGGTGGTCTCCGGACGGGGCACGGACAGGAACGCGTCGACCGCAGCGCCGAAGGTGCGCCCGGCGCCAGTGATCGCCGTGACCGCGCCACTGCGGCCCGGGTTCCCGGCCATCGGCACCTCCTGCCCGCACTTATCACAGAGAATCAGTTCTCCCAGACCTTATCCCGAACGACCCACGCGGTCACGCCCGGACGCGTCGGCTGACCTGCGGTAATACTCCAGCGGCACCGCTGGCCAGCACGAACGCCGTTAGGACAGTTGGGTTAGCTGCCGGTGCATGAGGGCCAGTGGTCTACTGCCCACTCTGGCCAGCCCGGCCACCCTGCTGGCGGGGCGGGGATCTCACCGCCGTTGAGTTCGGTGGCGTCAGGCACCTGGAATTGCTCCCGCCACGCGTCCACGTCGGCCTCGCTCATCGGGAATGTCTGGTGCGGTACCGTTTCCTGGCGGTGTGCGATGCGGGCGAGCTGGACGTCTTTGTCCACGGGCAGGTAGACCACCTGGGATGCTGCCCCGGCCGACCGGGCCAGCCAGCGCAGTGCCGACCGTTCGTCGCGGCCCCAGAGCCCGTAGTCGAGCACGACGCTGGTCCCCAGTCGCAGCGCCTGAAGGGCGACCGAGATGAGCCGGCCTTCGAGCATCCAGCGCTTGCCGTCGGCCATCGAATCCCCGAACAGCGGGATCATCCAGTGATCCGGGGTCAGCCGCAGCGCCTGGTGCGTTGCGGCGAGTTCTTTGGCCCGGGTGGTTTTCCCGGCTGCGGGGAGCCCGACCATCAGGACCAGGGTGGCGGCACGCGGGTCCTGCGTGACGGCGGGGCCGGCTGCGGACGGGCACGGGAATGGTTCTTCGCACTGTGAATCGAAACGCTGCGACTGAGACATGACTCCCCTGATCAGGCAGGATGACCCGGCAGCACAGGAATACGCGCGTGACTGCCGGCAGGACACTGATCCGGCGGTACGTCCTGGCACTGCCCCCGGCCGGGGCAGGCAATGAGGCCGCGGTTACGGCAGCCTCGGTACCGCCGCTAAGCGGCGGTCCGGGTAGTCATGGCAGCGCAACACATGCCTTCACCATAGCTGACAGCGTCGGCGACGATCTGTGCCATGATCCTGAGACAGAGACGGCCGCGCAGTCTCAGTCAAACTGGCGCAGCCCAGGTCACCGATCGACATGTGTGCCAGGTCTACTGAGATGGGACGCCTGCCACGGCAGCCAGGCGGACCTCCACGGCGACTGGGGTCCTGGCCGGCCCGTGCCAGTGCCGTTCGAGCGGGCGCAGGCCGTGCTATTCGGACGGCTCGGGCGCAGGCGAGAGAGGGAATCATGGCCAGCGCCTGAGTCGTCGGCAGGCCAGGCAGGACCGCGCCTGCGGCGAGCGCCTTCCGCTGCGCGGAATGCGGCCACGGAGCCAACTAGCGCGCCTGGGTGCACCTCAACGCCCACGGCCCCGCCGGCGCCGACGGGAAAATCGACCGCTACGACTACGAGCGCGAGGACGCGGACGAGATCACCGAGGAGTCCGTCACCTGCCGGATCCACGGCGAGGACCCGATCGAGAAGCTCATCGACGGCCAGTACGCCCTGCTCTCGTCCGCCATGATGGTGGACCGCCGGTACGGGACCTGATCATCTGCGCCCGGTTCATGCCCCCTCGCGCCGCCCGGTGGGGCGCCCATCAGCGGCGGCCGCGGAAGGTGCGGCGCAGGTCCTCGACCCACTCTCCGGGGATCTCCCACGGGATGAAGTGGCCGCCGCGGTCGTGTGCGGTGAGGTTGACGTGGTTGTACCAGGCGGCCCGGTCGCTGTCGAGGAAGTGGCGGACCCGCTGCTCGGTGGTCACGCCCGGCGGGTTCTCGTACCCGACGAAGGTGATGCCGGTAGGCGCCTCCACGACCGGCCACCGGTCGTGCGATGGGGTCCACGGGTAGCGGTTGTTGTTGGCGTAGGTGCGGATCGAGGTGCCGATCGCGTTGTTCGCCCAGAAGATCATGGCGTGGGTGAGCAGGTCGTCCTTGCCGAACACCGTCTCGATGTCGCCGTCGTCGTCGCTCCAGCTCATCCAGCGCTGCAGGATCCACGCGAGCATCCCGGCAGGTGAGTCCGACAGCCCGTACGAAAGAGTGCTCGGGTCGAGCACGTGCGCGGCGAGGTGGACGGCGAACCGTTTGTCCAGGGCCACGACCTGCGCGTGAATGTCTGCGGGCAGCCCCTCGGGGATGGGCCGGCCTCCGCTCAGGTCCCAGGCCCGGTCGCCGTTGAACAGGTCGAGTTTCAGGCCGGAGCCGATGTGGATCGCGTAAAGCTCGTCGGCGTGCTTGTGCCCGAGCTGCCCGGTGACGAGCGCCCCGACATCGCAGCCGGCGGCGGCGTACCGCTCGTGGCCGAGCGTCTCGGTCATCAGGGTGTGCCAGAGGTCGGCGACCTTCCAGAAGTTCATGTCCGGGTGGTCCGGCAACGGGGTGGAGAATCCGAACCCGGGGAACGAGGGCACGATCACGTCGAACGCCTCGGCGGGGTCGCCCCCGTACGCCCCGGGGTCGGCCAGCGGGTCGACGACCTTGGACCAGTGCCAGAACGTCCAGGGCCAGCCGTGCGTGAGGATCAGCGGTGTCGGGTTCGGCCCCGCGCCGGGCCGGCGCATGAAGTGCACCGGCACGCCGTCCACCTCGACGCGGTAATGCTCGTACGCGTTGATCGCCGCCTCTGCCTCGCGCCAGTCGTACTCGCCGCGCCAGTACTCGACGAGCTCCTGCAGGTAGGTGCGGTTGACGCCGTAGCAGGAATCGTCGTTGCCCGCGTCGACCGGCCAGCGGGTGAGGGTGAGCCGCCGCTGCAGATCGGCGAGCACGTCATCGGGCACTCGAATGGGCGTTGACGTCAGGGGGAAGTCGGTCATGCTCGTCCTCGCTGTTCGTTCTGGGACTCGCCGAGCTCGGCGATGCGGCGGAGGGCGGGCAGCGCGGCGGCGATCGTGGAGCGCTCTTCGGCCGAGAGCCGCCTGAGAATCGGCGCGAGCCGGGCGACCCGGTCGGCGTGGCGAGCCGCGACAACCTCGGCACCCCCGGGAGTGATGTGCACGAGCACGGCCCGGCCGTCACGGGGGTCGGGCCGCCGCTCGACCAGCCCGTCGTTCTCGAGCCGGGTCACCACCTGCGTGATGGCCGATTGGGTGACCTGCTCGGTCGTGGTGAGCTCGCCGAGCCGCAGCGGACTCCGCCGGGCCAGCGTGTGCAGCACGGACAACGTGGTGAAGCTGAGCCGCTGGATCGACGGCAGCCGGATGTAGAAGCCGTTGAACTCCTCGACCACTGCCGCCATCTCGCCCGGATCCAACTCGGGCGTCCGCTTCCCTGTCACGCGGGAACTGTATCAGTAATTTATTTAAGTACCTAATGGATACGGAAATCGCCCAGACCGATCCGACCTCGGTCGTCGGCAAGGCGATCGGCTGGCACGCGACATCTATCGCGGCACGGGACAACCACTGTCACGTCGGCATTGCTGACCACCACGAGCCCGGGAAGTTGCGCTGCCCCCGGTAGGCAGACGGCCTGCGGAACGCCCGCACCCGGCCAAAGTCGACCGCGGCTGCTTCGTCGAGAGCGATGGCGTGACGACGGCCGCAGTCGTCGGCGTAGGCGAGCTGGATGCCGTAGGGCAACTCACAGCGCGCCACCGGCAGATGGAGGTCGCGCTCTGCGGCATAAGGCTGATCGAAATTTCGCGCGACACGCCGTAGATGAGCAGGAAAGTAACACATGAAGAGATACAAGACACTTCAAGTGTCTACGACGCCGCCAGCAAAGCGGGGAAACTGCGCCCGTCTCAGATTCATGTCGTACGACCTCGTCTTACAACACGCCTTCCGACATGATGGCTGAGATTCGACATGTTCCGTGAGACGGGACAACCACGAACTGAGGGTAAGGCGCCTCGCTCTGGTTTCGTGCCGATAATGTACATTATGTAAAGTAACAGCTGAGAGCGGCCCCCTGTGCCCGCATTCTCGACGTCCGTTCCCCGGCGGTCGCGTCATGCCCCGGGGACGCTCACGGCTCTTGGCTGGACCGGGAACGTGACAGGCCTGCCTCGCGGAGGGCACCAGGGCGGAGCGGGGTGCCGAGCAACTGGGTGACGAGGGTGCGGTGGGCGGCATGCAGGGTGCGGACGGCCGCCCGGCTGAGGCCGGGCTTAACCGGCTGGCGACCGCCTCGGGGTCGCCCTGGCTTAGTCGGGATCCACAGGTAGCCGGGGTCGCTGCCCTCGAGTTCGGCGATGATCAGCGCCCGGGCGCTGAGCCACCGGGTGAGGATCTGCACGGTCGCGCCGCCGAGCGGACAGGATTCGTCGGCGAGTTCGACACGTGCCTCGCCGTCCAGATGCAGGGCGCTGAGGTTGAGGCGGGCGAGCTCGGGGACTGACCGGCCAGTGTCGGCGACGACCGCTGCGAGGGCGGCGGTGCGCAGTGATGTCGCGGCGTTGGCGTGAACGGGCCTGCGGACCGTCAGGTCGTGAAGGAGGCGCTCAGTATCGGCGGGGGTTAGGTGAAAGCCACGGGCGGGCGGCTGGCTGTCCAGGCGGTCGGGCAGGCAGAGGAATTCGGCGAAGGCGTTGTAGGAGTCGATGCGCACGCGCATGGAGTTGGTGTAGGCGGCGGCATCGGGACCGCGGAGGGTGTTGCGGGTGCGGGTCTTGCCACCGGCCGCATCGGAGAGCCACGCGTCGGCACGGGCGGGGTCCATCAGCTCGCTGACCGTGATATCGATGGAGTCTGCAGCCTGCTGCGCATGATGCAGATACTCACTGAGGAAGTGCCTGCGGATCCGCCGGGTGCCGACGGCGAAGTCGGCCAGATGACGGATGAAGTCGTCTATAGCGTCGCGCGCTGACCTGCGCTCCCCCGGTTCTGCCATGTCCGGAGAATAGCCGCCAATGCTGATAACAGCAAGAAGCGCTGCGCAGCCAATGCCGGGGTCACGTGTCCCGGGTGATTGGTGGTCCGGGTCGAACCGGACCGGTCCGACTCGGATCGTGCAGGTTCGGCCCGGACCAGAAGGGCGCGTTCAGGGTCCGGCGGTGCGGGTGGCAGCTCCACGCTTCTTGCTGTTATCAGATTTGGCTTAGACGGGGCGAGGACGGCAAGGCATCTTCCGTTCCTTTTGCCGCTACCCGGCTTCCCGCGCTGCCTCGCGCGCCTGCTCCAGCTGACCGACACTGACCGGGCCGGTCCCCGGCAGGCCCGCAGCCGTCCACGCCTGCTGTGCGCGCGCCACGTCGCCACCCGCCTCTTGCAGCACCATCTTCTTCGCCGTGTTGTTGGGCACGGCCCCGTCAGCGCCGAGATCCATCAGGTGCGCCAGCATCCGGACCGACTGGTTCCGCTGCCCTGTCTTCCGCTCGTTGTACCGGTAGACCAGCACCCAGCGCCCTTCCAGGGAACGGGCCCGCTCGATCAGCGCTTGCCCGCGGTCGGTGTCCTTCTGCTCGGTGCGGATCGGCTCGCTCTCGCCCGATGGCAGGCGCAACGTGAGCAGCCCGCGACGACTCGATTCCTCGATCTCGACCTTCTCCAGGAACGCGATGAAGGTCCGTGCTGACTCCAGCCGTTCGATGTCCTGCCTCGCCTGCTGCGCGATCAGGTGCAGGTCCACGGTCAGGCTGTGCACCCGCCGGCCCCATGCCGCCTCCCCGCCGGGAAGACACGGTCCCGCGGCCTGGGCAGCCGCTATGACAAGGCTGTAGTGGCTGTTATCCACGCCGCCCATTATCGTTCGCCGGGGCTGGCGTTCGCGGTCGCGCCGGGCCGGGACAAAAGCCGTTCCAGGAGCGTTTGCAGCCGGCGTTTCCCGCCGGCGGCGAGTTCGCTGGTCATCGGAGACAGTGACCGCCTGACCTGGGCGTAGAGGCGCTCGGCAAGTTCCGCCCCGGCCGGGCTGAGGAACACCTCCACGGCGCGGCCGTCGCTCACGCTGGGGGCCCTTTCGATAAGCCCTCTCTTCTCGGCGCGGTCGACGAGCCCTGTCATCGTTGATTTCTCCAGCCCGAGGTAGTCGGCGAGCGCGGTCATCCTGAGCCGCCGGTCCCGCAGGATCGCGAGCACCCGCAGCTGCGTAAGCGACAGGTCGTTGTCGGCGCCCACCTTATTCAGCACCGCCATCGTCACGAACGCGGCCTGCACGAGCGCGTCGACCAGGCCGTCCTGCTCGATCACGCGGGCGTGCTCTGTCGGCTGCGATGTCACCACGCACGAAGTTTACTTGACTCAGTTCGTATTACCAACTAATTTTTGGTTCGTATTACCAACTACACCATGGAGGTTGCCATGAAAGCTGCTGTTGTTTCCTCGTTCGACACCGCTCCCCGCTACGAGGAGTTTTCCGCTCCCACCGCGGCTGGCGACGACGACATGGTCATCGACGTGATCGCGGCCGGGCTCCACCCGCGGGTCCGGTCGCAGGCCGACGGGTCGCACTACACCAGCACCGACGAACTGCCGCTCGTGCCGGGCATCGACGGTGTCGGGCGGGGCGCGGACGGGCTGTTGCGCTACTTCATCCTCCCGGACACCACGATGGGCGCGATGGCTGAACAGACCGTCATCGATACCCGCCGCAGCATCGTCCTGCCCGAGGACAGCGACCCCATCGCAGTCGCCGCCGCCATGAACCCGGCCATGTCCTCCTGGGTCGCGCTGCGCCAGCGAGTGCAGTTCCAGGCCGGACACAACGTCCTCGTCCTTGGTGCCACCGGTAACGCCGGCCGGATGGCCGTCCAGATCGCGAAACTGTTCGGTGCAGACCAGATCATCGCCGCCGGGCGCGGCGCCGACCGGCTGGCTGGCCTGCCCGCACTCGGCGCCACCGACACCGTGCTGCTCCAAGGGGACGCCGACACTGCCGCCCAGCGGCTCGGCCAGGCCGCCACCGATGTCGACGTCGTGATCGACTATCTCTGGGGCCAGCCCACCACCGCCGCGATGGTTGCCGTCGTCACTGAGCGCGCCGATCGCGGCAAGCCGCTCACCTGGATCGAAATCGGCTCCGTCGCCGGACCTACCGCGTCGATCCCCTCAGCCGCGCTCCGCGCCGCTCGCCTCCAGATCGTCGGCAGCGGACAAGGCTCCGTCAGCACCCGCGAAATCCTCGCTGAATTGCCCGCACTCGCCCAGGAGATCACGAACGGAACCTTCGACGTCGACGCGCGGCCGACGGCGCTCACCGACGTCGAACAAGCCTGGGCCGACGCCGCCCGCACGCCACAGCGCATCGTTCTCATGCCACAGCCCTAGACACGTGCCGTGGGTGCCGACGCCCTGGCCGTGCGCGGGACCGTCAGGACCTGGCCCGCGCTGGCCGACCTGCCCGACCAGAAGGGCTGGCGGATCAAGGGCGACGCCGACTACGGCCCCTGAACACCTTCGCCCGCGGGAAGATCGACCTGGCGAAGATCCGCCGCAACCGGGAGGACATCCTCCGGGTCGTCGCCTCCATCTACACCGGCGCCGTCCGGGCCTACGACGTGGTCACCATGCTGCAGCGCGACGGGCACCCCACCGCGCTCGGCGAGGCGATCGCGATGTACGGGCGGATCTTCAAGTCGCTGCACATCCTGGCCTACATCGACACCGACGAGTCCTATCGCCGCGACATCAAGGGCATCCGGAATCTGCAAGAAGGGCGGCACGCCCTGGCCAGGAAGATCTGTCATGGCCGGAAGGGCGAGCTGTACCACCGATACGAGCGCGGGCTGGAGAACCAGCTCGGTGCGCTCGGGCTCGCCTTGAACTGCGTCACGCTCTGGACGACCGTCTACCTGGACGCCGCCGTCCGTCAGCTCAGGGCCCAGGGCTATCCGGTGCTCGAGGAGGACATGGCCCGCCTGTCCCGTTCGTCAGCCGCCACCTGGGGGTGCACGGCACCTACAGCTTCGTGCTTCCCGACCTGGCCCCAGGGGCCATCCGCGAGCTGCGCGACCCGGACGCTGCCGACGAGTAAGCGCCCGGCGGGCCGTCAGCCGCCGCAGCGGCCGGATGCGCTCATAGCCGTGACTGTTCGCTCCGCTGCTACGTCA
>Ga0208565_1000043_pt1 | contig 120092 bp, 114 predicted proteins | sample Sb_taG_7_FD_187706 | JGI IMG/M metagenome (GOLD analysis project Ga0208565, IMG submission 187706) | Peat soil microbial communities from Weissenstadt, Germany - Sb_50d_2_FS metaG (SPAdes) (version 2) | ecosystem: Environmental > Terrestrial > Soil > Wetlands > Peat | place: Germany... | reverse complement strand
TCGAAGTAGTCACGCAGCTCGCCGCGGTCGCCGACGACCTTGAGCTTCATCGCCAGCAGGTCGCTGAGCTGCGCAACACGCAGGCCATCGACCTCCTTGGGCGGCTCAGACCTGAGCCTCAGCAGGCGGGTTGGGAGGTGATGCTGTGGGCGTCTTGCCGGGATCAGGCCCGGTAAGCATCGCGGCGGTGGCGGATCGAGTGGATCTGTACCTGGTGCTTGGCTTCATCGATGCGGTAGATGATGCGGTACGTCCCCCGGCGTGCGGAGTGGTATCCGTCGAACGGGTCGTCCAGCGGTCTACCTGCCCGGTGCGGGTTCACGGCGATCGATCTCTCGGTCGTCTCCATCGCGGCGAAGGCCACCTCAAGCGGAAGGTTCTCGCGGATGTTGCGGCGGGCCTGCCCCGACATGATCACGCTGTACGACTCGTCTTCCCGCGGGTCGCCGGTCACTGCGGGCCTGAACGCCGGCGCTGCTCCAGTTCGGCGCGGACCTGCTCAGGGCTGTAGGTGTCTCCGTCCGCGAAGTCCTCCCGGGACTGGCGCAGGTCCGCGAGAGTCTCCTCGTCGCTGAGGATGTCAAGCGTCTCCTGCAGTGACTCGTACTCGGCCACTGAGATCAGCATGACGTCCGCGCGACCGTTACGGGTAATAGTGAAATGGTCGTGCTCACGCGCCACCCGCTCGGCGAGTTCAGCGATCCGCGCCTTCGCCTCAGTGATTGGTATGGTCTCCATAAAGACCAGTATACAGACCGGTCACTATTATGACCACACGAGGACCCAGGTCAGTCTCCCGTACCCCAGAGAGGTCCGCCAGCCAGACCGCATAGCTCATAATGCCGACATGATCCAGCGTGCAAGCGTTAATGACACAGGTGCGGCGGACTAGCGGAACGGATCGGTGACCCGGATTCCGGCGTAGTCCTGGCCGTCGGCCAGGTCTTCGGACAGGACTTCTGCGCAGCCCATCGCGCGGGATGCCTCTATGATCGCGGAGTCCCAGTACGAGAGTTGGAACCGCTGACGCGTGGCCAGGGCCGCCATCAGGATCGCGCTGGTAACGTCCTGGACGGGGAAGCGGCGGAATGACTCGATGAGCCGGACGGCCTGCTGGTGGGTGATGGGGTCCGGTCGGCTGGCGCGGGTTGCCTGCACGTAGAACTCCTGCAGCACCTGGACCGACAGTGCCAGGTCACGGTCGGCCAGGATGTCGTTGGCGCGCTTGGCCTTGTCCTGCTCCGCGGGGTCATGTGAGATCGCGTAGAGCAGGACGTTGGTGTCAATGAACCGCACGGTCGTGGACCTCGTCGCGGCCAAGCCGGTCGGCCGCGCGGAACTGGCCGATCTCGGCCTGCACCTCCTGCTGCAGCGCCTCCAGCCTCGCGAGCTCGTCCATCCGCCCGGACAGCCGTTCGAGATACGCGACGACCAGTGCGCTCAGCGAGGTATCGCGCTGCGCTGCGGCGACCCGGGCGTTGCGGTACACGTCATCGGGCACGGAGACCGTAATGTTCTTCACAGTTTCACAGTAACACGGTTTACGTGGCCTGCGCCCCGCGCCGCGCGGCCCGGCATCGGTGATGCGGGCGATCCGGCCATCGTCGCTCCAAGCTCAGTGAAATGCGGGCCAGCGAATAATTTGAGGATGTCGGCATAGTACGCAGTGCAAACGATAACGACACACGTCAAGTGTCCCCTCTGGTACGGGTCTCGTTTCATCCGTCGACCGCAGTTCCGGGCGTTGACCTGGCTGAACGCTGCGTGTGGGCGTGCCGGGTCAGGCAGTCCGGCGCAGTTCGTGCTCGACTGCCCGGCGGATCCACGCCGATAGCGACCGGTCGTCGGCATCGGCCGCGCGGCGGGCCTGCTCCAGCAGTTCCGGGGGGAACCGCACGGGCACGGGTGTGCCCAGCCGGGAGGCATGGCGTCGGCGGGCCGGTCCCTGCGGCTCCTGGTTTTCCGGCTGTGCGTAGAAATCGAATTCCTGGTCAGGTGTCATGGGCGTGTTCGTCATCGGTCTCTCCGGTACTGGGTGGCAAGCCTGTCCGCCGCCTCATAACAGCCGATCGGACGGCATCTGTGCGGGTCGCCGCTGCGCGCGGGAGCCAGCGGGACCACGAGCACCCGGCCCCCGGACCTCGGCGCACATGAGCCAGTGCGCTGGAGGCTTGGCCGGATAGAACAGCGGGTCGCTGGCCCACACGTCATCAATGTCATCGATTCCGATGTGCGGATGCTTGAACAGGTGCGCGGCCTGGGTGTCGATCTCAAACGGGTCTTCCTCATCCAGCAGGTCTAGATCGAACCGCTCACCGCCGCCCACCTGATGATTGTACTACAAACGACTACCCCTAGCTAGCGGACCTGGGCGCGAGCAAGCTGATGCATGATTTGCAGTCATGAGGTACAAGCGCGCCGTCGAGAAGCTACGGATCCTCGCCGAGACGTGTGAGCGCGTGAAGACCTTCTGGTTCGACACGGAGCCGTTCCTGAAGGCCGTGTATGCCTTCGGCGAGGTGGTGGACGGAGCCGACCCGCTGGATGCCGTTCAGGTCGCGATCGCGATCAACCTGTCCCCGCACGAAGTCCCGTGGGAGTCCAGCCCCGAAGGCACCGACTGGCTGGCGAACGAGTTGCGGCTCAGCAAGGGTGGCTTCATGTACTTCTGGCGGTCGTACCTGGACCCGATCTGGAATCACTACATCCGCGGCCCGGTGCGCATCTGGTCTGTCGATGACGGTCCCGACGAGCGGGCGCTCACGGCGCTAGAAGCGAGAGACTTCGGGTCGCTGAAGCGGCTGATCCCGGAGTCGGCCGATGAGCGGCTGCAGCTCCGGGGAGACCTGGGCGCGGCGCTGGCTCATCTGCGCGAGGTCCGCGACAGGTACTGGGATCACGGCTGGCGGCGCGAGCACCGTGGCTACGGCCGCTACCCGGAGAACGAACTGTGGGATGCGGTCGAAGGCTATCTCGAGCTGCTTGATGCCTCCCGGTCCGGCGATCGGGACGCCTGAGTTCTCGGTGACCGGCGGCCGCGGGCTGGGACAATTGGAGCATGCGGGATCGGGCATGGTCGCGCGCTATGGGGCGCCATTGAGGACCGCGCAGGCTGGCGGGCGTAAGCGACGTGGCAAGTGAGGTCTGGCTGGGGTGCCGCGCGCGGAGTACATTGGTGCAGCGGGTCATCAGTTGCCAAATAGCTTCACTGATGCTGATGATGACGACAATCACCGCCGTGCAAGCGATAACCATACAGGTAGGGCGGCCCTGCTTAGGGCGGCTGGCCGTAGAGCATGTCCAGGCCGACGAGGATGATCTTGCCCCGGCTGGCGGCGGCTTCGGCTGCTAGTTCATCGGTGAAGCCTGACGTGCTGAAAAGGCCAACCGCAGCGTCGGTGGCGTCGTGCCCGGCCGCGGTCAGCAGCTCGCGGAGGTGCTTAAGCCTGCGCAGCTCAGCCAGGCCTGGTCGGCGGTCGCGGTGCTTGGCCTCGCCGATGAACGCGACCGGCGCGCCCGGGGTCCGCGGGCGGCTGCCGCGCGCAAGCGCCAGGACGTCGATCTCGTGACCCGTCTGGTGCTCGCGGCAGGCGATGACGGTCTGCCCGACCGGGCCGACGGTGAGGCCTGCCTCTCCTGATGCGTGGTGGGCGACCCACTCGGCGGCGAGCGCTTCGAAGTGCGGCCCGAGGATCTTGGACTCGACGGTGTGCGCCGCCTCGGCCCAGACCTGACGCGCCCGCCCGGCCTCAAGATCGGCTAGGTACGGCTCGATGACAAGCTGGTGAAACCGCACCATCGGGTCGGCCACCGTGACCACGGGCCGCCGGTCAAGCAGCAGGTCGTGCCGGCGGTCGATGAACCCGGCAGCGGCCAGCGTGGCCAACTGGTGCGCGAGCGAGGTGGCCGGACGGCCGAGCAGGCCACCGATCTTCGTCGGCGACGACTCTCCCGCGGCCACGGCCGCGAGCACCGAACTGTAGGCGGCGGTGTCCCGGATGCGTGTGTCCTCGTGCACGACCCGGCGGGCCTCGTCGAACAGCGGCATGGACGGTCGCAGCACGTTCCGTGCCAGCCAGCCGCCAATCTGGTCGGGGTCACCGGGAACCCGCGGGTCCGGCACCAGTTCTCGGTAACCGGGCGTGCCGCCCACGATGGCGTTGTGCGCGAGGGCCGCGGCGAGGTTCTCGATCCCCCAGTATTCCCGCGCGTCCCGGTAGCCGAACGGCCGGACGCGCAGCTCGAGCGCGGCCCGGCCGCGTAGGGCCCTGGTCCCGGACAGCAGGTCGCCCATGACCGAGATCGCTGACCCGCAAAGGATCAGGCGCAGCGACATCGTCCCAGCCCCGGCGCCCGGCCCCAGGCCGTCGTACAGCGATTGGACGATGGACGGCAGCCCAGGTGTTTCCTGGGCCAGGTAGGGGAACTCATCGAGCACCAGCAGCCCCGGTGCCGCGTGGTCGGCCTGTGGCCGGGACGGCGCCGCTATCACCTCGGCGGCCGTCCGCAGCGCCTGCTCCCAGCCGCCGAACCCGAACGCGCCAGCCGACAGCCCGGCCCAGGCCGCGAGCGAGTCGCCGAACCGGCGCAGCGAGACCGGCTCGGCCTGCTCGGTGGCCAGGTGGTAGAGCCCGCCGACCGCATCGGCAAGACGGCGCAGCAGGTACGACTTCCCCTGCCTGCGCCTGCCGTAGACCACGGCGATCCGCAACCCCGGCAACGGCGAAAGCGCGAAGTCGGCCAGGTCCGCCCATTCCGCGTCACGGTCGAAGACGTCCGTCGGCTTGTCGAGGAACCCGCTATCCAGCCCGACCTCCATTAGCTCGACTACAGTTATGGTAAGCGTAGTCGAGCTAGGGTGCCACCGCCAGTCAAGGACGGGCGGCGCTAGCGGACAAGGCCACCTAAGGCCGCACGCGGGATACTGGAGCGGACAAGATCCGGTTCAGGGTGACCTGGCCCAGCCGGCTCATGACGGGGTTAGTATCCGCGTAGTACCAGACCAGGCCCATGGCCTGCTGGAAGGCCCACGCCTTGCCGCGCTCCCAGTCCAGATCGGTGCATGGAAGGGCGTCGCGGAGCACCTGGCGAGGTCCGGCCTCGATCAGGTTCCAGGCGCTGATCAGGTCCAGAGCGGGGTCCGCCGGGCCGAAGCTTCCGACGTCCAGGACGCCTGCCAGGCGCCCGTCAGCCACCAGCACGTTGCCGGGGGTCAGGTCACCATGACTCATTACGTCCGGGGCCTTGCGAGGCAGTTCCCGGAACCCAGCCCACAGACGGCGCAGGCGGGGAACGTCCAGGAGCCGCTCGCTTTCCCTGAAGCAGGTGCTCATCCACTCGTCGTGGTCCTGGAGGTCACCGCCCCGCCCTTGGCCGCTGAACGTCCGGCCGAGGGTGTCGATTGTCCGGACGCCGCCGATGAACTCGGCCAGGTCCCTGGCGAAGGGGACCGACCCGGCGGGGTTATCGTCGTCGCCCGTGACGCCAGGCAGCCATGTCTGCACCGACCACGGCAGCGGGTAGCCCGGCCCTGGCTCGCCGAGGGCGACCGGCTCGGGCACCGGGAACCGGGTAGCGCCGCCAAGTCCCCGGGCCGCCGCCGCCTCGGACTCCAGCCAGCGGCGGGCCTCGCCGGGGTCGGTGTCCTGCAGGGGGAACCGCGCCGTGAGCCCGTCACCAATGCGGAAGATGGCGTTGACCGTGCCCGGCGAAGCGACGCGGCTGACGGGCAGTCCCCGCCACCGCGGGAACTGCCCGTCGATTAGGTCCCGCACCACCGTGACAGAGATGGCCAACTGATCGGCGTGCATGGTCATGGCGGCTAGCTTCCCGACTCCCGATCCTGGGCCGCAACCGCATTACGGCCCAGGATCGCCGACGCGATTACCTGTGCGCCAGCCGCCCCGCGGTAACCAGCCGCACGCACCTGGTCATCGGGTGTTCCGCCTGAATCTCAGTGGCAGAGCCTACAGTTGAGCGCGTCACCATGGTCCGCCGTGCAAGCTATAACCACACAGGTACTTCAGCTCAGCTGGTCGACCTGGACGGATGGATAACGGCCCTTCAGTTTGTTGTCGAGCGTCGCCAGTGAAGCGCCGCTGGCCTGGGCAAATGCTGCAAGGTAGTCATCGGTCCAGAGTTTGTGGCTGGTGTCGTTCTGGGCGGATATGGCGCGGAAGACGGCCTCCAGATGATCAGGTTCCTCGGCCCACAGGACGCGGTTATCTGACCAGAGCTGATCGATGATCCGCCAGGCTTCGCTTCGCGTGACGGCGTCTTCTCCCATGATGGCCGGGTTGGATACCAGGCGCAGCACGCTCATCTGGGTGACCCGGCACAAGATGAGGTCATCGGACTGCCCGTCGAACCACTGCCGGGCGATGCGGTGCCGGGCGTGCCTGCCCCAGATCGCGGCGAGCCAGACGCCGACGTCCACCAGGATCACTGGCCGTACCGCTCGACGTCCTCTGCCTCGAACGAGGCTTCGATGTCGGCGTTGGTGACCTCAACCCGCGGCCCATCGTCCCGGCCGATCAGCGGGAAGGTAAGCCGGCCCGCCGGGCGGTCGCGCCCGGCATGGCTGACCTCATGCGCGATCGCGCGCGTGAAAAGGTCCTTCAGAGACTCGCCGCGTTGCGCGGCTCTCACCTTGGCCGCACGCATCAGGTCGGAGGGCAGGTCAAGCGTAGTGCGCATATTCGCATATTAGCATCATGACGGCTCCTGTTGTGGTGGAGACCAGGCTGCCGAGCGCCGGCTTACTACCCGGTCACTTCGGTCAGCAGCAGCCAAGCCCTGGTAACACCGCCACCGACTGCGACGAGCGCAGCGGCGACCAGGACATGGGGAACGGAACCGCATGGCAACCGTAACGACTCATGTTTCAGGGATTCTCTCGTTATCTCGTAAGCCGAGACCGTGCCGCTGGGTCACCAGTCGGTGGGCTCCCAGATAGCGTCGTGAACTGCCTTGGTGCTACGCCGAGGCTTGACGTGTGTGCCGTGCTTCATGTGGTAGACGTAGCCCGGCGAGTCATCGGGCAGTCGGCCGGACACCGTGTCCTCATAGGCGCACATCAGCTCTTGCCCGGCAAACCGGCTCGGCCTGTCGGCCGGGAGCTTCAGGTGGTAACCCTCCGCATAGCCGCCGCCGGGCAGGATCTCGTCGGGCTTGTACGGATGCCATTCCGCGGATTCGTCACGGAATGCGAAGATCAGGCCGGGCACGATACCATGGCGCAGGTCGTACTCCGCATGTACCTGAACAGTGCCCCGCGCAATATCAAGTTGCTGAGCCATCTGCCCGTAGCTCATACCTCTGCGGCGCAGTTCGTCTACGGCGTTGCGGCGGATCACGCCCGCCTCCTCATCGCCGAGCGCAAGAAGCCCGAGGATCTTGGTAGCGGCACCGGCCCGGTCGATCGGCTCTGACTGGCCTGCGCCCCGCGCCGCGCTGGCCCGGCATCGGTGATGCGGGCGATCTGGCCACCGTCGCTCCATGCTCAAAGAAATGCGGGCCAGCGACTTATCTGAGCATGTCGGCATAATCCATCATGCAAGCGATAACTACACAGGTTCGAGCCTGGTCCTCTATGCGCACTCACTGCCGGAAGAGCCTGCCGGTCACGACCGCGCTGGCTGTCACCTGGCGCCTGGCGTCAGCCGGGGTCGCACCACGGTAATGTCCGTGGCGGCGAAGTCGTCGCCGGTGCACAGCACGGGGTGCCCGGTCCGCTCGGCGAGCGCGTACGTGAAGCAGTCGCCGAAGTTGAGCCCGGCCGGATGCCGCCCCTTACCGTATCGCCGCCAGCCGCTCATCGCACGGGCGGCCAGATCCGCGTCGACGGGGACGATGTCGACCTTCGCGTCACGAAGGAACCGGTCGACAACGTCCTGCCCGGCAGGCCATAGCCGGGCCTCGATCACGATGCCAAGCTCAACGCGAATGGCGGCTGGCATCAGCCGGGCGAGCGCGCCCTCGAGGTGGCCCGCGAGTTCTTCGCTCCATGGTTCGCCGAGGATGACCGCTACTGCTGCTGACGTATCGACGACAAGGCTCCGCCGTATCGGTTCCGTCAACGCGGCAGGCCCGCGTCGTCGTAGCCGATGATCTCTTCCGGTGTTCTGCCGTCGGCGACCTGCAGTGCCCTGACGTCGGACGCCAGCCGCGCCAGCCGCGTTCTCATGCTGGCCGCGTGCCTGGCGTGCTCACGGTGGAGTCGCTCTCTGAGCGCGGTCTCGACGGCCTCGGTCAGCGTCTCACCCGTCTCGGCGGCCAGTTCCCTGGCTAGCCGGTCCGCCTCGTCACTCTTGATACTCAACGCCATGGAAGAAGTATAGACCCTATAGCAGACTTCTACCACGCCGCGCCGAACCGCAACGTATGAGCGCAGGCTCTAAGTCAGCCTGCGGGCAGAGTCCCCAGTACATGCGATAACTACGCAGGTTGAATCAGCTTCCGGTGAAGAGCCGCTGACAGGCGCTATCGGCGGAGCGAGTTTCAGCTTACCAAGTCTTACCAGAATTATGGTAAGCTTTCTTGGTAAGCTTGGCATGCTCAGGTTTCGGAGGCCCCTGTGGAGCTGGCGGAGATCGTGGCGAGGCTACGAAAGACCGGCGTGGAGTTCGAGGACGTAGAGGTAAAGAGGGCGGCTGGCGGTCTGCCGCAGAACGTTGCCGAGACCATGTCAGCGTTCGCTAACTCCAGGGGCGGGATCATAATCCTCGGGCTGGACGAAAGAGCTGGCTTCGCCTCCGTGGGGGTGAGTGACCCTGTAGCCCAGCGGGACGAGCTGGCGGGGGTCGCCCGCGCCAAGCTCACCCCCGCGCTTGCACCGGTCATTGACACCGTGCCATTCGAGGGCGTCATCCTTGTGCTAGCGGAGATCGAGGCGCTGCCGCCGGTGCAGCGCCCGTGCTACGTCACCGCCAGGGGACTCTACAACGGCGCGTTTGTGCGGGTGGGCGACGGGGATCAGCGCTTGACCCCATATGAGATCGACCGGCTACGGGAGAACTCCGGGCAGCCGCGATGGGATGAAGAGCCGGTCCCTCAGGCGACGGCGAAGAAGGACCTCGACCCGAGGGCAGTGACTCGTCTCATTGAGACGGCGAGCCGGAATTCGCCGAGATCGTTTTCCGGGCTGAGTGAGCCTGACGCGCTTGCTCGTCTCGGCGTTCTCGTACCGCACGATGGATCTCTGGTCCCGTCCCTGGCAGGACTGCTCAGCGTCGGCGCATACCCTCAGCAGTTCTTCCCGCAGCTGATGGTCTCACTGGCCGTGTACCCGCATGAGGACGCGGGGCAACCTGGGCCTGGCGGTATTCGTTTCCTGGACAGCGCCGCAGTCGGGGGCACGGTCCCCACCATGGTGACCGACACGATCCAAGCCGCGCAGCGCAGCCTCCGCAGGAGCAGCCGGGTCGTCGGTGCAGGCCGCGATGACTACTGGGAGATCGAGCCAGAGGTGATCCGCGAGGCCGTCGTCAACGCGCTCATGCACCGTGATTACAGCCCACAGGCGCGCGGCACCCAGATCCAGGTCGAGCTTTTCCCGGACCGGCTCACTGTCACCAGCCCCGGCGGGCTATTCGGCAACGTCCGTCTTGAGACGCTCGGCGAGAGCGGAACCTCATCATCCAGAAATGCCCGGCTATCCGCCTTGCTTCAGGAGGCAGGTGATCCGTTCACCGGACGACCGGTGGCCGAGAACCGCGGCTCCGGCATCAGTATGATGATCAGCCAGGTCCGGCGTGATACCGGGCTGGTGCCGTTGTTCACCGCCAACCTTGACGACTTCTGCGTGACAATCCCGCGGACGTCTTTTGTCACCCCAGAACTACGCACCTGGGCGAGAAGACTTAGCCGCGGTCAAGAGTTCTCGGAGGCACAGATCTCCGTCCTTGCCCTAGCCAGCGCTGGCTACGGTGTCGACATTGCGTTGCTACGCAGATTGGGCCCGGGCCCATCAGACGCGCGCCGCCAGCTCAGCGAACTGCGCGACCTCGGCCTACTCCAGCCACGCAGGGCCCGTGACGATGGTTCTTACCGGCTAGCCTCCGGCCTGTCCGAGATCGCGGCCAAGGACGAAGCCCGATCATTGCCTGGGAGTGGCCTGCCAGAACGCATCCTCGAAGCACTTGGCGAGACTGACTCCGCTAGCCGTGAAGAATTGCAGGAGGCAACGGGAGCCAGCAGGAGCAGCGTCATCAACGCGCTGGACGATCTCATCACCAGCGGGACAGTCGAAGCCACCGCCCCGTCCCGCAGCCCCAATAGGCGTTATCGGCGCAAACGGTCATAGCCAGCAGTCCGTACTCAAAATAGCTGACTGCGAGCGATCATTCCAGGTCACAGCCGCAACTGCACATGCAGTCACAGTCCGGCGAGGTTGCACTCGCAGGTTCGGCCACCCTGATCGAACGGCGTGGCGTGGTGTGGTCGTCGTCGCAGCGGCTGGCCGGGCGTCGGCAAGTGGGGAAGGCGAAGGTCCGCTGCCGGATCTTGATCAAGAGCGGTGATCCGCTTGTCGGCGGGCGCAGGCGGCGGTTCACTGGGCCGGTCGGTCACTGGCGGCTCCGGATCAGATGCTGGCCAACGAGTTGTTATCGCTAATAATATCGAATAACTACGACAGTCGCGAGTTTGTTCGATAACATGGTCGACTGAAGGATCGAACGGAAGCAGGTTCCTGGATCAGCCGGGCGGTGCATCCGCCGGGTCGGCGGGGCCCGTGCTGTGCCGGAAATGCGTGGCGTTGACCTGGAACGTACTGCCGGCCAAGGGAAAGTCAGCTACCGGACGGTAGGATTGGGGAGTATTCGCTATTCCGGACGGACAGCAGCCGGCCAATGCCCGCTCGTGCCAGAGGCGGCCCGGGCGTGCCAGACGCGGCGGCAGAGGCATCCGCGGTTGACCCAAGGGGAGGCAGGGTGACTGAGCTCGCCGATCAAGGGCAGCGGGTCATGCCGCATCCGGCCGGCCTGGCCGCGGCGGCGACCCGGCTACGGGAGGCTTACGCCGCCATCCCGGCCGGCACCGGGGTCCGGCTGGCGAAATCCACCTCGAACCTGTTCCGGTTCTCCGGCGACGACAATCCGGGCGTGGCCACGCTCGACGTGTCCGCCTTCACCCGGGTCGTGCGCGTCGATCCGATGGCGCGGACGGCCATCGTCGGCGGGATGACCACATACGAGGATCTGGCCGACGCGACGTTGCGGCACGGGCTGATGCCGCTGGTCGTGCCGCAGCTGAAAACCATCACCCTCGGCGGGGCGGTGTCGGGCCTCGGGATCGAATCAACATCGCTGCGCAACGGCCTGCCGCACGAGTCCGTGCTCGAGATGGACATCCTGACCGGCGACGGCCGGATCGTCACGGCCGCGCCTGACTCCGAGCATCAGGCGCTGTACTGGGGTTTCCCCAACTCTTACGGCACGCTCGGCTACGCACTCTGGCTCACGATCTCGCTTGAGCCGGTCGCTCCGTTCGTGCACCTTCGCCACTTCGGGTTCGCCAGCCCGCAGGACGCCATGGCGGCAGTCGCGCAGATCGCGCGGGACGGAAGTTATGCCGGTCACCAGGCCGACTTCGTCGACGGCACCGCGTTCAGCCCGAGCGAGCTGTACCTGACGGTCGGTGCGCACAGCGAGGTGGCGCCGTGGCTGAGCGACTACACCGGCCAGCGGATCTACTACCAGTCCATCCGCGGACCGCATGAAGACTTCCTGACCATCCGCGACTACCTATGGCGATGGGACACCGACTGGTTCTGGTGTTCGCGCCCGTTCGGCGTGCAGCGGCCGCTGATCCGCCGGGCCTGGCCGCGCCGGTACCGGCGATCCGATGTGTATCGCAAGCTGGTGGCCTTCGACCGCAAGCACGGCCTTACCCGCGCGATGGACTCCCGCCGCGGCGCACCGGCGCAGGAAGCCGTGGTCCAGGACGTGGAGATCAGTGTCGACCGCGCCGCTGAGTTCTATGACTTCTTCTCAGCCACCGTCGGCATGAGCCCGGTGTGGCTGTGCCCGCTGCGGCTGCGCAGCGACCGAACCTGGCCGCTGTATCCGCTGGCGCCTGGTCCGGTGTACGTGAACTTCGGCTTCTGGGGGAATGTCTCGCTGCCGCCGCAAGCGGCTGACGGGTACTTCAACAGGCAGATCGAGGACAAGGTCACCGAGCTTGGCGGGCACAAGGGCCTGTACTCCACCTCGTACTACTCGCCCGAGGAGTTCTGGCGGCTCTACAACGGCCCGGCGTACACGGAGCTGAAGCGGGAGTACGACCCCGGAGGCCGGCTGGCCAGCCTTTATGACAAGTGCGTCCGCGGAAGGTAAGGAAGGAGACCGCGCATGCCACTAGCCCAGGTGTTCGAGCGAGTCGCCGGATCCGACGCCGATGTCGAGTTCGCGGCATATGACGGCAGCACGGCAGGAAAGCCTGGCTCACCGCCGGTAACGATCACCGTCCGGAACCCGGTCGCCGTGTCGTACCTGGCCCAGGCGCCCGGGGGGCTCGGGCTGGCCCGCGCCTATGTTTCCGGCCATCTAGATGTCGACGGTGACATGTACACGGCACTGTCGCGGCTGGCCAGCGCGCAGCGGATGGATCTTGCCCTGGCCGAGCGGCTCGCCGTGCTGTCCGCGCTTGGCGGGCCTAAGCTGCTGCTCCGCCGGGTGCCGCCGCCGCCGCAGGAGGTACGGGTCAACCGTCAGTGGCTGTCCGGCCGGCTGCACTCCCGCAGCCGTGACGCGACCGCGATCGCCCATCATTACGACGTATCCAACACGTTCTACGAGTGGGTACTCGGGCCGTCGATGGCCTACACCTGCGCCTGCTACCCGAATCCTGATGCCACCCTTGAGCAGGCGCAGGAGCACAAGTTCGACCTGGTCGCCAGGAAGCTGGGACTGACAGCGGGAATGCGGCTGCTCGATGTCGGCTGCGGCTGGGGCGGCATGGTGATGCACGCGGCGCGCAGGTACGGTGTCCAGGCGCTTGGCGTCACCCTCTCCGAGCAGCAGGCGCTCTGGGCGCAGCGAGCGATCAAGGAGGCGGGGCTCGAGGACCTGGCCGAGGTGCGGCACCTGGACTACCGGGAGGTCACCGAGACCGGCTTCGACGCGGTCAGCTCGATCGGCCTGACCGAGCACATCGGCAAGGCCAATGTTCCCGGTTACTTCGCCTTCTTGTACGGCAAGCTCAAGCCGGGCGGTCGGTTGCTGAACCACTGCATCACCAGGCCGGACGACAACGGGCCAGGGATCGTCAGGGACGGATTCATCTACCGGTACGTGTTCCCTGACGGGGAGCTGGAAGGCCCCGGCTATCTGATCTCCGCGATGAACGACGCCGGCTTCGAGATCAGGCACGAGGAGAACCTGCGCGAGCACTACGCGCTGACCCTGGCGCAATGGTGCGCCAACCTGGACGCGCACTGGGACGAGGCGGTCGCCGAGGTAGGGGGGTCCACCGCGCGGGTCTGGCGGCTGTACATGGCTGGCTCCCGGCTCGGCTTCGAGCGGAACCAGATCCAGCTGCACCAGGTACTCGGCGTCAAGCTCGAAGCGGATGGCAGGTCAGGCATGCCGCTGCGGCCGGACTGGGAGCCCCCGGCCGGCTAGTCCGGGCTGGTCGGGCGGCGCTCAGGCGTCCGGGTGGGCGCTCAGGCGGCCGGGTCGCGGTAGCTGTCGGCGACGGTGAAAGCCAGGTCCAGGGCCTGGCTCCGGTTCAGTCTGGGGTCGCACGCGGTCTCGTAGCGCTGGTGCAGGTCACCGGCCGCGAGGTCGTGGCTGCCGCCGACGCACTCGGTCACGTTGTCACCGGTGAACTCGATGTGGATGCCGCCCGGGTGAGTGCCAAGGTCGCGGTGGACCTCGAAGAAGCCGTGCAGTTCGCCGAGCACGTCGTCGAAGTGCCTGGTCTTGTAGCCGTTCGGCGCCTCGTAGGTGTTGCCGTGCATCGGGTCGCACACCCAGGCGACCGGCGCGCAGTCGGCGGCGACCGCCCGCACCAGCGGCGGCAGCACCTCCCTGATCCGGTCGGCGCCCATCCTGGTGATCAGGGTTAGCCGGCCGGGCTCGCGGTCCGGATTAAGCGTGCCGATCAAGCCGAGCAGGTCCGCCGGGGTGGTGCCAGGGCCGATCTTGACACCGATCGGGTTGCCGATCGTCCGGGCGAACTCGACGTGCGCGCCGTCCGCCGCCCTGGTGCGCTCCCCGATCCACAGGAAATGGGCTGACGTGTCATAGGCCCGGCCGGTCCGCGAGTCGATTCTGGTCAGCGCGTCCTCATAATCGAGCAGCAATGCCTCGTGGCTGGAGTACAGCTCCACTGAGCGCAGTTCCTGCGGATCGGCACCGCAGGCCCGCATGAAGCTCAGCGCCCGGTCGATCTCACCGGCGAGCCGCTCATAGCGCTGGCCAGCCGGGCTGTCGGCGACGAAATCCTGGTTCCAGGCATGCACCTGGTGCAGATCCGCGTAGCCGCCGGTGGTGAAGGCCCGGCAGAGGTTGAGCGTGACGGCCGAGCAGTGATATGCGCGCAGCAGCCGGCCTGGATCGGGCTGCCTTGCCGCTGCCGAGAAGTCCAGGCCGTTCACCGCATCGCCGCGGTAGGCAGGCAGCTCGATCCGATCCCGGACCTCGGTCGCCCGGGATCGCGGCTTGGCGAACTGGCCGGCCATCCGGCCGATCTTCACCACCGGGACACTGGCTCCGTAGGTGAGCACAACCGCCATTTGCAGCAGGGTCTGCAGCTTGGCCCGCACCGATGCCGCGGTCGCCCCGGCGAACGTCTCCGCGCAGTCACCGCCCTGCAGCAGGAACGCCTCGCCTCTGGTAACTGCCGCGAGCCGCTCGGTGAGCAGGTCGCACTCGCCAGCGAAGACCAGCGGCGGCATCCCGGCGAGCTCAGCGGTGACCGCAGCCAGCTGGTCGCGGTCGGGCCAGTCGGGCTGCTGACCGGCTGGCCGGTCCCGCCAGCTGGCCCGGTCCGTACCTCCGGTCGGCTCGGGCTGCCCGGACGGGCTGGACCGCCCGGCCGCAGTGTGATCCAGTCTCGGGGACTGATCGACCTGGCGCTTGAAGGACGCGGTAGCAGTCATGCTGGCCTGGTCAGGCGCCGGTAGCGGTCACAAGTCACGACCACTAGCTAAGCGCAGCCTGGGCGCGACCTCATCGCCAGGGTCTGACTCTGCCGGGGGTCCGGGAGGCAGCAGCCCCGGACGGCGGTGACAATGACGGCATGGAACCCGTGCCGTCCGGCCGCCGCCGTGATGTTGTCCTGCTCGGCTCGACCGGCTCGATCGGTACCCAGGCGGCCGATATCGTGCGGCGCAACCCGGACCGGTTCCGGCTGATCGCGCTCGCCGCTGGCGGGGGCAATCCCGAACTGCTGGCCAGCCAGGCACTCGAGTTCGGGGTCGAGGTGGTCGCCGTGGCCAGCGAGGCCGCCGCCCCGGCTGTGCGGGCCGCCTTGCGGGCGCTGGCGACCGCGGGCGGTGCCCGCGCCGCGGACAGTGCCCGCGCCGCCGACAGTGCCCGCGCCGCCGACGGTCCCCGCGCCGCCGATGCCTGCGCCGCGGACACGGCCAAGGTGCTGCCCGAGGTCGTGGCCGGGGCCGCCGCGGTCGCGCAGATCGCGGCCTGGCCGGCCGACGTCGTGCTGAACGCGGTGACCGGCGCGGTCGGGCTCGCCGCCACGCTCGCCGCCCTGGACGCGGGCCGGGTACTTGCCCTGGCCAACAAGGAATCGCTGATCATGGGCGGTCGGCTGGTCACCGACCGGGCCGCGCCCGGCCAGATCGTGCCGGTCGACTCCGAGCATTCAGCCATCGCCCAGTGCCTGCGCAGCGGGCGGGCCAGTGAGGTTCGCAAGCTGGTGCTGACCGCGAGCGGCGGCCCGTTCCTGCACTGGGCGCCCGGGCAGGTCGCGGCAGCGACACCGGCCCAGGCGCTCGCTCACCCCACCTGGAACATGGGCCCGGTGATCACGATCAATTCAGCCACGCTGGTGAATAAGGGTCTGGAGGTGATTGAGGCGCACCTTTTGTTCAACGTCGATCTTGATGACATCGACGTGGTTGTGCACCGGCAATCGGTGATCCACTCGATGGTGGAATTCTCCGACGGATCGACCATTGCCCAGGCCAGCCCGCCGGACATGCGGATACCTATCGCCCTGGCCCTGGGCTGGCCTGACCGGGTCGCTGACGCCGCCCGCCCGGTGGACTGGACCGCATCGCAGTCTTGGACCTTCGAGCCGCTCGACGAGCGTGCCTTTCCCGCGGTGGGGCTGGCCAGGGCGGCGGGCAAGGCCGGGGGAACCGTCCCGGCGGTCTACAACGCGGCCAACGAAGAGTGCGTGGCGGCGTTCATCGCCGACCGCATCCCGTTCCCCGGGATCGTCGACACGGTCGCGCGGGTAGTCTCGGAGCATGACGGCTCCGGCCCCCGGGCCGCCGGACTGGATGACGTGCTTGCCGCCGACAGATGGGCGCGCGGACGGGCGCGCGAGCTTACCGGGATCGGGAAAGGGGAGACCGCGCAATGAGCGGGTTGGTCCGCGGGGTTCACGGGATGCGGAGGGCGCGGGTCTGGATCATCGTGCTGGCGATCCTGGCGCTGCTCGTTGAGTTCGTGCGGCGAAGCCCGGCATTCGGGGCCGGCATCCTGATCTTCGTGATCGCCCTACTGCTGTCCGTCATGCTGCACGAAGCTGGTCACTTTGTGACAGCCAAGGCGTTCCGCATGCAGGCCACCCAGTTCTTCGTGGGCTTCGGCTCGACCATCTGGTCGTTCCGGCGTGGTGAGACCGAGTACGGCGTCAAGGCCCTGCCGCTCGGCGGGTTCGTGAAGATCACCGGCATGACCACCATGGACGAGGTCGACCTGGCCGACGAGCCGCGATCGTTCCGCAGCAAGCCGGGCTGGCAGCGGGTGATCGTGCTGGCCGCTGGCTCGTTCATGCACTTCACCATTGCCCTGGTGCTGCTCTGGCTGCTCGCCTTCGGAATCGGGATAAACGGGCAGTTCAGCGAGAGTGCCACGTCCGCCACCATCTCCGTGCTGCCGTGTGTGCCGCCCAAGGCCACGAGCAGCTGCACAGCCAGCGATCCCAGGTCCCCGGCTGAGCTGGCCGGTCTGCGGGCCAGCGACAAGATCATCGCCATCGGGGGCACACCGGTGCACAACTGGACTCAGATGGCCGCGGCGATCAAGGCCCAGCCAGCCGGCCGGCCGGTGCCGTTCACGATCGTGCGGCACGGCAGGCAGCTCACCGCGCAGGTCACTCTCACCACGATCTCCTGGCATAACGGCCCGTATCTGGGCGTCCAGCCCGCCGTTCCGGTCGAGGTGTACCAGCAGCTCGGGGTCTTCGGCGCGATCTCCTACGCCGGGTCGGAGTTCGGCAGCATCACCGCGGGCTCGGTCCATGCCTTCGCCGACATACCGAGGGCGATTCCCTACCTGTTCTCGCCGAACCGGGCCAACACGCCTGGCGGCCAGGTGGGCAGCGTGGTCGGGGCGGCCGGCGTCACCGGCCAGGTGGTCGAGGCGGGGATCGGCTGGCAGCAGAAGATAGCCGATGTCCTGCTGATCATCATCTCGGTGAACATCTTCGTCGGCCTGTTCAACCTGCTGCCGCTGCTGCCGATGGATGGCGGGCACATCGCGACCGTGCTGTTCGAGCGGGCCAGGGCGCAGGTGGCCAGGATCCGGCACCGGCCAGACCCGGGCCCGGTGGACATCCGGCGGCTGATCCCGGTCAGCGTCGGGGTGTTCGGGTTGCTTGTCGCGTTCAGCCTGCTGCTGATCGCAGCCGACATATTCAATCCGGTGAACCTGCTCCAGTGAGCCCCTCTAGCTCGATGACTGTGAGGCGAGAAGTTCGATGACCGTCAACCTCGGCCTGCCCGAAGTGCCGCCCGCGCCGCTGGCGCCCCGCCGGGTGTCCAGGCAGATCATGGTCGGCAAGGGCAAGCACGCCGTCCCGGTGGGCGGCGGCGCCCCGGTGTCTGTGCAGTCGATGACCACCACGCTGACCGCCGACGTGAATGCCACGCTGCAGCAGATCGCCGAGCTGACCGCGGCCGGCTGCCAGATCGTCCGGGTGGCCGTGCCGTCTCAGGATGACGCCGACGCGCTGCCCGACATCGCCCGCAAGTCGCAGATCCCGGTGATCGCCGACATTCATTTCCAGCCCAAGTACGTCTTCGCGGCGATCGAGGCCGGCTGTGCCGCCGTCCGGGTCAACCCGGGCAACATCAAGGCCTTCGACGACAAGGTCGGCGAGATCGCCAGGGCGGCGGCTGCCGCGCAGGTGCCGATCAGGATCGGGGTCAACGCCGGCTCGCTGGACAAGCGGCTGCTGGCCAAGTACGGCAGGGCAACTCCGCAGGCCCTGACCGAGTCGGCGCTGTGGGAATGCTCGCTGTTCGAGGAGCACGGTTTCACCGACATCAAGATCTCGGTCAAGCATCATGACCCGGTGGTGATGATCCAGGCTTACCGGCTGCTCGCGGAGCGGTGCGACTACCCGCTGCATCTGGGCGTGACCGAGGCCGGACCCGCGTTCCAGGGCACGATCAAGTCCGCTGTCGCGTTCGGCGCGCTGCTCGCCGAGGGAATCGGCGACACCGTCCGGGTATCGCTGTCCGCCCCGCCGGTCGAGGAGGTCAAGGTCGGGACGGCGATCCTGGAGTCACTCGGGCTGCGCGAGCGCGGGCTTGAGATCGTCTCCTGCCCCTCCTGCGGTCGCGCCCAGGTCGATGTCTACAAGCTGGCTGACGAGGTGACCGCGGCGCTTGACGGACTGGACGTCCCGCTGCGGGTGGCGGTGATGGGCTGCGTGGTCAACGGCCCTGGCGAGGCCAGGGAAGCCGACCTCGGCGTCGCCTCAGGCAACGGCAAGGGTCAGATCTTCGTGCGCGGAGAGGTGATCGCCACGGTGCCCGAGTCGAAGATCGTCGAGACGCTGATCGAGGAAGCCATGAAGCTGGCCGCCGCGACGCCGCCATCGGCCGGCTGATCGGTGACAATGGCCGGATGAGAAAAGCCCTGCTTGGCGCCCTGGCGGCTGCCCTGCTCGCGGTAGTCGGCTGCACCTCGGGTTCGCCGGGACCGTCGTCGGACAGCCCGTCAGCAGGAGGCTCGGGTGCAGCGCCGCGAGCCACCCCAGCTGGCCTGGCGCCGTCGTCGGCGGTGCGCTGGCGGTCCTGTGCCGGCCCAGGCAATCCGAAGCTTCGGTGCGCAAGCATCCAGGTGCCGCTCGACTACAGCCATCGGGGCGGCACAGCGATTACGCTGGCGCTTTCCGAGGTGCCGGCGACCGCGCCCGCCGCTCAGCGACAGGGCATTTTGCTGGTCAACCCCGGTGGCCCGGGCGCCAGCATGACGTTTCCTGGCGGGCTCAACATGGCCAGCTTGGTGGCCGAAGGGCTGAGTCCATCGGTGGCCGCCGACTACGACATCATTGGCTTCGACACCAGGGGAGTCGGCTCGTCGGTGCCTGCGCTGCACTGCGAGCCCGGGTTTTACGCCAACGAACGGCCCGACTACATCCCGGCCAGTGCCGCGGCCGAGCAGGTCCTGATCGACCAGGCGAAGACGTACGCAGCCGATTGCGAGAAACGGTTCGGCTGGCTGCTGCCCTACCTGACGACGGAGAACATCGCCAGGGACATGGACCAGATCCGGGCGGCCCTGGGTGTCACGCAGCTCAACTACTTCGGCTACTCGTATGGCACCTACCTCGGCCAGGTGTACGCCACGCTCTTTCCGCAGCGGGTGCGGCGGATGGTGCTGGACAGCACGGTCGATCCCACCGGGGTCTGGTACGCGGACAACCTCGCGCAGGACTTCGCGTTCCAGTCCAGACAGCAGGCGTTCTACAGCTGGGTGGCGCGCTATCAGAGCCGCTACCAGCTGGGCTCGACCGTGGCTCAGGTGAGCAACTCCTGGTATGCCGCCAAGGCCAGGCTGGCAGCGCACCCGGTGACCGAGCAGCCTGGCCCGAGCATCGGGCCTGACGAGTTCGTCGACACGTTCCTGCCCGGCGGGTATAACAACGCGTACTGGCCAGGCTTGGCCGCGGCCCTGGCCAGCTACCTGCACGGCGGCTTTGCCGCGCCGCTGATCAGCCAGTTCAACGCCGAAGGCAGGCAGAACGAGAACGAGTTCGCCGTGTATAACGCGGTGGAGTGCGCCGACGTGGCCTGGCCGCGCAACTGGGCGAAGTGGAACGCCGACGCCAGGAAGGTATACCGCACCGCACCGTTCCTGGCCTGGGACAACGCCTGGTACAACGCGGCGTGTGCGTTCTGGCAGGTAACGGGCCCGGTCAGGCCGCTCCGGATCGGGGCAGCCGGGCTGCCCGGCATCTTGATGCTGCAGGGCACGCTTGACGCGGCAACCCCGTACGCGGGCGCTCAGGACGCGCACCGGCTGCTGCCTACCGCCCGGATGGTCGTGGTGCTCGGCGGCGGTAACCATGGCCAGTCGCTCGCATACCCGCCCAATCAGTGCGTCAACGGATACCTGGACAGATATCTGGCCACTGGGGCGCTGCCGACCGGGCCCGGCCTGGTCAATGCCACCTGCCCGGCACTGCCCGATCCGGTACCAGCTGGCTGAGCCGTCGGCCCTGGTCTGCCGGCCTCAGCCCGCTGAGTGCCGTTACCCTGGAAGGGTGCTGCGCACTCGGGCTGGGCGGTCATCCGCGCTGCGCCTGCTGACGGATCACGATCGCGATGAGGCGCTGGCCCTGTGCGACCGTGATCCGGTTACGAACGTCTTCGTCAGCGCGCGGATCCGGGCAAGCGCACTTGACCCGGTCAGGTTCGGTGCCCAGCTCTGGGGCTATCACGAAGCCGGGCGGCTGGTCTCGCTCTGCTATGCCGGCGCCAACATTGTCCCGGTGGAAGCCGTCCCCGCGGCTGTGGCCGCCTTCGCCGAGCGGGCCAGGCTGCAGGGCCGCCGCTGTTCGTCGATCGCCGGCCCGGCCGCGGCGGTCCGCGATCTGTGGCAGCAGCTTGCCCCTTACTGGGACCGGCCGCGCGAGATCAGGGATCGCCAGCCGCTGATGGCGATCAGCGGCGATCCGCTAGTCGCTGCTGACCCGCTGGTGCGACCGGTCAGGCCGGCCGAGATCGGAATCCTGCTCCCGGCCAGCATCGCGATGTTCACCGAGGAGGTCGGTATCTCCCCGCTCGGGGTTGACGGCGGCGCCGCCTACCGGGCGCGGGTGAGCGAACTGGTGGCCGACGGCCGGTCCTTCGCCAGAATCGATAACGGCCAGGTCGTTTTCAAGGCCGAGATCGGCGCGGTGACGCCCCAGGCATGCCAGGTCCAGGGCGTGTGGGTGCCGCCGTCGTTGCGCGGGCGTGGCCACGCCGCGCGCGGGATGGCCGCCATCGTCCTGGCGGCGCGCCGCTCGATCGCGCCGGTGGTGAGCCTGTACGTCAACGACTTCAACGCACCAGCGCGGGCCGCCTACCGGCGGGTCGGTTTCACCGAGGTCGGCACCTTCATGTCCGTGCTGTTCTGAGCTGCCGGTGCGCCGCAAGGAACCGGTCTTGGCCAGACGAGCAGCAGAAAATTGAGATGACCAGCGCGGCGGTGGTTGCTAGGCTCTTGTGCCCTTGTGCCGTCCTGCCACGTCATCAAGGAGTTCACGATGCCCCCGGCCAGTCCGGCGAATAGCAGTCCGGTGAGCAGCAGTCCGGTGAGCACCGGCCCGGCGAGCACCGGCCCGGCCAGCACTAGCCCGGCCGGTATTGGCACCGACCAGGTTCTCGCCGCCGAACGAGCACACCTGGCCAGCTCGCGAGAGTTCCTCCGGCTGATGCGCGACGACGTGCTCTCGCTGCCTGCACTGGCAGGCGACCGGGTATCGCAGGAGTACCTGAAGGCCGATCTGTACCGGCGGGCTGAGGCCCTGCGCGACCTGCCGGATACCCCGCTGTTCTTCGGCAGGCTGGATTACCGCGACCACGCGGACCTGGCCCAGGCCGCCGGTGGCCAGGACGCGGGGCAACTGGCCGCTGAGCTGTTTCATATCGGCCGGCGGCATGTGCACGATCCGGACGGCCATCCCGTCGTGATCGACTGGCGGGCGCCGGTATCTCGGCCGTTCTACCGGGCCAGCCAGGCGGAGTCGATGGGGCTGGCGAGGCGGCGCAGGTTCGGTTTCAACGGTGGCGAGCTGACCGCGTACGAGGACGAGTTGTTCATCGCCGGGCCGGCCGCTCCGAGATCCCCGGCGCCGCTCAGCCAGATCATGATCGAGGAGATCGAACGCCCCAGGTCGGGCTCGATGCGCGACATCGTGGCTACCATTCAGCCAGAGCAGGACGATATCGTCCGGGCCGACGTGACCGAGTCCGTTTGCGTGCAGGGTGCGCCAGGCACCGGGAAGACGGCGGTCGGTCTGCATCGGGTTGCCTATCTCCTGTACGCGCACCGGGAGCGGATGAACCGCGGCGGCGTACTCATCGTCGGGCCGAACCGGGCATTCCTGACCTACATCCGCAACGTGCTGCCCGCGCTCGGCGAGTTCGACGCAACCCAGACCTCGGTGACCGACCTGCTGGCGACCGTTCCCGTCCGCCGAACCGACCCCGAGGCAGCTGCCCGGATCAAGGGTGATGCCCGGATGGCCGAGGTGCTGCACCGGGCCTTGTGGGAACAGGTCAGGGAACCAGCGGACGGAATCATGCTCGTTCGCGGCTCCAGGCGCTGGCGGGTCCCCGCTGCCGAGCTGGCCCGGCTGGTCGACGGGCTACGCCAGCGCGGAGTCCGGTACGGAACCGGCCGGGACATGCTCTCGCATCGGATCGCGCACGTGATCCTTTCGCGGATGGAGGCGTCCGGCGAAACGTGCGACGACCGGACGCATGACGCAGTCCGCCGGACCAGCCAGGTTCGGACAGCGGTCGATTCGATCTGGCCGAAGGCCGACCCCGTCCGCCTGGTGTTCCGATTGTTGTCCGATCCTGAGCTGCTCAGCCGTGCCGGGGACGGCTTGCTCAGCCAGGCGGAGCAGGAGGCGATCCGCTGGCCAAGCCCGCCGCGCAGTCCCGGGTCAGCGCGCTGGTCGGCGGCTGATGCCGTGCTGATCGATGAGGCCAGGGATCTGATCGAGCGGACGGCCAGCCTTGCGCACGTGGTGGTGGACGAGGCGCAGGATCTGTCGCCGATGGCCTGCCGGGCAATCGGCCGCCGGTGCGCGACCGGATCAGCCACGGTGCTCGGGGACATCGCCCAGGGAACCACGCCCTGGGCGGCTCGCAGCTGGGAACAACTGCTCGGTCATCTTGGCAAACCGGAAGCGACGCTGGAGATCCTCGACACCGGATACCGAGTGCCACGCCAGATACTTGACTTCGCCAGCCGCCTGCTCCGCCAGATAGCCCCGGACCTGGGCCCGGCCAGGTCGGTCCGGCAGGACCCGGGCTCGCTAAACATCAACGGCGTGCCGGACGACGCGATGGCCGGGACGCTCCGCGCGGTTTGCGCCGAGGCGCTGACCCGCCCTGGCTCGGTCGCGGTGATCGCGGCCGACGATCATGTCGCCGGCGTTGCGGCCGTGCTGCGGAGCTCAGGACTGCCGCACGCCATCCTGGACAGTGACACCGACGGAAGTCAGCTGCTCGTTGTCCCGGTCGGACTGGCGAAGGGCCTGGAATTCGATCACGTCATCGTCGTCGAGCCGGCCAGGATCGCCGCGGCCGAGGCGCGCGGACTGCACCGCCTTTACGTCGCGCTCACCCGCGCGGTGTCCCGGCTCACCGTGCTGCACGCTGAGCCGCTGCCCGAGCCGTTGCGCTGATCCTCCGGCCTTTCTGCTGTCAGCAGTGGCAGTGCCAGCTGTGACAGTGCCAGCCGTGGTCGCCAGGCAATTGGCGAAACTTTGGCGATCCGACTTGCGGATCGCACCCGAGGATGGGCATCCTTAGAGCTTCTCATTACTCAGTGCAGTGCTCTGACTACTAAAGGTGACAACGTGACTATGGCGGCCGGCGATGCGGGAGACGACTGGGGCTCGGCGCCACCGCCGCCCTTCTTGGACCGGCTGGAAGGCCTGGCGGAGGAACTCGCCAGGCATGGGCTGAGCACCCGGCTGATGACCCCGGCTGGCCGGGTTCCCAGCCTGCACGTGGTGAACCCGTCGGCGTCGAGACTGGCCGAGGACGTCTACGTGGGCCGCAGTCAGGACGGCTTGTGCTGGTTCTGGTGGCCCTGGGCGGAGCGGATCGCCCCGGGCGACGACATGGCGAGTGCCGCCTCGCTGATCGCGCGGGTGCTCTCCGCCAAGGATTTAGCCGCGGACTAACCGCCAGAGTTACCCGTGACCAGGCTGCGGCGCGCTGGCTAGCCCGGGGAACGCCTGCGATCGGTCGCTCCAGCGGGTCGCCCGGATGGCTGCCGCCTGCATCTGGCCGGCAGCGTATAGCCGCAGTTGCGAATCAGGGAGCGCCACCATTCCCAGATAGGCGGCCGTGACCTGCTGTTCCAAGATGATCGCGAGTGAAATGGCGTGCGCCGCAGTGCGAACCGCGACCGGAAGCTGATAGGCCGCGGCGGCGGGAACGGCCTGGCCGCCGAAACCGGAGATCAGATTCTCCAGGTCGTCTCTGGCCCGCTGGTGCGCGATCCAGTCGCTGACCGCCTCGGTGTACCGTGCCCCGGTCAGGTGCGCACCGGCGACTCCGTATCCGTAGCTGGCGGCTTGCTCGGCCGCGAGCGCCGGCTGCAAGGCCGCCAGTGCGCGGGCGTCCGGACTGCCCAACCGCCCGGCTGATCCGCGCATCAGTCCTGACCTGCGCATCAGCCTAGCCCGGCCTGGAGCAGGACCACCGGGTGCGCCGCTTCCGATGCGGCGATGCTGGCCATCAGCTGCGCCAGCGGCGGCGGCGCACCGAGAAGCTGCTGCGTCAGTCGCGTCGATGCGGCTCGCTCGGCCGCGGTGAGCTCGGCAATCACCTGGCTGTGCCCGGTCGGCACCGCCGGCGGTGACGGGCTTGGGCTCGGGCTGGCCGTCGCCATCCTCGGCGGCAGGATCAGCAGCGACCGCAGCCGGTCCAGGTGCGCCTGATGCTCGGCGAGCAGCGTTCCGATCACGGTCGTGATCTTCGCCTGGCCGGTCAGGGCGCCGAGCGCTGCCTGGTACCGCGCGACCATCAGCTCCTCGGCAGTGATCGCGTGATCAAGCGTCACCACGGCGGACGCAGGCTTCGGCAATGGGCCGAGCGCACCAACCCCCTTGCAGCCGGCCAGCAGCAGCGGGGCCGCTGCCGCCGCCGTCAGCACGACCCGGCGCGTTGGATCCGCCGCCACCTGACCTCCACCATCGCCTCGGTGCGGGCTCGCAGATCCCGCGCGGCACCCAGCATGCCATGCGCGGGACGCTGAGGCGTTCGATCGCCGGGCGTCAGGGACAGCGGCCAGGGGTGACTCGTCACTGTCCGCGAGCGAGTCCGGCCGACCGCAAGCTGGGCTAACAATGCTAGGTCAGAACCGCGACGCTCAGTCACGGCTAGGCTAGAGCCCGGCCAGACAACAGCAGAGTGCTCGGCGAGGAGGCGTGATGCGCGAGAACTCCCGTCGCGGCGCGCCGCGCACGGCGCGGGCCGCAGACCGGATCGCCGCCGGCCGTGATCCGCGCGCCACCGGATCGAGCCGCGGCACCGGCCAGACCGGTCGCGGTCCGCGAACCGTAGGACGCGAGCCTGGGGCCGGCCGGATCGCGCCTGGTGCGGCCGACGTGGCGAGGCTGACTAGCCTGGTCGAGCCCGTGCTCGCGGCGATGGACATCGACTTGGAGGCGGTCAGGGTCAGCTCGGCCGGCCGGCGCCGAGTGCTCAGGATCATCGTGGACACCGACGGCGGCATCAGCCTGGACGACATCGCCGAGGTCAGCCGCGAGGTATCGGCCAGGCTGGACGCCGGAAACGCGATGGGCGACGCGCCGTACACGCTCGAGGTGTCATCGCCTGGAGTCGACCGGCCGCTGACCCAGCCCAGGCACTGGCGGCGCGCGGCCGGTCGGCTGGTCACCGTGCCGGTTGCTGCCGAAGATCACGATTCGAAACGGGATGCGCCCGCCGGTCCCGCTCTGCTAGCAGGCAGGGTGATCGACGCCGATCTCGCGGGCGTCACCCTGGAAGTGGATGGCTCGAGGCGCACCTTTGGCTATGCGGAGCTTGGACCAGGCCGGGTGCAGGTGGAGTTCGGCCGCCTGGACGAGGCCGAGGACGCTGGTGACGCGGACGAGGAGGAGCCAGGTGGATATTGATTTGGCGGTTCTGCGCAGCCTGGAGGCTGAGAAGGACATCTCGATGGACCTGGTGATCAGGGCCATCGAGGACGCGCTTCTGGTCGCGTACCACCGGTCCGAAGGCTCCGCACCGTCGGCGCGCGTTCAGGTGGACAGGAACACCGGTCACGTCACGGTGTGGGCGGCGCAGACCGACGAGAACGGCGCGGTCACCGCGGAGTACGACGATACGCCAGCCGGGTTCGGCCGGATCGCGGCGACCACGGCTGGCCAGGTGATCCTGCAGCGGCTGCGAGACGCCGAGGACGAGCTCACCTTCGGCGAGTTCGCCGGCCGCGAGGGAAACATCGTGGCTGGCGTGATCCAGCAGGGCAGGGACCCGAAGGCCGTGCTGGTCGACTTGGGCCGGATCGAGGCGATCCTGCCGCCGACCGAGCAGGTGCCAGGTGAGCGTTACGTACACGGGGAGCGGCTGAAGTGCTACGTGCTGCACGTCAGGAAGGGCTTTCGCGGCCCGTCGGTGACGCTGTCGCGTACCCACCCTGATCTGGTACGCAAGCTTTTCGAGCTCGAAGTGCCTGAGATCGCCTCTGGGGCGGTAGAGATCGCCGCGATCGCCCGGGAGGCCGGGCACCGGTCCAAGATCGCGGTGATCGCCAGGGAGCCAGGCGTGAACGCCAAGGGCTCCTGCATCGGGCCGATGGGCAGCAGGGTGCGCAACGTGATGGCCGAGCTGCATGGCGAGAAGATCGACATCGTCGACTACTCAGATGACCCGGCCGAGTTCGTCGGGCACGCCCTGTCCCCGGCGCGAGTCTCGGAGGTGCGGGTGATTGACGCGGCGGCCAGGGTCGCTCAGGTGATCGTTCCCGATTACCAGCTTTCGCTGGCAATCGGGAAGGAAGGCCAGAATGTGCGGCTCGCCGCCCGCCTGACCCGCTGGCGGATCGACATTCAGCCCGACAACCAGTCCGGCGAGCCGGCCGCTGATGACGGTTCGCCGATGGGCGACCCGGTGCCAGGTGCTGCCGACGCGCCGGCCCTGTAAGCTGTTTGCAAGGCGGCCATGCGGTCCCCGTTTCCGGTCATGCCCGGATCAGTGATCCGGACGTGCGTCGGGTGCGGGGCTCGTGCCGCCAAGTCCGACTTGCTTCGCGTGGTGGCGGTGGGCGGTGAAGTCGTCGCCGACCCCGCCGCACGGATGCCGGGCCGGGGCGCATACCTGCACCCCAGCCAGGGCTGCTTGGAGCGAGCCAGGCGCCGCCGGGCGATTCCCCGAGCGCTACGCGCGAAGGGACCGCTCTGTGACGGCGGGCTCGCCAGCTACCTCGCCGAGTCCTGACCGGCTCGCGAGCGAGCAAGGGCGGCCGGTCGGGTGCGGCAGTTGGTGGCGGGTCAGCTACCGGCTAGGTGGGACTGGCACGGTAGGACTGGCATGTCATGAGCTGCCGTGGCGGCAGGACAGGCAATCGGCAGCAGGCTGGGCCGGAGAGACAGGCTGAGATTTGTGATGAGCGCTCGATGAGCAAGCGGCGATGAACAGCAGAAGCTGACGCCGGACGGAGCACGCGCTGCCCCGGACCGGCCGACAGGCCCGGTTCCCCGGGCCGAGTAGAGGGAGCGCAGTGGCGAAGGTCCGGGTATACGAGCTCGCTAAGGAGTTCGGGGTAGAGAGCAAGGCCGTGATGGCCAAGCTCCAGGAAATGGGTGAGTTCGTTCGTTCGGCGTCATCGACGATCGAGGCGCCAGTAGTCCGCAGGCTCAAGGAGGCGTTCGCCGATCAGGCGGCGGCCGTCAGGGCCGCGGCAGGATCAGCCTCCGCGGGCGGTAAGCGCGCAGCCAATGGCCATGCCGCTGGTCCGGCCGTGGCAGAGGCGGCCGCGCCGCCTGTTGCTCCGCTCGCCGCGGAGCCTGCCGACTCCCATCCGGCAGCGGCCGCACCGGCCGGGCCGGGCGGGTTCGTCGAGTCACCGCAAGCAGGCGATGGCGCCGTCGGTGCCGGGCCGACCACTTCCGGGGTGCCCCGGGTGCCGTTCTCCCAGCCCGAGCCGGGTTCCGGAGCCGGTCAGGTCAGCCCGGGTCCGGTGCCAGGATCCGCCAGGCCGGCCGCGCCGGCTGGTGGTGGCCCGGCCGTTCCGCGGCCGGGAGCGCCCCGCCCCGGGCCGCGCCCAGGCAACAACCCGTTCAGCTCACGGGCCACCGGCATGGGATCGGCACCGCCGGTCCGCCCCGGTCAGCCAGGCACCACCGGACCGGTGGGACCGGCCGGATCGGCCGGGACCACCGTGCCAGGCCAGGCGGTCGGTCGGCCGGGTGCGCCAGGCACGCCAGGCGGTCCGAGGCCACCGGGCCCGCGCCCGGTCGGACGGCCGGGACCAGGCGCCCCAGGTGACGCGGGACGTCCAGGCGGGCCGCGTCCAGGCGGGCCGCGACCGAGTCCGAGCAGCATGCCGCCACGGCCGTTCGGCGTCCGCGGCGGTCCGGCTGGCGGCTCCGGCGGACCCGGCGGTCCAGGCATCGGAACCCGGCCAGGCGGCCGGGGCGGCCCTGGCGCGGGCGGCCGGGGAGGTCCTGGCGGCGGCGCGACCGGCGCGCCACGCCCCGGCATGGCGCCGTCCAGGCCCGGCGCGGGCGGCCGCGGCCGGAGCGGAACTGCTGGCGCCTTCGGCAGGCCGGGCGGGCGACCGTCCCGCGGCCGGAAGTCGAAGAAGCAGCGGCGTCAAGAGTTCGACAACATGCAGGCGCCGTCGATCGGCGGCGTCGCGGTCCCGCGCGGGAACGGTCAGGTCATCCGGCTGTCGCGGGGCGCATCGCTGAGCGACTTCGCTGACAAGATCGGGGTCAACCCGGCCGCGCTCGTGCAGGTGCTCTTCCACCTGGGCGAGATGGTGACCGCGACTCAGTCGGTCAACGACGAGACTTTGCAGCTGCTCGGAGCCGAGCTCAACTTCAACGTCCAGGTCGTCTCCCCGGAGGAGGAGGACCGCGAGCTGCTCGAGACCTTCGACATCGAGTTCGGCGAGGACGAGGGCGACGACGCCGACCTGGTGCCCAGGCCGCCGGTGGTGACCGTCATGGGTCACGTCGACCACGGCAAGACCAAGCTGCTCGATGCGATCAGGCACACCAACATGGTCGCGCACGAGGCTGGCGGCATCACCCAGCACATCGGTGCCTACCAGGTCAACGCGGTGGTGGACGGGCATGAGCGGGCGATCACCTTCATCGACACCCCCGGTCACGAGGCCTTCACCGCGATGCGTGCCCGCGGCGCGGAGACCACCGACCTGGTCATCCTGGTCGTGGCCGCCGATGACGGCGTGAAGCCGCAGACCACTGAGGCGCTGAACCACGCTCAGGCGGCCGGCGTGCCGATCGTCGTAGCGGTCAACAAGATCGACAAGGAGGGCGCGGATCCGGCCAGAGTCCGGGCGCAGCTCACCGAGTACGGCCTGGTGGCCGAGGAGTTCGGCGGCCAGTCGCTGTTCGTCGACGTGTCCGCGCGGAACGGCACCGGTATCCCCGAACTGCTCGAGGCGGTCGTGCTCACCGCCGACGCCGAGCTGGACCTGCGGGCCAACCCGCATCAGCCGGCTCAGGGGGTGGCGATCGAGGCGCACCTGGACAAGGGCCGTGGCCCGGTCGCGACGGTACTGGTGCAGCGCGGAACGCTGCGGGTCGGCGAGTCGATCGTCTGCGGCGAGGCACACGGACGGGTCAGGGCCATGCTCGACGAGAACGGCGATCAGGTCAGCGAGGCGCCGCCATCCAGGCCGGTGCAGGTGCTCGGTCTGACCGCCGTTCCCGGGGCCGGCGACAGTTTCCTCGTCGTCGACGACGACCGGGTGGCCAGGCAGATCGCCGAGCGGCGCGAGGCGAGGGAGCGCAGCGCGCAGTTCGCCCAGCGCAGGCCACGAGTCACGCTCGAGGACCTGGAGTCGGCGCTCAAGTCGGGCGCCCGCGAGGAACTGCTGCTGATCATCAAGGGTGACGTCTCCGGCTCGGTCGAGGCGCTGGAGGATGCCCTGCTCAAGCTTGACGTGGGCGAGGACGTGGTGCTGCGGGTAATCGGCCGGGGTGTCGGCGCGATTACCCAGGACGACGTCAACCTGGCGATCGCGTCCGAAGCTGTGATCATCGGCTTCAACGTCCGGCCGGCCGGCCGGGCCGGCGAGCTGGCGCAGCGCGAGGGCGTGGACATCCGCTACTACTCGATCATCTACCAGGCGATCGAGGAGATCGAGGCCGCGCTCAAGGGCATGCTCAAGCCCGAGTTCGAAGAGGTCCAGCTCGGCACGGCCGAGGTCAGGGAGGTCTTCCGGGTGCCGAGGGTCGGCAACGTGGCTGGCTGCATCGTCCGGTCAGGGACCATCACCCGCCACGCCAAGGCGCGCCTGGTCAGGGACGGCGTCGTGGTGTCCGACAACCTCACCGTGGAGTCGCTGCGGCGGTTCAAGGACGATGCGACCGAGGTCCGGGAGGGCTTCGAGTGCGGCATCGGCATCGGCCACGGCGATGTCAGGATCGGCGACGTGATCGAGACCTTCGAGATGCGAGAGGTGCCGCGCGCCTGATGACTGTGCCGGTGCCGACCGCTGCGGTCGGCACCGGTGGCGGTCGCTAGCGAAGCGGGAGGGGCTGGCGTGTACGTGGGAGCGCTGACGTTGGACGTGCTGCTCGGCGATGTCAGGTCGCTGAAGCAGAAGCGGTCCGAAGTCAGGCCGCTGATCGCCGACGTGCACCGGCGGTTTCCCGGCCTTGCCGTCGCCGAGACCGGCCATCTGGACCTGCACCGCAGGACGGAGATCGGCGTTGCGGTAGTCACCTCGACGGCAGCCCGGGCCGTCGAGGTGCTCCAGGCGTGCGAGCGATTCGTGGCGGCGCGCCCGGGTATCGAGCTGTTGTCCGCCAGGCAGCGGTTGTTCAACGACGAGGGGGAGTGAACGGCGATGGATCCCGCCAGGGCGCGCAAACTGGGTGAGAGGATCATGCAGATCGTCGCCGCGATGCTGGAGCGGCGGATCAAGGATCCCCGCCTCGGGTTCGTCACGATCACCGATGCCCGGGTAACCGGCGACCTGCGCGAGGCGACGGTGTTCTACACGGTCTACGGGACGGTGGCGGAGAAGGCGGCGTCGGCTGCCGCGCTGACCAGCGCGACCGGAGTGATCCGGGCCGAGGTCGGCAGGCAGACCGGGCTCAAGCACACGCCGTCGATCACCTTCAAGGAAGACACCTTGCCCGAGGGGGCCAAGACGATCGAGGATCTGGTAGCCAGGGCGCGTGAGGCTGATGCGGCGCTGGCCGCGGCGCGATCCGATGCCGTGCACGCCGGTGACCCTGACCCGTACCGGACGCCGGGCCCGACGGACGACGCCGAGGGCTCGTGACCGATTCGGGGCTGGTGATCATCGACAAGCCTGCCGGGATGACGTCGCACGATGTGGTGGCAAGGATCCGGCGGCTGGCCGGGACGAAGCGGGTCGGACACGCCGGAACGCTGGATCCGATGGCTACCGGTGTTCTGGTCATCGGGATAGAGAAGGCCACCAGACTGCTCGGTCACCTGATGCTGACCGAGAAGGAGTATGCGGGCACGATCCGGCTCGGCCAGTCGACGACCACTGACGACGCCGACGGCGAGCCACTGCCGGCCGCCGAGGAAACGAGCCAGGCCGGCGGGGCTGACCATACTGGCGGGAGCGGGAGTGCTGCGCCGCACAGCGAGAAGGTCACCGCGGCGACCATCTCGCCGGCCACGCTGCGGTCTGCCCTGGCGGCGTTCACCGGCGAGATCTCCCAGGTGCCGCCGGGGATCAGCGCGATCAAGGTCAACGGCAAGCGTGCCTATCACCTGACCAGGTCAGGGGCGGCTCCCGAGCTCGCCGCCAGGACGGTGACGGTCCGGCGGCTGGAATTGCTGGCGATCAGGCCAGTCGGCGAACTGCTTGACATCGACGTCGAGGTGACCTGCTCAAGCGGCACCTACATCCGCGCCATCGCGCGTGATCTCGGCACGGCGCTTGGCACCGGCGGGCACCTGACGGCGCTGCGCAGGACCCGGGTCGGCCCGTACCTGATCGGTGCCGCCAGGACGCTGGATCAGCTCGCCGACTCGTTCGAGTTCATCCCGTTAGCGCAGGCCGCCGCGGCCTCGTTCGCGCGCCGGGATCTCACCACGCAGGAAGCTCGCCTGGTCTCGCACGGCGTTCGGGTGCCTGCCAGCGGCGATCTGGCGGCGCAGGCCGCCGATTCAGTGGTTGCCTGCCCGGGCGCGCCGGTTGCCGCGTTCGGCCCGGACGGCACCCTGATCGCCCTGCTCGTCGACGAGGACGGCCAGGCACGTCCGCTCGCCGTGTTCGTTCCCTGAACCTGGGAGTCCGGCCAGGTACGTCCGCTTGCCGTGTTCGTTCCCTGAGCCTGGTTCCGGCTAGAGGCGGTCAGCCAGCCAGGAGTGCACGTCCCCGACGTGATGCTCAAGCAGCGTCAGATGCCCGTCGTTGTCGAGCAGGCGCGCCTCGACGCCTGGGATATGCGCGGCCAGCCACTGACCATGGCCGAGCGGCACGAACTTGTCCTGTGCGCCATGCAGCAACAGCACGGGGACCCGGATCTGGTCAAGCTCGAACCCCCACGGGCTGGCCTCCGCGCGGCTGTCGTCCCACCATCCCTGGCCTCCGGGCGTCAGACCCGCTTGCGTGGACGACGCGAGGTACTCGGCCAGCTCGCCGGTCAGGACCGCCGCGTCCACGGGCGAAAGCAGTGACTTCAGTCCGCTGGCCAGGTCGGCCGCCGACGCGGCCAGGAAGTCCTCCCGGTCTTTCTCCAGCTTGGCCCGTCCCGCGTCGGCATCGGCGAGCAGCAGGCTGAAGTCATCGACGTTGTCCTGGCCCATGCCGGCGAACCAGTCGAGCCCGGCTGCGCCGAAGGGCGCAGGCGACGCCAGGGACGCGGCGGCCGCGACCAGATCGGGCAGCAGCGCCGCGCACGCCAGCACATGCGGACCGCCGCCGGAGATGCCCCACATCGCCAGCCTGCCGATCCCAAGCGCCGCGCAGATTGCCCGCACGTCGTCGGCGCAGTCGGCGATCGTCCGCCCGGGGCAGGGAGCCGAACCGCCATAGCCGGGCCGGTCATAGCTGATCAGCCGCAGACCCCGGTCGGCCGCATCGGCCACATTGCGGCCATAAAGCTGCCGGGAGTTGGGGTACCCATGTGGACGAGTACCGGGCGGCCAGCAAGATCACCGGACTCCTCGACCGCCAGGGTCCTACCATCTGCGGTTCGGACGACCCGCCCCATATCCGCCCTCCTCGGGTGGCAGCCGGTAAAGGCCCGGCCCGGTCTTCGTCCGGACCCGGTCAGAAAGGTTACCCGCCACGGGACTCGATCGCTGATCAGTGCCCTGGGCGTGGCAGGCTAAGGGCTGCTGGCCCGACTTGACTCGCAGCGCGTGCCGACGGACCGCCGCTGGTCCGTCCGGCCGCAGCCCTTTAATACCGGCTCGCGGCGGATCGCCTGCCGAGCCGGCGGCTAGGTTCTCGGTCGGGCGGGAATCGGCCGGCCGGGCGGACGGCGACGGCGCCGTGCGAGCCGTTTCGCGAAAGGAATGTGACGGGTGTACCGCTGGCAGGGCCTGGATGACGTGCCGGAGGCCTGGGGCCGTTGCGTTGTCACCATCGGGGTATTCGATGGCGTGCACCGCGGTCACCAGCGGATCGTGGCCAGGGCCGCGGAGATCAGCGTCGCGGCCGCGCTGCCGCTGGTCGTGGTCACGTTCGACCCGCATCCGGATGAGGTGGTCCGGCCGGGTTCGCACCCGCAGCTGCTCTGCACCCCGAGGTTCCGGACCGAGCTGCTCGGCAGGCTGGGCGCCGATGCGGTCTGCGTACTGCCGTTCACCCGCGAGTTCTCCCAGCTGGCAGCCGAGGATTTCGTGCAGTCCGTGCTGGTGGATGGCCTGCATGCGGCATCCGTCGTGATCGGCGAGAACTTCAGGTTCGGCCATCGCGCGGCCGGGAACGTGGCGCTGCTTACCGAGCTCGGCAGCAAGTACGAGTTCGTCGCTGAGGGCGTTCCGCTGCTGACCGACAATGGCGTCACGGTCTCCTCCAGCTGGATCAGGGATCTGCTCGCCGCCGGTGACGTGGCTGGCGCCGCGCACGACCTGGGCCGCCCGCACCGGGTTGAGGGGGTCGTGGTGCGCGGCCACCAGCGCGGCCGGGCGCTCGGGTTCCCGACCGCGAACGCCGAGCCGCCGCCCTTCACCGCGATTCCGGCTGACGGCGTCTATGCGGGCTGGCTGGCCAGCCTGGACCCCGATGACGGGCGCGAGCTTGAGCGCTGGCCGGCCGCGATCTCGGTCGGCACCAACCCGACCTTCGACGGCGTGGCGCGGATCGTCGAGGCGTACGCGCTGGACCGGGACGACCTCGACCTGTACGGGATGCACGTGGCGGTCGAGTTCGCCAGCCGGCTGCGCGGTCAGGTACGGTTCTCCAGCGTCGATGACCTGGTGACTCAGATGCGCCGCGACGTCGAAGCGGCCCGTGCGGTGGTCGGGCCGTGACCAGCTGCCCAGGCCGCCCAAGCCCGGCGGGCCGCCCAGCCGCCGGGCCGGCCGGTCGAGCATGATGTGCGCGGAATGCGGGCAGAAACGATGAATCGCCCCCGTAATGTGAGCGCCGGGCAGCTTTCGGCGGCCGACTGGAGAATCAACGAGGAGCCAGACATGCGGTTCATGAAGGCCACCGGGCGGATGCCGGTCGTCAGTGTGCTCGCGGTCGGCCTGATCCTGGCGGCGGCCGCGCCGGCGGTGGCGGTCGCCCCGACCGGACCGACGGTCGGGCGGGTCGTGCGGGTTAGCTACGGATCGGCCTGCATGGGCCAGAACGCTGAGATCGAGACGGCGATCGACCCGGCGACCGGCTTCCTGTACGAGGAGTGGATCGGCTGCGGCGGCATCGGCTTCGCCAAGTCGACCGACGGGGGCAGGACGTTCAGCCAGGGATTCGAGCTCCCTGGGTCGGGGGGTGGCTGGGATCCGGCGGTGGTCGTCGGGCCGACTGGCTCGGTGTATGCCGCCTTCATGGTCAGCCGTGGCACCAGCAGCAATCAGCGCAGCTATCCGGTCGTGGACATCTCCACCGACCACGGACGAACCTTCCCCACGGTCAGCCTGCTCGGCTCGCCGCGCAAGAACAACTGGGGCGATCGCGACTTCATCGCCGTCGGCCCGGCCGGCACGATCTACGTGACCTGGGATTACGGGCCGCACAACCTGGCCCCGCAGGATTTCGTCTGCAGCCCGACCGGCAGTTGCTCGTTCGTGGCCGGCGACCTGAACGTGGTGCTGCAGAAATCGGTCAACGGCGGCAGGACCTGGAGCAAGATCATCCCGATCAGTCCAGGATTCCCGGCCAGCGGCGCCGACAGCGCGCCGATCCTGATCGAGCCGAGCGGTCGGCTCGACGTGCTGTACCAGGGCTACCAGGTGCTCAATCACCGGACGCTGAAGCTGGGTGTGGCGCATAGCTACTTCACTGCCTCCGCGGACGGCGGGTCGACCTGGTCCAGGCCGATTCGGGTCGGCCCGGCCAGGCTGTCGATGAACACGACCGAGTGGTGGATCGACGGCTCGCTCGGCCTCGACTCGGCCGGGAATCTGTACGCCACCTGGGACACCCAAAGCGGCGGGCATGACATCGGCTGGCTGGCCTACTCGACCACACACGGCAGGACCTGGTCGCCACTGCTGCGGGTGACTGGCGCCATCAACAACGTGACGCATATCGTCCAGGTGCTCGGCGGCGGCCCTGGCATCGCCTATGTTGCCTGGCTGACGGACAGTTCGCCGCGGGGGTACACGCAGTACCTGAAAGTGTTCTCGATCGGCAAGGGCTGGCTGTCCAGGACGATCCGGGTTTCGGCTGGGTACGGGAACCGGGCCGTCTGGCCGGGTGACACCATCGGGATGTCGCTGTATCCGGGCGGTGCGTACGGTTCCCATCAGCTGGCCATCAGCTGGGGCAGCGCGCTAGGTGGCCGGAAATCCGACTCGCAGATCTGGGCCGCGGTGCTGAGCCACCTGCCGTAAGCCGACCGGTGAATCGGCAGTCGGGCGCTCGGCTGGGCTCATTCGGCGGCCTGCACGCCGGTGGCCGGTCACCCGGTGGCCCGGTGCTCGTCGGTCGGGCACGCGGCGGCCGGCTGCCCGTGCACGACGAAATGCTTGCCATCGCCCGCTGCCAAGGAGAAGCCCTCAGCGAATCCCGCTTCGACGTCGAGCACCAGGGCAGGCTCGCCCCAGGCCAGGTACAGCCGTCCGTCGATGTAAAAAGGGCACCCGTCGATCTCGCCAAGCAGGACGTCAGCTCCGCCGGTGATGAACTCGCCAAGCCGGAAGCACATCGGCGCGGTGCCGCCGCAGCAGCCCCCGGACTGGACGAACATAACCGTGCCCCGGCGGCTCAGCTCGGCGATGGCCTGCCGTGCCGCCGGGGTGGCGACGACCCGCTCGGTCGTCTCCTGGTTGGTCACTTACGCTCCTTCGCAGTTAGGTTGCCCGCTGTGCCGTGACCGGCGCCGTGGTCAGAACAGACCCATCGGCTTGGGGTCGTAGCTGACGAGCAGGTTCTTTGTCTGGGTGTAGTGCTCGAGCATCATCTGGTGGGTTTCCCGCCCGAGGCCCGACATCTTGTAGCCGCCGAACGCCGCTCCCGCCGGGTACTGGTGGTAGCAGTTGGTCCAGACCCGGCCGGCCTTGATGGCCCGGCCCATCCGGTAGGCGCGGCTCCCGTCGCGGGTCCACACGCCGGCCCCGAGGCCGTAGAGGGTGTCGTTGGCGATCTCAAGCGCCTCCGCCTCGTTCTTGAACGTGGTCACCGCGAGGACCGGGCCGAAGATCTCCTCCTGGAAGACCCGCATCTTGTTGTCGCCCTTGAGCACGGTCGGCTCGTAGTAGTAGCCGTCGGCGAACTCGCCGTCCACCTTGGCCCGGTGGCCGCCGGCCAGCACCACGGCGCCCTCGGCGCGCCCGATGTCGACATAGGAACTGATCTTCGCCAGCTGCTGTGCGGAGACCTGCGGTCCGATCATGGTCTCGGTGTCCAGCGGGTCACCCTGGCGGATCTTCGCGATCCGGTCCAGGCACCTGGCCATGAACTCGTCGTAGATGCTCTCGTCGATCAGCGCGCGGGATGGGCAGGTGCAGACTTCGCCCTTGTTGAACGCGTAAAGCACCAGGCCTTCCACCGCCTTGTCGAGGAAGTCATCATGTGCCGCCATCACGTCGGCGAAGAAGATGTTCGGTGACTTGCCGCCGAGCTCCAGTGTCACCGGGATGATGTTCTGCGCGGCGTACTGCATGATCAGCCGCCCAGTCACGGTCTCGCCCGTGAAAGCGACCTTGGCGATCCGCGGGCTGGTTGCCAGCGCCTTGCCGATCTCGCCGCCTGGGCCGTTGACGATGTTCAGCACGCCAGGCGGCAGGATGTCGCCGACCACCTCGGCGAGCTTGAGTATCGACCACGGTGTCGGCGAGGCCGGCTTGAGCACCGAGCAGTTGCCGGCCGCTAGCGCCGGCGCCAGCTTCCAGGCGGCCATCAGCAGCGGGAAGTTGAACGGGATGATCTGCCCGACAACGCCAAGCGGCTCGTGGAAGTGGTACGCGATTGTCTGGGAATCGATCTCGGTCGTAGAACTTTCCATCGACCGCGCCGCTGCCGCGAAGTAGCGGAAGTGATCAGCGGCCAGCGGGATGTCAGCCGCCAGCGTCTCCCGCACCGGCTTGCCGTTCTCCCAGCTCTCGGCGACCGCAAGGCTCTCGCGGTGAGCGTCGATGGCGTCAGCGACGGCATTGAGCACCTCGGCCCGCTTGGCTGGGGATGCCTCGCCCCACTCGCGGGCAGCAGCATGCGCCGCATCAAGCGCGGTCTCGATGTCCGCCGGAGTGGACTCGGGCACCTCGCAGATGGCCTTGGCCGTCACCGGGGTCAGGTTGACCCGGTACTTGCCGTCGACCGGGGGCAGCCACTTGCCGCCAATGAAGTTCTCGTAGCGTGACTCGACCGTCACGACGCTTCCGGGCTTCCCCGGGGGTACGTATTTCATCACTGCCTCCTTCGCCGGTGCGGATGTCCGCATGCCGGTCAAGCCGAGGCGCGCTCGCGGCTGAGCGGTCATGCTCTGCCGGATTCGCCCTCTTCCTAGAGGCTTGCACCGGTCGCCGGGTCGGCCCAGGGACCAAAGTTCCGCCGACGTCACTTCCGCCCACCGCACGCCTGGCCCGCCTGGTCGAGTCGATCGCGATCCGCAGTGCGACCTTCCTGACCCAGGCCTCAGGAAGCTCATAGTTCCCCAGCCGCGGCCACCAGGTGAGAGCGCGGGCGAACGCTTCCTGGGCCACGTCCTGTGCCTCGTGCCTGTCGCCGAGCACGGCTGTCACCAGCGCGACGATCCGGCAGTAGCTGGCCTCGTAGACGTCCTGGAAGTCGGCGTCCTGGCGCACCGCTCACGCCCCGTCGTGGCCGCGCCGGGCCCTGGGCACGTACTCCGAAGCCAGAGAATGACCGATGCTGGTCGTCTCACCTCCTGGCCGGGAAATGTTCGGTAACGGCACAGCCGCGTTTGAGGTGGTCTAGACACGCACGGACGCGCGGCGACGTTGGGACATGAGGTAACAATCAGGTAACGTTGCGCCTGGCGACGACGACCGGTGCTCCGCTGCTGCTGCGTGGGAGTCGCAGCGACCGCTGCCGGGTGTCCGCGCAAGGCACTGGCTGGTCAGCTCCCGAGGTGCCGGTGGCCGCTCGCCGTGATAACGTAGCTGATGGCCGGAGTATCCGGCTCGGCTGGCTGCGCCCTCATGCGGCTGGCTGTCCTGGGTGCCAGGCGGCTCCGCCGGTACCCTCCCCACCGCCCGGCGCGGATCAAGGACACCTGCTGCCGGGCATCCATGCTGGCTCACGACCCCGAGGGAATACCGTGCCGCTCGACACCGCAGTGAAGAAGGAGATCATCGCCGCCAATGCGACCAGTGAGGGTGACACCGGCTCGCCGGAAGTCCAAGTCGCGCTGCTGACCCGGCGAATCAACGATCTCACCGAGCACCTGAAGGTGCACAAGCATGACCACCACAGCCGCCACGGGCTGCTGCTGCTCGTCGGCCGGCGCCGGCGCCTGATGCAGTACCTGCAGCGCGAGGACATCAACAGGTACCGGGCGCTCAGGGAGAAGCTGGGCCTGCGCCGGTAGGCGTAGCTGCGCCGCCTCGCGGGCGGCGTGCGCGATGCGCCGCTGATGGTCACTCGCTGCAGCTACATTGGTGGTGGCAGGGGCTCCGGCCCCTGCGCGTAACTGAATAGACCACATACCAGACACACCACGTACAGCAACGTCCCGCGGCCCCGGCCCGGAGCGATCAGCGTGCCTGAGGGCCGGTCCTCGGTAGTGGTTCTCGGGTCGGCCGAGCACGCGATGATCGCGAGCCGGGCGGGCCGAGGACTTCGATCGAAGACCGGTCGGCAGCTACCTTCCAGGCACTGGAAGCCGACGCTCCAACTGGCGGCGGGCAGACGCGGGACCTCAGTCAAGGAGGTCTCACCCAATGGAGGGTGTGCATTCCGCCGAAGTCGTCATCGACAACGGCGCATTCGGCGTACAGAAACTCAGATTCGAGACTGGCCGGCTGGCCAAGCAAGCATCGGGTTCTGCCGTAGTTTTCCTGGACGACGAGACGATGGTCCTCTCGGCGACCACCGTGTCCAAGCATCCTAAGGACAACCTGGATTTCTTCCCGCTCACCGTCGACGTGGAGGAGCGGATGTATGCGGCGGGCCGGATCCCTGGTTCGTTCTTCCGCCGTGAGGGCCGTCCGTCCGAGGACGCCATTTTGACCTGCAGGCTGATCGACCGGCCGCTTCGGCCGACGTTCGTGAAGGGCTTGCGCAACGAGGTGCAGATCGTCGAGACGATCATGGCGCTGCATCCCGATCACTTGTATGACGTGGTGGCCATCAATGCCGCGTCGCTCTCCACCCAGCTCGCCGGACTTCCCTTTGCCGGGCCGGTCGGCGGGGCGCGGGTCGCGCTGATCAAGGGACAATGGGTCGGCTTCCCGACCTATCCGCAGCTGGAGGATGCCACCTTCGACATGGTCGTGGCCGGCCGGGTGCTTGAGGACGGCGATGTCGCGATCATGATGGTCGAGGCCGAGTCGACGCCGAGCACCTTGCGGCTGCTTGCCGACTCATCGAGCGGCGCGGTCGGCCCAACTGAGGACGTCGTGGCTCAGGGCCTGGAGGCGGCGAAGCCGTTCATCAAGGCGCTCTGCGAGGCACAGCAGCGGGTGGCCGCCAATGCCGCCAAGGATACCGCTGAGTTCCCGATCTTCGCCGATTACGGCCAGGACCTCTACGAGGCCCTGGCCGCGGAGGCTTCCGCCGAGCTGGCCGCGGCGCTGACCATCGCCGGGAAGCAGGAGCGGGCGACCGAGACGGACCGGATCCAGGCCATGGCGACGGAGCGGCTTGCCGCGAAGTTCGAAGGCAGGGAGAAGGAGATCGGCGCCGCGTTCAGATCGCTGACCAAGAAGCTGGTCAGGGAGCGGATCACCCGCGACGGGGTGCGGATCGACGGGCGGGGTCTCGCCGATATCAGGCAGCTGTCCGCGGAGGCAGGCGTGCTGCCGAGGGTGCATGGCTCAGCGCTGTTCGAGCGGGGCGAGACTCAGGTGCTCGGCGTGACCACGCTGAACATGCTCCGGATGGAGCAGATGATCGACACGCTCAACCCGGAGCGCACCAAGCGCTACATGCACAACTACAACATGCCGCCGTATTCGACCGGGGAGACCGGCCGGGTCGGATCGCCCAAGCGCCGCGAGATCGGCCATGGCGCGCTCGCCGAGCGGGCGCTGGTCCCGGTGCTGCCGACTCGCGAGGAGTTTCCTTACGCGATCCGGCAGGTCTCCGAGGCGATCGGGTCGAACGGCTCCACCTCGATGGGCTCGGTCTGCGCGTCCACGATGGCGCTGCTCGATGCCGGGGTGCCGCTGAAGGACATGGTGGCCGGCATCGCGATGGGCCTGATCCACGAGGGCGGCACGTATGTCACGCTGACCGACATCCTGGGCGCCGAGGACGCATTCGGCGACATGGACTTCAAGGTCGCGGGCACCAGGGACGTGATCACTGCGCTGCAGCTTGACACCAAGCTGGGCGGAATTCCGGCCTCCGTGCTCGGCGCCGCGCTGAAGCAGGCCCGCGACGCCCGGCTGACCATCCTCGATGTGATGCGCGAGGCGATCGACGCGCCCGGGCAGATGAGCGAGTTCGCGCCCCGGATCATCACGGTGAAGGTCCCGGTGGACAAGATCGGCGAGGTGATCGGCCCGAAGGGCAAGATGATCAACTCGATCCAGGAGGACACCGGCGCCGAGATCACCATCGAGGACGACGGCACGATCTACATCGGCGCTACCGACGGCACCTCGGCCGAGGCTGCCAGGGCAGCGATCAACGCGATCGCTAACCCGCACGTGCCCGAGGTTGGCGAGCGATTCCTCGGCACGGTGGTGAAGACCACCACCTTCGGCGCGTTCGTGTCGCTGCTGCCCGGCAAGGACGGCCTGCTGCACATTACCCAGATCCGCAAGCTGCACGGCGGGATGCGGATCGAGAACGTCGACGATGTGATCAAGGTCGGCGACAAGATCCAGGTAGAGATCCGCGAGGTGGACGATCGCGGCAAGCTGTCACTGGTTCCGGTCGAGGTAGTCGAGCGCGAAGCGGCCGGCGAGGACCTTGGCGGCGGCCGGGATGACAACCGGTCAGCGGATCGCGGGGACCGCGGGGACCGCGGCGATCGCGGGGACCGTGGCGATCGTGGGAGCCGCGGGGACCGCGGCGGTGACCGGGGTCGCGGAGGTGAACGCGGCGGAGAACGCAGCCGAGGCGGCGACCACTTCCGTACCCGGTATCGCGACCGCGAGTCCGGCAACTCATGACCGATGACGCGGCGCTGCCCGCAGGCACCGAACGGCTGGCGGAAGGCGACAGCGTCGTCTACCGCACCGTCCTCCTCGGTGGCCTGCGGGTCATCACCGAATCGCTGCCCGCCGTCCGGTCCGCGTCCTTCGGGATCTGGGCCGGCGTCGGGTCGCGTGACGAGGACGTCCCCCACGCGGGCGCGACGCACTACCTGGAGCACCTGCTGTTCAAAGGGACCGAGCGAAGGTCCGCGCTGGACATCTCCGCTGCGATCGACGCGGTCGGCGGTGAACTGAACGCCTTCACCGCCAAGGAGTACACCTGCTACTACGCGCGGGTGCTCGACGCCGACCTGCCGCTGGCGATCGACGTGCTCTCGGACATGATGATCGGCTCGCTGCTCGATCCCAAGGAGGTCGAGGCTGAGCGGGCGGTGATCCTCGAAGAGATCGCCATGAACGATGATGATCCGTCCGATACCGCGCACGAGGCCTTCGGTGCTCAGCTCTTCGGCGACACGCCACTCGGTCGGCCCATCCTCGGCACCTCGGACTCGATCAACGCGATCTCCCGCGACCAGATCGCCGAGCATTACGTGGCCAGGTATACCCCGGACAACCTGGTTGTCGCGGCAGCCGGGCGGGTCGATCACCAGCAGGTAGTCGAGATCACCCAGCAGTATTTCGCCCCCGTCCTGGCCCATGGTGCCCAGCCGGCGTCACGCCGACTGCCCGCACCCGCTGGGCCCGAGGTTGGCGCCGGAACCGGCGTGCGGCTGGTCTCCAGGCCGATCGAGCAGGCGAATCTGGTGCTCGGCTGCGCCGGGATCTCCAGGACCGATGAACGCAGGTTCGCGCTCGGCGTGCTGAACGCGGCACTCGGCGGCGGCATGTCGTCGAGGCTTTTTCAGGAGATCAGGGAGAAGCGCGGACTGGCGTACTCGGTCTACAGCTTCAGCTCGCAGCACGCCGACACCGGGCTGTGGGGCATCTACGCGGGCTGCCTGCCAGCCAAGTCCGACGACGTACTCGCCATCTGTGCGGACGAGATCGCCAAGGTCTGCTCCGGCGGCCTCACGGCCGAGGAGCTAGAACGAGGCAAAGGCCAGGTGCGCGGTTCCATCGTGCTCGGCCTAGAGGACCCATCGTCCCGGATGACCAGGCTCGGCAAGTCCGAGCTTGTCTATCCCCGGCTGGAGCCGGTCGATGAGGTCCTGGCCCGGATCGACGCGGTCACCGAGGACGACGTGCTCGAGGTGGCCAGGGCAATCCTGTCCCGGCCCAAGGCGCTGGCCGTGGTCGGGCCCTATGACGACGCAGACTCATTCGCGGCGGTCCTGGCCGTCTGACCGGGTAGGGAGCGTGATGATCAAGGTCGGAGTGCTGGGTTCCCAGGGCCGGATGGGGTCTGAAGTCTGCCGCGCCGTCGAGGCGGCCGACGATCTCCAGCTGGCTGCCGCACTCGACATCGGCGGCACGTTTGATGCTCTGGCTGGCTGTGACGTGGTGGTCGACTTCACCCACCCGGCGGCTGTGATGGAGAACCTGCGCTGGTGCGTGGCACACGGGCTGGACGTCGTCGTCGGCACCTCGGGGTTCGATCAGGCGCGGCTGGCCGAGGTAGCTGACTGGCTGCGGCCGGCCGGGGGGGCGCAGCAGTCGGCCGATGGCGGCGGGCAGACCGGGGGAGCTGGGTCGGCTGCCGACGGGATCAGAGTGCTGATCGTGCCTAATTTCTCGGTGGGCGCTGTGCTGATGATGCGGTTCGCCGAGCAGGCCGCCAGGTTCTTCGACTCGGCGGAGATCATCGAGCTGCATCATGCAGGTAAGGCCGACGCCCCGTCAGGCACCGCGACGCGGACGGCTGCGATGATCGAGGCGGCCAGGGCGGCGGCCGGACGCGGACCAGGACCCGACGCCACAGTGGCGGAAGTGGCGGGTGCGCGTGGGGCCGTGCTCGGCGGGGTACATGTCCATTCGGTGCGCCTGGCCGGCCTGGTGGCGCACCAGGAGGTCCTGCTCGGCGGGCCGGGGGAGACACTGACGATCAGGCACGACTCGCTGGACCGGGCATCGTTCATGCCTGGCGTGCTGACCGCGGTGCGCGGCCTGGCCACGCTTCCGGCCGGGCTGACTGTCGGGCTGGAGGGCCTACTGGGCCTCTGAGCGTTAGACCGGCCAGGAACGGCCAGGTCGCGCTGCCCGACCTGGGCACCTGCCCGGCCGGAGGCAGGCACGACAAAGGGGGCAGGCGTGCGACTGGTTCTGAACGTGATCTGGCTGGTGCTCTGCGGGTTCTGGATGGCGATCGCATATGTGCTGGCCGGCCTGGTCGCCTTCGTTCTGATCATCACCATCCCGTTCGGCATCGCCGCCTTCCGGATCGCCGGTTATGTGCTCTGGCCCTTCGGCCGGACGATCGCGCCGCGCGAGGGTGCCGGGGTCGCTTCGCTGATCGGCAACATCATCTGGATCATCCTGTTCGGCTGGTGGCTGGCGGTCGGCCATCTGCTGACCGGCATCGCGCTGTGCATCACGATCATCGGGATCCCGCTCGGCCTGGCCAACTTCAAGATGATCCCGATCTCGCTGCTGCCGCTCGGCGTGCGGATCGTTCCCGCCGACCACGCAGGCGCCTTCATGGCATAACGGCTCGCACCGGGCCGGTCGGCCCCGGCCTCAGCCAGACGCGGGGGGCGAGTGTGAGTGCGGCCGGGAAGACTCCATGATCGCGCGGTTCTTTCAGTCGCCCCTGCTGAAAGAACCGCGTGATCAAGGAACTCCTGCCCTGCCGCGCCGGCCTGACCTCCGTCGCAGGTGTCAGGGTCTGCGCATCGGAGCGTTCGGGGACCCGCTGGCTGAGTTCGGTCGCCATGGCGTCGAAATCGTGCTCGCTGATGCGGCGGAACGGGTCGTAGGCCCTGCGCATGACCTCGCGCGCGAACAGCCGCAGGAAGCGACGCCAGCCAGCCGATCCCAGTGGTTCCCGTTGACCGGGTTGAGCCGGGTCACCCGCCGCCACAGGGCGGCGGCCCCAGTCCACCGGGCCTTGCCGGTCATGGACTCGGCCCTGGCTAGGGTTCGCAGCTAATCGGCGACATCCATCGCGTGCTCCCTCGGTAATCTCTTGGCGCGGCGTTATGCGGCTGATTCTCAACCTGAATCTGGCTCGTGCCCTGGGGGAGTGCGCCCGTCGCCATCCGGCTTAGCGCACCTTCTCGACGGTCATCGACGACCCGGCGTACAGGGTGACCGGTGTGCGGCTGGCGGCACCTTGCGCCCACCGCAGCCCGAAGGTGCCGCCGTTCGCGCCGCAGGCCAGTATGCCGCGGACGACCGTGGCGGTGGGGTTGCCTGCCCCGGCCAGGCCGACGTTGCGCTGCGTGGCCGGGCTGGTCGCTGCCGCGAGTGTCAGGCTGCCGGCGACGGCGTTACCTGGCGTGGCCAGGCCCTCGACGGACCAGCTCATCGCCGCACCTGAGGGGCGATGAAAGCCAGGCCGATGCTGGCGGCACTGTCGCCGTCCATGATCAGATGAGCTCGACGCGGTACGTCCGGCCGCGCAGGACCGTGGTGGTCAGCGCCTGTCCGGGCCGGGCGTACTGGCTGCCGTCGGCCTCGAGGGGCCGTCTGCGACGTGCGCGTCTCAGCGAAGGACTTGACCATCGTGTACCTGCTGGAACCTTGGGTGGGCGGGGCGGCGCCGGGCGCGACGTAGATGTCGGTGCCGTTCGTCTCCAGGTATTCCCCGACGATAACGGTCGGCCGGTTCATGGTGGCTCCCACGTCGAGATAAATGCCGGTGCCTGCGGCGTTCTCGATGTCGGGCTTGACGATCACCATCCCGTAGGCATTGACGCAGATGCCGATCTGGCTGGTGTCGGTGGTGGAAGGCAGAATGCGGCAGTTGGACTGGAAGTTGGAGTGGGCACCGCCCGAATAGCGGACGCCGGTCCCGCCGCGGCCGTCGCAGCGGATCACGGAATCGCTGAGTCCGTTGTAGTGGGTGACTGGGCTGTCATAATCGACGCCGACGCGAGGGAAGGCGCCGGTTCCGGTCTTGTCGATCACGACGCGGCTGATGTCGCTGAACTGCCAGCCGCTGGCCTGGATCGCGGTGCCCCGGGCCTGGGGTTCGCCTGGGACAGGCGGAGGTCCCGCACGCCGATGTATTGGCTGGGGCCGCTGTTCGCGGCCGCAAGCAGCGTGCCGTCGTCGGCGACGGCGTGGTCCCAGACGATCTGGGTGGCGAGCTTGCCTTGCCCGGCCAGGGTAGCGCCCGGGGTGCTGAACAGCCCGGCGCAGTAGAACCTGCCCGGACCAAGCAGACAGGTTACGGCCTGGCTGAGCAGAGCCTGAATCCGTGCGGTGTCGGTGATGTAGCTGGTGTCACCCGAGGGCAATAGCAGGCTCACCCGGTGGCTCCCTTCAGGACACGGGCTCTGCTACTAGTAGCTGCGCGTCGGCGGACAGGTGTGACCGTCGCCGACCGGCGTGGCCCGGCGGCCGCTACCAGCACGCTACAAGAATCAGCCCCCGAAGGCCGCCGGGCCGGATGATGATGGTCGGCATGACGACTGGCGTGGATCTGCTGCGGGATGCGTTCAATGCCTCATGCGATGCGCTGGGCCGGGTTCTGGCCGACATCTCCGATTCAGAGTTCTTCTGGGAGCCTGTCGCCGGCTGCTGGACGGTGCACCGCCGGACGGAGGTGCACCGTCCAGCGCTGATGGCAGCGGCGAGTGGGTGATCGACTATGAGGTGCCCAACCCCGATCCGGCGCCGGTGACCACGATCGCGTGGCGCACGGTGCACATCGCCATCGTGAACTATTTGTACTGGGATTACGCGTTCGGACCGGCCACGGCGTCGTTCGACCTGGTGTTGCCGGGGGATGCCGCAGCGGCTGTGCCGTGGCTGGCGGCAAGCCAGCAGCCGCTGAGCGCGGTGCTGGCCGGCCTGGGCGACGCTGACCTGGATACCGAGGTCCGGACCAACTGGGGCAAGCTGTGGCCCTGTCACCGGATCTTCAGCACCCTGATCAAGGAGCAGGTGCATCACGGTGCCGAGATCAGCCTGCTCCGCGATCTCTACCGTAACCGCCAGTCACTCGGCCAGGCACGGCGGTAGCAGGCTGGCCGGTGCTGCGGGCTGGCGCCAGGGACTTCGGCCGGCGTCAGGGGACTTTGGCTGGCGTCAGGGGACGTACGCTGTGTTGCCGCACTGTCCGCCGAATTGCGCGAATCCTGACGGCACTGCGATCCTGGTCGGGATGACTCCAGCGGACCCTGCGAACCAACGCCCTGGTGACCCCGCTTCCCGCCTCGGCGGCGAGACGGCGCCTGTCGACGTATCGACCGCGGCTGGCCTGGCTCGGGCACTGCAGGACCTGCTCCAGGTCAGCTTTCAGCTGGTCACGCGAGACCTCGCGCCCGCGGCGGCAAGGATCGGTGCGCACCTCGGCTGTGATCTGAAGGACATGGCGTTCGTCAGCGAGAGCTTCCCGATGTGGGAGCACGTGAACCTCCAGCGCGGCGTTGACGCTTACCTGGCTGAGCATTCTCCCGGCGCGGAGTGGTTCGGCATCAGCGCGGTGGACAGGGACCACGACGATCTGGCCACCATGCTCACCAGGCCCGACCACGGCCAGGAGATCTCGGCCGTCACTCACGGCACGGCCGCCACAGGGCCGACCGAGGCGATGGAGGTGGTGCAGTTCGGCCTGGTGGAGTCAACCGCCCCCGACGGCGCCCCGGTGGTCATCGGGATGCGCGCGAAAGAGCGCTACGGCCCGCCCCAGTGCCGAATGGAGATCTTGGCGTCACGGAAGACCGCGGCGGTGGCGGTGCGTGACGACATCGAGCGGCTGATGCGCAGACACGATGTTTTCCGCGGTCAGGTGCTCAGCTTCGGCCTGTCCGAGTACCACAGCAACGGACTGCTCAGCTTCCTGCCGCGCCCCAACCTCACCGCCGAACAGGTCATCCTGCCGGCTGGGGTCCTCGATTCGATCGAGCGCCATGTCATCACCGTAACGAGCCAGGCCGCTCGGCTGACGGCAGCCGGGCAGCACCTGAAGCGCGGGCTGCTATTGCACGGTTACCCTGGCACGGGCAAGACCCACACCGTCCGCTATCTGATGAGCCGGATGAGCGACTGCACCGTCATCGTCATGACCGGGCAGGCGATGCAGTTCATCGAGCCAGCCGCAGCGCTGGCCCGGCGGCTGCAGCCATCGATGCTGGTCTTTGAGGACGTCGACCTGGTCGCCCAGGACAGGAGCTTCGGCCCGGAAAGCAACCCGTTGCTGTTCTCGCTGCTTGAGGCAATGGACGGGATCGGAGCGGACGCCGATGTGACGTTCGTGCTGACCACCAACCGGGCCGGGATGCTGGAGCGGGCGCTGGTCGACCGGCCAGGCCGCGTCGACCTGGCCGTGGAGATCCCCAAGCCGGACCGGCAGGCACGGGAGCGCCTGTTGCGGCTCTACGCGGGCGGTCTGGAACTGAAGGCAGATCTCACGCCGGTGATCGATGCGACCGAGGGCGTCACGGCATCCTTCATCAAGGAACTGCTCCGCCGTGCCGCGCTTACCGCGCTCCGCGCTTCGGACGACGTGCGCGCACTCACCGATGCCGACCTCGCAAGCGCCGCTGGCGAACTCGCAGCGGAACGGCAGGCGCTGACGCGCCGATTGCTAGGCCACGGCCGAGCGGGCGACGACGGCGATGACATGGACGGCCAGCCGTAGCCGCTCGGATCGGCCGGTCGTTAGCCTGCCGAGGGCCACTGGCCCGCGTGCGACCGCGGCTACAGGCTGCCGACGGCGGTAATCCAGATCACCGCCTCGCCGGCCTCATCCGATCCGGCCAGGTCGACCTCGGCGGAGAATCCCCAGTCGTGGTCACCGGCCGGATCATCGAAGATCTGCCGCACCCGCCAGAGGTCCGGGTCGGTCTCGACGATCAGCATCGCTGGTCCGCGTGCGTCAGGGCCGGTCCCGATCTCGCCATGCTCGGCGAAGTACGACTCAAGCGCCTGCGCCCAGGCGTCGGCGTCCCAGCCTGCTTCCGCGTCAAGCTCGCCGAGCTCGTCCCACCGCCGCAACGCCGCCAGTTCGACCCGGCGGAACAGCGCGTTGCGCACCAGCACCCGGAACGCGCGCACGTTGCCGGTTACCGCGGGCGGCCGCTCGTCAAGCTGCCCGGCCTCGACCGCTTCGGGGTTGACCAGCCGCTCCCACTCGTCAAGCAGGCTGGAGTCGACCTGGCGGACCATTTCGCCAAGCCACTCGATCAGGTCGGCGAGCTCCTCGGTCTTGGCCTCGTCCGGCACAGTCTGGCGCAGCGCCTTGTAGGCGTCCGCCAGGTAGCGCAGCAGCAGCCCCTCTGATCTGGCCAGCCCGCACCAGCTGATGTACTCGGTGAACGTCATCGCCCGCTCGTACATATCCCTGGCCACCGATTTGGGCGCGAGTTCGTAGTCGGCGACCCAGGGGTGACCGCGCTGATAGATGGCGTAGGCCGCGTCAAGCAACTCCGCCAGTGGCTTGGGGTAGCTGACCGAGTCCAGCAGCTCCATCCTGGCCTCGTACTCGACGCCCTCGGCCTTCATCTCGGCGACGGCCTCGCCGCGAGCCCGGAACAGCTGGGCGGCCAGCACGGGCCGCGGGTTGTCCAATGTGGCCTCGATCACCGACAGCACATCAAGCGGGTAATCCGGGGATGTGACGTCGAGCAGCTCGATCGTGGCCAGGGCGAGCGGGGAGAGCGGCTGGTTCAGCGCGAAGTCTTCTTGCAGGTCGACGGTGAGCCGGACCATCCGGCCCTCGGAGTCCGGCTCGTCGAGCCGTTCGACGACACCGCCGGCCAGCAGCGCGCGGTAGATCTCGATCGCCCGGTGGATGTGCTTGCGCTGGGCCGGGCGGTCCTCGTCGTTCTCGGTCAGCAGGTGCCGCATGGAGGCGAAGGCGTCGCCGGGGCGGCTGATCACGTTGAGCAGCATGGCGTGGCTGACCGCGAAACTGGATTTCAGCGGCTCAGGCTCGGCGGCGACCAGCCGGTCAAACGTCGGCCTGCCCCAGGAGACCAGGCCAGGCGGCGGCTTCTTGCGCACCACCTTGCGCCGCTTCTTCGGATCGTCGCCCGCCTTAGCCAGCGCTTTCTCGTTCGCGATGACATGCTCAGGCGCCTGCACCACCACGGTTCCCGTATCGTCGAATCCGGCGCGCCCGGCCCGGCCGGCGATCTGGTGGAATTCCCGCGCCTGCAGCAGCCGGGTAACGGTGCCGTCGTACTTGGACAGCGCCGTGAACAAGACGGTGCGGATAGGCACGTTGATGCCCACCCCGAGGGTGTCGGTGCCGCAGATCACCTTGAGCAGCCCGGCCTGGGCGAGAGTCTCGACCAGCCGCCGGTACCTGGGCAGCATCCCAGCGTGATGCACTCCGATGCCATGCCTGACCAGCCGGGACAGTGTCTTGCCGAAACCGGCCGTGAACCTGAAGCGGCCGATCATCGACGCGATCTCGTCCTTCTCGGCCCGGCTGCAGACGTTGACGCTCATTAGCGCCTGGGCCTGCTCGACCGCGGCGGCCTGGGTGAAGTGCACCACGTAGATCGGCGCCTGCTTGGTGGCTAGCAGTTCCTCGATCGTCTCGTGCAACGGGTCGATGACGAATCTGAAAATGAGCGGTACCGGGCGCTCGGCGGAGCTGATCACGGCGGTAGGCCGGCCGGTGCGGCGGGTCAGGTCCTGCTCGAATCTGGTGACGTCGCCGAGGGTGGCCGACATCAGCAGGAACTGCGCGCGGGGCAGTTCGATCAGCGGCACCTGCCAGGCCCAGCCCCGGTCCGGGTCGGCGTAGTAATGGAACTCATCCATGATCACCAGGCCGGCATCGGCATCGGCACCGTGGCGCAGCGCGATGTTGGCGAGCACTTCGGCGGTGCAGCAGATGATCGGGGCACCGGCGTTGACGCTGCCGTCGCCGGTCATCATGCCGACGCTGGCCGGGGAGAAGATGTCGCAGAGGGCGAAGAACTTCTCCGAGACCAGTGCCTTGATCGGGGCGGTGTAGAAGCTGCGGATGCCGGTGGCCAGCGCCGCGAAATGCGCGGCGGTCGCGACGAGGCTCTTGCCTGAGCCGGTCGGCGTCGACAGGATCACGTTCGCCCCGGAGACGATCTCGATCAGCGCCTCATCCTGGTGCGGGTACAGCGTAAGTCCCTGATCGCCGGTCCAATCGACGAACGCGGCATACAGGGAATCGGGGTCAGCGGATGGCGGTAGCCGGTCGGAAAGCGTCATGATCCACCCATAGTGCCAGTTCCTCGTCCCGTCCGGCACACGCGCTGGTTCGCCCTGGGCAGAGTTACCTAAGCTCGGTCGTTGTTAACCGCCTCGGGACGGCGGCTAGATAGCTATGAGTGACACCCGTAGTTGAGATGTAGATCCCCATCACATAGCTCAGGTACACGGCATTCCCGGTCACCTCTTTGCAGCCACCCGTACACAGCGGGCTAGTCGTGACGTGGACGGGATACCACGTCGCCGTGCCGAAGGATCTGCCGCGGGCTGTGACGGGAATGAAGGCCATCGACGCATCCTGAGCCGAGCTAATGGCCACCAGGTCGAACCCGCCCCGCACCGCGGTGATCCCGTCGAAGTGCGTGGCCAGGGCCGGGGCGTTGCCGTAACTGTAGTACTTCGGTCTTCCGAAGGCCCCCGTCCTCTCGTTGTAGTTCATCAGGAAGCCCTGCTGGGTGCCCCTGGCCGAGGAGCCGCCGACCAGGGTGTAGTGCGGGCTCCTGTCCCCGCCGTCCTGCCAGATGCCATAGAGCGAGGTCTTGCTCGACAAGCTTCCGCCGAGTTCGAGCAACGTCCACCAGTGCCTGGCCATGTTGTAGATGAAGGCATTGCCCGAGACCACGCCACCGCGCACGCTGGGGTTGAGGTCGTAGTTGCCCACAACCAGATCGCCCATGGTGCTGTGCGCGATGGTGTCCATCACGAAGCAGCGGACCCGGGTCTTGGGGCAGGCCCGCACGTGTCCGACCGTGTGGGCGCCATCAGCAGGCACGTCGATCGATGTCCATGATCCACCCGATCCGCTCACCGGCCCGAGGTAGATCATGCCCTGGTTATGGACACCGGCGGGTGCCGACGACGACTGGTAGCTGCCCACGGCGCGAACCTGGCCGCTACGGATGGTCGTCGGGTTGAAGGAGTGGGTGTCAGGACCATAGAACGCCGCCGACGTCACGCCGGGAAATGATGGCTTCAACACCGAGACTGCTGCTCCCGCAGCGCTCGTGATACGGCCCTGGTAGAGGAATGGAACGGCTTGGGTGCCATTTCCGGTAGCCGCCGAACCCGTCAGTATGACATTTCCATTCGTCGTTCCTCGAACACCGGTGACTATGTCGCCCGTTCTCAGAATCGAGGAGATAGAGCCGGCGCTGTTCGTGTTGTGCCGGCCGGCCGGGCCGGCCATGGCCGGTACAGCGGCGATTATCGAGAGCGCTGTGGTCGCTCCACCGAGCAGCAGCGGAATAGATCTAGCAGTCTTCATATGTCCCCCGTATGGTCTTCGCCGGGCCGAACTGGCCCCATGCCGATCATTTCAACGCAGCCGAGCCGTTCGTCACTACGTCAAGGCCCGGACCCCGCTGCTGCGATTCAAGATCAGCGCTACCGGATGATCGCAGCGCAAAGTGGCAATGTCAATGAATGGCCAGCGATCATGATGCTGGCTTCGCGAGGACAGTCGCGAGAAGTTCATCGGCGAGGTCCCGGTAGCGGGCTGGGTACAGGTGAGCCATGGCCAGTGCCCAGACGGCGGCTTCAAGCTCCCTGGCCCTGGCGAACCGCGCCGGTACCTCGGGCTCGGGGACCGGCGTCCCCGCCTGCTCTGCGTAGGCGGCCAGTGCGACCGTGCCGTGGTCAGGCTGCGCGCTGGCCAGAACCGCCAGATCATACTCGCGCGGGCCGCGGCAGACCGCACCAGGACCACGCAGTAGGTTCGACGTATGTGCCGTAGCATCAAAACCCTGCGTGAACCGTTCGTCGAGCAGGTGACCAGCGACGACGTACGAGCAGCCGCGTTGCAGTATGTGCGCAAGATCAGCGGCTTCCGCCAGCCAGCCGCCCACAACGCCGAGGCCTTTGGCAGCGCGGTCGACGCCGTCGCCCGCGCGACGCAGGACCTGCTCGACCGGCTTGAGGTGCGTGCCGCGACCTCACGCGCTGCGGGCGCACGGCCGGGCAGCGCTAGCTGAGCCGGCGGACCAGGGCACCCGCTCAGCGCGGCTCAGCCCGGCGGGTCAGATCCCGTTGATTATCTGCTGCCGCTTCGCCTGGTATTCCGACTCGGTGAGAATGCCCTTGTCGTACAGCTGCTGCAGCTTCGCCATCCGGTCTTCCACGGTGCCCTGGCCGGCGCCGCCGCTGAACGGATCGAAGGCCGATGGCGCCCCGAAGGACGCTGGCGAATTCATCTGGCCGTACGGGTCCGGCGGGGTGGCCTGGCTGTACGAGCCTGGAGCGGCGGGCTGGCCGAAACTGTTCTGCACCGGATCGCCGAACGTCCCAGCCGTGCTGGCCGGACCGATCGGGTCGAACGTGGTCGGTGCGGCTGGCCCAGAGAACCCGACGTCGCCGGTACCGGTCTGGGCAGCTGCCTGCCCGGCCGCCTGAGCCTTGATCTGGCGCAGCCGCTCGATGGCAGCCTGGCGAGCGGCTGGATCGCCGGACAGCATCGCCTGCGCCAGCCCGCTGATCTCGGCGCCCTGTCCCGCGTCCAGGTGGATCTCCTGGCCCGACGCATTGACCACATGGACGCTTGACGTAATCTGGCCGCCCTGCGCGGCTCCCAGGGCACCGAGCAGTCCGGCCAGGCCGGCCGCTCCGCCGACCGTCCCACCTGCTGCCATTCCACCGGCTGTCATCCCGCCCGCGGCCATTCCGTCGGCGGCGCTGCGGATCTGGTCAGCCATGTTGACCGTCCCGCGAATCGAAACTGTCCTCGTGCTCGGATCCAGCCTGAACTCGTTGTTCTTGCTATGCACCTCGACGCGCACCTGCTGGCCGACCGCGTGCGCGAACATGCTCTTCTCGGTAACGGTGCCGCGGATCAACTCGCCGGTTGGCTTGCGGACCTCGATCACGTACGTGTGCTCGGGATGCAGAGCGGCGGTCATGCCATGCCCGTGTCCAGGCGAGGTCTGGACGTCGACGATCGTCCCCTCAAACGGCTCCCACTTGTGTCCCAGCATTCCGCCCCTCCTGTGCCGTGTCCCGAATGGACTATACCGGCGGGATGGACGAATGTAACGGCTGGTCACACCACGAGCAGCGGATCGCGATGGGTCGGCTCGCGGCGCTGCTGTCGGCGTTATGCCCGCGGCGGGCGTTTGCGCGATCAGGGCTGCCCCATGGTGGCGGCGTGCTGGATCAGCATCGAATCGGGCGGCACCAGATCGAGGCCGTCAGGGTCGTCAAGGTAACCCGGCGACCTTCCCGGCACACCGGTGTGACCGTATTGCCAGACGATCCGATTGCTAATCGGATTGATAACAATAATGCGGTCGTTGAAATCGTCGTTCAGGAGGACATCTCCGTTGGGCAGCGGCAGTGCCAGCGAGGGGTGGTTGAGATCGCCGAACCGCCAGAGCAGCCGACCGCCGGGACCGAATTCGACCACCTGGCCCGGATATGAATAGTCGACCGTCAGGTAGCGGCCCGGGCACACCTCGTTGGTGTCTGACGGGTACATGACGCCGGGCGGATGCACCGACCAGCGGACGTGCCCGCGCAGATCCACTTCACTTGCCCAGTCTCCGTTGATCTCGGTTACCAGATAGCTGCCATCGGTCAGCGGGAACGCGCCATTGGGGCTGCCGAAGTGGCGCGGTGGGTCGTGCACGCAGGAATGCGTGGTCTGCCCGATGATCCGCAGTGGCCGACGGGCCGGCGGAGCGATCACGATGATCCGGCAGTTCTTGATGTCGGCGGCCACGATGTCGCCGCCAGGTGTGAGCATGGCGTCATCCGGGTTGTCCAGGCGATCCGGGCCAGCTGCCGGGATCCCCGGCTTGCCGTACCGGTAGACAATCCGGTGCGCTGCCACGTTGATCACGCTGATGACCTGGTCATCCTCCTGCGTCGCGATGATGTCCCTGCCGTCAGGCGAGAAGAAGGCGTCGTCGGGTACCCGGAACGTCTGGCCGGGCGCCAGGTCACCCGGTCTCGGAAAGACCCACCTGATCCGGCCCTGCGGGTCGATGATCACCAGCCGGTTGTTCAGGTGGTCGGCGACCAGCACGTCGGCCGGGAGCACCGCGGGATCCGATCCGGGAACGAGATGGCCTCGGCCGGTGGCTGAGGCAAGCCACGGAGCGCTTGGAACGGGTCGATGCCTGGCGGCCGCCGCCGCCGCCGCCGGCCCGCCGGCTCGCCCGGTCGCGGCGGTGGGCCGGTCGGCCGCGGTCCACGCAGTCGCATCGGCGGCCGGAACGAGCCTGAGGGTGGTGACCTGGGGCGTGACCTGCGAACCGTCGGTGCCACCGACGACAAAGGCGGTGCCGCCGACGAGCGCTACCGCCGCGTGAGCGATCGGCACCGGCAGTTGCCCGGCGACGGTCACCGCACCGCTGGCTGGCTGATAGCTGAACACCAGATTGCTCGTGGTCACCAGCGCGGCGCGGCTGGCCGATCCGGCCGGCCCGCCGGATCGCGGAATTTCGCCGCCCGCAAGGAAGATCTGCCCGCCCAGCGTGAAGGCGGTCTCGGCGGCAACGGGCCGCGGCAACTGGCCGACCACTCGCGCCCTGCCGGTGCGGAGGTCAACCTGCTGGATCGCGCTGGTGAGCCGGCCGGACAAAGTCACACCGCCGAAGATCCAGAGCCGCTGTCCGGCCGCGAGCGCCGCGGTGTCGCTGACGGGCACTGGCAGTCTCGCCAGGTCGGAGAAATGCGAGCCGTCGCTGGTCGCGAGCACGGTCGCCGGGTATCCGCCGCCGGATGCGCCGCTGGCTCTTCCGTCACCTGAGCCACCGACCAGGTAGGTCGTGGTCCCGGTCGTCACCGTGACGAGGCCAGATCTCGCGCCTGGCAGCTGGCCCGACACCCGTGCGGCGCCGTCAGCGCGCAGCGTCTGGACGCTGGCCACACTGCGGCTGGTCCGTCCGCCGAACACCGTCGGCTGGCCATTGAGCAGCGCGGCGGCGGCATCACTGGTCGGCCGCGCCAGAGCTCCGAGCGGGCGGGTTTGCCCGGTAACCGGGTTGAGCAGCAGCACCGTGCTGACCGGTAGCCGGTGGCTGTTGAGCCCGCCGGCGATCAGCAGCTGACCGCCGCTGGCGACGACGGCCGCATCGGAGATCGAAACCGGCAGCTGGTACCCGGCCGGTACTATCTGCAACACGGCAGCCTGCCGAGATCGGGCAGGCGGCCGAGGCGATATGTGACCGGGCGTCGGCCCGACGCCCGACTTGCCGCTGCATGCCGCGGCGAGCAGCGCCACGGCCAGCCAGGCAGCCGGACGTGCGCACCTAAGCCGTCGGCGCCGCAGCGACAGGCAGCCCTCAGCACTCATTCGGTCGACATAGCCCCGGGTCAGACAGCGAAATGTAATTGTTCTGATACGAACTGTAGTCGGCGATGTCCGGAGGGCTGGCAGCGGCCCGCTCAGGATCCGTCAGGCGGTCTTGGTCTGGCTCTCGGCCTGCAGTCCGAGTTCGCCGACTGACACCTCGCGCATCTTGAACTTCTGCACCTTGCCGGTGATTGTCATCGGGTACTCCTGGGTGAACCGGATGTAGCGCGGGATCTTGTAGTGCGCGATCCTGCCCTCGCAGTAGGCCCTGACCTCCTGCGCCGTGAGGTTCTGACCGGGCCGCAGCCTGATCCAGGCGCACAGCTCCTCGCCGTACTTCGCGTCCGGCACCCCGATCACCTGCACGTCCTCGATCGCGGCGTGCGCATACAGGAACTCCTCGATCTCGCGCGGGTAGATGTTCTCCCCGCCGCGGATCACCATGTCCTTGATCCGGCCGACGATGTTCAGGTACCCGGCCTGATCCATCACGGCCAGGTCGCCGGTGTGCATCCAGCGGGCCGAGTCGATCACCTCGGCTGTCTTGGCCGGCTCGTTCCAGTAGCCCAGCATCACCGAATAGCCGCGGGTGCACATCTCGCCCGGCGTGTCACGGGGCAGCACCCGGCCGGTCTCCGGATCGGTGATCTTGACCTCCACGTGCGGATGGACCCGGCCGACGGTTGAGACCCGGCGGTCCATGTCGTCATCGGCTGTGGTCTGCGCCGAGACCGGCGAGGTCTCGGTCATCCCGTAGCAGATCGTCACCTCGGTCATGTGCATCTCGGTGACGACCCGCTTCATCACCTCGACCGGGCACGGTGAGCCGGCCATGATTCCGGTTCGCAGCGTGGACAGGTCGTAGTCGGCGAAGTCGGGCAGCGCCAGCTCGGCGATGAACATGGTCGGCACCCCGTACAGCGAGGTGCACCGCTCAGCCTGCACCGCGCGCAGCGTCAGCGCAGGTTCGAAGGCGGGTGCCGGGATTACGATGCAGGCGCCGTGCGTGGTGCAGGCCAGGTTGCCGAGCACCATCCCGAAGCAGTGATAGAACGGCACCGGTATGCACACCCGGTCCCGCTCGCTGTAACCGCAGCCCTCGCCGATGAAGAGGCCGTTGTTCAGGATGTTGTGGTGCGAAAGCGTCGCTCCCTTCGGGAATCCGGTCGTGCCGCTGGTGTACTGGATGTTGATCGGGTCATCGAACGACAGGCTGGCCTCGCGGCTCGCCAGCGGGTCCTGCACCGTGCCTGGGTCACTGCCGATCGCGTCAGCGTTGTCGGTGCCAGCCGCCCCCGGAGCGGCGGCATGGCCAGCGGTGAAGAGCGCCGTCCAGTCCGCGGTCCCGAGGTAGATCACCCGCTCCAGGCCTGGCAGGTCGGCGCGCGCCGCTTCGATCATCGCGCGGTAGTCGCTGGTCTTGAAGCTCTCCGCGCTGACCAGCAGCCTGACCCCGGACTGGCGCAGCACGAATCCCAGTTCGTGACTGCGGTAGGCAGGATTGATATTGACCAGGATGATCCCGGCCCTTGCGGTCGCATACTGCAGCTGCACCCATTCGGCGCAGTTAGGCGCCCAGATGCCGACCCGGTCACCGACCCCGAGTCCGGCCGCGATCAGTCCGCGGGCCAGAACGTCGGTGTCGGCGTCGAGCTCGGCGTAGGTCCACCTGCGGCCGGTCGGCACGTCGACAAGCACCTCAGCCTGCGGGTAGCTGGCGGCCACCCGGCGCAGGTTCGCGCCGATTGTCTCGCCAAGCAACGCCGTTGCGCAGGAACCGTGGCTATAGGAAATCGCGGCGCTGCCCGGCTGGGCGGCACCGTGGCTAAATGCGCTCTGCTCGGACATGACCCACTCCTTCGGAACCTCGGATTCACCCCCATGCTCCCCGTTTCGAAGCCAGGAGTGAAGTTTCTCGCCAAAGCGGCCTAATCGGCGCTGCGGTACTGCGGCAGCGGGGTTACTGTCAAAGTACCCGGCAGTAATGTCCCGCACCTCACCGGAGCGGCAAAGTGGCGATCTGGATCTGGCTGATCGTGGCCGCAGCGCTCGGCGTCGCCGAGATCGTGACCACGACTCTGGCTTTCGGGCTGGTCGCCGTCGCGGCGCTGGTCGGTGCGGTCACAGCGGCGGCCGGGGGAAACGTGCCGATCCAGCTCGGCGCGTTTGTCCTGGCGTCGGCAGCAGGCCTCGGGGTCGTGCGGCCGATCGCCATCCGCCACATCAAGCAGCCGCCGCTGCTGCGAACCGGGACGGCGGCGCTCGTCGGCCGGACCGCGCTGGTCCTTGACGAGGTCAGCGCCCACAGCGGCCGGATCAGGATCGGTGGCGAGGAGTGGTCAGCGCGGCCGTACGACGAGACCCTCGTCCTCCCGGCCGGCTCGACCGTCGACGTCTTGAAGATCGAGGGCGCGACCGCTCTCGTCTATCCCAGGGAGTAGTCATGGAACAGGGCGTTCTGATCGCCTTGGGCTTCATCGTGCTGATGATGGTGCTGTTCACGGTCCGGGCGGTGCAGATCGTGCCGCAGGCCAGGGCCCGCAACGTCGAGCGCCTGGGCAGGTACCGCAAGACCCTGGAGCCGGGGATGAACTTCATCATCCCGATCGTCGACCGGGTCAAGCCGCTGATCGACCTGCGGGAGCAGGTCGTCTCGTTCCTCGGCGCGCCGGTGATCACCGAGGACAACCTGGTCGTGCTGATCGACACCGTGCTGTTCTTCCAGGTCACCGACCCGCGAGCGGCTGACTACGAGATCGTCAACTACATCCAGGCGATCGAGCAGCTCACCGCGACCATGCTGCGCAGCGTGATCGGGTCGATGGACCTGGAGCAGAGCCTCACCTCGCGGGACCGGATCAACACGATGCTGCGCGGGGTGCTCGATGACGCGTCGGGCAAGTGGGGGATCCGGGTCACCCGGGTCGAGATCAAGAAGATCGACCCGCCGGTGAGCGTCAAGGAGGCGATGGAGAAGCAGATGCGGGCAGAGCGGGAGAAGCGCGCCGCGATCCTGACCGCCGAGGGAGTCAGGCAGTCGCAGATCCTGACCGCCGACGGGGACAAGCAGGGGACGGTGCTGCGCGCCGAAGGGGACAAGCAGAGCGCGATCCTGCGGGCCGAAGGCCAGGCGCAGGCGATCGGCGTGGTATTCCAGTCCATCCACAACAACAACCCCGACCCCAAGCTGCTCGCCTACCAGTACATCCAGACGCTGCCCCAGATCGCGCAGGGCACGGGCAATTCCGTCTGGGTCATTCCAAGCGAGGTCACCGGAGCCCTGCGGATGCTTGGCTCGGCGTTCGGCGGGGATGGCGGCGGGGGACCCGAACCGGCCACCGGGAGTAACGCCGGCCCCACCGCGGCGCAAGCCGCGCCGCATCAGGCTCAGCTGCCTGCCCAGGCGCCGCCGTCGCTGCCCGCCCAGGCGCCGCCGTCCGATTTGGCCGAGCTGGCCCGCCCGGCGCAGGTACCGGCCCCGCAGGTACCGGCTCCGGCGCTGCCGTCCGACCCGGTCCGGCTGGCTAGCCACCCGGCTGAGTTGCCGGCCCTGGCGGTGCCGCCCGACGTGCATGACCTAGCCAGCCGCCCGGCGGAGGTACCCCCGCTGGCGGTGCCGACCGTCCTGCATGATCTGGCCAGCCGTCCGACTGAGGTTCCGGTGCTCGCGGTGCCGGTCGACCTGCAGCAGCTGGCTGAGCGGCCGACCGAGGTGCCGGGTCCGCCGTTTTCGGCCGAGCAGCAGCCCTAGCCCGCAGACGGCCGGGGTCTCAGTGTCGGCGCTGAGCTCAGATCCGGATGGCCAGTCCGGCGGTGAGCAGGGCGCCGAAAACCAGCTGTAGCCGCCCGGTCTGGCCAAGCGCGGCGATCAGCTCGCGGCCCGCTGTCCCGGCCAGCACCAGGCGTACCGGGGCGACGGCCAGCGTGATCGCGGCCAGCGTCATCGCCGCCAGCGGCCGGGCCGGCGTCAGGGCCACGGCCACGGCGAACGGCGCCACTGCGCAGCCGGCGTAAAACAGCCGGGTCCGGCGGTCGCCAAGGACCACCGCCAGGGTTCGCTTGCCGGATTCCTGATCGGTCGGGATGTCGCGCAGGTTGTTGATGACGAGCAGCGCGCAGGCGAGCAGGCCGACTGGGACCGAAGCGGCGATCGCGAGCCAGCTCAGCCGTTCCATCTGCACATACGCGGTGCCGGTCACCGCAGCCAGGCCGAAGAAGACGAAGACCGAGAGTTCGCCGAGTGCACGGTAGCCGTACGGGCGGCTGCCACCGGTGTAGAACCAGGCTGCCCCGATCGCGGCGGCACCGAGCAGCAGCAGCCACCAGGAGACGAAGGCCGCGAGCACCAGCCCGGCCAGTCCAGCGACAGCGAAGCTGCCAAGTGCCGCGGCGAGCACGTGTCCTGGACTGGCCAGCCCGGAGCCGACCAGCCGGACTGGGCCGACCCGCTGTTCGTCGGTTCCCCGAACGCCGTCGCTGTAGTCGTTGGCGTAGTTGACCCCGACCTGAAGCGCTAGCGCGACGACGAGGGCGAGCACCGCCCGCCAGAGGGAGAACTGCCCGTAGCCGGCTGCCACGCCCGAACCCACCGCGACCGGGACCACCGCGGCCGGCAGCGTGCGCGGCCGTGCGCCTGCCACCCAGTCCCGTGCCGCCGTCACGACCTGTCCTCAGCTACTGCGTTGTGGAGGGTCACAGACTAGCGGGGCGGCTTCGCCCGGCCGATCCGGCCTCACTGCATGGGCGGGAGCGCCCGTGCGGCGGCGGCGAAGATGACGTTGATCTGCCTGGCGTCGAGATGGTGGTCGACAGTGGCCTTGGACTGGCGCCGGAAGTAGGTGCCGACCCGGCCGCCGTCGAACACGTCGACTCCCTGCAGCCGCATCACCACCCAGGAGAGCTTGGGCCCGTAGATGACCATGGCCGGGCGCACCCGGAGCGGATAGCCGAGTTCGGCAGCAAGGGCAGTCGCGGCCTGATGCGCTTCCCAGCGCGAGTGCCTCAGCCGTTTCTCCAGGTTGTCCGGGCCGTGGTAGAGCTTGCCGCCGACCGCGCGGACCGGGAGCCGACGGTCCAATCGTTCCGAATCGAGCACGAACACGCCGGCTGGTCCGACCACAAAGTGATCGATGATCGAACGGGTACCTGGCCTCTCGCCAGGAACGGTGCAGGTGTTCAGCGCGAGGTATCCGGCCGGCTTCAGCACCTTGAGGCGGCGCATGGTGCTCCGCTGTGCGGTGGTCACCCTGATGGCAGGCGGGATGACGGCGGTGGTCTTGGACCGGAAGACGGTGTCCAGGACCGCGAATACCACCGCGATCGTCAGGCCTATGCGCCAGCCGAGCCAGAGCATGAAGCCGAGGAAGACGGCAACTGAGATCACGCTTCTGGTGACCCAGATCTTGAGCCGGGGGTCGGCCGCCAGGCGCGGGTTGAGCAGCGGTCGGCTGTACACCGTCTGGCCGGTGGACTGCGGCCTGGCTTGCGGTCTGCCCCGGCGTCGCGTGGTGGTCAGCGGCCGGCCGGCTGAGTCCGCGACCGCTCGGCCTGCCACCTCGCGGACTGCCTGGTCGGCGATCTGGCGGACTGCCGGTTCGAGGTCCGCCGGAGTCGGCGGCTGGCGGTCTGGCGGGGCGGCGACTGCCCGGCGGGCTGAGTGCGCGCCAACCCGGCGGAACGCCGATCGCCACCCCCGGTGCCCGTCCGTCGGCTCGGGCTCGCCGTCCGGCACGGCGGACATCGGTCGGGTGTCGGGCTCGTAAGCCGGTGCCTGATCGGCAAGGTCCGGGTCGGCCTGACCGTCGGCGTAGTCGTCAGCGGCCCCGGCCGTCTCGGACAGCGGGTAGGCCGGACCAGTCGCCATGCCGCCACCGGCACCGGCTGGCATAACAACGGGCCGACCCTGGTCCGCTGGTCCGCTGTCGGGGTGGGTTGGCACCTCCCAGTCCACATCCTGAGCGTAGCCGATTCTGTACCTTGCGAACATGCCAGCCGCGACCCGGAAGGCGGCAGGCGGTGGCCGGCCTGGACGCCCGCGACCAGCGCGTCTACTGTTCAGTAACGTGACGCAAATCCATGACATGACTGTTCTGGAGCTTGCCGCCGCCATCCGCGCTGGCCAGCTATCCCCGGTCGAGATCACCGACCACTACCTGGACCGGATCGGCCGCCTCAACGCGCAGACCGGCGCCTTTTACACGGTGACCGGTGACTTGGCGCGCGAGCAGGCAGCGGCCGCGGAGAAGCTGGCGGCGCAGAGCCGGCGCGGCGGTGACCGAAGTGACCCGCTGCCCCCGCTGACCGGTGTGCCGATCCCGATCAAGGACCTGAACATGGTCGCCGGGGTGCGGATGACCTTTGGCTCTTCGGTGTTCGCCGACTATGTCGCCACCGAGGATGACTATGTCGTGGCGGAACTGCGCAAGGCCGGGATCGTCATCACCGGCAAAACCTCGACCCCGGAGTTCGGCCTGCCGTGCTACACCGAGACCAAGATCGGCCCGCCGGCCCGGACGCCATGGGATCTGACCAGGTCGGCCGGCGGATCGAGCGGCGGCGCGGCCGCGGCGGTCGCCGCGGGCCTGGCTCCGGCGGCTCAGGGCAGCGACGGCGGCGGATCGATCCGGATCCCGTCCAGCGTATGCGGCCTGTTCGGGATCAAGCCGAGCCGCGGCCGGATCTCGCACGGCCCGCTGATGCCCGACCTGAGCGGCCTTTCCACCGACGGCCCGATCGCGCGCACCGTGGCCGACGCGGCCGCGCTGCTTGATGTGATGACGTGCAACTACCCGGGCGATATGTACACCCTGCCGCCGCTGCCTGCCGGGGAGAGCTTCGTCGGTCACGCCGGCCGCGAGCCAGGCAGGCTGCGGATCGGGCGTTCGACACGTAACGTCGTGCCCGGCGCCGACGTGCACCCGGACTGCGTGGCCGCGTACGAAGATGCCAGCAAGCTGCTCGCCGATCTCGGTCATGAGATCACCGACGTCGAGTTGCCGTTCGGGCCTGACGCGGTGCCGATGTTCGAGCTGCTCTGGTACTCGATGTCGCTGCTGGCCCCGATCGAGCCGGCCCAGGAGGAGGAGCTGCTCCCGCTTACCCGCTACCTGCGCAGCCGCGGGAGGCAAGTCTCGGCCGGTGAGCTGATCTTCGCGCAGGCGTACCTGCAGGGGATAATGCGGCCGGCGCTCACCATGCTGCAGGGCTACGACGCATTCCTCAGCCCGACGCTGGCCGCGCCGCCGCGACCGGTCGGCTATTTCGACGAGGTCTCCCCGGCCGAGAACTTCGAGCGGCAGAAGAGATTCGCCCCGTACGCCGCGTTGTATAACATCTCGGGCCAGCCCGCGGTGAACCTGCCGCTGTACTGGAATGCGGACGGCCTGCCGATCGGGGTGATGCTGGCCGGGCGGATCGGCGACGAGGCGACGCTGATCTCGCTGTCGGCGCAGATCGAGGCGGCGAGGCCGTGGCGGGACCGGCACCCGGCGATCTGGTAGCCGACCAGGATCGACGGCGCGCTCAGCCGGACCGCAGGCAGCCAAGTCAACTGGGCGCGGGTCGTCTACGGTGGGCAGCGTGCGGAGGGTGCCGTGGTGGGGAGTGCTCTCGTCGGCGGCAGCTCCCGCGCTGCTTGTGGGCGGCTGGACCATCGCGGCGGCGCTGCAGCCCGGGCATTTCGATTCGGTGACCAGCACGATCAGTGCTCTGGCCGGGTACGGTGCCACAGATCGGTGGGTCATGACGCTCGGGCTGGCTGGTCTTGGCAGCTGTCATGTCTGCACCGGCCTCGCGCTCCGGCCGGCCGCGCTGGCCGGAAGACTGCTGCTGATAACGGGCGGGCTAGCCGGTCTGGTGGTCGCGGCGAACCCGCTGCCCGCTGATGGCGGCCACTCGGCGCCGCACACCGTAGCCGCGGCGGTCAGCTTCACAGCATTGGCGATCTGGCCGGTCTGCTCCTGGCGACCGGGACCGCAGGGGTCGGCGGTACCGGTCATGCTGCGGCTGCCTTGCTCGGCAGCTGCCACGCTGGCATTGCTCGGCCTGCTCGGGTGGTTCGGAGCGGAACTGACAATTAGCGGCGGCCAGGTGGGCCTGTCGGAGCGTGCGCTGGCCGGCGCCGAGGCGGTCTGGCCGCTGATGGTCGTTCTCAGCGCCCGCCTGCAGTCGACTGGGGCGGCGACAGGTTAACTGGCCGGCCGACCGGTGCCGCTGGCTGGCTGGCGATGGCCGGCGTGACTACGGCCGGACCAAGCAGGTCCGGCTCAGACCGGGCCCGGCGGGTCGTGGCCAGACTCGCGGCGAGTGCCCCGGCGGTGGTCAGCGTCGCCCCGAGCACCTGCCATCCGGTGGGCACCTCAGCCAGGATGATGGCGGCAAGCGCCAGTGAGGCAGCAGGCTGCAGCAGCAGCATCAGCGAGGAGACGGCCGCGGGCAGCCGGGGCAGTGACGAGGTGATCAGTAGCCAGCCGAAGGTCTGGCTGGTCAGCGCGAGCAGCGCCAGCCAGCCGATGGCCGGCCAGATCGGATGCAAGGCCAGGCCGCCGAAGACCAGGCCGAAGAGCAGCGAGGCAATCGCCGAGCCCGCGGTGGCATCGGCGACCGGCCCGGCGACGTGCGCCGAGCCGGCCGAAGCTCGCCGCAGGATCAGCAGGAATCCGGCGTAGGAGATGGATGTGCCCACGCCATACCAGATCCCGGCCAGCGGATGCATGCCAGCGGCAGGTCTTCCGATCAGGCCGGAAACCAGCACCACGCCGAGCATGACGACCGGCAGCGCGAACGCGACCGCCCGGCTTGGCCGCTCATGCCAGACCAGCCAGGCGATGCCGGCCACAATCAGCACCTGAAGGTTGCCAAGCACGGTCGCGACCCCGGCCCCGACATCGGCGATTGCATGCGTCCACAGGATCAGATCGACGGCGAGGAACACCCCGGCGGCGCCGGCCCTGATCCGCTGGGCAAGCGGCCGAGCACCGTGCCGCCGTTGCTCGAGCACGGCCAGAATAGCCAGCAATGGCAGCGCCAGCGCCGACCGGTAGAAGGCGGTCGCGGCCGGGCTTGCCGCGCTGAGCGAGACCAGAACGGCCGAGGCGGAGATCGCGGCGGCGCCCAGCCCGGCCATCAGCAATGGCGGGCCCGCAAGCAAGCCAACGGCACCGGATGTGCCGATGCCGTTGTTGTCTGTCATGACCGTAGTCGAGTACGGTGCTGTCACGTCCATCAGGATACGCGGTCGCCTGCGAGGAAATCAGCATGGGATTAGGGGCCGATCAGCGCGAGGCGCTGGCCGAATGCATCGACCTGATCAACTCAGGACGGTCCAGCTCGGGGGAGCTGATGGCAGGCCTCGCGGACATCGTCGCCTTCGGCCGCAGGTACCGGGTCGATAACCTCGGTGCCGCCAGGCCCGACGATGTGGCCAGGCTGCACTCGCTCAGGTCCAGGCTGGACTCGATCGCGGCCGCCTGCGAGGCGCGGAATCAGCCAGCGGCGATCAGCGGCCTGAACCGGCTGCTGGCGCAGACCGGCGCGGAGCCGCAGATCGTGACGCACGATGGCCGCGGCCCGCACGTCCACGTGTCCAGGGCATCGGCACCGCTGGCCGACCGGATCGCCGCGCACTGCGCGATGGGACTGGCCGAACTCATCGTGGCCGGCCAGGCCGGCCGGCTGCGCAGCTGCGCGTCGCCCGACTGCCGCAACGTCTTCGTCGACTTCTCGCGCAACCAGTCCCGGCGCTACTGTGACAGCCGCACGTGCGGCAACCGGCTGCATGTGGCTGCCTACCGGGCCCGCCGGTCGTCCGCTGCGCGGTCAGCGGCCCAGGCGTCCGATCCGGCCCGGCCCTGAGCGGGCTGATCACTCGCCGGCCGGACCGGCCGGACAACCATCGGGCTAAGCGGACACCAGCGTCGGCAGCTCAGGGCTCGGCGCAGCGGTATCGCGTCCTGCGTGGCTGAGCAGCCAGATCGAGGTGAAGACCGGTCCTGCTACGGCAACTGCCAGCACGGCGAGGGCGACCGCGATGGCCAGCCAGTTGGGTCCGCCCGTCGGGCAAGCGGCCGCGAGGTGAGGTGTCACACCACCGGATTGCTGGCCGGTGGTCGAGACGCCAGAGACGACCGGTGCCGACCGGCAGACCGTCGGCTGCCCGGCTACGGTCAATTCGAGCAGCAGCACAATGGCGGGCGCGAGCAGCCCGCCTGGCCAGATCAGCACGCCCAGCAGCTTGTCTGCCGGGCGCCACATTGGTGAGACGCAGAGCAGGACGACACCGATCAGCCAGCCGATGATCGCGGCGGCGCCAGCGAGCTGAATGCCGCCGATGAACCAGCCGATGATCGCGAGGAGGACCCCGCCGAGCAGCAGGAAAACGACGGCGAAGATCTCCAGTGTGCCCGCGCCCTGGCCCGGGCGCCCGGCCGGATAGCCGGATCCTGGCGCGGCGGCGGTCGGATCGGCGAACCCGGGCTCGGCGGCAGCACGGACGATGTCCGCTGGATCGCCCAGGCGGTCGAGGATCTCCCGCACGCTTGGCGGCGCCGCACCGAAGGTGGTCCGGCCGGGGGCGCGGGCCTCGGCGATATGGGCGGTGATCTCGTCGATCAGCTCGGTCCTGCTGTCTGGGGGCAGCATGCTAGCCGCGGCATTGAGCCGCTCCAGATAACGGGCCACCAGCTCGTCGTCGTTTGAGGTCACCGTCAGATCTCCTGTTCAGGTACGCGAGGTTGTGAGCGCGGGAGCCACCTGCGGGCGAGTGCTCTGGTCATCAGAACGGAGCCTCCCCGGAACTTGTCAGCAGGTCATCGACGCTGTCGCGAAGCTTGCGCCACGATCTGGTGAAGTCAGCCAGCGCCTCACGCCCGGCTGGGGCGAGGCGGTAATACCGGCGGGGCGGGCCCGAGGTGGACTCCTGCCAGGAGGTCTCCACCTGACCCTGCCTGCGCAGCCGGGCGAGCAGCGGGTAGATCGTCCCCTCGCCGGTCACCATGCCGTCGATGCCGCTGAGCGCCTGGACAAGCTCGAATCCGTACCGCTCCTTCTCCGCGAGCATGGCGAGCACGCAGTACGGGAGAACCCCGCGACGCATTTGCGCCACCAGGTTCCCTGCTTCGCCAGCTACCATGTACTACATAGTACCGGCGGCTCCGATATCGGTCAACGGCCGGGAGCGTCCGCTAACTTGAGGCTTGGTGCGGCGCGGGGTGGGGTGGCAGCGCGGAGCCAGCCGGCTGCCACGATCATTGTTGGATGACCGACAGCGACCTGATCCGGCGAGCGCAGGCGCTTGGCGTGTCGGCCAGCTATCTGGACTGGCGCAAGCGGCGGGTCCGGGTACCGCCCGAGACTCTGATCGCGATCATCGGCGCGCTTGGCGAGCAGGCGGACCTAGCCGTCGGCCCGGCTGAACCGAGCGCCGCGGCACCCGGCCGCTACGCCGCTCGGCCCGGTCCGCGGTCGGCCCGGCCGAGGATTCCCAGGCGCAGGTCCTGGGGGTTCACGGTCCAGCTGTACTCGGTGCGCTCCAGGCGCTCCTGGGGCCACGGCGACCTGCGAGATCTCGCTGACCTGGCGATCTGGAGCGCTCGTGAGCTGGGAGCCGGCTTCGTGCTGGTCAACCCGCTGCACGCGGCGGAACCCGGATTTCCGGTCAGTCCCTCCCCGTACCGACCGATGACCAGGCGCTTCATCAGCCCGCTGTACCTGCGGATCGAGGATATCCCTGAGTACGCCGAGCTGACCGCGGCGCAGCGCCGGGAGCTGCAGCAGCTCGCGGCCCCGCTGCGGGAGGCCAGCACCTCCTCGGAGCTGATCGACCGGGACGCCGTCTGGGCGGCGAAACTCCGCGCACTTGAGCTCATCCACTCCGTCCGCCGGCCCGACCACCGGGAGTCTGCGTACCGAGCGTTCACCGAGCGTGCTGGTGCCGAGCTTGCGCACTGGAGTACCTGGTGCGCCCTGGCGGAACGACACGGACCGGACTGGCGCCACTGGCCTGCCGAGTTCCGCAACCCCAGGCAGCTGGCCCGCCGTCCGGAGTCAGGCCTGACGGTCGACGACGCCAGGTCCGCCGACCTGCCCGGCCTCGCCGGGCGGGCCGAGTTCCACGCGTGGCTGCAGTGGCTGCTTGATGAGCAACTGGCCGCGGCGCAGGGCGCGGCGCTCGCGGCCGGGATGGACATCGGCGTGATCGGCGACCTGGCGGTGGGGGTGCACCCCGGCGGCGCCGACGCCTGGGCGCACCAGGACCTGCTGGTGCCAGGGATGAGCGTGGGCGCGCCGCCGGACGGATTCAATCAGCGCGGTCAGAACTGGGCGCAGCCGCCATGGCACCCGCAGCGGCTGGCCGCGACCGGGGGCCGGCCGCTCGCCGAGCTGTTCGCCGCCGCGTTCCGCCATGTGGGCGGGCTACGGATGGATCACGTGATGGGCCTGATGCGGCTGTGGTGGGTGCCGGACGGCATGCCGCCTGATCGCGGCGCATACGTGAGCTACAACCACCAGCTGACGGTTGCTGCGCTGGCCGGGGAGGCAGCCAGGGCCGGCGCGGTGGCCATCGGCGAGGATCTCGGCACGGTCGATCAGTGGATCCGCCGCTACCTGGCTGCGAGCGGCATCCTCGGAACGTCGCTGCTCTGGTTCGCCCGCGAGCCGGATGGCTCGCCGCTGCGCCCGGCACACTGGCGGCGCAGCTGCATGGCGACTGTGGGTACCCACGATGTACCGCCGGTATCCGGGTTCGTCACCGGTGATCAGGTGGCCGTCCGAGCCAGGCTGGGCCTGCTTAAAGACCCGCAGGCTGAACGAAAAAGCTCGGAGCTTGCCCTGCAGGCCTGGCAGGACGTTCTGACCGCGCAGCGGCTGCTCCCGCCCGGTCACCGGCCTTCCGCCGATGAGTTCACGGTGGCGCTGTATGGCTATCTGGCGCTGACCCCGGCCGCGCTGGTCGGTGTCTCGCTGGCCGACGCCGTGGGCGATCGCCGGACGCAGAACATCCCGGGCACCTCGGATGAGTACCCGAACTGGCGGATTCCGCTGTGCAACGGCAATGGCGAAGCGGTGCTGATCGAGGACCTGCCGTCGATCGACCTGGTCCGGGCGGTCGTCCGCGCGGCCGGTCGCTGATCAGGAAGCCGAGTTAGACCGGGCATCCGCCTGGCGGCAGCCCGCGGCACGGGCGACGTCATCGCGGCCCTCGGTGAGCAGCCGGCGCAACCCGGCCGGCAGCGCAGTCCTGGCGAGATAATCGTCCGCCGCCGCGATCGCGGCCGGAGTGATGACCATCCTCGGGTAACCGTGCTCGGCGAAGTACTGTGCCATGTCCGGTCCCCAGTCCTGCCACCCGTCGGCGACCACATCGAAGAATCTGGCCGCATAGGGGACGAGCAGCTCGTCCTGGTCGGGATCCTGGAACCCGGCCAGCGTGGCGCGGAACATGGCGTTCGGCAGCTCACCGGAGACGACCAGGGCCCAGGCGGCCTCCTTCGCCGCCGGATCGGCGATGGCCGCGGTGCAGGCGGCGGCCCGCCGCTGGCCGGCGTCGGTCTTGTCCCGGTCGTACTCGGCGTCGATCGCGTCCTGGCCGGCCATGCCCCGGCTGACCAGGCGATGCAGCAGCCGCCAGCGCAGATCGGTATCGACGGCCAGTCGGTCGATGGTCACCGAGCCGTCCAGCAGCCCGGCGAGCAGGCCCAGGTCGGCTGCGGAGGTCGCCACCGAGATGAAGAACTGGACATAGGCGAGCTGCTTGTCATCGCCCGGTTCGGCGCTGGTCATCAGCCGGCGGAGGGTGGCGGCCAGCTGGTCCATGGCCTGCTGGCGGTGGCTGGGATCGGTGAACCGCCGGGCAGCCGCGGTCGCCTGGCGCAGCACCGTCTGCAGGACAGTGATGTCGGCGACGGAGTCGACCCCGGCAAGCACCAGGTCGATGTACTCGCTGGCGGGCAACTCGGCGTCCCGGCACATGTCCCAGGCGGCGGCCCAGCAGAGGGCGGCCGGCAGCGAGTCGGCGAACTCACCGATGGATCTGACCAGCGTGCGCAGCGAGTGCTCATCCAGTCTGATCTTGGCGTAACTGAGGTCATCGTCGTTGACCAGAATCAGGTCGGGAAGCTTCTCGCCGATCAGCTCAGGTACCTCGGTGCGCTCACCGGCCACGTCGATCTCGATCCGGCGGCGACGGCTCAGCCCGCCCTCGCTCCGCTGGTACAGCCCGATCGCGATCCGGTGCGGCCGGAGCACCGGATGGGCGGCAGGCGCTTGCTGCAGCACGGCGAACTCGGTGATGGTGCCGTCGGCATCGGTCTGGTACTCCGGCCGCAGCGTGTTCACGCCCGCGCTCTCCAGCCATGCCTTGGACCAGGCCGACAGCTGCCGTCCGGACGCCTGCTCAAGCGCGTCGAGCAGGTCGGCGAGGGTGGCGTTGGCCCAGGCATGCCGGTCGAAGTAGGAGCGGATCCCGGTCAGGAAGTTCTCCCGGCCGACGTGGGCGACCAGTTGCTTGAGTACCGCCGCGCCCTTGGCATAGGTGATCCCGTCGAAGTTCGTCTCGACGGCCTCGATGTCGGCGATGTCGGCAGCGATCGGATGGCTGGACGGCAGCTGGTCCTGCCGGTATGCCCACGCCTTCTGGGTCAGCGTGAACGTGGTCCAGGCGCGGGTGAACCGAGTCGCCTGCGACTGCGCCAGCACGCTCGCCCAGCTGGCGAACGACTCGTTCAGCCAAAGATCGTCCCACCAGGCCATGGTGACCAGGTCACCGAACCACATGTGCGCCATCTCATGCAGGATGGTGTCGGCCCTGGCTTCCCGCATCGAGTCGGTCACCCGCGACCGGAAGATGAACTCCTCAAGGAAGGTCACGCATCCGGCGTTCTCCATCGCGCCTGACTTGAACTCCGGCACGAAGAGCTGGTCGTACTTGCCGAACGGGTAGCGTCTACCGAACATGGCGTGGAAGTAATCGAACCCTTGCCTGGTGACCTCGAAGATCTCCTCAGGGTCGAGGTAGCTGGCCAGCGACTGGCGGCAGAAGATCCCAAGCGGGATTCCGTCGTGCTCGCCGCGGACCACATGGTACGGTCCGGCGGCGACCGCGGTGATGTATGTCGGCAGCACCGGGGTGGGCGGGAACTGCCAGAATGCGGTCGCGGTGAGCGGTGCCCTCGCGATCGTCACCGGCGCCATGTTGGAGACCACCTCCCAGTCTGATGGCGCGGTGACCGAGAGCTCGAAGGTGGCCTTCAGGTCCGGCTGATCGAAGCAAGGGTAGATCCGGTGGGCGTCAAAGGTCTCCAGGTCGGAGTACATGTAGACACCCTTGTCGGCGGGATCGGTGAACCTGTGCAGACCCTCGCCGCTGCGCGAGTAGGCGCACCTCGCGCGCACCGTCAGCTCATTGGCGAGGGCCAGGCCGGGCAGGGTGATCCGGTCGCCGTCGAACGATTCCGGTGGCAGCGGTCGGCCGTTGAGCGTGATCTCGCTGACGGCCGGAGCGGTCAGGTCGATGAACGAGGTCGCGCCCGGGCTGCCACAGGCGAACCGCACAGTGGTGAGCGAGCCGAACGTGGTCCCGTCGCCGTCGAGCTCAAGATCGACCTGGTAGGACTCGACGCGGAGCAGCCTGGCCCGCTCGGCCGCTTCCTCGCGGTTCAGAGTGCTTGTCATTGTCGTTCCCTGTGCTCGGTGTTCCGGTCGGCCGTGCTGGAATGATTTCATGCCGCCCCGGCGGAATGCCGGGCCGGTCGGCTCAGTTGTCAGCAGCGACAGCCACCATGAGCCCGCGGCGGCGGCCCGCTACGGTCGACGCGTGTCCGGTCCGGACGGCGGGAGCGTGAACAGGAGGGCGCATGACTGAGCAGCCGCCGACGCCGGTCGATTTCTGGTTTGATCCGCTCTGCCCGTGGGCGTGGATTACCTCGCGCTGGATGCTGGAAGTTGAGCAGGTGCGCGCGGTGGCTGTGCGCTGGCACGTGATGAGCCTCGCGGTGCTGAATGAGGGCAGGGAAGACCTGTCCGAGCGCTACCAGGAGCTGATGAAGCGGGCCTGGGGCCCGGTGCGGTTGTGCGTCGCCGCGGAGCAGAAGTACGGCTCCGATGTGCTGCTGCCGCTTTATACGGCGATCGGCACCCGGCTGCATAACCTCAAGGAGGAGCGGGAGCGGGCCACGATCGAGGCCGCCGTGGCCGATGCCGGCCTGCCGGCCGACCTGATCGATGCGATGGAGTCGACCGAGTACGACGACGCCGTGCGGGCATCGCACAACGACGGCATCGAGCGGGTGGGGCAGGATGTCGGCACGCCGGTGATCTCGGTCAGTGGCGCGTCCATCTTCGGGCCGGTGGTGTCCCCGATTCCGCGTGGCGAGGCCGCGGGCAGGCTGTGGGATGGGGTGCTGCTTGTCACCGGGACCGATGGCTTCTTTGAGCTGAAGCGCAGCCGCACCAGGGCACCGATCTTCGACTGAGCCGTCGGCTGAAAAGGGCGCACGCTGGGTTCAGTGTCGGCCTGCCGCTGGTTTGGGCTCGACCACCCGCAGGTCCCAGGCACAGCCTGAGATGACCACCAGGGAATGTTGCCCGGCGCTGCGAATCCAGAAGAGGCCATGGCCTCCCTGGCCATTGGAGTAGACGTCCATGGCTTGGCCGAGCCCGGCATTGGTCTGGCCAAGGGCGAAACTGCCTGGTTGGCCCGCCTGGCAGCGGTACTGCCAGGCGATGCCCCAGACACCTGGCCTGGGGATCATGAACCTGCCGCGCTCGCCTGACCCGGCGCCGCGATAGCTCGCAAGCGTCCGGCCGAGAGGGTATTCAGGCGTCGGTCGGCTGGTGCGATGCGTACCGGCGCCGTGGCCTACCGGGCCGATCTTCCCTGGTGGCGCCTGACCGGTGGACGATGATCCGGGCGCTGGCTGTCGGTCGGCATGAGAACTCGCCGCGGTCGTCCCCTTGGCGGCGCCGGCCTCGGCCACCATGGCCACCATGCCGATGACGAGGCAGAGCCCGGCCGCGACCGTTCCGACGGCGATGATCAGCCGCAGCGTCCGGTGCAGGCGCAGTCGGCGCGGCCCGGCAGGCGGCAGCATCCGCAGCGCGGATACCTCCGATGGTGGCGGCCAGCCGCCGCGGTGGCGCGGAGTCATAGCGCCGGCCCGCCGCACCGCCGGACGGCGCGCGGCGCCGGCCGATGGCGCCGTGCTGCCCGGCATGCCGGTGCCCGGTGATCCGCAGAACTCACCGCAAGGTCTCCTATCGAGTCAGCCCGCAGGCTGAAATCGGATTCATTTTCCCGTTTTCTGGCTCGAACTCTGGTTTGCGTGGCTACCTGGTTCGCAAACTACGGAAAGTTACTGACCAGTCCATCACGCAACGAGAGCGTTGTATCACGAAATGAAGTGCCGTCCAAGCGTTACTAAGGTTTTGCCTGGCGAGCGGGTTGCGAAAATGGTGCTTCCTGGCGCTAAGCCGACCGCAACTGGTGCCGAGCTGCACGAGGTCACCGCGGCCGCTAATGCAGGCGAATAACGCGGATATACCAGTAAAGTGCTTACAGCCGGTAGCTAACGGTGCATCCGGTCCGAGCAGTCGGCATGGGTATCGCCTTAGGCCTGACCGATGCGGGACAATGCCTGCATGCGCAGCAACTACATCAACGGAAGCTGGACGCCGTCGGCCGGTGACGGCGGAATCGATGTCATCAACCCGGCAAGCGAGGCCGTCATCGACCGGGTGCCGGCCGGTCACGCCGCCGACGTGGATGCCGCGGTGCGGGCGGCGAGGGCGGCATTCGACGGCTGGTCGGTCACGCCCGCCGCCGAGCGTGCCCAGCGGCTCGATGCGGCCAGGAACCTGCTCGCCGACCGTGCGGATTCGGTCGCCGCTGCCATCAGCGCCGATATGGGATCTCCGCTGTCATTTGCCCGCAAGGTTCAGGTCGGCACCCCGCTTGCGGTCCTGGCCAGTTATGTCGATCTGCTGGCCGGATACGACTTCGGCGGTGAGCGGATTGGCAACGCCCTCGTGGTGCGCGAGCCGGCCGGGGTAGTCGGCGCGATCACGCCATGGAATTACCCGCTGCATCAGATCGTGGCAAAGGTCGCCGCGGCGCTGGCGGCCGGATGCACGGTGGTGCTCAAGCCAAGCGAGGTCGCGCCGCTCGCCGGGTATGAGCTTGCCGAGATCTTCCATCAGACCGGTCTGCCCGCCGGAGTCTTCAACCTGGTCAGCGGCACCGGCAAGGTCACCGGTGAAGCCATCGCAGCCCATCAGGACATCGACGTCGTTTCCTTTACCGGCTCGGTGCAGGCCGGTCGGCGGGTCGCCGAGGTCGCGGCGGCAACGGTCAAGCGGGTGACGCTGGAACTGGGCGGGAAGTCGGCCAACGTGATCTTGCCGGACGCCGACCTGGCGACCGCGGTGAAGGTCGGCGTCGCCAAGGCCTTCATCAATTCCGGTCAGACCTGTAACGCGCTGACCAGGATGCTCGTGGACGCCGACAGCTACGACGAGGCGATCGGCCTGGCTGTCAAGAACACGGAGCGATACACCGTCGGCGATCCGCTCGACGAAGGCACCCGGCTGGGCCCGCTGGTCTCGGCGGCGCAGCGGGACCGGGTGCTCGGCTTTATCGAGCGCGGCATCGCCGAGGGCGCGAGAGTGGTTGTCGGCGGTACCGACCCGCTGCCCGGCCTGGGTACCGGAAGCTATGTCCGGCCTACTGTCTTCGCCGACGTCCGGCCGGAGATGGAGATCGCTCGGGAGGAGATCTTCGGGCCGGTGCTCTGCGTGCTGGCGTATTCAACCGAGGAGGAGGCCGTGGCGATCGCCAACGGCCCCGCCTACGGCCTGGCCGCGGCAGTCTGGTCCGGCGATCAGGAGCACGCGGTCCAGATCGCCAGGAGGCTGCGGGCCGGACAGGTCGAGATCAATGGCGGGGCGTTCAACGTGGCGGCACCGTTCGGCGGATTCGGGCAATCGGGGTACGGCCGGGAACTCGGCGTGCACGGGCTTGAGGAGTTTCTCGAGGTCAAAGCGCTGCTGTTCTAGCCCGGTTCGGTCGGTCCGGGTCAGAACATCATGGGGGACCAGGGGAGCGGGTCCCAGGAGAGGGCGGCCGATACCGCGGCGAGCGCGCCCGGCCGGTGCTCGGCTACCAGGCCAGCGCCGGCCAGCGCGCCGAGCCTGGTCCCGCCGAGATAGGCCGCGCCGAGTTCGGCGATGCCGAGGGTGAGGTCTGCCTCGGCTGACGTGCGCTCGCAGGTTGGCGGCTCAGTCTCGGCCAGCCCCCCGGCCCGCAGCCGCCACCGGCCGGAGTTAGCCGGCAGCTGGTGGTCGGTGACCTCGATCACGGCATCGACCGGGCAGGCGTAGCGGCGGCCGGCCAGCGCTGCGGGCAGGTCGACGAGCCTGATCCACAATCCGTCGGAAGCCCGCGGCCTGGCGTCGCGGCGATCGGCAAGCAGGTACAGCAGCGGATCATCGACCGGCCGCATCCTGGCGTGAACCTCGCTGACCAGATCCCTGGTGAGCAGGTTGCGCCACAGGGCGGCGCAGGCCGCCGGGTCGACCGCGAAGAGCTCGCGGATGACCAGTTGGTGTGCCGGAATGGAGTCGTCGCCCCACTGCGGCTTGCCGGTGTAGAGCGCGTACCCACGGGCTCCGCTGGCGTCAGCGGCGACCACGCAGCGCTGCGGGGAGTAGCCGTCGCGGATGAAGCTGGGATCGGCCAGCAGGACTTCCCACCATTGTTCGGTCCTGGTCACCATGCCAGGCCGGGCAGCCCGAATGTTGTCGTAGACCGTCTTGAGGCCACCGCTGGCGGCCTGCGGCTCGGCCAGGCGGACCGTCAGGGCGTCCGCCTGCCCGGCGGCAGCGGCCTGGTCCGTATTAGAGCCGGCCAGCTGCCGCTGGCCGGCCCGGACGCAGAAGCTGTACTGCTCGGAGGCGACGCCGTATCCGTACCGCCGGTAGATGGCAGATTCCGAGGCGAACAGCGCGGCCACGGGTTCGCCACCGCTGCTGATGTCGTCCAGCTGGCGGCGCATCAGGGCGGAGAGGATGCCCCGGCGCCGATAGGTCGGCAGCACGCTGACCCAGCTGATCCCGGCGGCGGCCACCCCGCCGCCGGGAACGGTCAGCCCGAACGTGTATGCCAGCGCCGTGCCTACCAGCTGGTCCCCGTCGAACGCCGCGAGGCTGCGGGCCGGCTCGAACACCTTGGCCTCATGCGCGAGCGCTTCCTCGGTGGGCCAGGTCGAGTTGAACGCCTGCTCGCCGACCGCCCAGAAGGCCGGCAGCTCAGCCACGCTGACCGGCCGGATCGGATAGGGATAAGTGGTAGCCATGATCGCCTTCGTACCCGATGCCAAGCGAATTGGCGAGTTTATATCGGCGGCAGGCGGCCGGGCGCGGGCTTGACGCCAGGCCGGGATGCGGACAATGAGCTCGCAGCCTTGCGATGATTGGACCGGTCGCGTACATCGCCGGAACCGGTACAGTTTCGCCATCATGATTTCGAGTTCCGGACGCCGGTCCTGGCCGGCGGTGCAATCGGCTGCGCTACAGTTCCGCAGCCTGATCAGGCGCCAGTTCATCACCAGTAACCGCAGGCTCGCCTTCGTGCTCGCGATCGCGGTCGTCGGAATCGGGATCGCTGCCGTCCGGCTGCCGGCTTCCTGGTTCTCACCCGGCCTGATGATCCTGCCGATCCTGGCGGGCGGGCTGCTGCTCTGGCCGCGGGCGCTGCGGATCCTGTTCGTGATCGTCGCCATCATGCTTGGCTACGACTACGCCGAGGCCGAAAGCCGCACCGGTTTCGGGATCATCGCGACAATCGTCATCATCGCGGTCTTCGCCGACGTGCTGGCCAGGACCCGCGCCAGGCTCGGGCTGCAGGGGCTGCGCGGCGATCAGATGCTGGTGGAACTGCGGGACCGGATCAGGGTGCAGAGCGCGCTGCCGAAGATGCCGGAAGGCTGGGGTGCGCAGTCGGTGCTCAGGCCGGCCGGCGGTGCGTTGTTCGGCGGTGACTTCGTTGTTTCGGTCTGTGACGGCAAGACGCTCGAAGTCGCGGTCGTCGATGTGTCAGGTAAGGGCATTGACGCCGGAACCAGGGCACTGCTGCTGTCCGGAGCGTTCGGCGGGCTGCTCGGGTCGGTGCCGTCCTCGGAATTCCTCCCCGCGTGCAACGCCTACCTGCGTCGCAATGAGCCGACCGAGGGGTTTGTTACCGCCGTTCATCTCTCCATCGATCTGGCGACGGGGGGCTATGTGATCGCCTCAGCCGGTCACCCGCCAGCCGCTCATTACGAGGGCGGCAGCGGTTCGTGGCGGCTGACCCAGGCGCGCGGCATCGTCCTTGGGGTGGTCGCCGACCTGCGTGACACCGCCGAGCACGGCACCCTGCGGCCAGGGGACGCGCTGATGCTCTACACCGACGGGCTGGTTGAGGTCCCTGGGCGCGACATCGACGTCGGCATCGACCGGCTGCTCGGCGAGGCAGACCGGCTGGTGGCTGCTGGTGGGTTCGGGTCCGACGCGGAGAGCCTGGTCCGGACGATGCAAGATGGCGCGCGCACCACCGACGATTGCGGACTGGTCCTGATCTGGCGGATCTAACGGCCGCAGCCGGCGATCATCTGGCCGGCGTGACGTGCCTGCCGTTGCTGAGCCGGTTGACCGCGTGCTCGACCAGGGCAATGAGCACGTCGCGGCTGGATGTTCGCTGCCTCGCGTCACACAGCACCAACGGGACATCCGGGGTCAGGCTGAGCGCCGCCCGCATGGCCGGTTCTGGGTAGCGGCGCGCGTCATCGAAGCAGTTCACCGCGACGACGAACGGCATGCCGTTGCGCTCGAAGTAGTCAACGGAGGGAAAGCAGTCGGCCAGCCGCCTGGTGTCCGCGATGACGACCGCGCCAAGGGCGCCATGCGCGAGTTCGTCCCACATGAACCAGAACCGCTTCTGGCCAGGCGTGCCGAACAGGTAGACGACAAGCTCGTCACTGATGGTGATCCGCCCGAAGTCCATCGCTACGGTCGTCGTTGTCTTGCGTTCCACCCCGTCGAGCTGGTCGACTAGGGCGCTCGGCTCGCTCAGATCCTCCTCGGTACGCAGTGGCCTGACCTCGCTCACCGAGCCGACCAGCGTGGTCTTTCCCGCGCCGAAACCGCCGGCGATCAGGATCTTGATAGCCAGCGGGACCGGTGCCAGCTCGTCAGCCGGGTTAGAGCCTCCGTAGGGCATCGGCGACCTCCTTGAGGATGCGCAGGTCACTGAACCCGACCGGAGCGGGCTGATGAATGCCAACCAAGCCCTGGTCACGCAGGTCGGCGAGGAGGATGCGGACGACGCTGACCGGCAGGTCCAGGTCGGAAGCGAGCTCAGCGACAGACACCGGCAGGCGGCACAGCTTGAGCAGACGCAGGTGCTCGGGTTCGAGATCGATGTGCTTGCGCGCGGCACCGCGGACGGTAGTCACCAGCGCGATCAGGTCGATGGTGGCGCCGCTCGGCCGGGTTCGGCCGGCGGTGAGCGCGTAGGGTCGAACGATTGGACCGGCGCCCGGCCTAAGCCACTCCTCTCGCCGCGATTCCATCCCGGGTCACGTGGCCTGCGGGCTGGCCTGTGCTGGTCGTGGCCGCACACCGAGGTGCTGACCGACTCGCTTAACCAGGAGTGCCATCTCATAGGCGATCAGCCCGGCGTCGGCCTCGGTGCTGGCGAGGACCGCCAGGCAGCTGCCTTCGCCCGCGGCCGTGATGAACAGGAAGGCCGACTCCAGCTCGACGATCGTCTGTCGCGGGCTGCCAGCGCCGAAGTGCTGTCCGAATCCTCGCGCCAGGCTCTGGAACCCGGCGGCCACGGCGGACAGATGCTCCGCGTCTTCCCTGCTGAGTCCGGCTGACGCGCCGATCGCCAGGCCGTCCCTCGACAAGATCACGGACTTGGCGATCTGGGTGACCCTGGCGACCAGATCATCGAGTAGCCAGTTCAGGTTGCCACCGGCATCTAGCGGTGACCCTCCCGGCAGGCCGGCTTCTTGCGGCATCACGAGCTGTCCCCCCCTGTCTGCTGCGCTGGCGTCTGGGTGCTGCCGTCACTGGCTGACGGTTCGGCGCTCGGCTCGAGCCCCTCATCGGCCGGCCCCACCGGCACGGAGCGACCGCGCTCCCAACCATGCTGCAAGGCCGCCATGGTGCTCCTGGCAGCCTCCGGCGAGAACTCGGTCGCCGAATCGTCCGGATCGGACGGCGCGGGCTTGAACTGGTCGCGAAGCTGCGGCGCGAGGCTGGCCTGGCGGACTCGGACCGGCAGATCGCCGGGATCACCCTGGACCGGCGGCACGGCTGGCCCGGATACCGGAGGCAGGAAGGACCCGCCATTGCCGCCCGTGACCGGCGTCTGTGCGGCTGGCCGCCTGGTGGGCAGCACCGGCCGGTCGCCGTCAGGCCAGGACCCGGCCCGCGGGCCTGGGCTGGGCCGCGCGGTGGACCAGGCGCTGACGTCTTCGAATGGCTGGGAGGTGCGCTCGGGGCCGGGCGGAGCGGTGGACCAGGCGCTGACGTCCTGGAATGGCTGCGCTGTGCCGGTCGGACTGGGCGAGCTAGGCGAGCTGGGCGGCGCGATGGACCACGCGCTGGTGTCCTGGAATGGCTGGGAGGTGCGTTCGGGGCTAGGCGGCGTGGTGGACCATGGGCTGGTGTCCTGGAATGGCTGGGATGTGCCGGTCGGGCTGGGCGGCGTGGTGGACCATGGGCTGGCGTCCTGGAATGGCTGGGATGTGCCGGTCGGGCTGGGCGGCGTGGTGGACCATGGGCTGGCGTCCTGGAACGGCCGCGAGGTGGACCCGGAACTCGGCTGCACCGCAGTGACCGGGTTGGCGTCCTGAGCTGTCACCGAATTGACCAGGTCCATCACCCGAGCGGCGATGGACGGCTCAGGCGCTGACTGCAGACGGTGATTCCCGGTCTCGGCTCCGACGCTGGCGCTGCCCTGGACGATGCCGCCGTACTCGGTACCTGGCACGGCGGCAAGCAGCTGCGGAATCGGGCGGCCGCCCAGCTCCCGAACGCCGGCCGCGGCCAGCGCCTCGGCACCGCCCTCGGCATAGATCACCAGTGACCGGGGGATCAGGACCACGGCGGTCGTCCCGCCGAAAGCTGAACTACGCAAGGTGATCCTGATGTCGTGCCGCTTGGCGAGCTGGCCGGCGATGAACAATCCGAGCTGATCGCTACCTGACAGGTCGAACAGCGGTGGATCGGCGAGCTTGCGGTTGATCTCTTCGAGCTGGTCCTCGCCCATGCCGAGCCCGCGGTCCTCGATCTCCACCGCCAGGCCCCTTGCTACCATGTCGCCGTCGACCCGCACCGGGGTGTTCGCTGGCGAGAACATGGTGGCGTTCTCCAGCAGCTCGGCGAGCAGGTGGATGACGTCTGCGACGGCATGGCCGGCCAGCGCGGCACCGGACCTGGACATGACCCGGATCCTGGTGTAGTCCTCCACCTCAGCGATCGCCGCGCGCATGACGTCCACGATCGGCACCGGCTCGCGCCAGCTGCGGCCAGAGGAGTCGCCGGCCACGATCAGCAGGCCTTCGGCATGCCGCCGCATCCGGGTGGTCAGGTGGTCGATCCTGAAGAGGTCAGCGAGCTCCTCAGGCTCGTCGATCCGGCGCTCCATCGCGTCAAGGAGCTGCAACTGTCTGGTCAGCAGCGACTGGTTGCGCCTGGCCAGATTGCGGAACACGTCATTGACCCCGCGGCGGATCCTGTTCTCGTCAACGGCGGCGGCGATGGCGGTCCGCTGAACGGTGTTGAACGCCCGCCGGACCTGGCCGATCTCATCAGGGCCTGGTTCGAACTCAGGTACCTCGGCTTCGACGTCGATATCCTCGCCGGCCCGCAGCCGCTGGATCGTGCTCGGCAGTCGGTGACCGGACAGGTCGAGCGCGGACAGTCGAAGGTCATTCAGCTGGCGGACGAGGCCTCGGCTCACCACGATGCCGACGGCCACCGCGGCGAGAATCGCCAGCAGTCCGAGCCCGCCGGTCAGGATCAGCCGCAGGCCGTTGACACTCGCCTGGGACTCGGCGGTTGTCTGCAGCGTGGCGCCCGATTTCACCAGCGCGGCCTGCAGCCCGGCCGAGTAGGCACGTACCGTTGAGATCCAGGCTGGCAGGGACACCTTGGCTCGCGCACCGTTGATCACGACGTCGCTTTCCATAGCAGTCAGGCGAGATGCCGCCCGCGCCGGAATCAAGGTCCTGAAATAGGTCTGGTAGCTGGGATCGAGCGCGGGCAGGGTCTGGTTCCAGATCTCCTGATGCAGCGCCACCAGCTGGCCGAAAAGCTGTAGGTCCGCTGCCGAGAACGAGTGCGCGATCAGATCGGAACTGAGCAGGTCGCTTTCCTCGGCGATAGTCTGGGCGGCTCGTTCCATGTCAATGATGTCGTTCGCCTGGATCCCGACCGTACCCGTCACCAGCGGCAGAATCGCCTGATTCGTGACGGTATCACCATCGGAGATGGTGCTGCTATAGGCCTTGAGAGCGTTGAGTCTGCTGACGCTCAGATTGGCGACCGACGTGCGGAGCTGGTTCAGCGTCGCCATGTCGGCCCGCCAGACGCCGATCGCGTTCATCTCGGGTGTGTTGGCATTGCTGTCGGCCGCCGCCGCGGCAGTCAGGAAGGCCGCACGGACGAGGTCGGTGCGGTGCTCCTGATACTCAAGCAGCGTCAGTCGGCTTTGCTCGGGATAGGCCATGTATTGCATCGCGAGCGCTCGCTCGATGATGAGCTGGGCCTGCAGGTTCGACACCGGAGTGGTGATCTGCTTCTGGACGGTCGTGGCCTGCCTGAGCGTCAGGTAGCTGCCCAGGGTGAGGTTGAGCACGACGGCGTACAGGCCGATCAGTGCGACCACGGGGACGAGCACGAGGATGAGAATCCTCAGGCGGATGGACCGGCGACGCAGCATGGCTATGGTCCTCAGGGATCGAGACGGCCGGATAGTGCTGGCAATGTGTACCCGGGATCCGAGTAGAGATATGCGAGCTTACCTTCCTAATGGAAGGATTACCGGGTCATCCGGCATGCCTGGACCCGGAATCCGGTTTCCGGCCGCGAAATCATCAACCCTTTGTGTTCAGATGGTCACACCTGGTTAGCGGCTGCCATAATGAGCGCGACATGATCATGACAGCAGCACCTTCCGGCTCGGGGACGACGGCAGATCTGGCCCGCGCGGCGCTGGACCGGGCGGTGGATTTGCTGCTCAGCCGGCAGCAGCAGGACGGCCGGTGGCAAGACCAGCCGGAAGCCAGTGTGACAGCGGTCGCGGTGGGCCCGCTGCTGGTTGAGTTTCTCCGCGGCCACCGGCCGGGATCCGCTGACGCCGCCGCCCGATGGATCAGGTCCAGCCAGCGGCCGGATGGCGGCTGGGCCGAGTTTCCAGGCGGTACCGCCGATCCGGGTGCCACCGATCTGGCGGCCGCCACGGCCGCATATGTCGCGCTGCGCGCCGCGGGCGATCCGCCTGACGCATACCACATGGCACTGGCGGCCGGCTGGATCCGCGACGCCGGCGGGCTCGCCGCGGCCGGGCTGGTGACGCAGGCATGGCTCGCCGTACTCGGTCTTCGGCCCTGGGACGAACAGCTGCTTATCCCGCCGCAGATCGTCTTCCGGCTTGGCCGGATGCCGCTGGGCGGCCCCGGCAGCGAGTCCTGCGCCGACGGCCCGGTCACGCCGCTCGTGGCGATCCAGCTCGCGGTGATCAGCTCGCTCCGGCCGGCCAGCGTCGGCTCGTTCGACCTCAGCGAGCTAGAGCCTCCCGACGGCGGTGGCCGGCCGATCCTGGCGCGATCCGTGCTGGTCAATCCAGGTCGGCCGGGATTGACCAGCGCGAGCCGCCGCATGCTGAGCGCCCGGCGGCGGAACAGGGCAGCCTCGGCGCCGGTTATGGCGAGCCCCGCGGCCGCGCTGAGGGCGTGCTTCGGGCGGCGGAACGGGGCAGCCTCGGTCCCGGTTCTGGTGAGCCGAGCGGCGGCGCTGCGGGCGTGCGCCGGGTGGCTTCTGGCGCGTCAGGACGCGGACGGATCGTGGGATCAGCAGCTGATGCCTTCGGCGTTCGCCCTGGTCGCACTGCGCCAGCTCGGCTACCCGGCGGAGCACCCAGCACTGGCGCGCGGGATGAGCTGGCTGGATCGGTCGCTGGCCTGGACGCTGGCCCCGCCCGGCCCAGTCGCGGCGGACCGGGCCTGGGCGTGCGCGGTGCCGGACACGGCACTGGCAATGACTGCTCTGGCCGATGCGGGGCTGGCCGCCGACCATCCGGCGCTGACCAAGGCCGCATCCTGGCTGATCAGCCAGCAGATCAGGGGGCCAGGCGACCGGCCGGGCGGTGGCACCAGAACGGTCCAAGCCGGATGGGCTGGCCGGAGCGGCGGTGCCTGCCGGCCCGACGTTCCTGCTACCGCTGCGGCGCTGACCGCGCTGCGGCGGATCGGCAGACCGGTCCAGCTGCGAGCCAGCGGTTCAGCGCACACCGGTCGTCCGGCTGGCTGGGAACCGCTCGATGCCGTGGCGCGTGCCGGTACCTGGCTGTCCGCCGCGCAGTCCGGCGCTGGCGCGTGGAGCGCTGCCGAGACGGGCGGTCAGGGCTGGCTGGCTGGCCAGCTGCCGGTGGCGGTGGCAGCGTCGGCCGGACCGCCGTCGGCTGCGGCCACCGCTGCCGCGGTCGGCGCGCTGAGCGCGGCTGGCCCGGCCGGGAGCACGGCGGTCCGCCGCGGCGTTGTCTGGCTGCTGCAACGTCAGGCCAGCGACGGATCGTGGCCCGGCGGGCGTGGCCCGGGCTCGGCCGATGTCACGAGCGCCGTCGTCCAGGCGCTGATCGCCGCCGGAGTCGGGCCGGGAAAGCAGCCGGTCCGGCGGGCGGTCGGCTGGCTTGTGGCCGGCCAGAACGGCGACGGTGGCTGGTCAGATCGGCCAGGTCGGACCGGCACCGGCGGGACGGATCACGGATCGACTGCGGTCGCGACGGCAGGCGCGGTGCTTGCGCTGATCGCGGCCGGAGGCGCCGACGCGGCGCGCAGTACCGAACTGGGTGTGCTCTGGCTGATCCGCGGCCAGCACGCTGACGGCGATTGGGATGAATCGCCGCGGGCGGGGCCGGTGCCGGCCGAAGGTTCCCGGCCGCAGCTGTCCAGGCTGTGCTGCCCGGTGCGGGCTATCGGCCAGTACCTGAGCACCTCGGCGGAGCCGACCGCAGGCCGGTACCCGGGTGCCTCGGCCGAGCCGGCAGCTGGCCTAGCCAGCCTGGACTGACGAAATCCTGGCTACGATTGGGTCGCTGGTCGGCCGCTGGTCCGGCCGCTGCAGTCCGGCCGCAGTGCCGGGCCCGAACCTCTTTCGGAGGGCGAGAGCACCGATGACATCACCGAGTCGGTCCGCGGCCGCAGGTCAGGCCGCCGGTGACGGCACCGCCGGTCAGGCCGCAGATGGCGGGGCGGCGGTGGCCGGTCAGGTTGCCAGCGACGCCTCCTCGGCCGCAGGTCAGGGCGCCAGTGGCGGTACCGCCGGTCAGACGGCAGCTGGCGACGCGGCCGCCGGACACCCGGCCGGCCCTGCGCCGGAGCGCAGTTTTGACGCCGGGCCGCTCTGGGCGCGGCTGACCCCGCCGGTAGCAGCGCTTGCCCTGTCGCTGTGGGGCATCGCAACGCCGTCCTTCTGGCGGGACGAGGCCGCGACGATCGCCGCGGTCCGACGTCCGTTCGGTGACCTGATCACCATGCTTGGCCACGTCGACGCCGTGCACGCCGCGTACTACATGATGATGTGGCCGCTGGTCCGGCTGTTCGGATCTGGAGAGTTCGTGGTCCGGCTGCCGTCGGCGATCGCGATCGGCGTGGCGGCGGCCGCCGTGGCGGCGATTGGCAGGCGGCTGATCTCGCCGTGGGCCGGCCTGGCCGCGGGGCTGGTGTTCGCCGTGCTGCCCGGGGTCACCAGGTACGGCCAGGAGGCCCGGTCCTATGCCATGGTGATCGCGGTCGCCTCGATCGCCAGCTACCTGCTGGTCAGGATGCTCGGCGCCGCGCCCGAGCGGCGGCTGCGTTGGCTGGTGGGATACGGCGTCGGCCTGGCTGCTCTGGGCATAGCCAACATCTTCGCCCTGCTGATCATCCCGGCGCACGCAGTGACGGTGCTGCTGGACTACCGCCGGCACGCCGCTGACTCAGGATCCAGGCGGCTGGTCGCAGGCTGGCTGGCCGCGGCGGCAGCGAGCGTGGTGATAGCCAGCCCGCTGCTCGTGCTCGGCTGGAGAGAGCGCGGTCAGATCGGCTGGCTCGCCGTGAACAAGTCCTCATCGGGGCCGGGAACGCTGCTGACGCTGGATGGTTCGCTGCTGATGACGGTCGTCATGCTCGCAGTGATTGGCATCGGGCTCGCGGTGAGCCTGGCGGCCGGCCAGGACCGGCGCCGGGCGGCGTCACCGTGGCCGCTGGCCGAGCTGTCCGTGCCATGGCTGATCCTGCCGGCCGTGATCTTGCTGACCGGCTCGCTGATCACGCCGATGTACACCTCGCGCTACGTGCTGATGTGCCTCCCGGCGCTGGCCCTGCTCGGAGGCGCCGCGCTGGCCGCCCTGGGCCGGATCGCCGGGCCGGCCGCCCTCGTGGTGCTCCTGCTTGCCGGGCTGACGACTCAGTTGACGCAGCGCGAGCCGGCCGGTCACTACGACAACATCCGAGCGGTCGATCGGATCGTGGCCGCGAACGCACGGCCCGGTGACGTCGTGCTCTACACCAACCCGAACGCCGAGGCCTTCGGCGCGGCCTACCCCTACGGCCTGGGCACGCTGCGCAACATAGCCCTGAAGCAGGCAGCGATCCCGTCAGGAACGCTGGCTGGCACCACGGTGCCGCTGGCGGAGATCCGGCAGCGGCTAGAGCAGGTCGGCCGGGTCTGGGTGGTGGAGATCAACAAGCGCGTGCTGGTACCTCGGATGGAGAACCTGAGCGGCCTGCCGGTGTCGGGTCCCCCGGTGCTGCTCGGGCTGCCATTCCACCAGATTGGCCTGTGGCACGAACGCGGCGACTACTTGCTGCTCTTCGCCCGCGACTAGATCGCGGTTGCCGGTCGTCGTTGCCGATCGCCGGGGCAGCCGGTGGCAGATCTTTGCCCGCGCCGCGTCCTGGCCAAGTCCCGGGATACTCCCGGAACCGTCGATCGCAACCATACGGTCACCGGTTGTAGCCGATAGCTGGCTATTTTGCCCGCACCAACATGGACCGCGACGGTGCTGTTACCCGCCGTGTTCAGATCACGGCGGGAACAGCCACGTCCAGTTGCAGCGGGCGCGGGCTAACGACCGTCGACGTCCGGACGGATCCGGCGCGTCGACGGCGCTCACGGCCGCGCGGAGCCGCTGATCTGGTCGAGCAATGCCCGGACCTCAGCCTCGGGATACCGGCGATGACCGCCGAGCGTCCGTACCGAGGTCAGCTTGCCATCCTTGGCCCAGCGGGTCACCGTCTTGGGATCCACCCGGAACATGGCCGCGACCTCCGCAGGCGTCAGCAACCTGGTGAACTCCGGCGTCTGTCGGTTACTACTCATATTGCCCGATTCCTCCCCACGATCGACCACGGACCAGGCTAGATCCAGCGAACGATCATAATCTCGGTTATTAAAGCATAAACCAGGCAGCTTTGAGAAGACCATATGACCACATGTCGTTTTGGAGCATCTGGAGGCCGAATCACGCCCCGCTGCGGCGGCCGCTCCTGCTGCCGGCGCCAGCGGGCTGGCCGTGATCGTTGCCGCGGCCGCCAGCGGCCTTGGCGCCAGGGCCGGCCTGGCCCGGGATGCCGCCGGAGGCGGTCGGCGGCAGCGCCAGCTCGCACCAGACGACCTTGCCCGACGAGGTGCGGCGGCTGCCCCAGCGCTGCGCGATCTGGCTGACGACCTGAAGGCCGCGCCCGCGTTCGTCATCGTCGGCGGCATGCCGCAGCCTGGGCAGGGCCGCCGAGTCGTCAAGCACCTCGCAGAACAGGCCGCCCTCGAGTACCAGCCGCAAGCCGATCTTGTTCTGGGCATACCGCACGGCATTGGTGACCAATTCGGAGACCGCCAGCTCGGCGACCGGGATCAGGTCGACCAGACCCCATTGCCGCAATGGGCGGCGGATGAGCGACCTGGCCCGCCGCGCAGCCGTCAGCTTGGCGGCGAGATTCCAGCTGACGTGCCGGTCCGGGGCGATCCGGCGCAGCCTGGCGACCAGAATGGCGATGTCGTCGCGCTGATGGTCGTCGTAGACGCCGGCCAGCGAAGCCCGGCACAGGTCATCGAGCGACTGACCAGCGGACTGCGGTCCGAAGATCTTGCAGAGCCTGGCCAGGCCCTCGTCGATGTCCTCGGTCCGCTTCTCCACCAGCCCGTCGGTGTACAGGACCAGGATGCTGCCATCCTCGATCTGCAGTGTGCGGCTGATGATCGGGCTGGCGCCGATGCCCAGCGGCGGAGCGGGCGAGACGTCGAGCAATTCGTTGGCGCCGTCCGGGCGGACCAGCAGCGGTGGCAGGTGGCCGGCCGACGCCACCTCGCAGGTCCCGTCGACCGAGTCATAGATGGCGTAGACGCAGGTCGCGAAGTGCGGCTCGTGCACGCCAAGTTCATGCATCAGGTCATCGAGCCGTTCGAGTGTCTCGGCGGGCGGCAGTTCGAGCATGCTCAGCGTTTTGATCGCGGTGCGCAGCCTGCCCATCGTGACCGCGGCGCGCACACCGTGCCCGGCCACGTCACCGACGACCAGCGCGACCCGGCCACCGGGAAGCGCGATCGACTCGTACCAGTCACCGCCGACCTCGATCAGCTTGCTGCCCGGCAGGTATCGGTGCCGGACCTCGACCGAGGACGGCGCCGAAAGCCCGGTCGGCAGCATGCTGCGCTGCAGCGTCAGCGCGGTAGCACGTTCTCGGCTGAACCGGCGCGCACTGTCCATGAAGAGCGCAGTCCGCCCGGCGAACTCCATCCCGATCTCGGCATCGTAGGCATCGAAGCGATGGAAGCCGGCCCGGCGCTGGCAGACGAAGAAGCCGAGCATGGTCTCGCCTGCCAGCAGGGGCAGCAGCAGCATGGCCGCACCGGAGAACAACCGCGCCACCGGCCTGCGCAGCCATGTCTGCGCAAGATCAACGGCGGCCTCGTCGTTCATCACCACGTTCACCGGCTTGCGGCTGTCCAGGCAGAGCGTGTACGGAGTGCCTGCCGGATAGCGCAGTATCTCGCCGGTCGGGAAGACCGCATCCCAGGCCGGATCGTCGTCGTCGTGGGCGACGGCCATCCGGCGCACCAGGTACGTTCCGTCGGGTACTCGCTCCGGCTGCTCGTCCTCGCCAACGAGGTTCTCGAGCACGAGCAGCCCGGCCGAGTTGCAGAAATGCGGGACCAGGATGTTCACCAGTTCCGGTGCCATCTGGTCGATGTCGAGTGCGCCGCCGATGCGCCGGACCGCGCCATCAAGCAGCGCGTGGCGCATCAGCGCCGGGTCGATGAACCGCTCCGCGGCTGGTGGCGGGATGCGCATGGTGACCTGGGCGATCAGCTCAGGATCGGTCGAGCGGATCGGTTCGATGGTGACGACCGCGTCGACTTCGGCGCGACTGGCCGTGCGGATGGCAAGTACCGCCGTGCACTCCCGGTCAGAGCGGACCGTGTCGAGCAGGCCGCGCACCGTGGTCGTGGCCTCACCCGGCCCGGCGATCAAGTCGCAGAGATCGAGTCCAAGCAGCGAGTCCGGCCGGTCGGTCAGGATGTCAGCGGAACTTCGGTCGTGCTGACGGATCCGGCCCTCGCCATCGATGCCGAGCGTCAGCGTCTGCACCGACGCACCGGATAGCAGAGCGGACATCTCGGCCGCCATTGCCGATGTCACCAGGCCGCTCCCCTCTGGCGCTCAGCATGAACCGTCGGGATCAGTATGAAACCCGGATCAGTATGAAACACAGTGCGCTTACATAATAAGGAAAGGCGGAACACCGCATGTCGGCTAGCGCACGAACTACTGCGACTGTGTCGGGATGGCGGGGATGAGCGTTATGCGGTCCTGGCGGGCTCGCCGTGGCCCGCATTGGCACGGCCGCGACCCCAGTACGCCTTCGGCGATATCTGATCCTGGCTCAGGCCGCGGCTGGCCAGCACCTCACGCAGCCCGGAGACGACCGTCGCCTCGCCCAGCAGGTAGGCGTGGCCATGACCGGGCGGCAGGTCGACCTCAGCAGCCTGTCTGACGAGCCGGTCGGGATCGCCAGCCGGTCCGCCAAGCCGGTGCAGCCAGCTGACCCTGGTCCTGGCCGGCTCGAGCGGCTGCTGCTCATCGGCTGGCGCCGGCACCTCGATCACCAGCGTCGCTTCAGCGTCGGCAGGAAGCGACTCGGTCATCGCGAGGATGGCAGGCATCGCCGATTCGTCACCTATGAACAGGTGCCAGTCGGCCGTCGCCGATGTGGTGATCTTCCCGCGCGGGCCGATGCCCTCGATCCGGTCGCCTGGATGAGCAGACCGCACCCAGCGCTCCCCAGGACCGTCGCCGTGCAGCACCACGTGCAGCGTCAGCGTCGGCCCGGCCGGATCCAGCGAGCGGATGGTGTACCGGCGCCGCACCGGCCGGACCCCGTCAGCGGCGACCAGCAGCATCACGTCCTGACCTGGGTCGTAGCTGAAGTCGGCCAGCTCGGGAGCGGTCAGGGTGATCCGCTGAACGTTCGGGCTGAGGCGGTCAGACTCGGCCACCTCGAATCGCAGCTTGCGGGTCCCGGCCAGCGGGCCGCTCAGCTCGGCGAACGGGTCGTCCAGGCTTGCCCGGACCGACTGCGGCAGCGCATCAGCCACGGCGGCCGACCCTCCTTCGGTGAGGTCTTTTTGGCCGCGGCGAGCGCCGCGCCGCAGCCTTAAGGTACGCGGTCGGCGGCGCTGGTCGGGAGTGGCTGAATCGGGTCCGGTCGCGGGACCACCCAGGCACCGGCAGGCCAGCGCCTGACGCGGCCCGATGCAGGCGGGCCGGCTGACGGCCGGGAGGCGCCGGGCTACGCAGTGATCTGCCGGACTAATGGCGGTTACGTTCCGCAATCACCCGCCTGCCTGAGTTGCGTAACGCTCGGCGCCCGGCAGCGACCTGACGACACCGACGACACCGTGTTGTTCCGACCGATTTGACTGATGGTTATTGGTTGATTGTCTGGTTCTGGACACACCGAGCGTCGCGAAAGAGAAATCAATGCCTGAGAAACACTTCGGCTTCTCGTTACACAGAGGCGTGTCATGATAACCTTCAGTCACTATCTGGCAAGGGCGGGACTACTGAGAGCAACCGTTGCCAGCACCTGTTCTTGGCTGCGACCCGGCCGGGCTTGACCGCCCAAGCCACCGGACGAAAGGCAGCGGCTGACCAACAAGGAGAGAAATGCGCAAGTACAGCAAGTACCTCATGGCGCTTGGCGCGGCGGCAAGCCTGCTGACGCTCGGCGCGGCGGGAGCCCAGGCGTCGATCGTGACACCGTCCGCCACCGCAGCCTGCGGCTTCAACTGCTTCAACCTGTCCAGCGTTCTGCTCGGGCACACCGACATCCAGAACGCCTACATTCCCGGCGGCAACGGCATCGCGATCCACGGAAGGGTCGGCAACCTGGTCAACCTCAAGCACGGCAACGACTCCTACACCCAGGAGGACTTCACGCAGGACTTCACCGGCCTTACGGTCAGCGACTTCTGCACCCCTGTTCCGACCGATTCGCAGGAGTTCCCGTCCAACAGCTACATCTGCCTGCACTACTTCACGGATCCGGTGTTCGAGGCCAACTGGAGCCCGAATGGCAACCAGACCGGGCTGTGTGTCGGGATCGCGGTGCCGAACCTGGACAACCAGAAGGTCACCCTGCAGACGTGCGGAGCGACCAACCGGACGATGTGGATCGCCGATCTTGGCAACGCACACCTGGGCGCCACGCCATGGATCAACGGGTCGGACACGAACTTCACCCACCCGCTGGTGCTGACCGTGGACGACGGGACCAGCAATCCGCAGAACCAGCTGTTCGTGCAGCGCCTGAACCTGCTGCACAGCGGATTCGTGGACAACAGCCAGGAGTTCCGGGTCCACTTCGGGCCATTCCTGTAAGCCGGTAACGACCGGCAACCGCTGGCCGAACCTGGCCGGGTCTTCACGACGAGGGCCCGGCCAGGCCCACATTCGGGCCCGGATGGCAGCGGTGACCCAGGCCAACGCTGATCAGCAGCACGTCCTGGACCAGCAGCCCGGTCGGACCGCCCAGGTGGGGACGCAGCTGACCGGTCCATGTCGCCACACAGACAGCTGCCCGACAGGAAGGGATGAGACGATGCGCAGGCGCTCCACTCGGTCGTGGTATGCCATGTCGGCCATCGCGGTGGCCGCCATCGGCTTCGGTCTGTGGACCGGTGGGGCGAGCGCGCGCACCAAGGAACCGGCGGTCGCCCGGCAGGGCAATGCCGCCGAAGGTCACCAGGCGATGACTGCCACCGGCTGCGCCGGCAGCTGCTTCAGCCTCTACAGCCGCCGGATCGGCACCGGCCAGTCGATGAATGCTTATATCCCAGGTGACACCGGGACGGGTGGCAGGGTCGGCAGGCTGGTCAACCTGAGCCCAGCCATGAACTTCCGCCCGAACAGCAACTTCACCCCTTCGGTGGTCGGCCAGGTCCGCCAGTTCTGCGGCGCGCAAGGGAACAAGTTCTTCTCGCCCACGTCGTATGTGTGCGTCAACTACCCGAACTCCTGGCTGTTCGAAGCGGACTGGTCGCCATCCGGCGACCAGTCCGATCTGTGCGCTGGAGTGGCCGTTGTCGGCCAGTCGGACGAGGCCGTCACGCTACAGCAATGCGGGGCCAGCGACCGCACCCTGTGGATCGGTGACCGCACCAACGGTCGCGGCGGTGACTGCCGATACCCGGGCGACTACTGCGCCTGGGTCAGCGCGAGCGACGCGCACTCCGGTCCGCCGCTGGTGCTCACCGTGGTCACCGGCAGCCGCGTGCTGCCGAATCAGCTGAGGATCGAGCCGTTGCTGCTGGCCGGCCGGTTCGCCAGCAACGTGCAGCAGTTCGCCTATTTCTGGGGCCCGGTCGTCTGACCTAGGCGGCTCGCACCGGCACGCCGGGGAGAGCGGCCGGTCAAGGACGCCACCCGGCGGCACTCGCCGGAATCGGCCATACTTAGCTGGAATCGATTCGTATGCGGGCTGAATTCGGCCAGTCGATGGTGGACTAGGTGACGGCTGGTGTCATGAATGGCGGGGGTAATGATCAGGGTCCTACCAGCTGGTTTGCTGGTGATCGCGGCTGCGGGAATCGTCATGCCGCAGGCGAATGCATCCATTTCAGCTGCGGCGACTCGGTCTCGAACAACGACCTTGTGCAGGTATGCGCAGCACATCACCGCTATTGGCCGGCTGGGCGCTCAGTTCATTGTCAGGAACGATAACTTCGGAGACCAGCGGGAGTGCCTGAGCAACCGCAACGACTGGTCGAATTTCACCGTCACCAAGTCGGCCGCTCACACCCGCGGCATCGAGCCGGTTGCGTATCCGAACATCTTTCTGGGCTGCAGCTGGGATATTTGCTCGCCGCGCAGCGGCCTGCCGTCGCAGGTCGGTCGGCTGCGTTCGCTGGTGACGTCGTGGTACACGGTGCAGCCGGCGGTCGGACGATGGTCGGTCAGCTACGACATCTGGTTCAATCGAACTGACCGCGTCTTCGGCCAGGATGACGGCGCGGAAATCATGATCTGGCTCAACGCCCGTAGGCTCGGGCCCGACCGGGGGCCAATCGTGGTGCTAGATCACGTGCGCTGGCACCTGACCCACTGGATCACCGGCCGCGATGGCACCAGATGGAATTACCTGCAGTTCCGGCGGGTCAGACCGACCGACGCGGTGCGGCAGCTCAGCGTGCAGCCTTTCATCCGGTTGGCTGAGCATGACCGGCTGCTCAGTAAACGGTGGTGGCTGACGGGCGTCGAGGCGGGCTTCGAGATCTGGAGCGGCGGTGTTGGCCTGGCAACCAAATCATTCTGGGCCCGCGCCTGGTCCGGCTGAGCCTGGCTGGCTTGGCTGAACCCGGAGCCTGATCACCGCGGCCGATAGGAGTCGCCGGGCCTCCCGTTTCGCATCAGAGAATTTGAACTCCGGCTGAGGTCCAGCAGTCCCCGGCGCCGCAGCCGCCAGCTCATCGACGCCGTATCGAGCACGGCGAAGTTATCCAGCCGCCCGTCGTCGCAGAGCCCGGTCACCTGGACAGGCCCGGCACCGAAGTCACAGCTGCTCTGGTAGGAGCGATGCAAGTGACCGTGCATGAGATGAGTCGGCCGCAGGGCGTCTACGATCAGCTGCAGCCGTTCCCGGTGCGCCTGGTTGCGCGCCAGATCGGCAGCCGCCCACCAGGACGGCGGGCGCCCGAACGTGTGGGCGACACCGGCCGGGCAGTCGTGACACACCATCACGTCGGCGTGGCCGCGATCGATGATCGCCGCCGCCTGCTCACAGGTGATCTCCTCCTCCGGCCACCAGTCCTGACCCTCGGTGCGCGCGGCCCTGTCGAGGCTGACGCCGCCGCCGCAGGCAAGCCACGTCCGGCCGTGCCAGATCCAGCGGTGTCCGCGCGGCAGATGGAAGATATGTGGCCGCACCAGCACGCGCTGGTTCGGTGGAGTGGAGCTGGCCAGTTCCGCGAGCTGTCCGAAATCTTCGTGGTTCCCGTCAATGAACCAGAGCTCAGCGTTCACCTGATCCAGCGCGGCGCTGACCATGCTGAGGTACCGCCGTCCCTCCGCTCCCGGCCAGATCCCGAAGTCGCCAAGGTGCAGGAGCACCCGGCGTGGTTCGCCGGAGAGAAGTTGCGGGACGCGCCGGATGACGTTCTGCGCCCAGTACTGATTGCCGTGCCAGTCCCCGGCTACCATGATCTGCCCTGGCGCCGGATCGAGAACGCCACCCGTGTCCGGCCCTGCGGTCATAGGTGTTGTATAGCCGATCGGCCCGACTCGCGCGGCGCGGTTCCCGCTGGCTCCCGGATGGGAGGCGCCACGTTCGCTTCGCTACTTGGGCAGGGTCCGCAAGTCGCACTCGGGTATCACTGGCGCTCATCACCTGGCCCCGGCAGGCTGGGCGAGTGCCCACCCAACCGGACTCGGTCAGCATCGCCTTCATCTGCGCCATGCCGATGGAACTGCGGCCGCTGGCACGCAGGCTGTCGCTGCGGGCGTCGCGCACCGGTGCCGGGAGCGTCTACACGGGGACGCTCGGCGGCCGCGCCGTCCTGGCCACCGTGACCGGGATGGGAACCTCGCTCGCCGCGGCCGGGACCAGGCGGCTGCTCGACGCCGTCGCGGTGGGCCACGTTGTCGTGGTCGGGATCACCGGCGCTGTCGATGACAGCACTCCGATCGGGACGGTGATCCGGCCGGAACTGGTCGTGGACGGTGCTACCGGTGCCGAGCACGTGCCAGCGCCGCTTGGCGAGGATGCCCGGCACGGGACGTTGTGGACCACCGACGAGCTGATCACTGACTCGGGCATGCTGGCCGGACTGCGGGCCCGCGGCGTGGTCGCGCTGGACATGGAAACCGCGGCCGTGGCCGGGGTCTGCGAGTCGCTGGGGATCGGCTGGTCGGTGGTCCGCGTGATCAGCGACCGCGTCACTGATGGCACCGTGACCGAGGAGGTCTTCCGGCTCAGCAATCAGGACGGCACGCCAAATTTCGCGGCGGTCGCCAGGTACGTCCTGGCGCATCCTGGCCGGATTCGTCTGCTGGCCAGGCTGGCAAGCGGAGCGCGGCTGGCCACCCAGACCGCCGCCGAGGCTGCGATCAGCGCCTGCGCAGTGGAGAGGTCATGACCTGCCGCTAGTGCCACACGCAGGACAGCAAGATCGAAGCGGTACGCCCGGCACCGACGGTGACCGCCTCACTCGATTGGCAGATGGAGCGATCTGGGACCACCAGTTTCGCGCCGGGGAGCCAAAGCCCGACCCGGTACCGACCTGGCGGTACGGCAAGCTTGAAATGGCCACCGGGAACGACTCGGGCGACGGCGATCACCTTGCCGTTCCGGATCGCTCCGACGATCAGCGGACGCCCGCCGCCCGGTACTCGGCCGACCAGCTGAGGCCGGCCGGTCACCGCGCCCATGTCCGACACGGTGGGTGAGCCAGTGCAGCCGGCCAGCACGAGTCCGATCGGCACCACGGCCGCAATCACGGCCATCGGGCAATGCCGCACTGCTGCCGCCCCTTCGCTGGTTCTCTGATCGCAACGAGCATCGCCGCCCGGTGGTTGCGTTTTCAGCGCCCTTCCCGACTTCCCTTCGTGCTGGCTGCGGTGACACGGCGCGTGCTCCGCCCATGTCCCGTGCCATCCCGGAGGGGTAGCAATCCGTTCGGGCGAGCGCCGCCGCGATCGTGCCGGATTGCGAGTTCCACAGATCGACCTGGGCCGTCTCCTCCATATCCGAGAACCTAGTCCATCTGATGTCGTAGGAAATCATGCCCAGCTTCGGGGGCTCACCGTGCTGACCGTCAAGCGGCCGCTGACCCGGGAATTGCAGCCACCACGGGTCACCGCTGTTGACCTCTGGTGAAATGGCCACCCGGCACAGCACAGCGATCTCGTCTGGCCAGTCGAGTCGTGACGCGGCGCGATCGTAGCTCGTCCAGGACGGTCGCTCGCACGAGGCTGCGTTGTTCCTGGCTAAGGGCTTCGATGGTGGGCCCGGATGGCGGGCTCGAACAGGTCCGGCCCCAGGTAGTGACCGCCAGCAGGCCGCCAGGCCGGACCAGCCGCCACATCTCCGCGACGAACGCCGCCATGTCCGAGGCGAAAAACACTCCGAACACGCACACCACCGCGTCAGAGCCGCCGTCCGGAAGTTCGGTGCGGGTCGCGTCGCCATAGCGGAACTCGATATTGGCCAGGCCGTCGTGCTTGGCACCGCGGCTGCCGGCCTGCCGACGGGCTCGCTTCCAGCTCCTCCTTGACAGTTGTCATGGGTTTGCTGCCGGTAGTGTCGGCTGCTATGCGGATCCTGGTCCTTGGCGGTACGTCGTTTGTGGGGCGTGCGATCGTGGAGGATGCCGTGCGCAGCGGGGCCGAGGTGACGTTGTTCGGCCGTGGGAAGACGGGGGCTGGGCTGTTTCCCGGGCTGGTCCGGCTCGTTGGCGACCGGGATACCGGGGATTACGGGGCACTGCGCGGCGGTAGCTGGGATGCGGCGGTGGATGTCAGTGGCTATGTTCCGCGTCATGTCGGGCAGGCGATGGATGCGCTGGGCGACGGGGTCGGCCGGTACCTGTTTGTCTCCAGCTGCGCGGTGTATCGGCATGCGGGACTGCGGCGGGGTTCCGCCGAGGACGCTCCTCGCCGTGCGCCGGTTCGGGACACCGAGGAGCTCGGCGACGGCACGTACGGTCCGCTCAAGGTCGCGTGCGAGGATGATGTGGCGGCCCGGTACGGCCAGCGGGCGACGATCGTGCGGCCGGGGAAGGTCGCCGGGCCGCATGACTGGCAGGACGGGCTGACGTACTGGGTGCGGCGTGCCGCGCGTGGCGGACCGGTTGCGGTGCCCGCTGACCCGCGGCAGCCGGTCCAGGTGATTGATTCGCGTGATCTGGCTCGGCTGGTGGTGCGGCTGGTCTCTGACGATCGCGCGGGCGCGTTCCATGCGGTCGGCCCAGCTGAGCCGGTCACCCTTGGCGGGCTTATCCAGACCTGTGCGCGGGTGGCGGGTAACCAGGTTGAGATTGTCCGGGTGTCGCCCGAGACGGCTCCGCAGCCGTTCCCGCTGGTTAAGGAAGACTGGCCGTCGCAGCAGCGCAGTCCGTCCCGAGCCCGGGCAGCGGGCCTGCCCGCGACTCCGCTGGCGGTAACGGCAGCTGACGTGCTGGCCTGGGACCGTGAGCGCGGTCAGCCACCGCTGACGCGCGGTTTCTCTCCCGAGCAGGAGCAGGCGCTGCTCGCGCAGCAGGACACCAGGCTCCTCAGCAACTGACCGGCACGCCTGAGACACCGGACATCGGGCAGGTGTGTGGCACGAACCAGCTTCCCAGCGCTGACGGGACCGATCGCTACGCCTGGGAAGCATGCCCTGACCTGGAGGCTTCCTGCCGGATTCATGGCTGGGAGCGTGACAATGTCAAGGCCGAGCCCTCAGGCGGGCACGGATAAGGTCATTCGTCGCGGCGTCGATCGCAGTCCAGGCCATCGCTGCCGCGCCGCGTAGCACCGCCGCATCTGCCGACGGCCCGACACAATACGCGGTGAAGTCGGCATCGTGGTTCACTGAGGTTCCGCTTTCGATCCCCACGCACGGGCTGATCGTTGGGACCACCAGCGAGACGTTGGCGAGGTCTGTCGAGTAGCGGACGTCATCGTCATGCGGACCGGGGGTCCGGCCCAGCGCCCGCAGATTTGCCGCGTAGCACGATTCCAGTTCCTCGTCGCTCGCGAAGTGCGAGTACGGTGGCTCCTCGCGCACCACTGATACGGAGTTCTGGGTGGCCGATGCCACCGCTTCCAGGCAGGTGCTGACGCGACGTTCCAGTTCCAGCAGACTGCCGAGCGTCATGGACTCGAGCGAGCATCGCGCTGTTGACCGGGAGGGCTCTTGCGCGACGGGAACGTAGCCGATCCGGTCGGCCGGGTCGAGATCCTCCAGCGCCATGATCGCTGACTCGGCAATCTTGTTAACTCTCCGCTGGCCATTCTCGCCGAGAAAGGTGACCATCAGCTCGGCGCACGCGACGGGCCGGCATGGCACATAGTCGCTGTCGAACGGACCCGGATGAATCGCCATGACGGCATGAACACCGTCGAAGGCGCCGCGCTCCAGCATCAGAATCTTGCCACCACCGCTCTCCTCGGCCGGGGTCCCGAGGATCTTCACGGTCACGCCGATGTCGTCGGCCACCCGCGCGAGCGCCAGTCCCGCGCCGACGGCTGCGGCCGCAATAATGTTGTGACCGCAAGCATGTCCGATCTCCGGCAGCGCGTCATACTCGGCGCAGACCGCGATCACGAGATCGCCGCTGCCAAATGTTGCGTCCACGGCCGTCGGCAACCCGTACCTGCCACGCCGCGCCGTGAACCCGTGTGAGGCCAGAGTCTCGGCCACCCGCCGCGCCGCCCGATACTCCTGGAACGCCACTTCCGGACACGCGTGAATGTCATGGCTGACGCTGATCAGCTCCCGGCTCCAGTCCTCGGCGCAGGTCTGGGCCAGTTCCTTATATCGGCGAACGGCACTCATCATGGCCAGTGGCTACGGTGCCTCGTATGCGACAGTTTCGGTGGTCATCCGGCAATGGTGCCTGCTGAGACCGCTAGTCGCAACCAGCACAGAGCCATGCCTAGCGCGTGTGGCACGAGCCCGCCGCGGTGTGGCTGCTCTGGCGCCCGGCCTCCAGCGCGTTCTTCAAGCCGCAAGGCTTCAACTTGGAAGGCTGCGGACCGCAGCATCCTGAACTGCTGCGGCTCAGGTCGGGGCCTGAATGACCGTCACCGTGAATGACCGTGAGGCACCCAGTTGGCCGCCCTATCGCGCACGCAGCGGGCACGTCGTCCGGCCTGATCGCGCGGTGCTTGCTCTCCGTCTGGTGATCATTCACCTAGACTTGGTGTGCAGGCGCCGAACGATAGGAGCTGCCCTGAGCGTCGAAGCGTCCGAGATGGTCAGCGTCCCTCGTGCCGATCTGGATGCGCTGAAGGCCGAACTTTAGGCGGTTGCGGCGTGAGGTCGGGCGAGGCGTGGCCAGGGTGCGTATCCGAAGTGATTCCGGTCCGGGCGACGACGCTGTCATCTTCACGCGGGAGCAGCTTGCTGAAGCGTGGGGAATTAGTGAGTGATCGCCTCGTCCGCTTCCCCAGAGCGTCCTGGCAGGAGATCGGCAGGCTCGCCCAGTGATCGTTTGCCTCCTACGGTGCTCGTCCTGATATCTGGCCCACGCAGGGGATAGTCATATTCATCTATCAGCTGAGGCGGCGGCGGTCGCACTTGCTAGCGCAGGCCGAGCACGGTCAGGAGGGCTTCGTCAACGCCCCATTGCTGTTCGGGGGTGACCCGGCCGACGAGATCGCCGAGGCGATTTGCGTCGACGGCGCCGACATGCTCGACCAGGATGCGGGTAGTTTCGCCGAGAAGATCTATCTCCGGACGAAACGATGCGGGCTTGGCGCTGCGAGATGTCGGTGCCACCAGCACGACGGACCTCGGTAGGAACTCGTTGGCCTGGACCACGACCCCGTATCGCCGCCCGCGCTGCTCGTGCCCTTGATTGCGAGGCATCCGGAGCTCATGGATATCACCCCGCAGCACGCATGCCCTCCATAAAAGCTGCTACCTCAAGCATTTCGTTGCGGTCGGCCTCGTCGGCTTCGAGCGCTGCGACTTCCTGGGCTAGTGCCTTGCGCCGCTGCAGCCGTGAGGCACTGTCGATGATTGCCCTTCGAATTGCCTCCGACCGGCTAAGTCCGGCAGCCTCAAGCTGGCTGAGCGCACGCTGGGTCTCGTCGTCTAGGCGCAAGCTGATGGCGATGGTCACAAGAGCAGTGTATCACAGTTCGTCATACATAAGGCGGCCCGGTCTGAACCGGCGGGCGGAGGAGCGGGACCGCGCGATCGCTGCGAGCCTAGCTGAGCCGCTCACCCAGGCCTGTTGGCGGGCCAACGCCGGATCTCCTCAGCCTGCACTATCAGCTTGGGAATTGGGCCGATCATGGCGGATATGCCCGCTGTGTCAGCCGTATTCGGACCCCGCAGTAGCTGTAGTTGACCGCTCATGACCCTGGCTAATTGCACGCCGACCTTCCGCTCTTCAGGCGTAGCAGATGTCCAGGACAGCTAGAAAGCCACATTCGGGGAGAGTCCGTGCGGGATCAGTGCGGCGGGTCGTGACGTGATGGCACGACCTCGGGTTCCAGGCGCTCAGCTGGGACGACGCAACACGCCCTCTGCCAGGAGAGCCTCATGCGCTGCCCGAAACGCCTGGCGCCCGGCTGGTGTGCCGCAGTACACGGTGGCGTGAATCAGTATCTCCTTGATTTCGTCGACCGATACGCCTGTAGCGAGCGCGCCCTTCACATAGATGCCCAACTCGTCGGGCCGCCCAAAGCGCCGTCAAGATCGCAAGATTCAGCATGCTCCGTGTCTTGCGATCGAGACCCGGCCTGCTCCAGGCGTACCCCCACGCCCACTCAGTCACGACGCGTTGAAAGGCCATCATGAACTCGTCGGTGTCAGCGAGGTTCGCGTCGACGTACTCAGCACCCAGGACATCCCGCCGCGATTGAAGGCCCCTCTCGAACAGTTCGCTCTCGGCCATGGCGGGCGACTCCTTTCCGAGTGCCGACCGGCACCGATGCGAGGCTACGGCTGGCGGAGACGGCGGGCCGATCATCGTTGATATCGAGGCAACTATCTGGCATCGCTCCTGGTGCTGTCCAACTTCCTGATAGCTACCCTGCCCCTTGCGAGCGGTTTGCCGGGACGCACCCTTGGCATCTACGCCATGCCCGGCCGCCGCGCCACCCTCACCGACCTCGCCGCGCAACTCCCCGCAGGAGTTCTCGCCGACCTGCTGCACCTCTCCACCGGCACCGCCGCCCGCTGGACACGCCAATCCGGAGGCGACTGGTCCCGCTACCCCGCCCAACTCGCCCGGCAGCACGTTCACCAGACCTGACGAATGCCTCCGCCAGCCGTTGCCGCAGAACACCACCCGACGCCATCGCAACACTGCCGGTTACCACTACAGGCCAGGGCGGGAGCCTGCGGGCGCTGATGGAGCGTATGGGCCATTCAAGCTCGCGGGCCGCGCTGATCTACCAGAACCACCTGGGAGCGGGACGAGGCGATCGCGGCGGGCATGGGTGGCTAGCAAGCTGCTCACCCAGGCGCGACGGCAGGCCCAGGCTGGCATGGCACTCACAGGCACGCAACACTTCGGGTACGCCGCAGCCAGAAAGCGTCCTGATAGCGGCATGCGAAAGAGTGATCATGGCCCTGACCTGGTCTGTTGCAGTGGAGCGGGCGAAGGGAATCGAAACCCTCATGACCAGCTTGGAAGATCGGTGGTGCGACATCGTACCTGGCCAGGGCCAATGTCCACCCTGGCCTTCGGGCTCCGAGTGCATGTAACGCACCGCCGCTGACCGCGAATGGCCGCGGCGTGTGGCCCGTCTGTGGCCCGCGTGTGACGGCCGGGCATGGCACGTTGTCGGCCTAGTGCGAGCTGGCAGGTCGGTCAGCTCGTGCTGCTATCGGCCCTTTGATGGAAGCCAATCTTCCCGTCGATCAGCTCGCGCATGATGTCGATGTGTCCTGCAGGCCGGGCGGTGTCCTCAAGCACGTGGATTAGCACCCAGCGCAGCGAGACCGTGTCTCCGAACATTTCGGTGCCGACCTCGTCTAACTCGACGTTCCTGATCACCTCGTCGGCGGGCCGAGTTCACCGAACCGTGTCGCACGCGGATGGCACGTCGGGCGACACTGGCCTTGCTTCTCGAATCATCCTGATACTGGACAAGTAGGCTGCCCGTCATCGTATGATCGTGTCGATACGTTGATACATTCGATCTGGGTGGCTGGGTGGAAGTGGCGACAGAGGCAGAGCGGGTCCTAGCCGAAGTGGGCCTTCCGGCCGAGCCCGGTCTTGTCCGGCGGGCCGGGGAATACCTCGACCGTACCCGGCGGGGTCGTCGGTACGGCTTCATCGCCGGGTTCGCCATGGGTGTGACTGCGAGCATTCTCGTGCCTTATACGGCAGGTCATTTCAGCTTCAAGGTTCCAATGCTGCTGGTGGGTTATGTCCTCGGAATCCTGATCACCGAGTTGCGGGTGCCAGTGCCCGCGCGGCGCGGCCGCCGGGCAGCGGATCTGACGGTCCGGAGTTCCGGCGGCCTTCTCCCACGCTTGGCTCGGGTGGCTATGTGGGCATCAGCGCTGCCCGTTGTGGCAGCTGCGATCCTGATACCTCCCGCCGCAGCGCTGGTCCACAGCGTCCGGGGCGCCGGGCTCACTCAGACCGCCAGCTTCGCGTGCTTTGGATCCCCAGTGTCTTGGCCGGGACGCGGGATCCTGGATATCGCGGGTTCCGTGGCGATCATCGGACTGCTGATCGCCGAGTACGGCCTGGCCGCACTGGCGCGTCGGCCGCGTCCAGCTGACGATGAAATGCAGGCCCGCCTTGACGATGCCCTGCGCGGATTGTCAGCCCGCGCAATCGCGGGTGGGGCGGCTGCGCTTGGCCTGGCGTTGGCGGCCATGACCTGTTATTCGGTCAGCGAGCTGGCCTCGGCGAATGTGTGTACGCCCGGTGCGGCTCACCCGGTTCCGCAATATCCCTGGCTGCACGCGTATCTGCACCCGTGGGCGGTACTCCTGGGATTGGCCTTCCTCATTGCCGCCGTCGTGACGGTGGTGATGTGCCGTCGCCGGCAGGACCCCCGGCTGGTCGTACATCAGGAGCCCGTGCGAGCCGCCGCTTGATCTTGTCAGTCGACCTTGAATCCACGGTGCCGCCGTTCGAGCAGGTCCGGTCGCAGATCGCAGCGATGGCGGCGAGCGGCGTCTTGCCCACGGGCACCAGGCTCCCGCCGATCCGCCAGCTCGCTGCCGACCTTGGGCTCGCTCCCGGGACCGTCAGCCGCGCATATCGCGAGCTAGAAGCCGCCGGGGTGCTTGTTGCCAACGGACGGCACGGTAGTCATATCGCGCAGCCACCGGTGATTAGCCAGGATGAACGCGAGAACCAGCTACGCCGGGCCGCGGCTGGTTATGCGCTGCAGGCCGCTCAACTGGGTGCCAGCAAGGATGACGCGATCGATATGGCGCGGACGGCAATTGAATCTCTCACCTAGCTATCCGCACAGATCCGATCAGGGTCCTGTTTCCCGCCGTCGGACTCGTAGCTGCCAGACCCGGGTTTCTCATACATGGCACGGCTCGGCCACTCCAGCGTCGGCGCCGCACTGATCTACCAGCACGCCACCAGGGACCGTGACCAGGCGATCGCTCAGGTATTCGGCACCTTCGTGCGGCAGGTCCGCCAGGACCGGAATGAACGCTCGGCCGAGGACCGGGAAGCCGGGACCTGATGTCGGCGAGTGTGGCCCACGCGGGCTTGCGAGGAACGGTCGTGAGGTCGTGCGAACAGGCCCTGACCTGCGCGTTTTCGGTCGGAGCGGGCGAAGGGAATCGAACCCTCATGACCAGCTTGGAAGACCGGTAGTACAGCATCCAGGGTGACCTGCGGGAACACCGATCCTGGTCACGGGCTCGGAGTGCCTGTGAGTTACCGTGACTCGCCCTGGATCGCCGTGGCGTGTGGCACGTATGTGGCACGCACAGGAGTGCATTGTGCGGCGCGTGCCGCCGTCTCGGAGTCGGAGGCCCGCGCGTGCGTCATGGCTTCTTGGTCCGGTTCGCTGCTGGTCCGATTGCGTCGCGGCGGCCTGTCGGCTTGCCAGGTCGATTTGCTCGCTCCTGGCCTCCAGCGTGGTTCGGCACCGGGGAGGGCCGGGCTACTGATGTCGCGACTAGCCCGCTAGGGGGACGGAGGCGTGAACCGACTCGCGGAAACTGCCTCGGGTTATCATGGCCTTCTCAGCCGAGGAGGGCAGCCAGCATGAGTAATACGCTTCGTCTCACCGCGCTTGTCTGGCAGGAAGGTGAGGAGTTCGTGTCGCTGTGCCCCGAGGCCGATGTTGCCAGCTTCGGAGCGACGATTGACGAGGCTCTGACCATGCTGCGCGAGGCGTTGGAGGTTCATTTCTCTGACACTGACGTTCCTGAGCTACCGGCTCATGGTGAGCCGATCATGACCACCATCAACGTTGAGGTGCCCGGGACCGCTGCGTGAGCCCGCGGATGCCTCAGCCCAGCGGCTTCCAGCTTGTTAAGGCGTTAGAAAAGATCGGATTCCACGATGTTCCGGGCGGGAAGGGAAGTCACCGCAAGCTCAGCAACGGCGTGCGAACTGTTATCGTCCCGACTCATCGTGGCGCTGTCCCGATCGGGACGCTGGCTTCGATTCTCCGCCAGGCTGGCATCACCGCCGACGACCTCCGTAAGCTTTTATAGGTCCAGAAGCGCGTTCTGACGATTGGCGGTGGAGCGGGCGACCGGCATCGAGCCGACACGGCACGGGTGCCGACCTGCTAACGAAGCTATCCTGCCGCCGTTCCTGTGCCACAAGACACGGCTGGGGTTCCGTCTGTTCCTAGGCAAAGATCGGCGAAGCCCCCTCCTGACCTGGGCTGATGCGGTGGAGCGGGCGAAGGGAATCGAACCCTCATGACCAGCTTGGAAGGCTGCGGACCGTAGCCTCCTGAACTGCTGCGGTCCAGGTCAAGATACCTATGGCACTGTCCGTGGGTGACCGTGAGTGCCCCTGATTGACCGCCCCATCGGGCACGCAACGGGCACGACCGTGGTGCGGGAGGTCGAGCCTCAGCGTCGCTGGTGTGGCGGCCTGGGCGGTCAGTCGCCGCGTCGTAGATCACCAGCCTTGACGATGACCCCAACGGCGCCGCATATCGCGACCCTATTGCAGCGAATTCCCTGAATAACCCCTCACGGCAGTCGTAGGCTAATGAGTGCGTATAGACCTCTAGACGATGGCGTAGGCAACTACGTCTCCGACTCCGGCGAAGGACAGAGCCATGATCAAGGCCAACCTGAGAAAGGTCCGACGGCGAGCTGCGGATGGCAAGCATCGGCCGATAGGAGTCACGGAGCGGAGACTGTTCGGGCGGCTTCAGTCACTCGATGACGCGATTGCCTACAGGCGAGCGCGCATCGCGGTACCGTGCGCGGACTGCGATGGCATCGAGGCTGACCGCAGGTGTGACGACCACGCTTGCGATCTGATGCTCATCGCCGCCTACCAGCGGTCGGCCGCCGAAGTCATCCTGATCCTGTCTGGCGCGATGGCTCAGATGACGGGCTGATCGCGTCCGCGATGTGGCGCAGGCGACGAGTCACGGCCTTGTCCCGTGCATTTCCCGCATTCGGATGTTTGTCCTGCTCCTGCCCAGTCCCCTTCCCTCCTCGTTAGCTGCCACCCTTTGGCCGCACGCCGCCCGCGTCAAGGCTCACGAAGCGACTGCGCAGCGGCTTGGTCCTTACACGGGCGGACTCGATCGAGATCCTTGTGCGGGCAGGAGGAGTCCCAGCTTGCAAGGCCGCGATCGCACAAGCTTTGATCAGCATTGGCCCAGGTGATGGTGGCTGGCTTTTGCCGCCGAAATGAGCGTAGTTCCCACTGAATCGCCACTAGATGGGCTATCTAGGGTCATGAAAGATCGAATCAGGCGGACAGGCGGACTGTCGCAAGAAGGAGTTTAGGTTACATATGGCTCATGGCTAGGGTCACCCAGGTTCATTTAATCGTTAGACCGGTCCCTAGGCCACGGAGTTGGCTTCGCACTGCCCTGTCCCAATCAGTATCGAAATTACCTCTAATCACAACATGCTGAAGTGCAGGCATCTCTAGTAGAGCTCGAAAGTCCCGTACGCTTGGAACAGAGAGATTAAGGCTCTCCAGATTCGGAAGTTCCCTTAGAGGACCAATGTCGTGCAGCTCGACCGAATCAATTTCCAGTGAACGAAGATGACGGAAAAGCGGCAAGTCGCCAGAATCCCTTAGCCAATCAGACTCGCACAGCGCGAGACTGCTGATCTGTCTAAGCTCAGCGATTTCGCGCATACCTCCGGGAGGCGCGGCATGGTAAATCTCTAGCTTCTCGAGGCTCGGCATATCCGCGAGCATCGATATCGACGGCAACACGGCAAGACTCGTCGCAAGTCTGAGCATAGTAAGCATCTTCAAGCTCTTAACAGCCTCCAAATCACAATCATCGCCCAGGCCGTGAAGCCATAGCAACTCCAGCTGCGGAATACTACGCAGAAAATCCACAGAATATGGAAAGGTCAGTCCTAGCCGCAATTGCCTCAATGCTTCAATGTGAGAGAAATCTTCTAGGTTCTCAATCTCCGGAGTCCAAACAGTGACCGAACGCAATGACTCTGACATACGAGCTAGGTCCCGTACACTCTTGAATGGGCCGTTGAACCAGACTTCCTCAAGGGGAGGCAGGCCAACCACCTCCACGCCTACGTCCGTAACGCCATACAATTGAAGACGTCCAATACGCTCCACGTTTCGCAACGCCCGGACGCAGCTACTTTCTATGCGATTACCGATGAACGGAAGATACTCAGGTACTTGCCCACGCGATAGTACTTTGTCGACGTATTCTGAAGGCTCAAAATAATAGCATAGATTGAACAGCGCTCCAAAAAGAGGCTTGTCTCCTGACTCCGCATATCTGCCAAGAACTGCAAGGGAATCCTTGCCACCTATTTGCGCAATTAGCCTTATCATAGCATGCTGATCAACGCCACTGCGGCTTCGAATCCCGGGCGGAGCATTACGCAGCACCGCTGCTCCTGCCGAAATCATCATGACCATTTCACTTGAATTAGAAGGAGGCAGGAGCTTACGCAGGAGTTTCTCTATGCGTCGCCTCAATTTCGGATTAAGCGTTCCGGCTGTCTCTAGGCACGCAGCCGCCACAATCTGCAATATTCGCCTATGCTCGGGCTCCGAGTCCGCCCGATCAAGCAAACCCTCCAGCAATTCTTCGCGGAACGGAACGTTACCGTGACCCACGGCCATTACGATTATCTCGTGCCAGCTGTCCTGATGAGCCTCGCGAATGAGTAGACCTATATCACCGCTATCGGCAGCCTCCTTGGCAGTCAAATATTCCTGAAACGTCCGATGCACAAAGTCGATGCGGCCAATGACAGGCTCGCGAATCACACCGCTTCGCAAGACCAGCTTATCGAGTATCTCGTCTGGAGCGATGGCTTCAGTAGTCATCATCCGAAGTCGCTCTCTGAAGCGAGCTATAGCAGTATTCCGAGGCACTTCGGCGACGCCGTTGACCGACGCACGCCAGGCAAGATATTGCAAGAGTTGCACTTTGTCGCTATAGCTTAGAGGCAGAGAATCGACGGTTACACCGCGTTCTTGATCGCGTCGTTCAAGTAGCATCTCCATCGCAGCTTCATAGACAGCCATTCGATCCGGTGGGACGACTTTATGCCGATCAAGATTTAGGGCGCAAAGCATCGCACAAAGAAGTGGGTTCGTTGCCAGTGTCTGCAAATGAGGCGTCGATTGCAGCCGAGAAAGAAGTGCCCTCTTATAGTCAATCAGCTCCTCTCTTGAGCAGGGCAGGTCGTTAGTAACTTCCATAGCATCATGCCAGTGATCGACGAGCAGGCGGACATCCGTTGGACCCATGCGATCGAGGGATACTGAAACGAAGTGTTCGCGTGTGAGCCAATTGTTGTCGACCGCTCCCGGACGGGAGGTAATTACGGTAGTAATCTTGGGAAACTCTCTCAGTAGGTCGCACAGCCACTGTCGTACCTTGGAGCGTTGGAGCCGAGGGAGCTCGTCTACGCCATCGACAAGGAGTAGGCCTCGTCCAGCTTCGCAGATGCGGTAGGCCCAGCCCGTCGGCATGAGTTCACTTATGACTTCGGCACTCGCCTGAACGAACTGGCCAGGGGCGGGCAAGTCTTTGTTGATGTATCTCCGGAGTTTTATAATAAATGGAACTTTGCCATTCCACCTTTCCAGCTCACGGGCAAAAGAACGTCGTGCACCTGTAATGGCGAGCCAGGACAGCATAGTTGTCTTTCCCGAACCAGCTTCACCGCGAATCAGTGTACGACTGGCGCGAGCGATTGCTTGCTCGATGCTTGCAGAGTGGCGACTATGCGGTACCTCAGCACCATCGGGATACGGACGCCAGGGATCGGGATCCTGACGCTCAGATGATTCGTCGTCGTCCTTAACGCAGAGGCTGATATAGGCGACAGTGAGCGGAACACTAGGCCGGTATCGATTGATATCGATGCCGAATAGTTCAACGCTGTCATAGATCGTTGCGATGCGGTTCAGGTACCTCTGCTCGAATTCATCGTCGTGTTGAGTTCCAGCCGGGGCGCTCAGGCTGGTAATCGGAAGTCGATAGAGTATTTGGTCGACCTGCTGGCTTAGCCCGGTAGTCCTGCTAAGCAATTCACGTATCGAACGATTAACGAATGGATGGAGCTCGACTATCAGCTGTGCTAGCAGGGTGCAACTGACCTGGAGCAGACGCAGATACAAGCTGCCAGCAGGTTCGCCTAGATTTGCCGCAACCCGGTCGGCGCCTATCGTTTCTGCTATTTGGTCCGAGAGCCGAACGGGATCGACGTCGACGGCGAGGAGAATGTCGTCGGATAGGTCGGCAGAGCTAAGCGCGTCAATGACGGAAGCGATGGCGGCGTTGCGGTCGTATTCGCGGCATGTTGACCATTCATCTGTAATATATGAGTCTAGCCGCTGGCTAACACTATCGGCTATGGCTTCTATTTCGCGGTGGAAGCCCCGCCGGTAATAGTCATCGGTGGTAGTTAAATTGATCAGCTCGGAAAGCGGCAGACTACGCTCTCGATCGGTGGTCCGCTGACGCAGGAGGGCTTGCAGAACCCTGTTCGCTACGGTTGACGCTATGCTCAGGAAGACCGACACAGTCTGCATCTTAGGGCACCTAGGCTCGAGTGAGCACTATCGGTTCAATCGCCGGTGTGTCTTGTCTAGCGCGGCGTCGTATTGTCCGGGAATGCAACCGAGCTTGAGTTGCCTGGTAGCAACCGTTCTTCTCGTAGGAACCGATCCCAGGCAAGTTGCGCGCCCGGTCAGGGTCGGCGGAGCTGATCGCATGCGAACGCGACCGCAGGGAGCGCCCTAGACACGGTGGCCGCGAGCCGGACAATCGAGAGCGAGGAAAGAGGGTGCCGTGCCACAGCATCACGGGACGCATGCCAGATGAGCCTGGGTGATCACTGACCGGCTGTGCCTGGGGGCCGACGCGCGCGCCGGCCGGGCCTCCCAAGGCAGAGGCCAGCGCGCTGGCGTCGGCCCGCGGCCCGCGCGGCGGGCCGCCTTGATCTATAAACGGCGCAATTCGGCAACGGTGACGCTTACATAGCGGCCCAATGACGCTCATGTCGTAGTAGCTGTCCTGGCTTGGTGTCAGCGCGGACGGGGGCATCGTGGTGTAGAACCGTGCGCTATGGATGGGTTGCGGGAGCTGGGCGTGCTGGTGCGGCGATATCGCTCGGCGGCGGGGTGGTCGGGGGCGGAGCTGGCGCGGCGGGCTGGTGTGCCGCAGCCGTCGGTGTCCCGTGCCGAGGCGGGGCGTCGGCTGGCGGATGTGGCGGTGGTGGAGCGGCTGGTGTCGGCGCTGGGGCTAGGCGGGGAGACTGCGGGGCCGCTGCTGGAGCTGGCCAGGCGTGAGTATGCGGTGCCGGTGCGGGTGCGGGTGGATGCGGGCGTCTCGATGGCGGGGGGTCAGTTCGTCCGTCTCGCGAGGTCCGCGCGTCTGGTGCGGTCGTTCTCTGCCGCGATGATCCCGGTGCTGCTGCGCACGGCGGATTATGCGGCGGCGGCGGGGAGCCGCGGTGGTGCCGGTGACCGGGATGCGCTGGCCGGTCTGCTGGAGGATGCGGGGCGTTCGTTCGCGTTCGTGGTGACCGAGGGGGCGCTGCGGACGTGGCCGGGGTCGGTGCCGATGGCTGACCAGCTCGCCCGGGTGCGGGCGCTGTCCGACCGGCCGAACGTGCGGCTGGGGGTGGTGCCGTGGCCGGTGCCGGTCCCGCGGCTGCCGCTGCACGACTTCACGGTCTTCGACGCGGAGGTGGCGTGGGCGGAGACGTTCGCGGCTGAGCTGACCGTGACCCGTGCCGCCGGTGTGGCGGCGTGCGTGGCGGGGTTCGCCGCATTCGAGCAGGTCGCGGTCTACGGCGATGCGGCGCGGGATGTGGTGGAGCGGGCGGCGGCTGACTTCGCGAGGATCGCCCGCTAGATCTATTCAGCGAGATACTTGCATAGTTCTGAGCGTTCTCGTACGCTGCCACTGCCGTATAGACCCCTAGACGCCCGTGGTGGTAGTGATGGCGAGCTGGTCCCGGACGTTCCCCGGCCGTCCCGAGCATGTCGCTGATGCGCGGCGGTTCGTCACGTCGGTGCTGGCAGGACGGCCCGAGGCGGAGGCGGCTGCGTTAGTGGTCTCGGAGCTGAGCACGAACGCGTGCCTGCATACCGCCAGCGGCGGGCCGGACGGCCTGTTCGTGGTGACGGTCGGGCGCGGGTCCGACCGGGCGACGGTCACGGTGCAGGACATGGGATCAGTTGGGGAGCCCGAGATCGCCGCTCCTGCCGGGGACGATCCGGTGGAGTCGGGCCGGGGTCTGATGCTGGTGGCCGCGGTGGCTAAGGAGTGGGGCAAGAGCCGGAACGAGCTGGGCTGGCGGGTGTGGGCGGAGCTGGCCAGCGCGGGCGGGGACGCGGAGTCGTGAGCGGTCCGCCGATGCCGCGACGGCGCAGGCGTTTCGCGGCGATCAGCTCGGTTACCGGGGACCCCCTTTCGCCAGGACTGTCTAGGGTCCTAGACTCACGGGCAGAGGAGGACCTGGCGATGCCCGGAGAGTACGAGCGGATTGCGCGGATCACTGATCCGTATGAGCTGCTGCGCGCCGCGACGGGGCGGCTGGCTGAGGCGCAGCAGGAAGTGACCGAGCTGGCGCGGCTGCGGCGGCGGCTGATCCAGGATCTGCACGCTCAGGGCATGTCGTACGGGCAGATCGGCGAGGCGGCCGGGCTGAGCCGGGGCCGGATTCATCAGATCCGCCATACCGGCCCGGCGCCGGAGGGCGCGTTCCTGGGCACGGGCGCGATCACGATCGCCACGCCGCTCAAGCGCGAGGAGCGCGGCGGGCGTCCGGTGGTGGCGGTGGAGGACGTCGCGGCGGCGGGCAGGCTGGAAGCGCTGGCCCGGACGTTCGGCCTGGACGTGAGCACCGAGCATGTGCCGCTGGGCGGGGAGATCGACCTGAACCAGCCGGGGCTGGTGGTGATCTGCGGCCCGCGTCTGTCGGCGGTGATGGGCCGGGCCTACGACGCCGATCCGGTGATCCGGTGGGAGCAGACCGAGGCCGGGGCGTGGGCGCTGCGGGATGTCCGCAGCGGGGAGCTGTTCGTCTCGGGGATGGACGACGGGTCCGGCCGGACTCGGGACGTGGCGTATCTGGGGCGGCTGCCGCGCCCGGACGGGAACGGGACGTTCCTGGCGTTCACCGGCGTGCATCCGCCGGGAACGCTCGGCGTGGTCGCGCTGCTGTCCAGCGATATCGGCACGCTGTGGGGCCAGGTCGGCACCGAGCCGTTCTCCGTGGTCGTCGGAGTGGAGTACGACGCGGACACCAGCGAGGCCAGGCGAACTGAGCTGCTGACGCCGCTGTACCGGCACGACCAGGCCTAGCGCGGCGAGCGGTCGTGCGGGTGGAGCTGGCCACCGAGCCTGGCTCACCGGCCCGGCCGAACGAGGACTTCGCGGCCGTGGCACCGGGGATCGCGGTGCTGCTGGACGGAGCCGGGCTCCCGGCGGGCCGCGACACCGGATGCGTGCATGGCATCGCCTGGTACGCGCGCACGCTCGGCGGGCTGCTGGCCGCCCGTGCCTGCGATACCGGGCTCCCGCTTCGCGAGGTCCTGGCCAGGGGCATCGAGCAGGTCAGCAGGCTGCACGCGGGTACCTGCGACCTGGGCCATCCGGACACTCCCTCGGCAACGGTAGTCATCACCCGCCGCCACGGGGGCAGCCTGGAGTACCTGGTCCTGTGCGACTCGGTGCTGCTGCTCCAGTACCGCGACGGCGACCCCCGCGCCATCACCGATACCAGGATCGACGCCGTAGCCGGCCCGCTGCGCCCGGCACGGCCGGGAACAGCCAGCGGAACCTCCGGGGATGACGCGGCGTGGCGGGCCTACGGACTGCAGATCGACGCGGCGCGCAACCAGCCCGGCGGGTTCTGGATCGCCGCTGCCGACGCCCAGGTAGCCCGGCAGGCACTGACCGGCAGCGAGCCGATCGAGGCGCTGTCCGCGGTCGCGCTGCTCAGCGACGGAGCCAGCCGCCTGGCCGACCGGTACCACCTGGCCACCTGGGCGCAGATGTGCGCCACCCTGGCGGAAGACGGCCCGGCAGAGGTCATCCGCCGGGTACGCGCCGCTGAGGAGTCAGACCCGGGCGGGCAGCGGTGGCCGCGCGGCAAGATCAGCGACGACGCCACCGTCATCTACTGGGAAACCTCCGACTGAATAGCCCCCTAGACGCTCCGCCGGTTCTTCTGCTATCGTCTGCCTAGCCCCCTAGACAGCAAGAAATGCGGCGGCCGTCCGGCCAAGGCGTCTAGAGGGGTAGACGACCTGGGAGGGTCACATGGCATTACAAGGTCCGATCCAGGTGGAGTTCGCGGCCGTGTTCACGCACGGGGCGTTCGCGGCCGGGGGATTCGAGCCGATGCGGGACTTCGACGCATCGAGCGGAGACCGGTTCGTGCAGGCGAAGGACAAGGCGTCCGGGCTGCCGGTGTGGGTGATCGAGGTCATCGACGCCGACCCTGCAGCGCGGGACAAGACGGCGAAGGTGAAGGTCGCAGCGCAGGTGCAGCCCGTCCTGCCCCCGGGCGGGCCGGGGATGCCGTTCGTGCCGGTGGAGTTCACCGGCCTGACGGTCACCCCGTACGTGAACCAGACCGGAAGGCTCGCGTACTCGCTGAAGGCGGCCGGGGTCCGCGCTCCCGGCCGGTCGCGGGCGGCTGGTGAGGGCAAGGAGCACGCGGCGTGAGTGAGGGCGGGGCGGCAGGAACGAGCATTCCTGCCGCCCCGGTGTCTGCCTGGTCAGCAGTCTTTGAGAGGTCTTGATCGCATGCGGTATGTGACGGGCGAGCAGTTCGCCCAGGTCGACAATCCCGATCCGTTCGCCTCGCCGGTGTGGCGGTCTCCGGTACACCGCACCCCCGAAGGCGTGATCTGGATCGTTCAGCTCGTCCGCCTGGTGTGGCGGCTGGTCTGGTTCGCGGTGCGGCATCCGCTGCCAGTCGCGGCGGCCGGGCTGGTGGCGTGGCTGTGGCTGGAAAAGGGCTGGCCGATTGTGGCCACGCTGGCGGGCGTGGTGGTGGCGGGGCTCGTGGTGCTGCGGCTGGCTCGGCCGGTCTGGTTCACACGGCTCGTGGGCGTGCCGGTCCGGTGCCGGTGGCGGTGGTGGTTCTACCGGCGTCACTGGCAGGCCGTGATGACCGTTGCCGGGCTGGATGTGTCCTACCGGGGCAAGGTCATGCTTCCTGCCCTGGGCCGGGTGCGGGCGGCGTCGTGCACTGACCGGGTGAGCGTGCGGCTGGTGTCTGGGCAGTCACCCTCGGATTTCGCGGCACGGGCCGAGGGGATCGCGCACGGGTTCCGGGCGCATGTGTGCCGGGTCCAAACGGCCGGGCCGGGGCGGGTGGTCCTAGAGCTGGTCCGCCGCGACGCGCTGGCCGAGCCGTTTCCCGCTCTGCCAATCGGCCTGGAGGCGGATCTGCGGGCGCTGCCGGTGGGCCGGTGTGAGGACGGGACCGTGTTCACGATCCGGCTGCACGGCACCCATTTGCTGATCACCGGATCCACCGGAGCGGGCAAGGGCTCGTTCGTATGGGATCTGATCCGGGCCATGCTCCCTGCCTTAGCCGATGACCTGGTCCGGATCCTGGCGTGTGACCCGAAGCTGATGGAACTGGCGTTCGGCCGGGCGCTGTTTGACCGGTACGGCCGGTACGCCGCCGACCCGGCCGACATCGCCGCGCTGCTCGAGGATGCCGTGGCCGATATGCAGGACCGGGCACGCCGGTTCGCTGGTCGTCAGCGTGATCACATCCCCACGGCGGAGTTCCCGTTCACGGTGATCGTGGTCGACGAGGTCGCGTTCCTGACTGCCTACCAGGCCGACCGCAAGCTCCGTGAGCGGACGCTGGCGGCGCTGGCCACCCTGACAACGCAGGGCCGGGCGGTCGGCTACTGCGTGGTCGCGGCGCTGCAGGACCCGCGCAAAGAGGTCCTGAACATCCGCAACCTGTTTCCCGACAAGATTGCGCTGCGGCTGGATGAGCCGTCCCAGGTGGACATGGTCCTCGGTGACGGGGCACGGGACCGGGGCGCCCGGTGCGACGAGATCTCCTCCGATCCGGTGACCGGTGCCGGGGTCGGTTACGTGCGCTTCGAAGCGAGCCCCGATCCGGTGCGGGTCCGGGCCGCGTTCGTCTCCGACGACGACATTCGCGCGATGGTCACCGCTTACGCCACAGCGCCCCATCTCGATGTCCTGCCACCGCTGACTGTGAGCGATGTCGCGTGATCACCGGCTGGCTGGCAGATGAGGACTGCCCCGACTGCGGCGGACCGCTGCTCGACACCAGCACCGGCCCGGAGTTCCTGACCCTGGCCTGCCCTGGCTGCGGTTACACCGTCACCTGGCACACCACCGACCACCCATCCACCGACCCGGCCCGGCCGGGAGACCAGGAGCGCCCATGACCCCACGCCAGACCAGAGCACAGCGGCTCGCCATGCCGCTGGCCCGTCATGTCGTTCGTGACCTGGCCGCCGAGCACGGCGGCTGCCTGCGGCCGGTCCAGCTGCGCCGCACCGACCTGGACAACGGGCGCGTAGAGCAGGTGCTCGTCCCCTGCGGCCACACGCTCGCCTCGGTCTGCCCGTCCTGTGCCGAGCGGGCTAAGGCGCTGCGGGTCGCGCAGTGCCGCGAGGGCTGGCACCTGGACACCGAACCGACGATCATCCCGGATGAGCCGGATGATGAGCAGCAGATGTGGGTCGAGCGCCGCGCCCGGGCCCAGCACGACCGCGACCACGCGGGAGCAGACGGCCAGGACACTACCGAGCTGGACGAGCTGGCCGCCGACCTGGACGAGCAGATCACCCGATCCGGCCTGCGCGGCAATGTCCTGCCCGCCCGGCCAGCACGCCGCCACCGGTCCACCAGACGTCGGCAAGACGCTCCTGACCTGCCCCGGAAACCCATCGCACCGCGCACTGTCGGCAAGACGTACACCGCGCCGGACGGCACGATCTACCGGCCGTCCATGTTCCTCACGCTGACCTGTGACAGCTACGGCCAGGTCGCAAGCGACGGCACTCCGGCCGACCCAAGAACGTACGACTACCAGCGGGCGGCGCGCGATGCTTTGCACTTCGCCGCGCTGTTCGACCGCTTCATCCAGAACCTGCGCCGCTTCCTCGGCTACGACGCCCAGTACTTCGCGGTCATCGAACCCCAGCGACGGCTCGCACCACACGTTCACATCGCCATCCGCGGCACCGTCTCGCGCACCGACCTGCGGCAGGTCCTCGCCGCCACCTACCACCAAGTGTGGTGGCCACCCACCGACACCGTGCGCTTCGAGGACGGCAACCTGCCCGTCTGGCACGAGGCATCTGGCCGCTACCTCGACCCGGCTACCGGTGAGTTCCTGCCGAGCTGGGACGAGGCGCTAGACGCGATCGGCCCGGATGACGAGCCGCTGCACGTGGCCCGGTTCGGGCTGAAGTTCGACGCGCAGGGCGTCCTGGCCGGATCACGCGACTCCGCGCGCTGCATCGGCTACCTCACTAAGTACCTGACCAAGCACATCTCCGACTGCCACCGGGCTCAGACCGACGTTCAGCTCGGCCACGCCGACCGCCTGGCCGAAGCGCTCAGGTACGAGCCATGCTCGCCCACCTGCGCCAACTGGCTCCGCTACGGCATCCAGCCGAAGAACCCGCGCGAGGACTTGCGGCCTGGTCGCTGCAAGGGCAAAGCCCATCGCCACGAATACCTGGGATATGCCGGACGACGAGTCCTGATCTCGCGCAAGTGGTCAGGCAAGACCCTCGCTGACCATCGGGCCGACCGTAAGGCGTGGCTGCTGCGGACCCTCGGCATCACCGAGCCCGACCCTGGCCGCTACACGTGGGAAGCCGTCGTTCCCGGCGATCCAGACCACATGCCACCGGCGCAGCGGCTTCTGCACGTCGTCGCTGACCGTCAGGCCTGGAGCACTGCGCTCGCGCAGGCCAGGGCGAGAGCGAGCGGATGTTCCGAGTCCGGGCATCCGGCAAGCGGGCGAGCAGCGTGACCAGGCGAGCCGACGAAGGGTCAGCAGAGCGGCTGCTGACCGTCGCCCAGGCCGCCGAGCTGCTCAGCACCAGCGAGCGATTCCCTCGGCGGCTGATCGAGCAGCGCCGCATCCGGTTCGTACGGATCGGACGCCATGTCCGCATCCCTGAATCGGCATTACGCGAGTTCATCGCGGCCGGTCTCGTCGAGGCGGTCGCTAGAAGAAGGAAGGAGGTTGCCTGATGGGGAAAAGACGTTTCGGGCGGGTCCGCCGACTCCCTTCCGGCCGATGGCAGGCCAGATATCCGGGACCGGATGGAGTCGACCGGGCCGCGCCGCAGACCTTCGCCACTAAGAAGGACGCGGACGTATGGCTCACGCTCAAAGAGGCCGAGATGAGGCGCGGCGACTGGATCGACCCTGAGGCGGGCCGGGTGCCGTTCGGCCAGGTCGCAGAGCGCTGGATCAATGATCACGTTCTCAAGCCGCGAACGGAGGAACTGTATCGCGGTCTGTACAAGAATCACCTGGCCGCTTCTTTCGGCAACGTCGATATCGGCAGCATCAGCGAGAGCGATGTCCGGCTATGGCGGAAGGAGCGCCTTGCGGCCGGGGCTCGCCAGGCTCGGCCGTTCGGGCCGATCACCGTCGCCAAGGCCTACCGGCTGCTGCACGCGATCATGAACACGGCGGCGGACGACGGGCTGATCCGCCGCAACCCGTGCCGGATCAAGGGCGCGGGCCAGGAAGACTCACCGGAGCGGCCGGTCATCTCCCTGCCGGCGCTGCTGCACCTGCTCGACATCGTGCCCCCGCGTTACCGGGCGCTTGTGCTTCTTGCCACGTTCGCCAGCCTGCGGTTCGGCGAGCTGGCGGCACTGAGACGCTGCGACCTGGACCTAGCAGGCTGCTGCGTCCGGGTCGTGGCGGCCACGGCCGAGACCGACGATGGCAAGCTAATCGACCAGGACCCGAAGTCCCAGGCCGGGCGGCGCACCGTCGCGTTCCCGAAGGAGATCTGCCCGGAACTGCTCTGGCATGTGGATGAGTTCGCCGAGCCCGGAGCGAACGGCATGATCTTCGTCGGCCCGCTTGGCGGACGGCTGCGGCGCTCGACGTTCCGCCGCACGTGGACGACGGCGCGAGCTGCGATCGGGATGCCAGAACTGCACTTTCATGATCTACGCCACACCGGGAACAACATGGCGGCAGGCCAGGGCGCGAGCTTGCGCGAGCTGATGGAACGAATGGGCCATTCGAGCCCGCGGGCCGCGCTGATCTACCAGCACGCCACGCGAGAGCGAGACGAAGCGATCGCTGCGGGCATGGGCAAGCTGCTCACCCAGGCGCGGCGGCAGGCCAAACCTGGTCAGAGAACGGGCACGCAACGGGCACGCCGCAAGCGGCGGGCGTCCTGATAGCAAGAGACAGGCGAAGGATCATGGCCATGACCTGGGCGTTTCGGGTGGAGCGGGCGAAGGGAATCGAACCCTCATGACCAGCTTGGAAGGCTGGGGCTCTGCCATTGAGCTACGCCCGCGCGACGGCTGTGCCGTCCAGTCGTAGCGTACCGGTTCAGGCCGGTGGGAGACGATCCGGCGCTCGAAGCGGCCACCGCAGACGCTCCCTGATGGCAGCAGGCTAGACGCGGTAGGCTTCGGGGGCTGACGGGATGTGGCGCAGCTTGGTTAGCGCGCCTGCTTTGGGAGCAGGAGGCCGCGGGTTCGAATCCCGCCATCCCGACCAGGAGTGCAGGTCAGGGGCTTGTTGCGGGTCAGCGGGATGGCTCTCAAGATCGTCTGACCGTCATTTGACCGTCGACTTGAACATCGACTGGCGGTACTGGTCGGCACGGATCGGATCTCGCTAGCCCCCCCGGACGGGTATGTAGGCGGTTCGGGTTGAACAAAATCGAGGTCCGCGGTGGCCCGGTGTGAGGCAGGCTGGTTGTGTCTGAAATGGCGAGTTCGCTAGCCGACTGGTCTCATAACCCAGAGGTCGCAGGTTCAAATCCTGCCCCCGCTACGAGGAATTGCAGGTCAGAGCCTGATCGCCAGGACGGCGGGCAGGCTTTTTGATCGTTTGGTGTGTCCCGAACGCTGCAGGAGGGTCGGTGTAGGAGATCTTGCGGATGCGGTGCTGTGCAGGAGATGGAGGATTGCTGGCCCTTCGGCGTCGCCCTGCGGGGGGGAGGCGTCAAGCCACCCCGCGCTGCGTTGGCTGAAGACCGTCGTGGTGAGCGGCTGGGGAAAAGGCGCACGTGATGCGTCAGGCGGGGTCAGGAAGACGTGCCAGGACGTGTCCGGCTGCCTTGGGGACAAGGGGGCGGGGCGCAACGCTGTAAGCGTCGAGATCAAGACAGATGACATCGAAACCGTGGACTCAAATGATCTGCGGGATGAGCCTGGCGGGTGCCCGTTTACTGGCCAGGTGGTGTCCGGCGTAAAGGCGGCGTGAGCCTGATCTGCGGCTCTTGCATGGAACGGGAGAACGCGGGCGCTGATACGGCAGTCCCGGGCCAGGATGTGCGGCACGGGAGGCGAGAGGGAGCCCACCGGACGGGAGGACCCCGGAGGTGGTGAGTACCGACGCGGCGCGCGCGGGCGGACTGGCCCGTAGTAGCTGCGAAGCCTGGTAATGCGGGTGGAGCCAAGGGGGAAAGCGCCGGGATGAACCGGTCTGGAGGAGGAGATGGAAGAGCTCTGCGCCGAAGGGCTAGCGAACCCACGGCGGCCCCGAGCTATGCGTCGAGGTTCCGCAAGGGCCTGGCGAAGCGTTGGCAGGGGCATGTGCAGGCCGGGCTATTGAGCCGCGAAATCATCTTTCCGGGGTGCCGACATCGTCCCCTTGGTGGAAGGCAACACCACTGGCAGCGCTATCGCGAGTTGCTGGCGGGCCCCGCGCGGTCGGAGAACCAGGGCATGCACAGAACCTCCAGACGCGAGAACCGGGAGACCCCGTGTCCCGCCCGTCCGGGTGATCACCGGGCGGGCCGTCCAGGGAACGCGGAAGCGGTACGCCTGGGATGAACGAGCACGGGGAGTCGGATCGCTCCGTAGTACCTGCGAACCCGCCGAACAAGGCTGCGGCTG